>ODAK010006741.1_pt1 | contig 11564 bp, 10 predicted proteins | sample 1539591 | NCBI WGS metagenome assembly ODAK01 (sample SAMEA3539303, study PRJEB22396) | soil metagenome | biome: tundra; feature: field; material: soil | place: USA | collected 2010-05 | depth 0.15 m | reverse complement strand
GCCCACTTCATCTTGCCTGCCATTGGCCAGCCGCAACTGGTAATAACCAGCCTCGGTCAACTGGAACGACTGCGCCGAAGCCGCCTGGCCCAGCGTCAGCGGACGTTTCCCCTCGGGATCGGTCACCTCCACGCCCTGCGCCTTTTCTTTCGCATTGCGCAGTTCCAGATACGCATCCACCGGCCTCGCCCCGCCCTGTCTTTCGCTGCCGGCGAGATAGCGCGCCGTCTGCTCGATGAAAGGCACGAACGCGGGATGCAGTGGGAAATCGTTCGTCAGGTTGTCGAGCCCCGACGTCAGCAGCACAACGCGCCCTTCGCCGATGCGCTTTTCCAACAACAGCGGCGTCTGATCGCCCAGCCGCGCAATCACGCGAGCGTCACCGGGATCAATACTCAGTGCGTAGAAAAATTTCACGCCCGTCCAGCCTGCGGCCTTTGCCACCGCGGGATAAGAAGCATCGCTCGACCCCACCGCCATGTAGCGATCAGGTACGCGATTGTAGTCGCGCGTTTCGACAATGTGCGCCCCGAAAATCGGAATCTGCGTGCGGGCCCCGGCCGACGTGCCCGCCGCGATCAGCAGACTGCCCCCGGCACGCACGTATTCCAACAGCGAGTTCTCCAGCAGCGAGGGCACCGAATTCACGTCCGACAGCACGATGAACGCGTAGTTGGACGGCTTCCGGTCCGCCGCCTCGTTCACGTTGATCGATTCCAGAACGAATGCCGATTGCGCAGCCGCCCCCAGTGCCGCCCCCACATAGAGCGGCGAACGGCTGTCCCCATAGTTATGGACCAGGAGCGCCTTTTGGGGATCTGAGCGCTCCACCGCAAAGCGCCGCAGATCGTCAGCCGGAAAACCATCCGCCGAATCGATCTTCACTTCGCACTTGCTGAACCCATACGGCACTTCGAGTGCGGGAAACTCGACCGTCGCCCGACCATTCGCAGGCACCGCCACAGCCTTCGTAGCCGTCGTCTTTCCATTCACGACCAGCGACGCATTACGCGTCGCGGCGGGCGTTCCATAACCGGCAATCACAGCCTGTACGTGAACCGGCTTGGCATCCTTGCCCCAGACCTGCCCCGGCGCATCCACCGACTCCACGGTCCAGTTCGGCTGGGCTTTGCTGACCACCGCGTGCGCCACGATTTTGACGCTCGCCGGCATCTCCATATCGGAGAACGGAGACGCCAGATCGCCCCGCTGCATATCGCTGAACACGTGCAACTCGATCGGCGTATGAACCGCCTCGGCCATCGCCCGCACGGCGCGCGCCAGTTCACCGAAATTCCCGTGCCCATCGCCCGGCTGTATCGCCTGCACCGCGGCCCGCAGCGCCTGCTGATCTTCGATCGGCTGGGTCATCAGCCGCAACTGCGAACCGAAGGCCGCTACCTGCCCACGCGCGGCGCCCTTGCTCGACAGCACTTTCATCGCTTCCGCTTTCGCATCGTCGAGCCGCGTGCCTGCGCGCATGCTGAACGAATTGTCCACCACCAGCAGCACCAGCCGGTTACTGGCCAGGGCCGCCGCGTTGCGATTCACGAAAGGATTCGCGAACGCCAGAATCAGCAGCAGCAGCACCAGCAGCCGCAGCGACAGCAGCATGAAATAGCGTAACCGCCGGTGCCGCGTCGAAGCCTGCGTGCGCGATTCGTAAAACCGCAGCGAACTCACGGCCTTCGGCTTTGTAGTTTGCCGCTTCAGCAGATGCAGGTAAAACGGCAGCCCGAGCGCGGCGAGACCTGCCAGAAACCACGGCGCGAAAAGTCCCATCTACTGGCGTCCTTCGCGCAAGGTCAGGTACCGCCGCAGAGCCGCATCCAGCGGCTGATCCGTCATCAGCAGGTAATAACCCATCCCGGCCGCCTGCGTGCGGTCCTTCAGATCCGCCAGATGCGCATCGATCTTTTCCCTATACTCTTTCTTGCTGTAATCCGGCGTCACTTCGAGCTGCGTCTGCGTCTCCAGATCGACCAGAATCGACGGCCCGCTCATCTTAGGACGCACATCCTCAGGATCGAGGACGTGAAACAGAACCACCTCGTTCCCGTGATAGCGCAGCGGCTCAATGCTCGCGATCATATCCGCCGCCGGCTCCATAAAATCGGACACCACGATCACCATGCCGCGTCGCTTCAGAAACTCCTGGAAGTACCGCATAGGCTTGGAAAAATCCGTGCGCGCCCGCGCCTCGGCCTGTTCGAGGCCCGCCAGCAACCGGTGCAGTTGCCCCTGCCGCGTCGAAGGCCGGATGTAATTCCGGATCTCGTCGTCGAACGTAATCAGCCCCGCGGCGTCTCTCTGCCCATGAATCGCCAGATAGAAAAGCGACGCCGACAGATACCGCGCATAATCCATCTTGTTAACGCGATGCGAACCGAACTGCATCGAATTACTGGCATCGAGAAGTATCGTCAGAAAACTGTTGGTCTCGCCGCGATAGCGCTTCAGATAGAGCCGCTCGCTGCGCGCGTAAACGTTCCAGTCGATGTTGCGAAGATCGTCGCCCGGCGTGTACATCCGGTATTCCGCGAACTCCTGGCTGAAGCCAAAGTCGGGCGACCGGTGCAGCCCCGCGACAAAGCCGTCCACCACGGTTTTCGCAACCAGATCAAGCCCGGATATCGCCGCCAATGTGGAAGGATCGAGAAAGCGCTGCAGCATGCGGATCTAAACGATGCCCCACTTCCGCCGCAGCCACCACTCCGAACCACGCAGCCCCAACAACACCAGAAACACCAGCGGCAGATTCCACAGATCCTTCGTCTCGCGCGACGTCACGCCTGCCTCCGAAAAAGGAATCGCGGCGGGCAGCTTAGCCAGATCCGCGGGCTTCCAGTATTGGCCGCCGGTCTGACTCGCCAGCCGCTCTAACAATTCGCGATTCTGCTCCGTATGAAAATTCTCCGCGACGCCATCCATCCGCTCAAACGTCAACACATCGCGCCCCAGTTCTGCGGCCTTCCCGGTGCTCCGATCTGTGCGTTGCGCCGTCACTTCAGTCAGATATGACCCCGGCTTCGGTGCCGACCACGACGCCTGAAACTGACCCGGACTATCCGCCACCGGCGACATCTCCACCAACGCGCTCACGCCGCTCGGCCCCAGAATATGCGCCTCCACTTTCGCGTCCGGCGCCGGATTGTACTGCTGATCCCGCACCTCCGCTGTCAGCATCACCGCGCCGTTATCGAGCAGCATCTGCGCCGGCACCGACGCCGTCACATGTCCCGGCGTATCCGACGCCAGCCACCGCAGCAACTGCTGCCAGAACAGATCGTGAGCCGTATCTCCCAGCGGTGAACTCATCTGCCAGCGCCAGCTCCCGCCCGTCGCCATGATCGCGGTGCGCCCGCGTCCGAAGTTTTCCGTAATCAGCAGCGGCAGCGTCTTCCCTTCCGGCGTAATCATGTTCGCCAGCACTGACGCCCCCGGCTTCGGCGTGCCCGGATCTTCGTAATCCATCAGGTACGGCAGCTTCTTCCACTTCGCCGCATTCGCCGCAGGATCGTCCACCAGCCTTGTAATGATGTTGTCCACGCCCGCGATCGCAAGCTCTGCCGTCGTGTGCGTGGTCCCGCTCCGGGGATCCGCCTCGCGATGAAACGTGCCCGGCTGCAGCGGCAGCGTCGTCGGCATCAGTTCCGTCAGCTTCGTCGCATTCCACCCGCCATCCGCCAGTGCGAATTGACCGCCCAGCAGCAACAGGCCGCCGCCGCGCCGGTCAACGAATTCGCGGATCAACTCCTGCTGCACCGGCGTAAAATAACCCGCCTCCACCGAGCCGATAATCAGACCCTGGTACGCAAACAAATCCTCCGGTTTCGACGGAAACCCATCGGCCAGTTCCTTCGGATCGGCCAGCCCCTGCCGGTAAATCTTGTTCTCGCTCGTGCGGTCGATGGACGCGATCTGCACCATGCGGTCGTCAGCCTCAGCCTGCCGAATGAACTTGTACTCCCAGCGCGGCTCGCCTTCCATGTAAAGGATGCGCTTCGGCTCCGAGCCCACATTCACCACGCGCGTCAGCGTGTTATTCGCGGTGTTCTCCTCGCCTGTGAGCGTTGTTGCAGCGATCTGCAGCGTCTTCGCCCCGGCGCCGCCGATATCGAACATCACCGTCTCGCTCTGCAGATTCCCATCCGCACCCAGGGTGATCGGCCGGGACGCCAGAATCTTTCCCGGTCCAGTACTGACATCGCGCACTGTCAGATTGAGCTTCGTGCCCGCGTAACCGTGCTGGTGCAGCGTGATCTTCGCCGCGATCCGCGAATCCGCCAGCGCGCGCGGCGCGATCACCGCATCGTCCAGTTCCACGTCATGCGCGGCATGCTCGTGTCCGAAGCCAACCGTGTGAACGGGAATATGCCGCGCCCGCAGTGCGCTGATCGCATCCGCACTGACCCCGCCCGCATTGTCATCGCCATCGCTGAGCAGCACTACCGCGCCGATCGGCAAGTCCGAAGTCTCTTCGCTCAGTTGCTTCAGACTGTCACCGATGCGTGTCGAAGGCGCGCCTGGCTTCAAATCCTTCAAACCGTCGATCCGCGCAGGAACGTCATCCACGCGATAAAGCCGGGTCTGAAAACCATGGCTCAGCTTGTCGAGCACGCCGTCCTGCAGCGCCTTGACTGCCTGCGCCTGCCGCGTGGAACCGTCTTCCACGATCCCCATGCTGCGCGAATCGTCGACCAGCACGGCGATAATATTCTGTTGCGGTTTCAACTCCGCGACCGTGATGGCTGGCTGCCACAGCAGCACAAGCACCATCGCCGCGAGCGATGCCTGCAGCGCCCAGATCACCCACGCCCGCCATGTCTGCAGCAGAGGAGCGGCCTGAGCGAGACGCGACCGGATCAGCCACGCGAGGCCCGCCGCCGCAGCCACGATCAACGCGATGAGCAGCCACTTTGGCCACGCCCCGAGCAGCGCGAACTGCCCGCGAGAATATACGGAACGCGGATACTTGAGAAAAAACTCGAACATGGATTGATGGCTGGCCGACTTTCCAAACGCCGCTTAGTGCGTCATCGAATACGTAATGTAATTCAGCACGATCCGAAACGCCAGTCCTGAAAACTTCTCCGGATACTCCGGGCTGTCCGCCCACTCCCAGGCATCGCCGAGATGCATGTTCGCGCAGATAGCCACCATGATGCGGCCGTGGTCGTCGCGGATCGCCCGCCAGATCGGCACGTATCCGTCCTTCTCGTACGTGCGCCCCGTGTTGACATACACCTCGCTCGGAATCTGAAATTTCTCGTTGATGTCGTACAGCACGTGGTAAATCTCGTCGTTATCTTTCAGATCCTCCACGGGCCTGTCGGGCAGCACCTGCCGCATGCCTGCCATGAAGTGCTGCCAGTCGTCCGTGCCGTGAAAATCGTCCACCATCAGAAAGCCGCCCTTAAGAAGGTAATCGTGCAGCCGCTTCGCCTGTTCGTCGGTGAACGTCCAGGTGTTCACATCGACTGCGTAGATCCACGGGTAGTCATAGAGATGGTCGCTGTCGAGATCGGCAACATTGAGAGCGGACGGCGAATTAATACGCGTCAGGCGCCGCAGCGCGATCAGGCAATCGTTATCCGCCTTCGGATAATCCCGCGACCACGACCCTCCGCGGCTGCGAAACCCGAAGCTGTTGCCATTGGCGTAACCGGAACTGTATTGCAGCCGGCTCCAGTAAAACTCCGAAGGCACACTCTGGCCGTAGTACGAGTAATTCTGCTGACGTCCGAAGCGCTGTGACCCGCCCCGCTGCATCGCAAACAGCGCGACGCTGAGCGAGAGCAGAAGAGGAATAGCGGAAATGGACCGCACCAGCTTCGTCATAAATATCTCGGATGTTTGATTGAAGCGTATCAGAACCGACTTGGGTTCTCCAGTCGACCGCGCTCTGGAGCGTGGTCGCTGCCGCTTGTGTCCCCCGCCACAATTCAACCATCCGAATCTCGCGTCCGGTATCGATCAGCACACGTTGGCGGCTTAATGCCGCTATCTGGTCCTACATTTGCTTTTCAGCGGGCATGAGAATTTTAGTAGCCGGCGCGACAGGCGCGATCGGAAAAAGACTTGTTCCATTACTTGTGTCCTGCGGCCACCACGTAGTGGCTACCACTCGATCCGAAGAAAAGTTCGATTTGCTGCGCACCATGGGAGCGGAACCTGCGTTAATGGACGGACTGAACTGCGACGCCGTCATGAAAACTGTGGCGGAATCCCACCCTGACGTAATTGTGCATCAGATGACCTCAATCGCCCCGATGCTCAACCTCAGGAATTTCGATGCAGAAATGGCCATGACGAACAGGCTCCGCACCGAGGGTACTGAACTCCTGCTCGCGGCCTCGCGCGACACGGGCGTTCGCACATTCGTGGCCCAGAGCTACACAGGCTGGCCCAACAATCGCGAGGGCGGCCGTATCAAGACGGAAGACGACCCGCTCGATTCATCTCCGCCCAAAAGCATAGTCCGCACACTCGCAGCCATTCGACAACTGGAAAGCCTCGTGACAGGCGCGACGTGGATCACCGGAATCGTGCTGCGCTACGGCGGTTTCTACGGACCCGGAACTTCGCTCGCCCTGGACAGCGACACGGTTCAGCTCGTACGCGAACGCAAACTGCCCCTGATCGGCAATGGGACAGGCGTCTGGTCGTTCATTCATGTGGATGACGCAGCGAACGCAACGCGCCTTGCGATCGAGCGCGGCGTGCCCGGAATCTACAACATTGTGGATGACGATCCGGCGGAAGTGTCGCTCTGGCTGCCGGAACTTGCCCGGGACCTGCACGCTCCGCCGCCTCGCCACTTGCCCGCCTGGCTGGCGCGATTCGCGGTGGGTGCCGCCGGTGTTTTAATGATGACCCAAATACGCGGCTCTTCAAACGCCCGCGCAAAATCGACGCTGAACTGGCAGCCGAAATACTCAAGCTGGCGTCAGGGATTCCGCAATGGACTTTCACCGCAACCGCCCGTCGATTGCCGCAGCGAAGCTCTTATGAGCAGGGACCGTTAAGCCCTTCTCACTCATGTGCCCGCGGAATCGCGTCGCCGCAACTGCGGAACCGCCGCGGAATTTGCAGCAAGAGGATCGCCCGCCTCTTAGTCCCGCAGCGGATTCGTCCAGCGTAAGCCCTTAAACCGCGCAAAATCTCCATCAGAGGAGCATAGGGTCAAGCCGTGCTCGATTGCCAGCGCCGCAAGATGCGCATCCGGAATCAGATTCGGGCCGCCACCCAGATCGCTTAACAAACGGCCAAGCACAGAGCCGTGTTCTCCGGTTGGTTGTGGAATCCAGACGTTGCTGCAGCCGAGCCACTCTTCCACTTGTCTCCAGGCCCGTCCGATCGTTGCGGGCCGCTCAAAGATTCGTGGATTGGCGACGATGCGCAGGAATCCCATTGTCGATTCCCACGGCAGCCCGACGCGCACAGTGCCGCTCAACATCCCATCGAGCCACTGTCGTGCACCTTCATGTTTCGGCGACGCGGAATCCCATGAGTACACGAGCAGATTGACGTCGATAAGGATCATCTCCTGTACGATTCGCCTTCCGCCTGCGCGAGCACTTCCCACGTGTTATCCAGGTTCGGGAAGTAGCACTTGCCCAACGCCACGGCTTGTGTGCGAAACGGTTTCCTGGGGGTGGGGCGGCTCATCCTTTCCAGTCCCTGTCGCAACGCATCATTCACAATCTGCTTGAATGTGGCACCTCTCTCTTTTTGAATCCGTTCAAGCAGAACCGCCACGTCATCATCAAGGCTGAGAGTAGTTCTCATACATCAAATCATATCGTAACTGATGTCTTGATGTCTCAACTGTCAGGCGATACCATATCGAAAGCACTCACCCATGCAACGACGCGACTTCCTCAAAATCGCAGGCGTAGCCGCCGCTGGCAGCCGCCTCATCGGTCAGCAGACCCAATCCTTTCTCGCCCCCAGCGCCACGCAGGACGTCGCCAAAACCGAATTCAACCTCACCATCGCGCCCGTCACGGTCGAACTCGCCCCCAACCGCATCATCAGCACAGTCGGCTACAACGGCACTTCGCCAGGTCCGCTCCTTCGCATGAAGGAAGGCGTGCCAGTCACCGTCAACGTCGCCAACAACACCGACGTCCCCGAGTTCGTGCACTTCCACGGCCTGCTTATTCCCTCCGACGTGGACGGCTCCGAAGAAGAAGGCACGCCTGTCGTCCCGCCCCACGGCACGAAGAGTTACAAGTTCACGCCCACTCCCGCCGGCACTCGCTGGTATCACACTCACACCATGTCGATGGACGACCTCCATCGCGGCAGTTACACCGGCATGTTCGGTTTCCTCGTCATCGAGGGCGCCAACAACCCCGGCCGCTACGATTCGGAACACTACCTCGCCCTCCGCGACTGGGAACCCTACTTCACCAACACCGCGATGGATAACGACGATCTCGACCCCTCGCTCGGCACGCCTGAAAAACCGGCTGTGCTGGACACGCGGCCCGTGGGTCCCGAAGTCGCTTCCGACATCTACTCCATCAACGACAAAGCCCTCGGCGCGGGCGAACCCATCCGCGTCAACCGCGGCGAGCGCGTCATGTTTCACTTCCTCAACGCCAGCGCGATTGAGAATCGCCATCTCGCGCTGCCCGGCCACAAGTTCAACGTTATCGCGCTCGATGGAAATCCAGTCCCGACGCCCGCTGCCGTCGATGTTCTGATGCTCGGACCCGGCGAGCGCATCGACGCCTGGGTCGAAATGAATCAGCCTGGCGTCTGGATTCTCGGCGCGCCTGAAGATCCGGTGCGCGAAGGCGGTCTCGGCATCGTCATCGAATACGCCAACCAGCACCGCACTCCGCAGTGGACCGCCGCGCCCAAATCCAGCTGGGACTACACCATCTTCGGCAAGCCGCCGTCACAACCCGCGCCGACCGAGCGGCTCGACATGATCTTCGAAAAGGTCCCCCGGGGTGCCGGCAAATTCAATAGCTTCACGGTGAACGGCAAGTCCTATCCTCACGAAAAGGAATTCATGCTGAAGCAGGGCACCCGCTACCGCCTGACGTTCCACAACCGAACCGACGACGCGCACCCGCTCCACGTCCATCGGCACCAGCTTGAAATCGCCGAGATCTATGGCAAGCCCACGTCGGGGGTCATCAAAGACACCGTCGTCGTCCCCACCTACGGGCGCGCGAGCGTGGACTTCACCGCCGACCAGCCCGGCCCGACCCTGTTCCACTGCCACATCCAGCAGCACATGGACTACGGCTTCAAAGCTTTGATGCGCTACGCGTAGCTAAGCCCAGGGATCGATCAACTCGATACCACAATCGGTAAAATCCTGCACGTTGCGGGTTGCAACCGTCGCCCCATGCGACAGTGCGATAGCCGCAATCTGCGCATCGAGTTCTCCAATTGGTCTGCCTATGCGCCTCCGTGCCGCCGAAATCTCCGCGAAAGCGCGTGCCGCAGTTTCATCGAAGGTGAGAATATGAGTTCCCACCATTCCCGCGAACATTTTTTCCACAGCCAGTTCCAGCGCCGTGCGTCGTCTTCCTGCGGGAATCAGTTCCACCCCGTAAAGGACTTCCGCCAGCGTGATCGTAGTAGTGAACAGCGCCGCCGGGCCGAACGATGACATCCAGCTTCGAACTTTCCGCGATGGCTCGGGCTTCAGCACCTCGGAGATCACGTTCGTATCGACGATGATCATTCGAAAGTCGGCGGCTCCCGGATGGGCTCTTTTCGACGCGGGTACTCCGGCAACTCCACGCCCCCCAAAGGCTCGAACAGCGCCCGAATCGATTCATAGAGATTCGGCCCACTCTCGCTCGTCGCTACCCCGACCTTCAGAATCTCCCGCGCCTCTTCTTCCATGGATCGCCCATGCTTCGCCGCCCGTATTTTCAATCGCTTTTTCACCGATTCATCCAGATTGCGAATCGTAATGCTTGCCATGCTATCAATGCTATCACTGATTGCACTTTCAGCAGACCCGTTACCATGTAGCTGAATGCCCGGATTCGTCCGCATCTTACGCACCTTCCGCGCCCTGTTCGGCAACCGCATCACCATGCTGGAGCGGCTGGCCAAAGAAGTTCCGCGCATTGGCCGTGCTGGTTTCGGCCGCATCAATATCGTCCTCGTCAATGTCCCCGAGCTCATCCCCGAAGTCCTGATCGAGCGCGCCGACGATTTCGAAAAAGGCCCCGTCCTCAAAGTCATTTCACGACCGCTGCTGGGCGACGGTCTCCTGAACAGCGAAGGTGAACAGCACCGCGAGCGCCGTAAACTGGTCGCGCCCGCCTTCGCCCACCAGCGCGTCTCAAAATACGCGGACGTCATGCGCGCGCATTCCGAATCGGCCCAGGCCGCGTGGCGCAATGGCCAGCAGCTCGATATCGCGCAGGCGATGATGCGTCTCACGCTTGGCATCGTCGGTCGCACTCTCTTCGATGTCGACATGCTCGACCGCGCCGACACTCTCGGCCGTGACATCACAACCCTTCAAAGCTGGGTTATCCGTCAGTTGCGTGTGCCGTTCAACATCCCCCGCTTCGGCGCGCCGGTCGCCGCCCTTGGCCGCCTGAACGAGACCATGTACAAGCTGATTCACGACCGCCGGGCAAGCTGTGTCGACAAAGGCGACCTGCTCTCGATGCTCCTGCTCTCGAAGGATGAAGAAACGGGCGAGCACCTCACCGATGAACAGGTGCGCGACGAAGCAATGACCCTCTTCGTCGCCGGACATGAAACCACCGCGCAGGCGATGTCATGGGCATGGTATCTGCTGGCGCAAAACCCCACATGCTTTGAACGCCTGCGCGCCGAAGGCATGCCCTACGCGCTGCAGGTGATGAAGGAATCGATGCGCCTCTACCCGCCGGCATTCATCATGGCGCGTGCCGCCCTCCGCGACACGTCAATCGGCGGCTTTCCCGTGCACAAAGGCGAACTCGTTCTTCTCGCCCCATGGCTCATGCATCGCGATCCCCGCTGGTTCGAAGACCCGCTGCGCTTCGATCCCGACCGCTTCCTGCCCGAACGCGAAGCCGCACTCCCGCGCTTCGCTTACTTTCCGTTCGGCGGCGGGCGCCGCATCTGCATCGGCAACCAGTTTGCGCTGATGGAAGGCCAGATCATCCTCTCGACCATCGCGCAGCATGTCTCGATGGAGTTGCTCTCGCAAAAACCCGTAGGCCTGCAACCTTACATCACGCTCCGCCCCAAAGGCGGCGTTCACGTCAGGATCACCCGCCGGACGTAACGGTATTTCATGCGCCTCATTTTCGCCGGACATGTGAAACGCGTCAACCCCTTTGTTTGCAGGCCTGCCAGCTACGTGTCAACACTTACCGGTTGTGAAACGCCCCCGGAGCGACGTGAGGCTACACTTAAGGGCGTGCCAGGTAAATGCAGTGCTCTCCTGTTGATAGTGAGCGCTCTATTCGGTTTTTCAGTCCATGGGCAGATTTCGCCTCCTAAGTCGCAAAACATCGATCCAACTCCTTCTGAGTTCGAGGTCGCGACGATTAAACCAAGCACGTTCGAGCCTGGCCCGCGGT
>ODAK010006740.1_pt1 | contig 11564 bp, 11 predicted proteins | sample 1539591 | NCBI WGS metagenome assembly ODAK01 (sample SAMEA3539303, study PRJEB22396) | soil metagenome | biome: tundra; feature: field; material: soil | place: USA | collected 2010-05 | depth 0.15 m | reverse complement strand
TTACATCATGATTCATCTTCACCTTAAAATTTTCCCACTTTACTTTTACCTCTTCATTATATTCATCCATTTGCTTTCTAAGGTCATTATTGTCTTGCTCTAAATCCGTCACTTTTCTTAATAGTTTAGTATTTGCATTAGGAATGGTTTTAATTAATTTGATCTTCTTTTCATTCGCAAGTATTTTCTTTTCCGTCTCCATCTTGAATTTTGTCCAGTCATCAAAACTTCCATGTGCTGCATCTACATTCGGGCTGGCATTTTTTTTCACAAGCTCAATTTTTGCCGGCTCCTGAATTATTTCTTTACTGAAAACATTGCTGTCTGCCGACTCTATTTTTTCTTCCTTAACACGATCAAATGCTTCATCCGGTTTTTGTTCGTGTGATTTACAGGAAATTAAAATCATTGCGGAGAAACAACTCATTATTATTATTGAGGTAAAATTTATGTTGGCAGCCACTTTTTTATTATTTGAATGTTTATCTTTATTTAATTTGTATTGTTTTTTTTTGTTGAAGTTCGTTTGCCCATTGTTCTAAGGTAAATATCTGCTTAAACGCTTTAGGCTTAATACCCAGACTACCTGCATATGGATGATCCAGCAGAATAATAATGAATAGAAACATCCCAATGAAAATGCCCAATAGCGCATTCAATATCACGTGCATGTGTATATGCTCAATATCCAACAACATAGCACAAAGAATGGTAATGATAGCTCCAAACATCAATGGCAACCATATAGGAGAAGGAATTTCAGTTTCAATGGAAGCGGTACGAAGTCCTCTATAAATAGCCAGCTCATTTAGGTGATTGAACATTTCTGCTACTAACTGAATCTGAAACTGGTTTTTGGGATTGAGGTGTTCCATTTTATAAAACACACGACTAAATGATTCCGGTGTTTTTCGACTTTGCTTCATGTGTTCCATATTCGGGAACTCTTCATCTATTACATTGAATACAAAATCAAGGTACACAGTCATAAGTTGCTTGGATTCAATAGTGTCAGGATAATATTTAATGTCACGGTACAAACCCATCGCAGAACTACCTTCTTTGCTCACATTATCTCGTGTTTCATTCAATTGACCCCAAACCACAAATACAACAAAACTGAGTAACAATGCATAAAAACTGGCAATCGATACAAAAAGGAATCCTGTTACTTCATTGTGCGACCGAAGAATTTTTAGCCTTACGTATTTGCGAAAAAGCAAAGTTCCCAACCCGCCAAAAATTGCTCCAAAAGAAATAATCAAAATGAAAAATAACAATGGAGAAATTTGAAGCATATAATAGGTAATCGCCATCGTATAAAATATTTTAAAAAATGAATTGAAACTGTTGAATACTCTGCAAAGTTGCACACCTTTAAATACGTGAGTATTACATAACTTTAGAAAAGAGTTATATCATTCACACATTGAATTAGCTGTTTCTTATAAATATAAAACCCCTATTCCGATTCTTGGAATAGAGATTTTATATTTTTTAATTTATGACCCAAAAATCAATTTTATTGATTTATCAATTTGAATAGTTCCGTTAGATTAGGTGAAAGGATAATTTCGGTTCTGCGATTTTTAGCTTTGCCTTCTGTAGTAGTATTATCAGCTACCGGATAAAATTCACTTCTGCCGGAAGCAATAATATTATGCGCATCCACTTTATAATCATTTGTCAGAATACGTACAATAGATGTTGCTCTTTCTGTACTCAATGACCAGTTGTCTTCATATTTTCCTTTAATAGGAACATTGTCTGTATGCCCTTCTATCACTACGCTAATATCAGGAGTTGTATTAAGCACTACTGCCAAATATTGCAGAGCTTCTTTTCCTTTAGGATCAACCACTGCGCTTCCTGATTTGAATAATAATTTTTCCTGAAGTGAAACATAAAGTTTGCCGTCTTTTATCGAAACACTTAATTCATCGGGTTTAAAATTCACCAAAGCATCTGCCACAGCTTGTTTAAGTTTATTGACAATATCTTTCTGAGATTGAATCAGCGTTTGTAAATCTTTCAATCGTTTTGTCTGTGCGGCAATTGTCATTTTTGAATTTTCAATAGTTGTTTGAGAACTCGATGAAAGACTTGACAATGCTTTTTGTACTTCCTCTTTTTCTTCTTCCAAGTTAGCTACTTTTAAATTGCAATTAGTAAGTTTAGTATGTGTATCAATGCTATCGGTTTGTAAATGTTTTACCTTTTGTTGCTCGCTTAGCAACTTCCCTTTAGGAACGCATGATGAAACGACAAGGATAATGCTTAATAGGATAAATGTGTATTTTTTCATTTTATTTTTTGTTTTAGTTTGTGAATGAATTCTCGGACGCCAAAGGTGCGATACTAAAAAACCCAGTAAAATAATGCTTATGCTTTTTCTTTTTGAATTATTTACTGCTGTGAAATCAGTTTGCCTGATTGTATTTCTTGATTATTATATATCACTTTGTAGAAATAAATTCCCGAAGGAAAATTACTTGTTTCAAGAATGGTTAATTGTTTCGTGAGGATGGTAGTCATCATCTCTACTCCCAATACATTATATATCCTCAATTCGTATTTGTTAATTTGCGATGCATCATTTATCTTGATGGTGGTGAATGTACTAAATGGATTTGGATAAATTGCAACGGCATTTGTATTTGCTTTATCAAAAGTTGAAATACCTGCTGGATTACAAACAGAAGGGATGATAGCAGTAATGGCAGTGGTTGTTAAAGCGCCTGTTGTTATGAGTGCTCTGCCATTAAGAGTAACTCCTGTATTTAATGCGCCTAAAGCGCCGTTGTTACAAATTATCGTTCCGTTGAAAACAGAATAGTTATTTATGCTTACTGCACCTTCAATTTTCCAGTACACATTTTTTGCCTGCGCTCCGTTAATCAAAAGGACTTTTGAATATGTGCTTGTTGTGAGGGCGCCGTTTATCTGAATAACAAATACTGCATTGGCATTACCTTGCGCATTAAGATAAAGTGAATCTGTAAATGTTGCGGCTCCGCCCATAAGGTATGTATGCGGTGTAAGCACTAAGTTATTTCCAAACTGTGCAGGATACAATAATTCAATGTCGGGAACCAATGCGTTTACATAGTTATACGCAACCAATAAATCGGCTGCACATTGTGCAGTAGAACCGTCTGGTATTGGGTGGATTGTACCTGTTACAAATAAAGGATTGTAACCTGTAGCGGAACCATTATTACTACCGATATCACCAGTAACATAAGTTATACCTGAATTTGAAACCGCTCCATTAGTAGAAAATATTGCATAACAAGAAGCAGTGCCAAGTGGAGGTGCAGTTGGTCCTGTAAGGGTAGGGCTTCCGCAACCTATAGGAGTATATGCAAGAATTCCGTCAACAGTAACTGCTCCTGCCGTAGAAAGCGCTCTGCCTTCAAGCGTATCGTTAGTATTCATATTAATTGCCGCGTTGTTTGCGATAATAGTTCCTCTCATGGTAGTTCCTGAAGCCATGCTTACTAAACCTTCTACTTTCCAGAATACGTTACAAGCCAATGCCCCGTTAATCAATTTAACTTTTGAATTAGCATTTGTGGAAAGAGTTCCCTGAATTTGAAAAATAAATACCGCACTTGCATTTCCTTTCGCATTCAAATAAAGATTTAAGTTTAGTGTTGTTGCAGCGGATAATGAATACACACCTGGAATAAGGGTGTCTCCGTTTCCAAGTAAAACTGAAGGAAAGAAAGTTGGAACTGTGCTATTCAATTGATTGTAGGCAATCAGCAAATCTGCTGAACATTTTGCGCTTGCACTGTCTTGATCGTGCATTACACCGTTCACATTTCCGAAAGAAGTGCTGGAACCATTGTTGGTGCCCACATTGCCCGTAAGCTGTGAAATACCGGAGTTGCTCACTGCACCGTTGGTAGAAAAGAGAACGAATTCAGCAGCAGTACCCAAAGAAGGAGCTTGTGCAAAATTTAGAGTTGGCATTAAGAGTAGTGTAACTACAGTTAATGCATTGAGTAGTTTTGTTTTCATTTTATTTTTTGTTTTAGTTTGTGAATAATTTTTTTAAAAGACAAAGATACACACCTGTTGTTGCCCATATCCATGACAATGGTCAAACAAGACGATAATGTTTGTCACGGAAAATAATGGAAGCCGGATGCGCCCTTGTAAGCTACCCCAAAGTTCGGCCAGTTAAAAATAGAATATATCTTAATAAGCAGATGTTTAAAAGTAATTTCAATTCCTGCTTTCAATGCCAAGGTGAAAATTTTATTGTCATCTACAATAAAAATATTGATTTGATTTTTTATATCCATGATTTACAATAATAATATCATAACCTACTATGAATGGTTAAATATCTGCATTGCAATCACGGCTCCAACCAACAACGCTATACATATAAATACTCCAACAACTAGATATTTATATCTTCTCTCATAACTCTTTGCTTCCATTATTTTAAAGAGATTTATTAATGAATAATTAATTTTTCTGAATTGGGTTTCCGTTTTAACAACATAATCAGAAGCTCCATGTTGAAATGATTTTAATGCAATATCAATATTATCATCAACGGATAGTATGATAACATTGGTTTCAGGATTCTCCTTTTTAATCCAATCCAAAACTTTAATGCCGTCCGCTGCGTCAGGATACTTACTATTAAGATGATAATCAAGAATAACCACTTGAGGTTGTTCTTCCTTAAATTTCTCCATACATTTTTCTCCTGTTTCAAACGATTGTACCTTAACGGGCATATCCACAAAAGCGTTTTCTATATCCGCTTTCAGCGCCAACGTAAAAATTTTATTGTCATCTACAATAAAAATATTGGTTTGGTTTGTTGTGTCCATGATTTTGAGTTTTTACAGTAGTTCAAACATAATTATGTTTCTCTCTTTCTATTTCTTCAATTGCCTGCTTGCATATTAAATTAAGCTTCTGATTCAATTCTTTTATTTTTTCAATATCTGCTGCCTTTGCTCCCAAAGTTTCCATCTCCTGTAAAATAGGCATAAGTATAGAAATTCCCATTATGGAAACGGACGATTTCATCGTATGAGCAAAACTTTTTATAATCGCATAATCTGTTTTTTTTATTGCATCATCAATAGATTTCAGTTCTTCTGGAACTTGCTCGAGAAAAATATCCATTATTTCTTTTATCAAATGTTTTTTTCCACCCATCGTCTCAGAAAGATAGTTAAGGTCGCACACATTTTCAATGCTCTTATCTAATTCGTTTTTTATCATTGTATTAAGATTTAATTGTTAATTCATATATTTTATCAAAAAGCAGCGTTGCATTTATCGGTTTTGAAATATAATCGTTCATCCCCAAACTCAAGCACCGTTCTCTTTCACCTGCCATTGCGTGAGCCGTCATTGCAATAATCGGAATATCATTTTTTAAATCCTTTCGGATAAAGGTTGTTGCGTCATATCCGTTCATCACAGGCATTTCCATGTCCATCAGGATAATGTCAAATTTATTTTCTTTGAGTTTTTCAATGCCTACGCTTCCATTCTCTGCTACCTGCACTTTTAAACTGTATTCGGAAAACAAACTTGAAATCAGTTTTATATTCAAATTATTGTCTTCTACCAATAGAATATTTAATTTAATCAGGTCTTTCATACTATATTTTTTCTCTATAATCTCTGATGCCACTTGAGCTTGCTTTGATTTTTTGTAGGGAATGTAAAAAGAAAATACTGATCCTACTTTATCTTCGCTTTTAACAGACAAAATGCCACCCTGAAGTTCAACTAACTGCTTCGCGATACTTAAGCCAAGTCCTGTGCCTCCGTATTTTCGGGTGGTGTTAGAATCTGCTTGATGGAATCGCTCAAAAATATGCTCCAGTTTATCGGGAGGAATTCCTATACCGGTATCTGTTACCGAAAATTCCAATAAAATAGTTTCATCTGCGTGCGTGCGGAGCGCTTCGGCAGGCAGGTTCTCATTTTTAAGAACTTTAACATTCACCTGTACTGTCCCTTTTGGCGTGAACTTAATTGCATTACCTGTAAGGTTGATCAGTATTTGAGAAAGACGGGTGGGATCGCCAAGCAAATTATCCGGAACATTGTCATCAGATTGAAATGATAATTCAAGATTTTTTTCTTTTGCCCTTCCCATCAGCATTGCATTGAGCGATTTAAAAATTTCTTTCACGCTAAAAGCATGTTCTTCAAAGGTCATCATTCCTGCTTCAATCTTTGATATGTCAAGTATATCATTGATGATTGTCAGCAGATTTTCCCCCGCTAATTTTATTGTTCTCACATATTCTTTTTCCTTATCTTCCAATTTTCCTCTATATAATATATCGGAAAAACCAATGATAGCGTTCATAGGCGTACGAATCTCGTGACTCATGTTGGCAAGAAACGCTTCTTTTAATTTAGTTGACTCTTCGGCTTTTTCCTTTGCGTCACTATAATCTTCAAGGATATTAAGGACAGCCCGCTGTGTATTTTCCATATTAATTTTTTCCCCACTGTAATCATCCAGTATATTCAACAAAGCTCTCTGAGTGTCTTCTGAATGATATTTTTCTTCGGAGTAATCATCTAAAATATTTAACAATGCTTTTTCAGTATTTTGCAAATCAATTTTTTCTTCAGAAATAAATTCTTTATTTCTTGTCTTTGCTTTTTTAATTTTCCCCAAATTATTATTATCCCGATAGCTATCGGAACTGTTGTTTTGCGAAGAAGACGATTGCATTTTATTTTAATTTAAGGCGATTGGATAAATAAATTTTTCAATAAAACTTAATTTTTACTTTTTAGCTCTTCAATCTCCTTTTTCAATTCTATCATTTTCAATTCTCGTCCAACAGTTAACTTTCTGAATCTTTCTAATTCTTCTATTCTCATTAACTCTTTTTCTCGTCCGGCAATTTCTCTTTCCGCCAGTTGTTTTTGTGCGGTAATATCTCTAGCGACAATCACAACTCCCAATACATTTCCTCTATCATCTTTATAAACTGAACCGTTGAATAATACATCGGTAAGTTTGCCATCTTTATGACGAAGTGTAAGTGGAGCATCAACAACAGACCCTTTTGCAAATACTTCCTGATATACTTCACGTGATTTTTGTGGTTCGGTAAAATAATCGAAGAAGTCGGAACCAATCAATTTTTCACGGTCGATGCCGGTAATGTTTACCGTTGCCTCATTCATATCTGTAATCTTACCTTCTGGACTTATCGTAACCAATGGGTCCAGACTCGCTTCAATAAGACTACGCGCATAGTTAGCAATCCTTAACTCATTTGCACGTTTTTCTTTTTCATCGTTTTGAAAAGCAAGTTCTTTGTTAGCAATAATTAGTTCTGCCGCACGTTTTCCTTTTTCAGCGTTTTGAAAATCAAGTTCTTTGTCAGCAATGACTAATTCCGCTGCACGTTTTTCTTTCTCTCCGGTTTGAAATACAAGTTCTTCGTTAGCAATGATTAATTCAGCTGCACGTTTTTCTTTCACTTCGTTTTGAAAAGCAAGTTCTTTGTTGGCAATGACTAACTCTGCTGCACGTTTTTCTTTCTCATCATTTTGAAAAGCAAGTTCTTTGTTAGCAATATCTAATTCCGCTGCCCTTTTTTCTTTCTCATCGTTTTGAAAAGCAAGTTCTTTGTTGGCAACGACTAACTCCGCTGCACGTTTTTCTTTCACTTCGTTTTGAAAAGCAAGTTCCTTATTAGCGATTACTAATTCAGCTGCACGTTTTTCTTTCTCATCATTTTGAAAAGCAAGTTCTTTGTTCGCAATATCTAATTCCGCTGCCCTTTTTTCTTTCTCATCGTTTTGAAAAGCAAGTTCTTTGTTGGCAACGACTAACTCCGCTGCACGTTTTTCTTTCACTTCGTTTTGAAAAGCAAGTTCCTTATTAGCGATTACTAATTCAGCTGCACGTTTTTCTTTCTCATCATTTTGAAAAGCAAGTTCTTTGTTCGCAATATCTAATTCCGCTGCCCTTTTTTCTTTCTCATCGTTTTGAAAAGCAAGTTCTTTGTTGGCAATGACTAACTCCGCTGCACGTTTTTCTTTCACTTCGTTTTGAAAAGCAAGTTCTTTGTTGGCAATGACTAACTCTGCTGCACGTTTTTCTTTCTCATCGTTTTGAAAGGCAAGTTCTTTATTGGCAATTCTTAACTCTGTCGCCCATTTTTGCTCGGCAATATCTCTTGCCACTACAACTGCACCCAGCACATTTCCTCTATCATCTTTATAAACCGATCCATTGAATAATACATCGGTAAGTTTGCCGTCCTTATGGCGAAGTGTTAGCGGAGAATCAGCAACCGATCCTTTCGCGAAAACTTCCTGATAAACTTCACGCGCTTTTTGTGGCTCAGTAAAATAATCAAAGAAGTCGGTGCCTGTAAGTTGTTTGCGCGTCATACCTGTAATGTCGGCCAATGCCTCATTCATATCCGTAATCTTACCTTCGGTGCTGATAGTAACCAATGGATCAAGACTCGCTTCAATAAGACTAAGAGAATATTTGGAAAGTAATTTTTGGGCGGTTACATCTCTGGCGACAATTACAACTCCCAAAACATTCCCTCTGTCATCTTTATAAACCGATCCATTGAATAACACATCGGTAAGTTTGTTGTCCTTACGACGAAGCGTAAGTGGAGAATCGGTAACAGACCCTTTCGCGAATACCTTCTGGTAAACCTCACGTGCTTTTTGCGGTTCAGTAAAATAATCGAAGAAATTAGAACCAATCAATTTTTCACGTTCTATGCCGGTAATGTTGCTCAATGCCTGATTCATATCCGTGATCTTGCCTTCGATATTTATAGTAATCAGTGGATCCAAACTGGCTTCGATCAAACTACGGGCATATTCGGATGACTGCTTCTGTGCAACAGAACCATTAGTGGCACTTACACCATTCATCACCTTGATCACCTTATCTTTTTTTTGAATCTTCATCTGTTTATTATTGAGTTTTATTTTTTTAATTGAATTCAAAATAGAATCAATTTATTCCTCTTGTATTCTAATATTTTATGTTCTCTGGGTGTTCCAATAGGTATTTATTCAACATCGAATCAAGCGAATCATAATATGCTTTTAAGTTTTTCAAAGTTACTGTCGGATCTTTTTCATCAGGAATTGTCTCCTGCATTTCTTCTATATACTTATATAGTTCAGGATACTTTTCCAATATCGTCATCGTTATCTTTAAAATTTTGGAATTTAATTCTTTTTCTAAACTATTTTTAAGAATGTTTTGGATGCGAATAAATGCCGTTTCGCTTTTTACAACGTATTCATAAGCTCCGTATTTAATGCAGTCAGCAGCTATTTTGATCTTATCTTCAGCAGACAACATAACGACAATTATCCTGAAATTAATTTCTTTTATTTTTTTCAGAACATCTATACCATCCATTGCGTTTTTAGTTTCGGTATTTAAGTGATAATCCAATATCACTATATCTGCTGCTGTCTCTGGATTTTGCTGAATTTTTTTCAAACAATCTTCACCCGTAGTAAATGTTTCAATTTTAATTTCTGATTTAAAATGTTCATTCAGAGAAAGCACTAATGTTTTTAAAAACTCTTCATTATCATCTACTAAAAAAACGGATATTTTTTTGTGTGTTTTCATTTTTATTCTATTTTAGTTTATATTGAGAAAGGATTTTAACAACAGTATAAAGATGCGTACCTTAATTACAATATGTGTTACACAACTTTTGTAATAAGTTACATGATTCACACATATTACTTTACAAATAATAAAAAAAGACTGTTTTGTAATTCATCTTTTTTTATTAAATAGTTGTTTTGCTTTGCTTTGTTTTTGGAAAGTCCTTCCAAGTAAAAATTATTGGAAGCGCTTTTACAGTTATGGAAAAAGCATTAATGATATATATCTGAGGATACACTCCAAAATGCAGGCATACGCATGAATCAACAATTACCCAAACGCTGAATGCTGTGATGATAGCGTTCCGTGCCCATCGTTGTTTTTCTTTAAAAGGGTACCAAGCTATAAAAGCCAATAAAATATAACAACAAGCGATGGTTCCGCCTAAAGGACCATAAATAAAAGCTCGGAACTCTTCGGCATCAGCCGGAAATTGAGAACTATGCCAAAATACCTTTGCTATCATTTTATCGTATGGGAGGAACAATACATTTTTTCCATAAAATGCGAAAACAATTCCTGCAAAAGCAAAAAGTAAACTGGTGATGAAAAGCCATCTTTGCCAAAATAAAAAACTATTTATTTTAAAACGGACTTCCATGCGTTTGTTTTATTATGCTGTTCGCCAGTGGTGGAAATGAATTAAATAATCTTATGCTTAAATTTGTTAAGTAGGGATTTTCAGAAAGTTTTTGAAAATGGCGGCTCAGTTTTACTCGTGTTGAAAATTCTTTATTCCAAAAATTATTATAATTGTTAACGAGTTGTTGTTTTGAAATTTTGCTGGAAAAATAATGATCTACATTGGCTGCCAATATGGAAGCTGACCTGAACGCAATGCTCATTCCATTACCGGTAATAGGGGAAATACTTCCGGCAGAGTCGCCGATAAAAAATGAATTATCAGTAACTGGTTTTTTAATTAAAAAATTAACACCGCTGATAGTAAGCGGCTCTTTAAAAATAAATTCCGCGGTTGTAAATATTTTTTTCAGGTTGCTGTTTTTAAATAAAAAAGTTTTTTCTAATTCAGAAATAGAATTATTTACTTTGTTAAAATTTTTTGAATTAACGATATAACACAAGCAAGATTTATTGTCTTCTATACTGGAAATGCCGCAATAGCCGCCTTCAAAATTGTGTATTTCAATTAAGGTAGTATCTCTGTCTAATTTTATATGATACTTAACTCCTACATAATTTGTGCTAATATCAATAGGGTAATTTGATTTTACTTTTGTTTCAAGATTTGATTTTCTTCCGGATGAGTTGCAAACCAAAGAAGCGGTTACGTCATCTCCGTTCGTTTTGATAGTATATGATTTTTTATCGGAATTGAAATGAATATCCGTTGCTTTGCTTTGAAGCATAAAAACAACTCCATTTTTTTTTGCGTCCGTAAAAAGTAATTCTTCCAACAGATAACGGCTAATACCAAAGCCTCCTAAGTCAAGTCTTGTTTTAAACTCCTTTTTACCTATGGAACTTAATTTGAAATTATTTATTTGCGGCAAATTAAGTTCAGTCAATGGTGGACAAATAGTATGTAAATATTTTTGCGACTCCATTGATATATATTCGCCGCAAACTTTATGTCGTGGATAATTTCCTTTTTCAATTACAACAATATTATAACCTCTTTTTTTTAAATCAATTGATAAAGAAAGTCCGGCAATTCCACCGCCAATTATCGCTACATCGTATTTCATATTTAATTTATTAATTTCCAGAAAGCCAATTCAGAGCGTCATTGCGAGGAACGAAGCAATCTCAAAAATAATTTAAAGTGAGATTGCTTCGGACGAAAAGCCCTCGCAATGACGCTCCTAATAAGGGATTTATTAATATTTATTATCAAATTTTAAAGTTATTAAAGTCTAAT
>ODAK010006739.1_pt1 | contig 11565 bp, 8 predicted proteins | sample 1539591 | NCBI WGS metagenome assembly ODAK01 (sample SAMEA3539303, study PRJEB22396) | soil metagenome | biome: tundra; feature: field; material: soil | place: USA | collected 2010-05 | depth 0.15 m | reverse complement strand
CGAACTGGGGATTAAGCGCGTGCCGGTGGAGATGATCTACGAATCGCCGGAGCCGGCATGGGCTTGGGGGTAGCCCAAAAGTCACTGGTGCCCTGGGGACGCCGTGGTGGTGTGTAAGTCCGCCTCTGGGCGTCCCGCTTGTCGGAATTCGGTGTCATGGATCGTGCAGGTGCAGGAATCCGTCCACTTACGGATGAGAGGTGGCCATGCTATCGACGTCATCGGCACCGGCTATCCCTAGACGTAGGCGAAACCACGCGGCTAGGAACCGGAGAGCGGGCCGGACCACTCATTGAGCAGCCTGATGTCGCGCCACACGTGCTCGTAGGTTTGGCGCACCGCATCGACCCAGGGGGGCATGGCACTCCAGTCGACGGTCACCTCGCGCTCGCCCCAGGCGACCTGCATTATCCGGCGATCGCCGGCGAAGTCGACGACTAGGTCACGGCGGAGGAACAGCAGACGTCCGCGCCATGGTTCCTCTGTGCAGAAGGTCGCCGAGGCACGGACTCCATTGAGGCCAACGAGATCCAGCGTTCCGGGCAGTTGGCGAAGCCCGAACCGAGCGGCGAACTCGAAAGACGGCACGTCATAGGACCGTTCCAGCGCCGCCGGTGACTCGCCCTCACCGGTCGAGAGCTCCACTGCCACCTGGCCGAGTCCAATGCCCTCGTCGTTCCAGTCGCGATGCAATGCACGACGGGAGTGGAAGTCTTCGTCATCGAAGCGCACTTCGAATCTGGGGCTCCAAGGCGTCTCCCCGACGAACACGCCCCGGACCTCCGGGAGCCCGGGCAGGAAGTCGTTCCCGGGGTACTCGATCCCCCGGACAAGCTCAAGTGCGGGATCCACTTCGGCTGGCTCCAGCAGGAGGGTGCGGAAGAACCCGAACACCTGCCGTCCGTCACACCGATGCTCCAGAAAGCCCTCGACCAGCAGCCACCCGCCGGTGACGCCGTAGATCTCCTCAGGTGACCACAGCTCCGCTGGCACGTTCACCGCACCGGTTCGCAGCCACGCCTCGTCGTCTACCGGACTGACAGGTGCCCACTCCGGAAGCTGGACGGGTGCTACCGGGGGTCCTTCGGGGAAGGTCGGGTCGATGTCGGGTGTCACGTTACGCCCGCCCCCGACCCATCGGTCGCGGTTGCGGCCAGCGTCAATGAGACGGCCGACCAGCTCGTAGTAGGCGATCCACCCGTACTTCTTGCCGTAGCGCTCCACCTTCACGCGCCCGCGCCCGAACCGGCTGCCGTTCTCGGCGATTGCCCGGTCGACGTCGCCGTGCAGCGAGGCGCGCCACCCGAGATCCCAGACGCGGGCCATGACCTCACCGCGGGCGCGACGGAAATCAGCGTTGCGGTAGTCGTAGTTTTGCCTGCCGTCGATAGCTGACCCGATTACGTAATTCTCGAAATCCATGCCAAAGGTGCTGTCGCATTCCGTGGCGTTCGGGTCATCATCAGCCATCACCGGGGCGGCCGGCACGTCCGCGAACGACAGAGCGAACGGGTCAACGCCGGCAGGTACCGCGCCGCGATGCAGCGTCCCGGCGAACTCGAAGGTTGCCTGTATGTAGCTACGCAGCAGCTCATGGGATGTGGGAGCGGACCCTCCGTGGAGGAAGCGGTCGCACAGCTCCGCGAGCCATCCGGCGAGCGCATGCTCAAATGGGCCGCCGGGATCAGGCATTTGACGGTTGCTGGCGGCGCCGAACGCGGCACCGACGACGCGCTCAACGACATAAGGGTCGTCCACATCGAGCATCCGGCTAGCGATGTCGAACAGGCGCTTCGGCTCCGGCCGGCCGTAGCGCTGGAGCGCCTTCGTCGCGAGATCCCGCACGTCCCTGCTCGTGGACGCCAGCAGCCATGCGATCGCGAGCGCGTCCAGGTCGTCACCGTCGGCGCGGTCCAGGGTTCCAGTCCAGTACCCGATCACCCGCTTCAGGTCGTCCACCAACGGGTCGCCGACGCGATGACGGACCCATTCGGTCCATCTGCGGTCACGTTCAGCAAGAGGCTGCAAGCGGAGGACCCGGTCGATGAAGTTCGCGTTCAGACGGTGTGCGGGGGACATGCGGATCTCCCATAGCCGGTCGAACGGGTGCCGAGGCCCGTACCCGCGAGGCCCAGGATCCGTCCGGTGCCAGGAGGCGACCAAGGTCGCGAGCTCGTCGACGGTGTCGCCGTCAAGGAACTCGGACTCCGAGTGAAGTTCCTGGGCCAGTGCCCACGGCCTGTGCTCTTCCGGAGCGAGGCGCCAGAGGTGATGCCCGCCGAACCGGCGGGGAAGCAGGCCTATGAGGCTGATGACGATGTCTTCGCCGAGGGGATGGCGAGCCTCTCCGAGGAGGGAGTCCCACAGGGTCGCCTCCGCGAGCCGGTCGTCCGCCTCTGCGTAGGCCATGCGCCCAAGGAGCGCGTCGGCGACCAGGTAGCCGGCGAAGCGGTCGAACAGTATCCCGGTCTCGGTGTCGGCGCCACCGTCTACCTCATCGCGGAAGAGAACTCCTTCCTCTTCCATGCGCCGGAATAGGCTCTCGTCCCAGTTCGACTCACCAGCGTCGAGGATCGCCTTGGCATCATCGGTGGGGAGCCGGCGGACTCCCCGGGTCCACAACTCCCAGGCGACCGCGGCGAGGCGCCGCTTGATTTGGTCAGCGGGAACCGGCACACGGGCAGGATCCCGGGCGAGGCGCTGGATCACGGTATCGTGGTACAGCTCGAACACACCGACGAGGGAGGTCGGAAGCGCCTCTACACCAACCGTGTCCTGCCGAAGAGGATTCGCGGCCTCACAGTACATGCGGACGAACAGCGGGTTGCGGAACAGACTGGCCGGCAGCCAGGCACCGGCCGGGTCGATCAGGTAGTGGTCGAAGTAGGTGTCAACGATGCGGATGACCTCGGACTGGTTCCACTCAAGCTGCATCGTCACGGCTGCGTCCGGAACGGCATGAGCGGCGAGTGCCTCGCGGAGGGTGACGATCACCAGCACGTTCGGGTACTCGACAAGCGCCGGGGCCAGTTCATCGAGCAGAGCGCGCCACTCCGAGGGCCTCTCGGCTTCGTTCAAGCCGTCGATGGCCAGGGGGATCCGGGTGCCGGCACGGGCGCCGGCTGAGTCGAGCGCTTCGAGGAGATCCTCGAAATGCTCAACTTTCAGCCCAGGGATCCGTCGAGCCAGTTCATCGAGGCTCCCGCCGGCCCGCAGGCGGCCGCCCTGGATGAACACTCCGGCTGTCGGCCCGCCCACCGGAGCTGTCATTTGGGCGGCAAGGTGGGTCTTGCCCTGCCCAGCAGCGGCGACGACAGCGATCAGCGGGGCCTGCGCGTCGGCTTGCACATCCTGGAGCCACCAGACGACGTCACGGATTTCTGCGCCAAGGCCGGTGACGTCGAGAGCCGCCGGCAGGCGCCGTTTCCTCAACTGGAGCACGAGAGCGCGGAGCTTGCGTGGCGAGGTGGCTGGGGCCTGCTGGTCGAGGACGCGCTGGCGAACCTCGGTCGGTCGAAGGCTCCGCCCGGCCTCGACGATCGCCCGCAGGTCGGCGACAAACCGATCCAGGTCATCGGCGATAGCTGTGGCAGTTGCGCGGGTCACGTCGTCGTCGATGTCGGCGAGCGCATCGCGGAGTACCCCGGTACGGACAGCGATGGCGTCGCCGTGCTTATCGAGCCAGTCGAGTGACTCTGCACGTAGGAGCGCCCTGTCGATCCGAAGTTCTACGTGGTTTGATGTGTGCAGCGATGGCACCCACCGGGCCTTGACAGGGGCCACGGAACGCTGGTGTGCCTTCGCAAGCGCATCCGGGGTCAGGACTAGCTCTCCGAAGAAGGTGGAGCGGAGCTCGTCGAACCCGGAGAGCTCCGCATCGAAGTTCTCCGTCGCCCACAGCTTCGTTGAGATACGCCTGGCCGGCCCGAGGCCGTCGATCCACTCCTCGTCCTTCTTCGCCGGACGCTGGGGAAGGCACAGCACGAAGTCGGTCAGCCCGTCGACGTGCTTGACCGCCATGTCGACGGATTCCTCGATCTGTTTACGCTGGTCCTTGGTGAGCTCGTTTTTCGGGCCGAGGATGAACCACTTGCACGACCAGCCCCAGATCCGGCCCGGATCCCCGAGTGCGCCGGGGTACTCAACCCGCAGGTAGAACTCCACGCCGGGCTGATTGCGCCGCTCCCGGAGAGTGCCCAGTGCCCCGGAGCGGCGGGACACGATCGCTCGCGTGAGCGCCTCGAAGTTCTTGTCGGCGGCGCCAGGCAGGCGCTCTAGATCAGTAAGTTCCACCCCGGCTCAGCTGACTGCCTCAGTCTGCGGGGCCCCGTCCTCAGTAGTCTGCGGCGTCCCGTCCTCGTTCCAGTCGTGGCGAGAGAACACCTCGACCCGCGCACCGAGGTGGATGAGCACTTTCAGGAATCCCTGAACGTCGGACTCCTCGGTTTGGATACGGACGGTTGATCCCTTGCGCTCGACTGAGTGATCGAAGGCGTAGAGGTCGACATCGGACCGTCCCATGTCGTATAGCTCGAGCTTGGCCAGTTCTTCGACAAGAGTAAGGGGCATGCGCTCGTCCCGGCGGCGCCAGTCGTCGTCGGACCACTCGGCCTCGGCGAGGGCTTTCAGGGCCTTCATCCGCTCGATCGCCGCCTCCGCACCGGAGACTGCCTCGAAGGTGCCGACTAGGACCAGGTCCATCGAGTGCTCAGAGCCGTAGCTGTGCCAGATCCTCACGCCGCCTCCCTGAGCGCTTGCACCGCATCCAGGATGGAGTCCCGGATAGCCATGCCCGTCTGCGCGTACGCGTGGGCACGTAGGACACCGCTCGCGTCGACGTGCATGTGCGCATCCAAAGGACGTTCACCGGGGATAACCTCGACGGTCGGCACCGAGGCTTCGAGCCCGGAACGCGAGATCGCGAGCCGCACCTGGGTCCTGGCAGCTCGTATCCAGCGAATGAGGAGCTCCGCATCGGCATCCGAGATGCCGGGCGTGGCCGCAGTTGGCTGCTCCGGCAGGAGCAGGAGCTCAGATGCCCCGACGTCGGCGGCGAACTCCACGAGGTCATCGAGCTCGCGGATCGTGTCGGCATTAACGATCGCGTTGATGCCGATAGGAGCCACCGAGCGAAGCAGGGTGGCAGCGGAAATGACTGCCGCAAACGGCCGGTTCCGGAGCCGCTCATAAGTGGCCCCGACCCCGTCGACGGACAGGCGCGCGAAATGCACGGACCCGCGCAGGGCATCGGCGAGTCCCGGGGTGAGCCGGTGCCCGTGTGTTGTGAAGGTCACCGCCATCGACGTCGACTCGGCGATCTGAGCGCAGAGCTCGGCGAACCGGCGGTAAGAAGTCGGCTCCCCGCCTCCGAAACCAACACCGAGGCACCCGGCGCCATCGAGCTCGACCGCCCAGGCGACCACACGGTCTATGTCGAGCGCGGCGGCTCGCTTGGGCGCGTAGCAGTAGGCGCAGCGCAGCTCGCAGGCGTTCGTCAACGCGACCGATAGGTAACGGGGAGCGCGCGAGACCTGCGCTGCCGGTACCTCCACCTCATCGAGCAAGACGTTCAGCCCGGAAACCCGGTCGAACAGGTGCACGCCAGCTTCGGAGAGACGGATCTTGGACATCACCCGCACTAGGATGCCACTGCTTGCAGCGCGGCGCGGTCCTGACTGGCGCGTGCGCTAAGCCTCGTGGCCATACGAATCCGGTAGCTAGCGTCAGGACAGGCGCCGCGCGGGTCACGGTCTCATTCCGCCATGATCACGCGAGAGCCGACCCGGGTTCCGGTGGCTGTACGGTCAGGGCCCAGTAGGGACGTAGGCGTGCCTGCTCATTCCCTGTCGTGCGGCGGCATAGCTCTATTTCTTTCCGTGTAAAGGTCTAGACCTCTTGCCGCAGCTCGCGGAGCGGCGTCCACCACAGCCGGACATTCACGACCTTCCCATCCAACTAGTCACCCGGCGTTCGCTGCGGACACTAGCTTTCGGATGATTACAAAAAATACAAGAAGTTGTAACCTGGACAGATGTCCGAGCCGCACGGGCCGATCAGGATTGCTGCTAACCGGCAGATCGTGTTGCCCAAGGCATTGACGGACCGGCTGCATCTGCATCCTGGGGACATGGTGTATGTCCTCCAGAGCGATTCGGAACCCCGCAGCCTGGTGATCGTTCCGGTGGAACGCGTGAGCGAGTGGGTCCGGCTGGGCCGCGCAGCAGAACGCCAGCACGTCGAAGATCAGGCCGAAAGGATGCAGGACGATGGCTAGCCGTTCAGCAATTGAGTGGACAGAGGTCACCTGGAACCCGGTCACCGGTTGCGATCGCGTTTCGACAGGATGCGATCACTGTTATGCGCTGGCCTTGGCTAAGCGACTGAAGGCCATGGGAGCGGCCAAATATCAATCAGACGGTGATCCCCGGACGTCCGGACCGGGTTTCGGTGTCGCGCCGCACCCGGAGACCTTGGGCGAGCCGTACGGGTGGCGCTCGCCGCGGGTCGTCTTCGTGAACTCGATGAGTGATCTGTTCCATGCCCGGGTGCCGCTCAGCTTTGTCCGTGACGTCTTCGCAGTGATCGCCGAGACTCCGCAGCACACCTACCAGGTGCTCACTAAGCGCTCGTCTCGGCTGCGGAAGATGGCCAGCAAGCTGGACTGGCCGCCGAACCTGTGGATGGGCGTCTCCGTGGAGAACGATGACGCACTCTTTCGCGTCGGCGACTTGCGGGCAGTGCCGGCGGCTGTCCGGTTCCTGTCGTGCGAGCCGCTGCTCGGCCCGCTGGAAGGACTGGATCTCGACGGCATCGGCTGGGTGATCGCCGGGGGGGAATCAGGGCCAATGCGGCGGGCACTAAACCCGGACTGGGTCACAGGCATCCGGGACTGCTGCCTTAGAGCGAACGTACCGTTCTTCTTCAAGCAATGGGGCGGAAAGACACCCAAGGCCGGTGGCCGCGAGCTCGACGGCCGCTACTGGGACCAGATGCCCGTCAGCGCGGCGCCAGCTGCAAGTTAGGTCCGCGGCCAACGACGCGCTCTCGGAGCCGGGAAGCATTCTGGTAAACAACGAGATCGCCGCTGGTCTTCAATGCGTGCAGCGCTGCGGCCACGGAGGAATCAGTCGCCACGCCATACGCTTTCCCGTAAATGTCCAAGGCGTGGTCGACCAGCTTGAAGCGACTGCGTTTTGTCGCCAGGATGCGCATGTTCTTAATGATGGTCTTCTTTGCTCGGTCTTCTTCGGCTTCGATGATCCACTCCATGCTGTCAGTTGGCGTGAACAGCATCCCTCCAGTGTCCTCATCGTCCACGGCGCCCAGAACACGGAGCCATGCCTGCCGGGCCTTTCCGAGCGCATCGGCGAAGACCCACAGGCCATACTGGCTCCGCGTGAGGAAAACGAGGTGATAGATGGGCTGGTGATGCATGCGGCGCCGGACTGGGACCGTGACCTGCAGCATCGACCCGGCTCGTGCAAGTCGCTCCGCGTATTCTTGCGCGATCGCTGCTGCGACTGGCTCGAAATTGCGTGTCATCGGCTTGCTGAGGGCGGCACGTGCAGTATCGCGCCACCATGTGCCGCCGCATGTATCGTCCATCAGCGAGATGATCGGATGGCCGAGCTGGCCCGCGTTAAGGGCTCCGGCGGCCCGGCGTGACAAATCCGCGCTGAAGTTGAGCAGGAGTTCTGTCTGCGGCCGGACATGACGGCGCGGACCCGCCAGGACCTCCGCGAGCTGCGTAAACGGGAGGTTCGCGCCGCAGGGATCCAGGAAGAGGAACAGTGGGACTCCGTTCGCGGCCGTGACCACCGTGTCCAGGTGCTCCTCGACGACGCCAGGTAGTGCTTTCGCCAGCAAACCCCGTGTGACGTACTCATCGACGACGGCGGAGAGCGCCTGATGATCTTTTTCGTTCTTCTCGACGAAGAACGCGGAGACCTGCCGGGAATGCTTGAGGCTTTCCATAGCCCGAAGGATCAGCTCGGCCGATGCAGGCGTGCCGTCCGGATACCGGCCTCGCCCCGCAAATCCATCTAGAACAACTACTCGTTTTCCATCAGAGTAACTGCCAAGCATCGCAACGAAGATCGGCATGTACTGTCGAAGGATCTCGTGCTTGAACACCGACTGGGCATGGCCACTTGAGTCCAACAGGCCTGCCGACGTACCCGTCGCCATGCATACCCTCCTGGACGGACAGCAGCTGTAAACCTCGCAGCAACTCAGAGTGCGTTACTGGACACGATCCTAGATCGATGTCCGGCATCTATGAAGAGCCGGTTTTGATCCTTCCGTCAGCAATTGTCGCTGCCCACGTAATTCCCCAGTTCTGAGGGGCTGACGATCGCGCAATTCCTCACCCCGATCACGTAATTCCCAGGGGGATGGCATGCGTGTCGTGGAGGACCTGCCCATCGAGAAGGAGCAACCTTCCTCCCGTCCGGGACGAGGGGCTCTGTCTGGCGGCTGGTGGCCTCAACCGGCTCGGCTGCTGTTGGCCAGGACGACGTTGCGGAATGGCGCCAGCAGGTCATCAAGCAGCGGCACCGGGAGTGCGGATCGATGGCGGCGCGCTCGCGGAGGGATTCATCCCACCGGACCTGGAGAGCTGCTGCCAGGTTCTCGCGCATCCGCTGGGAGGCGTGGGCGTACAGGCCGCGCATCCCGGGGACCTGGTGTCCTAGCCTCTGCTCGGCCAGGATCTCGGGAATGCCGTCCTCGGCCATCCACGTCTTGTGGCTGTGCCGAAGGCCATGAGGCGTCAGCCCGTCCTTGACCGGCAGCCAGCAAGCTAGCGATGGGTCTTCGGCGGGCCGCTCGCCGCTGCCGGCGCAGTGGCCAACATCGTACTTGTGGGTGACGGTCTTCCCGTCGACCCGCAGCCTGACCGCGTACCGGCAAGATGGGCAGCGGCCCGTGTCCTCGGTGCTGATTAACCAGAAGCTGCCCGTCGGCGCGGTAGATCGAGTTATACAACACCGTGCGGTGAAGCCGGATCTTGATGTTCTGGAACGCGGTGAGCGGGCGGTACAGCACAAGGGAGTTACGGATCTTTGCGGGCACGGCGTCGCCGATGCCTTCTTCTTCGCCGCGTTGTGCGACGTTTGGCCCGTCGGGGTCTCCGAGCACGATCCGTACCATGACGCCCGCGCGCCCCTTATCAGCGAGAATCCGGAGAATTCCTGTGTCTTCGGCGAGGAACAGCGCGCTGTACGCGAGGATGCCGATCTCGTGCTCGGCAGATTCAAACAGCCTTGTCCAGACCTCGCGCGGAACGGTGTGGGTGCCGATTATCCGTCCGTGCTGGTCAGGAAGCATGCCGTTATTCGTGGAGAGTGCCGCCCAGTCGGTCTCGTCTGCGGACATCGAGGTGCGCAATCCGCTCAGGATCGGCAATTGGTGCGGGTAGCGGCACAGTGGTGCTGCGGCCCGGAGAGTCCGGTGGAGTCGGTGCTCGTTATAGAAATACTCGAACTCCCAAAGCAAGTACAGCAGGTGACGCTGGTTCCAGAGGAGCGTGCGGTCCAGGAGCTCGTGTCGGCACGTCTGTACCCGGCGTTCCATGACCGAATTCATGCGGGGGCATCTGGATTCCACCGAGTACAGTCTCGAGGTAGGAGCGTCGTGGAGATCAACGGGCCGCACCACAACGTCAGGCGGGCGATGGACATGTCCCCGTGATCATCTTCTACTCGCCGACAGCATCGCGTTCGTGGGACCGCGTGCCTGTCGAGGCGCTTTCCAAGGAAGAGGAACTGGCAGCCGCACTGCATCGATTTCTTAGGGGATAAAGAGGCAGAGGGCGGCCAGATCGAGGGTCGCCCTCTGCCCCTTCTACTCCCGGCAGTCGCGGTCCCGCTACGAGGGCCGCTAGGGACTGCTAACAGTGCGGTACAGCCGCCCCGTTGGTGCCTGTATACAGCCACGCGTCGCTATAGCAGTAGCCACCGACCGCGAGGTCCCAGATGGTGGTCGTGTCGTACGGGCCGGTGATCGACTGTCCGGTCACGTAGCAGGCGATCTGGATGGGCGTGCTCTTCGCGTGGTTCGGGCCGGCGGCGTACTGGTTGCCCGGTCCCGTATGCCCCGTCACGCCGCCCGTCGCCTGGCTGGCGATCGTCACGGTTTTCAGGGAGCATGGCGGTACCGCTGGCCCGTTAGTGCCCGTGTACAGCCAGGCGTCTGAGTAGTACCAGCCGTCGTCTGACAGGTCCCAGGTGGCCTCGGTGCCGTACGGGCCGGCGATCGACTGGCCATTGACGTTGCAGACGATCCAGATCGGGCTGCTCTTGGCGTAGTTCGTAGGGCCGACCTGGTACTGGTTGCCTGGCCCCGCATGCCCCGTGACGCCGCCTGTGGCCTGGCTGACGATCGAGACCTGCTTCCCGGCGTGGTACGGGGCGGGCGATGGCTGAGTCCCCCCGAGGGTGACCTGATTGCTGTAATAGTCGCGCCCGTCGGTGGCCTGGAACCCGATCCAGAAGTTGCCCGATCCGGAGCACAGTGCGCCCAGGTTCTCGTTATGTGAGCTAACGCTGACCGAGCCGTTGCTGACGATGGCGCCCCCGGTAGGATATCCGCTCCCGGAATGGCAGAAGTAGTACGTGGTGCCGAGGGGGAAGTTTGCCAGCTGAACCATGAGCTGCCCGTTGCTGCTGGACGCGGTAGCCGACGGCGAGGCCGGACTTGAGGTTACTGCGCCGGGGCCTTGCTCCGCCGTTCCGGAGGCGGCCGCGATGGTGAACTTCTTGGCCCCGCTGTTCCATGCTGTTACTTGGCCGACGGCCTGGCTGGCACTGAGGGCCGTCATCACGGTGTTGTAGATCGCTTGGATTGTGGCAGGGCCGAGGGAAACGCCAAAGCGGCCGAGGGCAAAGGCAACGTTGCCGTCGTAGCCGGCCATGCAGCCGATGCGACCGACCCACGAGGTGGCGGCGATGAGGCAGGTACGGTAGTTCTGGGTGACAGTGGTGAGCTCGCCGAGGAGCGATCCGAGCGCCTCGCCGAGCCCGACGACGAACTTGCCTCCCAGGGCGTTGTAGAGCTGCTCCCCCCATACGTAATCCGAGACGACATCGCTGGGGGCCTTAATGAGAGTGATCGTTGTCTGCTGGTTGCTGATCGGTATGGTCAGCTTGTAGTTCGGCGGAGTGAGCCCATCGTCCATGGGCGCCATGAGCGACACGATCGAGCCGGGCAGGTCAGCGCTTGCCGTGGGGGCGACGACTGGCACACCGCCATGATCGGTACGCACCTCGATGGGAAACCCCAGCGGGTTTTCTACCACTAGGTTGTGGCCGTCGAAGCAGGCATTGACCGGCAGCGAGGCGGGTATCGACACGCGGCTGTTGTTAGGCGAGCATAGCGCCCTATCGAGCCCGCCAGCGTATGCAGGCTGGCCTGCTATCAGTACCGCGGCGGCGGCAGTGACAGCGGTGGCAGCGGGGAGCAGGACCCAGGGTCCCGGCAAAGTAGATGTAACGGTGGGTGACTGGCGGGGAGCTGAGGTTGTTCACTTTGCGTGACTGACGTGCGGGTGCGCTCCGGCGGACGTGA
>ODAK010006738.1_pt1 | contig 11565 bp, 9 predicted proteins | sample 1539591 | NCBI WGS metagenome assembly ODAK01 (sample SAMEA3539303, study PRJEB22396) | soil metagenome | biome: tundra; feature: field; material: soil | place: USA | collected 2010-05 | depth 0.15 m | reverse complement strand
CCGAAGTTGTCGAAGCCTTTGCCAAGGACGAAATCGGCGTCGGACATGCTCTTTTGCTGGCCAAACTCCAGCCGGAGCAGCAGCTCGAAGCCCTCAACGCCTGCTACCAGGAGCAATACGCCAACGGCAGCAAGGCGAAGCGCATCCTGCTCCCTGTTCGCCAACTTCAGCAATGGATCGAGCACAACATCTTTCTGGAGCTGGTCTCTGCGCCCTTCTCCCAAGACGACGCGGAGCTCGTTCCGGAGGCTGGCGCATGTCTCGACTGTTCGAAGCGAACCGGACACAACAAGCTCTTGTTTGACGGCATGGAACCCAAGAACGATTCATGCTCCGACCCGCAATGCTATGCGGCGAAAATCGAGGCGCACGTGCGCCAAACAATCGCTGCAAAACCCAACGTGGTTCAAATCAGCACCGCTTACGGTGCTCAAAAAGAGGGCAGTGCTGCAATTCCGCGGAACCGCTACGTGGAAATCCGGCAGGAGAAGCCGACTAAGAAAGAGCAGGCAAGCTGGCCGGAGTACAAGACCTGCAAGTTCACCTCGGAAGCTATCGTCACCGAAGGCAGTGAAAAGGGCGAAATCCGGCGCGTTTGCGCCAATCCCGAATGCCCAATTCACCATGCCGCAAACCAAAGCCCGCAAACGACGCCGCAATCAAGGCAGAACAGGAGAAGCGCCGACGCGAGGAAGCCATAGCCCAAGTCACGGGCTCGCGCGTCCTCAGCGCCATCACCGAAGCGGTCCCGGTTCGTCTGATGAAGCGGGATTTGCTCTTTTTAGTCGAGCGACTCAGCGCCGTCTTGGACGAACGCCGTCTCGTTATCATCCTCAGGCAGCATAACCTCGGCAAGCCGAACGGGGCCACCGACGCGCCGGCCAAGCTGCTCTCAGCATTTCTTCGCAAGGCCGATGAGAGCACCCTTGGCGGTCTGTTGGTCGAGCTGGCCGTTCTCCAAGCAGCAGCTTCACCCAACGAATCCAGCAAAGCCCTGCGCGAAGCCGCAGAATTCTACAAGGTGGACGTGGGGGCCATCACAACCAAGGTTAAGCAAGAATTCGCCACAAAGGAGAAGGCAAAGGCCGCGAAGACGACCGCGCCGAAGACGGCTGCGAAAGGCTCAAAGAGACCTGTGGCGGCCTGAATCGTCCATCGAACTCATTTGGAGCCGGCATTAAGCAGGCTCCTTTTTATAGCCAATTATGTTTGAAATGCGGCGTTGGCTGTGGACGCATCTCGGTCCACACCCCGCTTACTGCGGACAAGATGTTGATAATAGCTTCTGCAAATCAACTTGATTCGGAATTCCTCCGAAGCAGAACCACGTGGGATTGAACTTTTGCCCTTCCACAGTTACGAGCCGAAAACCAGAAAGCGATCCCCCCAGCGGCTTGCCGACAGCGCCTGTCACGATCTCCATAAGCGGCCCATCTGTGCCAATTGCGTTCCGATGATAATGACCGGCAAAGACGTATTTGACTCCAGCTTCCTCGAGTAGATCGAGGTACCTCCGGCGAGCAGGTTGGGGGATATTGAAGTAACCGTCGGTCTCACTAGCATCGTGAATGAAATAAGGAATGTGCTGAAAGACCACAATCTGCTGCTTCGGATTCGATTTGGCGCTTGCCAGAGTCTTTTCGAGCCATTCTTCCTGTTGCCTCGCCGCCTCCGGATCGCCTACAGGTGAACGGATGAGATTGGAATCAAGCACAATGCCGAATATATCGCCCGTCGAGAATGTGTAATAGTCCCGGCCGATGGCAGTCCGGAATCCGTCGAGTGTTGCAGGCGTCGGCACATCGCCCACGTCGTGATTGCCGGCAACATTGTAGACAGGGATCGACGGATCGAGCTTTTGCAGAACCCGTTTATATTCCGCAATTTCGGCGGGGTCTCCGGACCGGTTAACCAGGTCGCCGCAAATTACCACGAAACGAGGATGCAACCGATTGAGATTCGCTACTACAAATTCGAAATTGGCCGTTTCCTGTGTAAAGTTCCGATCTTTTGCGTACATGCCGAATTGCGGGTCGGCGAGTACCGCAAAAAACCAGGGTTGTTGCTGGGACTTAGCCGTCCCTGGCAGCAAGATCACGAGTAAAGAGATGGCTAGGAATAGACGGTGCATATAAAAGTCCTCTCGCATGAGAATTTGCGGTTAGATTCTGGTTTCAGGAGGCACCCCATCGTGTGATAGAGGGTCACTTCAGCAAAAGGACTACACAAATTCACCCTAACTAATGCCAACCGACTGATTCTGGCCGACTTTTAACCGGACAGCAGTGATACTTGAATAATGCACAAGGCCATTTGGAAACCCCTGAGAATCCTGTTTTACAACAGTAGGGACGCGAAGTTCACAGCTTCGCGAACCGATTCTCAGGAGTCACCCAAATGGTGAGCAATGCAAATCAGACTACTCTTGACAGCCCCGTCAATCAAGGGGTTGGCGCAGATATTCCGGAGCCCAATAAAATCGGGGCTTCCACGCCCTATGACTTCGATGCGCGGAATCTGACCGCCTACGGAGGGCTGCTATCCACTGCCGCGTGAACCTTGGAACCCTTGCGGCGCTTGGCTCCATCGTAGCCGCCGCGCGCACCCGATTCCGGCGTCGACCGCAACGTGCGGCTGTCGAGAATCATGGCCGTGGGCTGGCCCTTGCGCCCGGCAAACTCGCGCAGAAGAATGCGCAGATCCTCCACCATGATCTCGAAACAACGCGCATCGATCCATCGCCGCATCTGTTGATAGACCGCCTCCCACGGCGGCAAATCGTTGGGCAGAAAGCGCCATTGACTGCCCGTCTTGGCAATGTAACGAAGTGCGTTGAATACATCGCGAAGCGCATAATCCCGCTGCGCAGCGTCCTCGCGACACAGCGCCAAATACGGGGCTACAAACGCCCACTCCTCGAAGCAACTCCGGCTTGACAATATCGCTAGTTATCGATAAAGTAATTGTTCTTAGGGGGCATTATGTCGCGGATCTGGATGCGTAATCAACTAGGCAAACTATCGTGCAGCATGCTGGCGGCGGTTCTGTTCACGCTGCTGTCCACTTCGCTTCCGGCCCAGAACCGAAACAGCGGCGAGATCCGGGGCACCGTAACCGACTCCACTGGAGCCGTGGTACCCGGAGTGAGAGTTGTCGTCACCAATGTGGACACTGGAATCGTCACCACAACGGTGGCTAGCGGGACCGGTCTTTACAACATGCCTACGCTGGAAGTGGGCCAATACTCGATCGAGTTTTCCAGGGAAGGGTTTAAGAAATTCGTTCGACAGGGCATTACCTTGCACGTCGAGTCGATCACGGTCGACGCGGTGCTGAGTGTCGGATCGAGCACCGAAAACGTCACTGTGACGGCGGACGTTCCGCTGATTCGAACCGAGACCTCAGACCAGAGCGCCGTGTTTGTCGAGAAAACTATAAACGAGCTGCCCAACGTCGGCCGCGGTTGGTTCGACATCCTGGGCCAGCTGCCGGGGGTGAGTCCCGGCGGCGATCAAGACGCGTCCGGCCAGAGTGTCGGTGTAAACGGGGCGGCGCCTTGGCAGGAGAACTTTCTGGTCGACGGCGGGGTGAACACCTTGCCAGTCAGCCAGAATCCTGGACAGCAGACGCCGATCGATGCCATCGCGGAGGTCGATATGACCACGAGCAATTTCAGCGCCGAGTACGGAAGCGGCGTGGCTGTCTTCAACGTCATCACCAAGAGTGGAACCAACAAGTTCCATGGCTCCCTCTACGAATTTCTGCAGAACAACATGTTCGAGGCGCGCAACTACTTCGCGACATCTGTGACGCCGCTTCACTGGAATATGTATGGCGGCACGATCGGCGGTCCAATTCGCCGCGACAAGGCCTTTTTCTTCTTTAGCTATCAGACCAATCCTAGCACCACCTCCTCACCCGGTTACTATACTTTCCCCACCGCAGCCATGCGGGCCGGCGACCTTTCGGACCCCAGTCTGCCAATTATTTACGACCCCGCCACTTACAATCCTGCAACCGGCGCACGCACTGCGTTTCCGGGCAATATCATCCCGGCGAATCGATTCGATCCGGTAGCGGCTAAAATCCAAGCCTATTTCCCTTTGCCCAACCTGCCGGGAACGGGCAACAACTACTACTACGTTTCGCACAGCACTAGCAGCGGCGCTGACTACAACGGCAAGATTGACTATAATATATCGGCGGCCAACCATTTGTCTGGTTCCACCATGTTCTCCCCGGGTACTAGCTTCAGTGGCGGCCCAACCTGTCCTCTGGGTGGCGGCAACGGGTGCGGAAACAGCCCAGGCATGGGTACTCAGGCGCAGATTACTGATACCTGGACGGTCAGTCCGAAACTTATAAATGAAGCCCGGATCTCCTTCCTTCGGCAATACGGAGTCTGGTCGTCGCCTGACCAGGGGCAAGGACTCCCGGCAAAAATCGGCCTTCCAGGTCCGGTGGCAAATACCTTCCCCAACATCGGAATTGACGGGGTGGGTTCAACCAGTCTCGCTGGCGGCCTTTACGCGGTGCTCGGTTTCAACAGCTTCATGTACTCCGATTCGGTGACCTGGCTCAAAGGAAAGCACGCCTTCAAGTTTGGTGGTGAGTTCGACAGGTGGCAGGACAACCAGGCTTGGGCTAACATAGATTCCGGCGACTACGACTTCAGCGGGGTCTTCACTCAGGACCCGTCTAACCCGAACCCTCCTGTGGGAGTGGGTTATGCAGACTTCCTGCTGGGGCTGCCCGACAGCTGGGGAGTATCCGAGCAGCCGCTGACTGGGCTGAGGGCGTGGAACCTGCAGGCCTTCGCGCAGGACGATTACAAGGTGACACCGCGCCTGACCTTGAACCTGGGATTACGGTATTTAAGCCAGTCGGGATGGTCGGAAGTTCAGAATCGCATGGCGAATTTCGATCCGACTTTGCTGAATCCGGGCACCGGCACGCTTGGAGCGGTGTGTTTTGCCGCCCAGACTTTTGGCAACACAAAGTGCCCTCGAGCGTTGCCGCAGACTGCTGGCGTGTTTCAGCCACGGATTGGATTCGCCTGGTCGCCCAAGGATACGTGGTCTATTCGCGGCGGATACGGAATTTTCCAAATGATGGAAGGCGCGAACAACTACACCACCGGCTTCGCTTATGGTTGGAGTATACAGGGTTCACTTACCTCGGGCGATAACCTGACCCCCGTTTTTCCCTTGTTCCAAGGGCCGCCGCCGGGATCGATTATCTACCCAAGCGCTGCCGTGCGGACACCGGACGGGTTGAACGGGCAGGGGATAGGCTACATCCCATATCACACGCCATTACCCTACATGCAGCAGTGGCAGTTCGACATCCAGCATCAGATTTGGGGATATTTAGGCCTTGATGCTGCTTACGTGGGCAGTCGAGGATCGAACTTGCTCTTCGGCAGGGACATCGATCAGGTGCCAGCCGCGTTGCTGGGACCGGGCAATGCGCAACTGAACCGGCCCTACCCGCAATTTCAGGGGATCAGCACCGATTTGTACGATGGAATATCCAACTATGACTCTCTCCAGCTAAGCGCAAGGACGGGTGTCTCGCACGGCTTGTCGTTCCGTGTCAACTACACGTTTGCGAAAGCGCTGGACGAGAACACTTCGCCGGGCTGGTCGGGGAATACAATTACCAGCCAGGACTACCAGAATGCGTACGATCCGCGCGCCAACTACGGGGTCGCGTCTTTCGACATCCCGTATCTGCTGAACGGCAACGTTGTGTATGAGTTGCCCTTCGGGCAGGGGAAGACACTGCTCAACCAGGGCGGTCTATTGAGCCGGTTCGTGGGCGGATGGCAGATCTCCGGCACCTTCCAGGCCCATTCAGGTGTTCCTTTCACTCCGGAAATGGCCGACAACCTCACTTTCTCTCTCGCCGGCGGCCAGTACCCCAATCGAGTGGGCAAAGGAACTCTCGCGCACCCAACCACCAACCTTTGGTTCGATCAGACGGCCTTCGTCTCGCCGGGCCTGTATAAGTTCGGCGACTCCGGTCGGGACATTCTCCGGGGCCCACCCTTTAAGGGCGTGAACCTTTCCTTGGCGAAGAATTTCAGGATCGAGAAGCTTGGTGAAGGCGGCAATGTGAATATGAGGGTGGATGCCTACGATGTCTTTAATCATCCCAACTTCGGAATGCCCGATCATAGTATCGGCGACGGCACAACCGGAATCATCACGTCCACCGCCTCGTCCTTCTCAAACCCCGGCAGCCGGAACCTTCAGCTCGGAGCAAAGCTCAGCTTCTAAGATCGAGCTTGTTAACGCGAGGCATCACCGATGTCCAGGCAACATTTTTCAGCGCATGTTCTGGCGATGTTTTGCTTCACAGGCATTCTTGTCCTTGGGGCGGCGGCATTTGCTGAAATCAACAGACAGCTTGTCCTTAGATTTGACACAGACCGGCTGGCCAGCTTGTAAGTGAAGTGTGAAGTTATCGTAGTTCCAAAGTTCTATCAGCAAGGTTAGGGTATCTATGAATCAGGAGGTGTCGCGAAGAGATTTCTTTGGGTTGTCCTTGGGTGGGATAACACTGCTGGCGGAGGCTCTACAGCCTTCCGGAGCGATGGCCGCAGCCTCTCGCGAGAGTACTGCGAACGGGGTTCATGTTCGGCTGGCACGCTACGATGGTAACCAGCTCATCGACCAAGCTACGTGGCCTCTGGCGGGGAACGGGTCTAGCCCGCTCTCGCTCAAGTTCGCAGACGCCGAATGGGTTTGCGATTACACCGTGACGCCGGTGCCAGAGCGGCCGGACGCCATTGATTTGGTGCTGAATTTCAAAGTAGCTAAGGGATCGGCAAAGAATCAGAGTGTTGGCGTTGTGCTCACCGTGGATCACTGGTCAACCGACAACTATGTCTTGATTCCCGCTGCGTTGTACAACGGCAACCGGTTTGAATCACGGCAACTGGCCTATCCCCCGCTGCTGACCGACCCCAGAGACATCGGTCCGAATGTGGCGACGATTATCTCCGATGTGCCACGGCTCAACCTTGCCGGCTCTTCGAAAGTGCAGCTCCTAAGTGGGGATATGTCCACCCCAGCCATCGGATTTTATGCTCCCGATTCTAAGCACGGCGTCTGGTTGCTCACGGATCAGAGTACGCGCTTGGGCGACACCGGACTGGGCATTGAAGAAAGTTCCAGCCACGATCACGCTTCCATCACCGTGACCGCACCCCATGTCAGGGAGAAATATAAGTATCGCTTGTGTACCACAAAACAGCCTTCGGATGACCGAGGAGCCGATTTTCAGCTTGGTGACGAAGTCCGCCTCCGTTGTCGAATCTATTCGTTTCCTTGTGCGAATATTCAAGACTTGTTTGACCACTTTGTTGAGATCCGCAAGGATTTGTCGGGCAGTGTAAAGCTTTATCACCAGTTACCATTTTCTGCCGCATGGAAGATTCAAGAAGAGAAGTACCGCTACAACTGGGTAGATGACCCTGGCTACTATGCCGTGGGCATGCGGACGGACCGATATGAGGACTGGCAGCCGGGCTGGACTGGCGGGCTCATGGCTACCTACCCGCTCTTGATTGAGGGGGATGACATCTCCCGCGAGCGTGTGTTTAAGAGTTTTGATTTCGTGTTTTCGGTCGGTACGGGGACCTCCGGTTATCTTCGCGGTGTCGAACATGAAGGCAAGTGGTACAGTGACGGATTTGAGAAGCCCCACGCAACGAAGTGGGTTATGACGCGCAAGAGCGCTGATTCACTTTATTTCATGGTGAAGCAGTTTCTGCTCCTGGATGCGCAATCCGACGGCCCGAGGCCCTCGCCCGCGTGGATGAAAGGAACTCGCCAATGCGCGGATGCGTTTACGCGGACATGGATCAAGTACGGGCAATTTGGTCAGTTCGTGGACATCGATACCGGGGATGTAATCGTGGGCGGTTCCACCGCTGCTGGCATTGCTCCGGCTGGTTTGGCGCTCGCTTCGGGGTACTTCAAGGAGCCAGAGTACCTACGCGTAGCGACCGCCGCCGCCTATTCCTACTACGAGCATTACGTAAGCCGAGGGTTATCGACAGGTGGGCCTGGCGAAGCCTGCCAGTGTCCGGACAGCGAATCTTCCTTCGGCTTACTCGAATCGTTTGTAGTCTTATATGAGCTCTCCGGCGAGCAGAAGTGGCTGCGACGTGCCACAGAAATGGCGCATCAGTGCGCGACCTGGATGGTTTCGTATGATTTCCAGTTTCCACCGCACACCCTTTTTGGCAGGTTAAACATGCATTCCGCGGGCTCGGTGTTTGCCAACGCCCAGAATAAGCATGGTGCTCCGGGGATTTGCACTCTTTCAGGAAACTCGCTTTTTAGGCTGTATCGGTACACCGGCCGTAAACTCTACCTGGAAATGATTCAGGAATTGGCCCACAACCTGACACAGTATCTTTCGCGTTCAGAGCGTCCCATAGGGAAGATGCCAGCGGGTTGGATCAATGAGCGCGTGCAGTTGAGCGACTGGCTCGAGCCGATTGGTGAGATTTTCTACCAGTCTACATGGGCTGAGGTCTCAAACATGTTGACCTACGTCGAGGTTCCCGGCCTGTATGTGCAACCGGACACCGGTTTCTTCTGTGCCATCGACCACATTGATGTATCGGCTTGCGAGCAAAAGGGGAAAGAACTCATCCTGACGCTCACCAATCCCACTTCCTTTGATGCTTCCGTGAAAGTCATGTGTGAAGACTCCACAGAAGCAACGCGGATTCTGGGGCAGAATTACTTGGTTGATTGCCCTCGGATCGATCTTCGGGCTGGGGCCAGCCGGACCGTGACCTTTCCCCCTAAAGCTAGGTCGCTGTGAGAATCGACATCACACAGATCCGACCTCTAGCCGGTTTCTTGCAAGTCGCGGTGGCGCCGGCCCACAGGCGGGCCTGCAGTTCGGCTGCGCGGTCTGGATGTTCTTCACAAAGCAAAACCGGAGCTCGCTCGCTGAACGCAACTTCGAAAGGTTGTGGGTATGAAACTCGTCCTTTGCAAAGGTGGTGCCCCTCTTGTGGCGTTGGGAGCCCTCTCTTTATGGTGGATTTCTGTCCATCCCGTATGCGCGGAGATCTGTACCGGTGTTCAGATCGACAGCGGAACCAGCAATGCCAACATTCAAAGAGCGCTTAACACCCACCCTGCGGGAACCACGTTCTGTTTCGCGAAAGGAACGTATCGCATCACCACGCCTCTGGATCCCAAAGACAATCAGCGGCTCATCGCGGCAGAGGCGCGGGCGGCAACCCTGAACGGAGCAAAAGTAATTTCCGCGTTTGTGAAGTCCGGCTCGAATTGGGTTGCAGCTGGGAGTCTGCCGCAAACAGCCACGACGGATAAGGAATGCATCGTCAAGGGCTGCACCATTGAGCAGGACGTTTACCTGGACAATATCCCCATAACCCGCGTACTCAACCCGTCCGCTTTAGGGCCAGGAAAATTCTATGAAGAGTTCGGTGCGAATGGCGGCCAGATCTACCTGCGCGATGACCCCACGGGCCACTCGGTCGAACAGGCGTACGCACCGAACGTTATCCGCTCTACCTCCAGCGGAGTTACGGTGCAAGGCTTTGTTGTAGAAAAAGTGGCGTCCTCCGCTCAGTTTGGCGCCATCGACGCCGAATATTCCAGCGGGCCGGGATGGACCATTCAGGACAATGAAGTGCGTTACAGCCACGGGGTGGGAATCACATCCTTTCCGCACGCGTCCGGAACAGGCGGCTCCATGATCGCCGACAACTATGTTCATCACAACGGGCAGGAGGGAATTGAGGGTTACGGTGACAACCTAACGGTGTCCAACAACGAAATCGCGTTCAACAACACCGCTGGTTTTAATCCCGAATGGGAATCGGGTGGCGCGAAGTTTGGCGGGGCTCCGGAAATCCAGAATCTACTCGTAAAGGGCAACAATGTCCACGACAATTACGGTCCCGGCCTGTGGTGCGATATTAATTGCTACAACGTAACCTTTGAGAGCAACACGGTCGCAAATAACAAATATAACAGCAGTGGAGTGGGGATCTTTTACGAGATCAGCGATTTGGCGGTTATCAAAAATAATACTTTAAGCAACAACGGTCCTTCCCCGGGGAATAACGGTTTTTATGCGGGTGCGGATATCATCATCTCGGCTTCACCGCATGTGACAGTGTATGGAAATAGGCTCTTTTCCTCAGTGAACGGGATTGGCATGTTGCAGCAGGTACGAGACGACACCTGCTCGTTTCACGGCAACTCCACGTACCCAGATGGAACCCAGGTTTGTCCCAACCTGGGGGCCAGCGGCCCATCTCATCAAGTGCATGACACGTTAATTCACGATAACAATTTGACGGAAACTGCCGGCGATGGCCTGGGTGAAATTGCCGGGCTGGATGACGACACCGGGGTTAACAGCTCCTTCAGCGGCAAGAATCTGTATGTGCATAACACTTATCACTTCCCTGCTCTTAGCAACGCTTACTTCTCGTGGTCCAAGGTGAAGGTGGATGCGCCAACCTGGCAGAGCGATGGGCAGGATCTGACCGGAACGTTTGTGTCCCCATAGCCCCATCCTTGGGGGCATGGATTTCAACGCGGGGGATGCTTCCTCCGTCGCTGCGCGGGCACATTTCTAGCGACAGCAGAAACTTCACACCTTCAAATTGGCGGGATGGGCGTCGCGGCGCAAAGACTGCACTAGGTCAACAGTCCCATGGAATCGTTCGAACACGGAGGGAAAGAACATGTTCTGGCTTCGAGTACTGAGGGGCTGCTTCTTAAATCTACTCGTGGTAGCGGCTGCGGCGAGCGGACAGGCCGTTCAGCAGCCCACACCCTCCGAGAGTGAAACCGTGATGTACGTTTCCACGGAAGGAAATAACGCCTGGTCAGGGAAACTGGCTCAGCCAAATACTCAGCACTCGGACGGGCCCTTCGCCACTCTGGCAGCGGCTCGGGACGCCGTGCGGAAACTCAAGGCGCAGGGGACGCTCACCCGGCCTGTGACCGTTTATGTGCGTGGCGGGACTTACACTCTTTCTGAACCTCTGGTGTTCACCGCCGCCGATTCTGGTACGGAGAAAACGCCGATATCCTATACCGCCTATCGCGGGGAGACGCCGCTGTTGAGCGGAGGAAGGCAAATTACAGGATGGAAGAAAACCGGTACGGGAGAGCTGTGGCAAGCTGAGGTTCCCGGCGTCCGTGAAGGAAAATGGTATTCGCATCAGCTCTTCGTGAACGGAGAGCGGCGCCAGCGCGCACGCACGCCTAATACTGGATTCTTTCGCATCGATGGCAAGATGATGCAAGAGAAACCGGCGATGTTTAAGTTTCATGAGAAAGAGATCAGACCGCAATGGGCCGGTCACAATGCAGAGATCGTCCTGCTCCAGGCATGGACGGTTCTGCGCAGGCATATCGCCGAGGTGAACACGAATGCGAGAACGGTAACCCTGTCGGGAGACAATGCACCTAACGTGGAGGAAGAAGGCGCACGCTATTGGATCGAAAACACTCTCGACGCACTCGATTCGCCGGGGGAAAGAGTGTAGAT
>ODAK010006735.1_pt1 | contig 11569 bp, 8 predicted proteins | sample 1539591 | NCBI WGS metagenome assembly ODAK01 (sample SAMEA3539303, study PRJEB22396) | soil metagenome | biome: tundra; feature: field; material: soil | place: USA | collected 2010-05 | depth 0.15 m | reverse complement strand
AGCTGTTTTTCGGCGAGAGTTTGCCCGATCGCAACATCGATCAGCGCATCCGGCGATCCGCCGCAAGGCTCAATGATTTCTCCGGCGTCAAGATGACGGCGGCCGATTGCGCCGCATCGGCTGGTCTGTCGCCGTCGCGATTCCTGCATCTGTTCAAGGAGCAGACCGGCGTCTCGTTTCGCGCGTTTCGCGCCTGGAAGCGCGCGCGGCATCTGCTGCATTTCGTCAACGAAGACATCAATCTCGCCCATCTGGCGCAGGACATCGGCTACCCCGATTCGACGCATTTCAGCCATTCGATCCGCCGGTTCTACGGCTTGCAGCCGCGCGCGATCTTTTCGGGATCGCGGGACCTCGCGATCTACCGGAGCGATCCGGGCGTGCTTGACAGTGCCGGTTTCCGCCAGGGGCGGCTGTGACAGAACTCCCGATCGAGCGATAGCGTGTGGGCGCAAGAAGCTGTTAGCTGCGGGACGCATGATCCGCCGGGACGGCGCCGCCGACCCGCGGAACCCAGGACATCGAAGGCTGCTCCATGAGCGACAAGGCTGTCATCACCTGCGCGCTGAACGGCGTGCTGACCGATCCGAAACAGCATCACGTTCCGGTCACGCCGGAGGAAATGGCGCGCGAGGCCAGGGCAGCCTTCGACGCCGGCGCCAGCGTGATGCATATCCATCTGCGCCAGCAGGCGCCGGGCAAGGGACATCTGCCGTCGTGGGAGGTAGCCGTGTCCCGCGAGATCCAGCAGGCGATCCGCGAGGCCTGCCCGGGCGTGATCATCAATCACACCACGGGCACTTCGGGTCCGAACTATTCCGGCGCGCTCGATTGCGTGCGCGAGACCAGGCCCGAGATGGCCGCCTGCAACGCCGGCTCGCTGAATTATCTCAAGGTCAAGAGCGACAACACCTGGGCGTGGCCGCCGATGATGTTCGATAACGCGGTCGAGAAGGTGCAGGACTATCTCGACGTCATGAAGGCAGTCGAGACGATTCCCGAATTCGAATGCTTCGACGTCGGCATCGTGCGCTGCGTCGGGATGTACCGGCAGACCGGCATGTATTCCGGACCGCTGGAATACAATTTCGTCATGGGCGTCGCCTCCGGCATGCCGGCCGATCCGGAACTGCTGCCGATCCTGCTGAAGCTGAAATTGCCGGATGCGCACTGGCAGGTCACCGCGATCGGACGCGCGGAAATCTGGCCGCTGCATCAGCGCTGCGCCGACCTCGGCGGCCACTTGCGCACCGGGCTCGAAGACACCTTCTATCAGCCCGATGGCGCCAAGGTGACATCGAACGGACAGTTGATCGAGAGCATCGCGGCCTGCGCGCGCCGCGCCGGCCGCGAGATCGCGAGCCCGGCGGAAGCAAGGCAGATTTTCGGGATCAGGCACTAGCGTCCAACAAGCGGCCGCACAGAGGTGGTCTCAAACCGTCATTGCGAGCGCAGCGAAGCAATCCAAAGCTTGAACACGAAAGTTCTGGATTGCTTCGTCGCTTCGCTCCTCGCAATGACCGATACGACGGAGAGGAAGTCATGACCAATCTCGCGGCAACCGGCGGCGTGCCCGGCCCCGGCCGTATCGGCCGGGTGGCGATCGGCGATCTGTTGAAACGCGCGGCGGCGCGCTTCCCCGATCGAACAGCCGTCACCGACGGCGAGCGGCGCGTGACCTTCACCGAGATCGAGCGCGACGCCAATCGCTTTGCCAATTACCTGATCGCGCGCGGCCTAAAACCCGGCGAGAAGATTTCGACCATCTGCAACAACTCGGTCGAATTCGTCAAAGCGCTGTTCGGCATTCATCGTGCCGGTCTGGTCTGGGTGCCCGTCAACACCATGCTCGGCCCCGCCGATATGGACTACATTCTCGATCATGCGGAAGTGGGCTTCGCGTTGATCGACGACAATCTCTACGCCCAGCCGGACCGGCGCGCGGCGCTGCAAAAGCGCGGCATCGATCTGATCGCGGTCGATCTGACCGGCACGGCCACGGCTGCGGGCCTTCGGAGTTTCAACGATCTGTTGCAGGGTCAATCCGAGGTCGAGCCCGATATCGAGATCGACGATCGCGATCTGGCGATGATCATCTATACCTCCGGCACCACGTCGCGGCCGAAGGGCGCGATGCATTGTCATCTCGCCGTTGTCATGGCGGTCATGAGCAACGCCATCGAGATGCATCTCGATCGCAACGACGGCATCACCGGGCAGTTTCCGCTGTTCCACTGCGCGGGTCACGTGCTGTTGCTGAGCTACCTGTCGGTCGGCGGACGAATGGCGCTGATGCGCGGCTTCGATCCGGTGGTCTGCATGGAAGCCATCGTGCGCGACAGACTGACGGTCTTTGTCGGCCTGTCGCTGATGTATCAGGCGATCCTCGATCACCCGCGCCGCAAGGAGTACGACCTGTCAGGTCTGAAAGCCTGCATCTACACCATGGCGCCGATGGGCCGCCCGCTGCTGGAGCGCGCGATCGCGGACATGTGCCCCAATTTCGTGCTGAGCAGCGGCCAGACCGAAATGTATCCGGCCACCACGATGTCGCAGCCCGACCGGCAGCTCAAGCGCTTCGGCAATTACTGGGGCGAATCCCTGATCGTGAACGAGACCGCGATCATGGACGACGAGGGCAATCTGCTGCCGCGCGGGCAGCCCGGCGAGCTGGTGCATCGCGGGCCGAATGTCATGATGGGCTATTACAAGGACCCCAAGGCGACCGAAGAGGCGCGCAAATTCGGCTGGCATCACACCGGCGATCTCGCTGTCATCGACGAGCACGGCGAAGTGCTGTTCCTCGACCGCAAGAAGGACATGATCAAGTCCGGCGGCGAGAACGTCGCTTCCGTCAAGATCGAGGAGACGCTGCTCGCCCATCCCGCCGTGCAGAACGCCGCCGTGGTCGGCCTGCCGCATCCGCAATGGGGTGAGGCGGTGTCGGCCTTTATCAAATTGAAGCCGGGCGCGCAGGCGGACGAAGCCGCGATCGCCGAGCACTGCCGCAAGCACCTCAGCGGCTTCCAGGTGCCGAAATTCATCAAGATCGTGGATGAAATGCCGATGACGGCGACCGGCAAACTGCGCAAGGTCGAGTTGCGCCAGGCTTTTGCCGAACACTTCGCGAAGAAGAGTGCGTGACCGGAATGACGAACGTTGTAGTTTGCGCGAGAGCGATTGATCCTTATGGCCATACTTGAATCGACGATTGCGCCTTCCAGCGACGCCTACAAGGCCAATCGCGCAGGCATGCTGGCGCTGATTTCGCGGATGCGCTCCCTGGAAGAACGCGCGCGCACCGCATCGGCCGCCGCCAAGGAGCGGTTTCACAAGCGGGGACAGTTGCTGCCGCGCGAGCGCGTGGCGCTGGTGCTCGATCCCGGCATGCCCTTCATCGAGCTGTCGACATTGGCGGGCTACATGTTCGATGTTCCCGACGCCGACAGAAGCGTCCCCGGCGGCGGCTTGATCGCCGGTATCGGATTCGTGGCCGGTGTCCGCTGCATGGTCAGCGCCAACGATTCCGGCATCGATGCCGGCGCGCTGCAGCCGTTCGGTCTCGACAAGACGCTGCGCGTGCAGGAAATGGCGATCGAGAACAAGTTGCCCTATGTGCAGCTGGTCGAAAGCGCCGGCGCCAATCTGTTGCGCTACCGCGTCGAGGATTTTGTCAGGGGCGGCAACATCTTTCGCAATCTGGCGCGGTTGTCGGCGGCAGGCCTTCCCGTCGTCACCGTGACGCATGGTTCGTCGACCGCTGGAGGTGCCTACCAGACCGGGCTGTCGGATTACATCGTGATGGTGCGCGGCCGGACCCGGGCGTTTCTCGCCGGACCGCCGCTGCTGAAGGCCGCCACCGGAGAAATCGCCACCGAAGAGGAACTCGGCGGCGCCGAGATGCACACCAGCATTTCCGGGCTCGGCGACTATCTCGCCGAAGACGATCGCGATGCGCTGCGTATCGCGCGCGACATCATGGCCAATCTGGAATGGGACCGGCCGAGTGCCGATGAAACGTCGCATCGCCCGCCGCGCCACGATCCCGAGGAATTGCTCGGCATCATGCCGATGGACCACAAGCGGCCGGTCGACATGCGCCAGGCGATCGCGCGTTTCATTGACGATTCCGATTTCACCGAGTTCGGCACCAATTACGGTCCGGCCACGGTGTGCGGCCACGCCCGCATCGAAGGCCAGGCGATCGGCATCATCACCAACAACGGCCCGCTCGATCCTGATGGCGCCAACAAGGCGACGCATTTCATTCAGGCCTGCTGCCAGTCGCGCACGCCGCTGCTCTATCTCAACAACACCACCGGCTACATGGTCGGCAAAGCCTATGAGGAAGCCGGCATGATCAAGCACGGCTCGAAAATGATCCAGGCGGTGACCAGCGCCACCGTGCCGCAGATCACGATCTACTGCGGCGCTTCGTTCGGCGCCGGCAATTACGGCATGTGCGGCCGCGGATTTCATCCGCGCTTCTGCTTTTCGTGGCCCAATGCCAAGACCGCCGTGATGGGCGGCGAGCAGGCCGCCGAAACCATGGCGATCGTGACCGAGGCCGCTGCCATCCGGCGCGGCAAGCCGATCGAAAGGGAAAAGCTCGATGCGATGAAGGCGCAGATCATCGGCGTGTTCGACGGCCAGATGGACGTGTTCTCGACCAGCGCGCGCGTGCTCGACGACGGCGTGATCGATCCGCGCGACACCCGCGCAATATTGACTGAGGTGCTGGCGATCTGCCGCGAGGCCGAGGCGCGCACACCCCAGCGCATGCAATTTTCGGTCGCGCGGCCATGAGCAAGGGGTCGGTGAAGGCTACGGCGTTCCGCAAGATCCTGATCGCCAATCGCGGCGAGATCGCGCTGCGGATCATGCGCACCGCGCGCCGCCTCGGCTATGGCGTGGTCGCGGTCTATTCCGACGCGGACCGCGACGCGCTGCATGTCCGCGCAGCGGACGAAGCCGTCCGTATCGGCGAGGCGCTGCCGTCGCAATCCTATCTGCGGATTGAGGCGATCATCGCGGCGGCAAAAGCCAGCGGCGCCGACGCGGTTCATCCCGGCTACGGCTTTCTCGCCGAGAACGAGGATTTTGCCGAGGCCTGCCGCAAAGCCGGCCTCGTTTTTATCGGGCCCTCGCCTGAAGCCATCAAGGCGATGGGCAACAAGGCCGGCGCCAAGGAGATCATGCTGGCCGCTGGCGTGCCCTGCGTGCCCGGCTATCAGGGCGCCGACCAGAGCGACGGCGCGATGTTCGCCGAAGCCGAGCGGATCGGCTTTCCGGTGATGATCAAGGCCGTCGCCGGCGGCGGCGGGCGCGGCATGCGGCGGGTCACGGACGCCGCGGCATTTCCCGATTGCTTGCGCAGCGCGCGATCCGAGGCGCAGGGCGCGTTCGGCGATCCCGGGGTGATCCTGGAGCGCGCGATCGTCGATCCCCGCCACATCGAAATCCAGGTGTTCGGAGATCGTTACGGCAATGCCATTCATCTCGGCGAGCGCGATTGCTCGGTGCAGCGGCGGCATCAGAAGCTGATCGAGGAAGCGCCGTCGCCGGCGGTGTCGCCGGAATTGCGGGCGCGGATGGGGGCCATCGCGGTCGCTGCCATCAAATCGATCGGCTACGAGGGCGCCGGCACGCTGGAATTCCTGCTCGACGCGTCAGGCGAATTCTATTTCATGGAAATGAATACGCGCCTGCAGGTCGAGCATCCCGTCACCGAGGCGATCACCGGGCTCGATCTGGTCGAATTGCAATTGCGTGTTGCCGGCGGCGAGCCGCTAGGGCTTCGGCAGGAGGACATCAGGTTTTCCGGGCACGCGATCGAGGTGCGGCTGTGCTCGGAGGATGCTGCCCACGATTTCATGCCGCAGTCCGGCCGGATGGCGCTGTGGCAGATGCCCAGTGAAATCCGCGTCGAGCACGCGCTGCAATCCGGCTCCGAGATTCCGCCGTTCTACGACTCGATGATCGCAAAGCTCATCAGCCATGGCACCACCCGCGACCAGGCGCGGCGCAAGCTGATTCACGGCCTCGAGCAGACAGCCGCGTTCGGCGTGACGACCAATCAGGCGTTTCTCGCCGCCTGCCTGGCGCATCCCGCATTCGCGGCAGGCGAAGCAACGACGGCATACATCGGAAAGTATCGCGACGATCTGCTGGCGCAGCACAGGGACGCGCCTTCGGATGCGGCGCTCTCGGCGTTGCTGCTTTATGTCACCGACCGTCATGCGCCGCCGTGGCGGAACGGGCGGTCGCTGGCGACGACGTTTCCGCTTCCCATCCGCATTGAGGTCGATCATGACATCCATGATGTGGAGATCGTGCGGGAGCGCGACGGCGGTTATGTCGCAAGCCTCGATGGCGGGGAGTACCGGTTCGAGATCGATGGGCTTGGCAGCGATACCATACGCTTCCGCAGCAGCGGCCTGATGGAGACAGCGAGGTTCTTCCGCGACAGCGACCGGCTTTACGTGCTGCACCGGGGCATCACGCTTTCGGTCCGCGATCTGACCTTGGCAGTGCCGGCTACGGCGGCAACAACCGGTAGCGACGGCAAGGTTCGCGCGGCGATGAACGGCCGTGTCGTTGCGGTTCTGGTCAAGCAGGGCGAGCGCGTCGCGGCCGGCCAGCCGGTGATGACGCTGGAAGCCATGAAGATGGAACATGTGCACACGGCGCCGATCGCGGGCACCATTTCCGCGATCGATGTCGCAGAAGGCGAGCAGGTGACGACCGGAAAGATTGTCGTCGAGATCGAGGCTGAAGTGTCCGTCTAACTGTCGTCACAGGTGGGAGGACGATGGTTTTCAGCTCGCCCGACCAGTTCCTTCATTGAGGAAACAGGCGACCTGATGATGCGACCCGATTTCAGCCAAGACAGGCGTCTCAACCCTGCAGCGCTCCATCGCGTAGCGGCAGCGGGTGTGGAAGGCGCAGCCTGACGGCGGATTGATCGGGCTCGGCACGTCCCCATCGACCAGCGGCTTGAGGGATTTCCTTCTCGGATCCGCTACCGGAACGGAGGCCAGCAAAGCCTGGGTATAGGGATGACGGGGATTGGCGAACAGCTCGGCCTTGCCGGCAATCTCGACGATGCGCCCGAGATACATCACGGCGACGCGGTGACTGATATGGGCCACCACGGCGAGATCATGGGCGATGAACAGGTATGAGAAGTCGTGCTTGCGCTGCAGGTCGATCAGCAAATTGATCACCTGGGCCTGGATCGATACGTCGAGCGCCGATACCGGCTCGTCGCACACGATCAGGCGCGGCCCGAGCGACAGGGCCCGCGCGATGCAGATGCGCTGGCGCTGGCCGCCGGAGAACTGGTGCGGGTAATTTTGCATCTGATCCGGCCTGAGCCCGACCTGCTCGAACAGTTCGGCGACCCGCTCCCGCTTTTCGCCGCCGGCCGCGATGCCGTGGACCATGAGCGGTTCGCCGACGATATCGCCGGCCGTCATGCGCGGATTGAGCGAGGCGAACGGATCCTGGAAGATGATCTGCATCGAACGCCTGATCGGACGCAGCTCCGCCTTGCCGAGATGGGTGATGTCGCGGCCATCGATCCGGATGCTGCCGCTGGTCGGCTCGACGAGGCGCAGGATGCTGCGCGCGACCGTCGATTTGCCGCAGCCGGACTCGCCGACAAGCCCGAGGGTTTCCCCCACGCCAACCGCAAAGCTGACGCCGTCCACGGCATGCACGGTGCCGACGGCGCGGCGCAGGATGCCGCTTCGCACCGGATAGTGTTTGACCAGGTCCGAGACCTCGAGCATAGCGTGCGCCTCGGTCATAGTGGTCCCGCGGTTTCGGCTGCGCGCCAACACGCCGCCAAATGGTTCTCGCCCCAGGTCTGCAACGGCGGATATTGCTCGTGGCAGCGTGGAATCGCGAGCGCACAGCGCGGCGCGAACGCACAACCTTTTGGCAGCCTGGTCAATGAGGGCACCATGCCGGGAATTTCGACCAGGCGCGCATCGGCGTTCGCGCCGGGCGTCGGCACCCTCGGAATCGAGGCCATCAAACCGCGGGTGTAGGGGTGCCTTGGGCTGGCAAACAAGGTTTCGACATCGGCCTCTTCGACCTTTTTTCCTGCATACATGACGATGACGCGCTGCGCCGTCTGGGCGACCACGCCAAGGTCGTGCGTGATCAGGATCAATCCCATGCCGAGCTCTTTTTGCAGATCGAGCACCAGCGCCAGTATCTGAGCCTGAATCGTGACGTCAAGCGCGGTCGTCGGCTCGTCGGCGATCAACAGCGCGGGCCGGCAGGCAAGCGCCATTGCGATCATCGCGCGCTGGCGCATTCCTCCCGAGAGCTGGTGTGGATATTCGAGCGCCCGCCGCTCGGGCACGGGAATCCTGACAAGGCGCAGCATTTCGACCGCCTGGGTCCATGCCTGCTTCCGGGTCATCGGTTGATGCAGGCGAACCGCCTCGGTGATCTGGTCGCCGATCCGCATCACCGGGTTGAGCGAGGTCATCGGTTCCTGGAAGATCATTGAAATGCGGTTGCCGCGGATCTGGCGCATTTCGGTTTCGTCGAGACCGAGAAGATCGATCCCTTCGAGCGCAATGGAGCCGCCGACAATCCGGCCCGGGGGGTCGGGCACCAGACGCATGATCGAAAGCGCGGTCACGCTCTTGCCGCAACCGGACTCGCCGACGATCGCCAGGGTTTCGCCGCGACGAACATGAAACGAAACGTCGTTGACCGCCTTGAACAGCCCGGAATTCGTGAAAAAGACCGTCTGCAGGCCCCTCACGTCGAGAACCGTCGCCTCCGCCTGTGCTTCGCTCATCAGCCGCGCTGCCTCGGGTCGAGGATGTCGCGAAGCGCATCGCCGAACAGGTTGGTTCCGAACACCGCGAGGCTGATCGCTATCCCCGGAAAGATGACAAGCCATGGCGCGGTGCGCACATACTCAGCCGCCGACTCCGACAGCATGCGTCCCCACGACGGATATGGCTCAGGGATGCCAAGGCCGAGAAACGACAGCGAGGCTTCGGTGAGAATGGTGGAGCCGAGCTGCGCGGTGGCCAGCACGATCAGCGGCGCGAGCGTATTGGGCAGGACGTGCCGCAGGGCAATTCGCATTTCGCTCATGCCGATCGACTTTGCGGCCTCGACGAACGGAAGCTCGCGCAGCGCCAATGTGTTGGCGCGGATGACGCGGGCGACGGTGGGAATAAGCGGAATGGCGATGGCGATGATCACGTTCGGCAGCGTCGGCCCCAGGGCCGCCGTCATCACCAGTGCGAGGACCAGCAGCGGCAAGGCCTGCAAAATATCGGTAATCCGCTGGAAAACCAGATCGACCCAGCCTGAGAGATAGCCCGATGTGAGACCCACGATCACGCCGATGGATGAGCCGAGCGCGGTCGAGCCGATGCCGACAGCGAGCGAAATGCGCGCGCCGTGGATGATCCGGCTCCAGACATCGCGGCCGAACGAGTCCGTGCCCATCCAGTGCTGTGCACTGGGAGCCGCGAGCGCGTGCACGGAATCAACCGACAGAGGGCTGAAGCGACAGATAACATCGGCAAGCAGCGCGGCCAGCACGAACATCACCATGATGATCAGGCCGGCCGTGCCAAGCATGTAGCGCTGCGCCAGGAACGTCAGCTTGCGCCAGCCCTGCGTGGAATGGGCCCCGGCGCGCCGCAGTTCGGTATCGTAGTTGATCGCGTCCAAATCGTCTCCTAATCCGTATAGCGGATGCGCGGATCGAGCACCGCGTAGAGCATGTCTACCGTGAAGTTTGCGACCACGACGACCACGGCGATCAGCATCACCAGGTTCTGGACGATCGGATAATCGCGCCACCGGATGGCCTCCACCAGAAAGCGGGCAACGCCGGGGATATTGAAAACGGTTTCGGTGACGATCAAGCCGCCGATCAGGAACGCCGCCTCGATGCCGATCACGGTGATAACGGGAAGAATTGCGTTCTTCAGCGCATGCCGATAGTTGACCGTCGCCTCGGAAGCGCCCTTGGCGCGGGCGGTACGGATATAATCCTGCCGCAGGATCTCAAGCATCGAGGAACGCGTGATCCGCATCGTGAGCGCGGCGCTGCGAAAGCCGACTGCAAGCGCCGGGACGCAATAGATCGCGAATGCCTCGCCGAAGGTTTGCGGATTCGGATTGAAGATCGGCATGGTTCCGAACAGGGAGACGGATGCCATCAGGATCAACAGGCCGAGCCAGAACGAGGGCAGCGACAAGCCGCTCAGGCTTACGACGCGCAGGGCATAGTCGAGCCGCGTGCCCTGATTTACCGCGCTGATCACGCCCAGCGGAATGCCGATCGACGCGGAGAACAGCAGCGCCAGACCGGCCAGCCGCGCCGTGATCGGAATTCGCGGCAGTATCTCATCGAGCGCGGGCTTCTCCGACACATAGGAATAGCCGAGATCCCCGTGCAGCAGTCCGCCGATCCAATGCAGATACTGCACGACGATCGATTGATCGAGGCCGAGTTCCCGCTCCAGGCTGGCCTTGTCGGCCGGGTCGACATATCCTGCGGCGGCAAACAGGATGTCGACAATGTTGCCCGGCACGATGCGCAGCAGCACAAAGATGATGACCGAGATCCCGAACAGGGTCACGAGCATCAGTACGAGGCGTCGCACGATATAAGCAAACACCTGGCTGCTCCCGTTGGCGCGTATTCCGCAAAAGTGAATACCGTTTTTGCGACCAGACGCGCAGGTTACCAAGCTCCCTGGCGAGGTCTTAACCCTGGCTTGAGGTCACTTATCCAGCCACACGTCCTCGTAGCGATAGCCGTTGTAGGAGCTGTTCACCATGATGGTGATGCCCTTTACATAGGGCTGCCAGCACGAGCCCTGGCGGCCGTGGAAAATGATCGGCCGGGCGACGTCCTCCTGAAGCTTCTTGTCGATTTCCCAGACCAGCTTCTTGCGCTTGGCGACGTCGGTCTCCTGGGATTGCTGATCGAACAGCTTCTCGATGTCCTTATTGCAGTAATTGGTGTAGTTTCGCTCCGAGTTGCAGGAGTAGTTCTCGTAGAACGACTGGTCCGGATCGTCGACCGCATTGCCGGTGAGGTTGAGGCCGAGCGCATAGTCCTTGCGCGCGACTTTAGAGAACCAGTTGGCGGTTTCGACCACATCGAGTTCGCCATCGATATAGATGCTCTTGAGCTGATCGATCAGGATGACGGCGGGGTCGCGGTAAACCGGAATGTTGCGTGTCGAGACCTTGACCTGCAGGTGCTTGTCCGGTCCATAACCCGCCTTCTGCATGAGTTTGCGCGCCGCCTCCCGGTTGGCGTTCACGTCGGGGCCGTAGCCCGGAATCGTCTCCAGCATCTCCTTCGGCATGGCCCACAACCCGGCCGGTGCGGGGAGCATGGTGCCGCCGATATCAGCCTGACCTTCGAACAGGATCGAGATAAACGCCTGGCGATCGAGCGCCAGCGCCATCGCGCGGCGAATATCCAGATTGTCAAAGGGGGGCGACGACGAATTGACGATGATGTTGGTGCTCACGTTGACCGGCTCGACGACACATATCGCGTTGG
>ODAK010006734.1_pt1 | contig 11570 bp, 9 predicted proteins | sample 1539591 | NCBI WGS metagenome assembly ODAK01 (sample SAMEA3539303, study PRJEB22396) | soil metagenome | biome: tundra; feature: field; material: soil | place: USA | collected 2010-05 | depth 0.15 m | reverse complement strand
CAGACGCTGGCCCGGCAGACGCTGGCCACGCAGACGCCGGGAGCATCACCTTGCGGATCTTGAACTTCGCCGGGTGGTGCTCGGTCACAGTCAACGGGGACACGGCATCCACGGCGTTCACCATCACGAAATCGGTCCCCGCGGGGAGCACGGCGACCATCGTGGCGAAGCCGGCGACCAGCGCGTTCGACATCGGCTCCGATCCGTGGTTCGGCGTCGATCAGAACGACGGCGGCGCCGCCCCGGGGACCGACGTGGGAACCGGCGTGGACGAGACATCGACCGTGACGGTCACCGCGGGCGCGAACCACTGCGTCTCGGTGTGCTGCGAGGAGCCGGGCAACACGCTCCTCCTCTGCCCGACGACGAACCCCTGCCCCTGAACGCGCGCGTCCGCAGGCCTGAGCGGTCAGCCGAAATCCCCGGAGAGTCGTGAAGGATTCGTGAGCTCCCTCGGGCTCGGGCGCCTCACGGGTCGGCGCCACGCACACCGTCTGGGGCTTTCGAACGACGGCGACTCTCTTCCGCAGGAAGGCTCGGTCGTCGCCCCGTGCCCAGTACACGCAAACGACGCGACGGCCGCGCGCCCACGATCATCGAGCTCGGCGCGCATGTCGTCGAGCGCGACGTCGTTCCCCACGATCTCGGGGGGCTACGATGAGTGAGAGTACCGACTTGCTCGAGCTCGTTCGCAAGATCGGCCTGCGCACGTCACGGGATGCCTTCGAAGCGTGGCTGGTCCACGCCACGAAGTCGAAGGCCAGTCCGGTCCAGATCCTCGCGCAGCTCTGCGATCTCGAGCGGCGCGAGCGCGAAGCCCGAAACCTCGCCCCGGCGCCAGAAGATGGCGACGCTCGGCAACCCGAAGACGCTCGAGCGTTTCGACTGGAACCACCCCCGGTCGATCGACCGTGAGCCGTACGAGCAACTGCACGCCTCGCTCGAATTCGTTCGACCCGGGGAAAACATCCTGCTGCGTGGACAGGCCGGCGTCGGGAAGACGACCCTCGCCCAGAATCTCGGCCTGCGTGCGCTCGAGCGCGGCTTCACCGTCCGCTTCTGCACGTTACCCGCGGCACTCGCGGATCTCCTGAAGCAGGAATCCATCCCCGCCACCGAGCGGCGTCTCCGTCGCTACATACGAAGCGCGCGCCGTCGTCATCACGACCAATCTTGCATTCAAGCAGTGGGGCGCGGTGTTCCATGACGCCTCGTGCCTCGGCGGATCCGTGTGGCCGGCTACACTTGGCGAAGAGACGCTCTCCAAATCGAGCGGCGCCATCGCAAAAGGCGTAGACATACAGGCGCACGCACGTGACTCTCGGCGCACCTGCGGTGCGGCCCCAGTTGGGTCCACTGTAGAAACCCAGTGCAAGAAGTGGAGATCATAGCAATGAGCCTCAAATACATCATTGGAACGATCACCTCGTTCGTAACGCTCGCCGCCGTAGTCGGCGGCTGCTCGGGCGAGATGGGAGCGCCGACGCCGCCTGGCCCCGATCAAGCGGAACAAGAAAAGACGGCCACGACGTCGAGTGCACTCTCTGGCGGGGATCAGGTAACCACCGTCGCCGTCTGGTTCCAGACGGGTGGTGACGACAAGAGGTCGGACAGCGAGGTGACGTTCAGACTCAACATAAACGGACAAGTCAGTCAGTACACTACGGACGGGCAGAGCACCCAATGGGCGAACAATAGCTGGCATGGCCCGTTTTATGCCCAGCTTCCCGCAAATACGCTGTTCGGAGCTATCCGTGATATCGGCGTTGAGCTCTGGGAGCACGACGGGTTCATCGAGACGGACGACAATTGGAATTTGCAAGAGCTCTGGATCGATGCGGAGCAACCGAACGGCTCCTGGACCTTTATCGCTTCTCCGGGCGGCAACCCACTGGTTCGGCTCACTGGCAGCCAAGGCACGTGGCATTGGGGCCAATTCTGATCTGACGGTCAAGCGGTCTGCTCTCGGTCAGGCCGGTTAGTCGTGCAAAAGGGCATCACCGAGAAGGGAGCGTCCGAGGTCTTCGAGCCTCGGACGCTCCCACCCTTGTCGAGGGTCCAATGGTGATCGGTAGGAGTCATCGTGACCGCGCGCACTAGGGCAACGCTTTGGTTGCCAGGCATGGTGCTCCTCTTGGTGGGAGCGATCCGTCTTCCGTGGACCGCCGCGATGAGTAAGCGAGGGCACGACGAGAACGGTAGCAGCGACCACGAGCGCGCGAAGCTCGTCGCAGTGGAGCGCGGGCTGGCGTACGCGCGTCAACACCGTGTGATCCGCTCCTCGTCGGATCTGAGTGCGCTCATCGTTCTCGACTATTTGCAACGCAAGTACGCACTGCCTAATGACTTGGCATTTCCTGCTCCAATCGGAGACGCGGTCGGCGCAGAGAAGGTGCAGCTATGGGGCCGCTTCGTGGGCGAGCAACGGCGGACCGACGTAGTGGCGCTTGGCGCGCTGACGGAAACGCCGAGCATTGAGGAGCTGGTGATGCATGCGCTCTACTGCGACGAAGTTCGGCTGCCCGTGTTCTATGGCGACTTGCTGGAGCGGTTCGCGGATCACGGTGGTTACGAGCTAACACACGCGTCCCTGGCGCTCAAAATCCTTCGCGACAATGGATGCCGGCTGCAGGAAGGTCGACAGCTCACCCTCGAAGATCTGTTTCGCCGTCGGATGCTGACCCTGATCGACGGAGTCCCGCAGGATCCGCAGTACGAGGAGCTGGACGTTCGTTACGAAGCTCTCGCGCTTCTTCAAGATTTTCTCGGTGTGACGAATCTTCCCGACACGCAGCTGGCGAAGCTCCTGGCCGGGCAGCAACCCGACGGCGGTTGGAGGCCACAAGCGGATCAAACGTCTGGCCTGCATCCGACCATATTGGCGATATGGGCACTCTTGGCGCGCACGCATCCGAGCGCTCCCGCGATCAGCTTCGCTCGGAGGTGACGCAGAGGGCCATCCGGCTTCTCCCGGCTTCGTTCGATCCCGTACGGTGTGGAATCGTCGTGGAAGTCGCGCCTCGACGCCGGCGTGCCCGGCCGTACGAGCGGCCGCCCCCCCCTGGGCCTGGCTCCCTGGACGCGGCTGGGCGCAGACCCCCCGCCGCGCGCGCACCCGTCGCCCACGTCGTGCGGCCGCGTCTCGTCACGCGGAACGTACGTTCCGCGGCGCGCAGATGCCGGCGCGACGCACGTAGGCCTGGCCACCAAGGGCGTGCACATGCTAGCATGGGTATCCCGGATGCCGAAGGAGCATGCTCCCGTCGAAGCCGCAACGACACACCTCAACTCCCCGCCGGCGAGCCGTGTGACAGCGGACGAACTTCTGCGCGAAGTCGACGAATACTTCGCCCTTGGCGCGACAGTCCATCCCGGCGATACCGTGCTCGATGTCGGCGCGAACGTCGGTGCTTTCTCTCTGCGGGTCGCAGAACGCTGCCAAAGCAACGTCCTCCTCCATTGCTTCGAGCCCTCGCCGGACACCTTCCGCTCGCTGCGCCTCAACTTCGAGACGAATCCCTCCCTGCGTCAGACCCGGCATGCAATTCACGCCGTCGGAATCTCGTCGAGTGAACACGCCGGGAAGGAGATCTCGTTTTACAGTCTGCGCCGCTTTCCCACGAACAGCACCTTCGACCTGGCTCAAAAGCGACGCGAATTCGAGATCTTCTTCGAGGATCGAGGACGCCGTCTCCGGAAACGCCTCGGGCCTCTGAGCGCCCCGCTCGCCTACGTCATTTCTTCGTTGCCAAAGGGCCCGCTCGGGTGGTGGGTCTCGCAGAAGGTGATGGGGCTCGAGCAAGTGAAGGTACGGGTCGAGACCCTCGACGAGATGATCACGCGTCAGAAGATCGCGCGCGTCGACTTGCTAAAGGTCGACGTCGAAGGCGCTGAGCTCGACGTCCTGCGCGGACTCGGCTCCGGATCCTGGCCCCTCGTCAAAGAAGTCGTCCTTGAGACTCACAATCGAGACGGTCGTCAAACCGTGATCGAGGCTCTCCTCGCGAGCCGGGGGCTGACGGACATTCGCAGCGCGCCGCAGAAGACGGCCGACAACGGCCTCGAGAGCATCGTCGTCCTGGCTCGGCGCCCGGGCTGACCCGCGGAAGACGTGCTCCGCACGCCGTTCGAGTGCCAAGACGAATCGCCCCACGGGACGGTCGGTTTTCGCTGCGGCGTCGTCGGTTGGCGGCGCGAGCACGCGAGCACTCTTGCCAGATCCCTCTGCAGCTTGTCACGTCGAAGACGACGCAACCGCGCGCGCCGCATTGACTCGCAGCATCCCGATACACAAAGCTAGCCCCGCGAACTTTGCGAGGTGCTCCACAGTGGCGATCACTAGCGCACGCTCGGGCGGGATTCCTTGCTGGGTCAACGCGAACGCGAGCGCGGCCTCGAACACGCCGACGTTACCGGCCGTTATCGGCACCGCGATTCCCAGGTTGAGCAGGAAGACGGCTTGCATCGCCCCTCGGAAGGGAATGGCGATCCCTCCCGCTCGCGACGTCCACCATAGGGTCCCGGCATCCAAGCACCACGTCACCAGAGCCACCGCGATGCACCAGGCGAACCGTCGCGACGATACGGCACCCCAGACGTCGCCTGCCAAACGCATCAAGATCTTAGGTGGCCGCCTCGAAGCGGCCACCCACGCGCCCGCAGCCAGTGCTCCCGCGACGACCGCCGCGCCGATCGCGGCGCCGTTCGCCGACAGCCGCGGGACTCCCCATCGACCTTCCCACCTCGCGAGCGTCGAAAGCGATGCCCATCCGGTCACCACGAGAAGCGCGACGACATCGGCGGCGCGCTCGGCCACCAGCGCAGCAACCAACAGTGAAGCTCGGCCGCTCGACACTTCTCGATGAGCGGACAGCCGCAGCACTTTGTAGGCGTCTCCCGAGCGAAGCGGTGTCGCATAATTGAGAAGCTGCCCGATGGCGGTGGCATCCAGCAGCTCCCCGAGCGGTCGGCCCTCGGCGCCCGGAAGCAGGACGGCGAATCGCCCCAGCTGGCCGAAGACCTGCAGTGTGCTGACCGCCAGGGCCAAGGCGAGAGGGAGCAGCAACAAGCCGATCAGAGCCGCCCCGAGTTTGGCCCAGTCGATGCCGTGAAGACCGGTGACGACGCCAATTCCGCTCGCGCAGACGAGGACGGTTACGGCCGTCGTCTGCATGACTTTCGTGCGATTGGAGGAATCGGCCGTCATCGCCTTCGCCGGCGCACGGTCGGCATTCGTGACTCGGGATACGCCAGTTTCATCGGAACGAACGTGACTGCATACAGCGCCCGTCGCCGAGCGCCCATCGCTTGAGGACGGTTCCACTCCTATTCACCATAACCGGAGCGACTTCGGACATTCGCTTGAAACGGCAACTGTCCGCATGGACGGGGCGCCTTCTTGAGGGCGGCGATGTGCGCGCGCAACTGTGTCACAGTAAGCTGCTCGCCGAGAGCCAGGCGGGCGAGTTCCATGCGTTGTTCAGTATTCCGTATGCGCTCTAGCTCGTCAACGACCGACGGCGTTAGCGGGAATCCGCGCTTGTCGACAAGACCGAGGATGGCCTCCCGCTCCGGGCCTCGCATCGTTTCGGCCACCCGTGCCATTCTTTGCAGTCCACTCTCGTCCCTCCCGACTTTCTCGGCGAGCCTTGCCAATACGCGACGCCCGTACGGGGTGCCGTTTCGCAGTCGACGAATCTCATCGCCGGCCGCGAAGTGGCCGTGGAGGGCCCGCAGCGAGATCTCGCGCAAATGTGCCGTTACGCGGGCCGCAATGGCATCGAGCAACTGCTCTACGTCGGGCGACTCGGAAGCCAAGCAACGATGTGCTCCACTTTTGCGTCTCTTGTTCGACCGCATTCGCATGCTCCCCGCGTAACAGCAGTAAGACGACTTACCGTCGCTAGCCGCCAGACGATGGCGGTTCCTTCTCTAGCACACCACTGCGGGCGTCCACGTTAACTATTTCGCCCACATCGGCCCGACCAAAAGGCGGCCCTCGGCAACGTTTGCCGTCCGGTGCGGTCCTGCTTCGACTCCGAGGCCGGCAGATGACGAAGTCGCGGAGGAATGCACGCCGACCGATCCCTACTTGGCCTTTTTCGATGTGGGAGAAGAACTTCGAACTCTCGACGTCCACCTCGGCAAGGTGGACGCCACCTTGTTCCCCCATGGTGAAATCCTGAACGGACGATGCGTAAACAATTCGTTGTCTCGCGCTGACCCGCGGAAGAACGTGCTCCGCACGCCGTTCGAGCGCCCAGGACGAATTGCCCCGGGTAAGGCTGGTTTGGGCGCCAGCGTAATATGCTCGCAACGTAGCCGGAGCGCCCGGCTCGGTACGAACACGGCACCGGAGCGAACTCGTGACTTGACTCCATCGGCGCACCCACTCAATGTGTCGGCAAGTCTGGGCAGGGGTCTCGGTTCGGCACGGTGAGCCGTGCGCGTGACAGCATTCACTTGCCCGCAGATTGACGACATAAGGTGCGGGTGAAACAAATGCGTATTTCGTGGTCCATCGCTACGTTCGCCCTCGCGTCGCTATTCATCATATTCATCGCGGCGACGGGGTGTGGAACTACCACCCCCGGGGCCACGGGCACGGCAGTTCAGGCCAGCACGAGCACGACCTCGGCGCCGCTCCAGCTACAGGTGCTCACCAATTCGTGCGGCGCCAACCAGACGCAAGATTTCTTTCAAGTGGTGAATAGCGGGAAGACCGCCGTGAACCTCTCGGATATCGTCATCAAGTTCTGGGCCGACGACACGACCGGTCAGAGCCTCGTCCCGCACGTCTGGAACGGCGGGTGCGTGACGAACGTGGGTGGAAACCAGAGCTGCGTGCATCAAGTCGCGGGAGTGAGCCCCGTCGCGACGTCGTTCTCGCCAGGCTGCGGGCCGGACGCGACCCACCAAGCGAACTGGGAGATCACCATCACGAACACCGACGGGACGACGCTGCCGGCGGGTGCGGTCTGGAGCAACATCCAGAGCGCGGTGAACCTTGCGAACTACGGCAACTTCAGCCCGGGCACCGGCGACTGGTATAGCCCTTGTCTCGCCGGTTCGAAGTACGCATCCGATTCGCACTTTGCCGTTTATTACCAGGACAATCTCGTGTTCTCGAACGGCATCACGGCGCCCGATTGTCGCGCGCCGCATGGGTCGCAGCAGCTGCACGGCTACACCAGCATCTTGCCGGCGAGCAAGGCGCCCATTCTCCGGCCCGTCGATCCTTCCACGAACCTCGCGTTGGACGTGGGCCTGCCGGCGCAACCTGGCTTGCAGGCGTTCACGCAGCAAGTCTCCGATCCGAAGGACCCGATGTACCGCAAGTACCTCGACGTGCCCGGGTTCGCCAAGAGGTTCGGCGCGAGCGCAAACGACTACCAGAACGCAATCAACTGGGCCACGGGTGCGGGACTGACGGTCACTAACCAGTACCCGAACAATCTGCTGCTGAGGGTCACCGGCACGGCCGCCCAGTTCGAGCAGGCTTTGTTCACGAACCTCCTGTGGCGTCAGCGGGCGGACGGCAGCCAGTTCGTCGCAGTCGATCGCGATCCCTCGTTGAATCTGTCACCCACGAACCTTCTGTGGATCGGCGGCTTGACCGATTATCTCCCGGTCCTCGCCGGCGGCGGTACGTCGACGCAGACCTCCGCGAGCCAAAATACGAACTATTACGGGCGAGACTTCCGCAACGCGTACTTCCAGAATTGCTCGACGTTGCCGGGCAGCGGCGGTCCGCTCGACGGAACCGGTCAGGTCGTCGCGGTGCTCGAGCTGAACAACGAACCGACCTTGTCGACGGACGTTCAGAATTACGATCAGGCGCAAAATCCGCCGTTCAATCCTTCGACGGTCCAGCCTTTCATCGCCATCGCCGCCCCCCTCCCGACGATCACGAATGGGTTCGACGCCGGTGGTGCACAGGAGTACGCGGCAGACGTCGAGGCGCTGCAGTCCATGGCTCCCGGGGCCCAGATTCTCGTCTTCGAGGCCGACACCGACTGGCAGAGCCACGCGGACGCGATCTATCACGCGATGGCCACCACGCCTTCGATCACCGTGGCCAGTAGCTCGTGGACCTTTGGCTACACGGCGAATACCCAGCAGGCCGTGTGGGAGATGGCCGCGCAGGGCGTCTCGTTCTTTCAATCCTCGGGCGACTACGGGGCCGAGGGGGACGAAGAAGACAATCGGGACATGGACGCGCAAACGCTGGTCGGCGGAACGATCTTGAACACCAACGCGCTCGTGGGCGCGGCAACCGGCGTCAATCCCTACCCGGCGCCCTACTACAAGAACGAGCAAAGCTGGATCAACAGCAACGGAACCAGCGGAGGCGGAATCCAGGGCGGAGGCGGGCCTTGCTACGCGTTCGGCATCTGCCCGCCGATGTTCGCGCCGCCGTACCAGGCGTCGGTGCCCACGAACACCAACGGCGGAACGACCTCGTTCCGGAACTATCCGGACGTGGCCATCGACGTCTACATGGTCGAGGCGTCCAACCAGGCTTTCTCCGGCTTCGTCGGTACGAGCGTGGCGACGCCACTCTGGGCGGGCGTCGCCGCTCTCGTCAACCAGCGAGCGCAGGCGCTCGGCGTGCCCAGGCTAGGCTTTGCCAATCCGACGATCTACGGCATCGGCCTGACCCGCGGATCCGCGAACGACGTCTATGCGACCTCCTTCAACGACATTCAGGATGGCGCGTTCAACAAAGTGCAGTGCTCCAGCGCGAACAGCTGCCCCTCGCAATTTCCGCCCGGTCCGGGTTTCCAGGCCGTTGCCGGCTACGACCTCGTCACCGGTTGGGGAACACCGACGTGCGGGCTCCTCGGCCAGCTCGCCTCGTCGAACCCGCTGACTCCCGAGACGATCTTGACCAACGGGCAGCTGCAGATCATCACGGGCAAGGACGACTTGCGCGGAGACAGCGCGGCTCAGGCACTGGTCTTCTTCAAGGGGCTGCCCAATTCCCCTGTCACCATCGACTTGAAGGACGCGAACGCGACGTCGTTCGACGCGGGGACGATCCACTCCTTCGGGTTCGTCATCCCTGGCGGCTTGAATCTAACTCCAGACGTCCTGGCGGCAGGCAGCGGCGGTGTCTCGAAGGTCACGCTCAAGCTCATCGAGAGTCCTTCGAACGATTCGAGCAATGAAGACAACTGGGACGTTGGCGCCATCGACGTCCGGCTCTTCACGCCGAGCGCGGTCGGAGAGCCCTGCCAGATCGACCTCGTCGAGACGTCGAGCACGCTTGGCAACACCCAGGACCCCGGGGTGGTGCGCCTTACCGCCACCGTGAGCTCGAGCGGCTCGGGACCGACTGTTGACATCCCCCTGTCTGGAGGGTCGACGGGGTGCGCGTCGACCGGGTCACCGCTGCCGGCGGCTCCCGCGCAGGCGCAATTCATCATCAGCACGGGAAGCGACACGATTCGCGGCGACAGCAACGCGCAAGTCCAGGTGTTCGGGTCCACTCCACAGGGCACCGCGGATACGTCGGTCCCCGCATTTCTCCACGCCAATCTCCCGTCGGGGGGCCAGACGGGCGACGTCTTCAATGTGATCTTGCCCGTACCTGCGAACGCGCCCCCGCCCGGTCAATGGCAGATCGTCTTGACGTTGAGCACCAACAACTCGTTCATCGAGACAGACGATCACTGGGATGTCAGCGGCGTGAACGTGATGACTTGGGGCGCCAACGGTCCTGAGCAGTGCGTTCTCCTCGCAACCGGTGACCCCGCATTCCCCCAGCTAGGCGGCAGCCATACGTTCGCGGCAAACAATTGCCGTTGACCGCTTCCCCACAGCGGTGGTCGGCGGTTGTCGTGGCCTCTCTCCTGGCGACGGAATGCACGCATCCCGAGCGCCAGGCGCAGACCAACGTTCGTTCCGTCGATGTAGCCCGTGCCATCGACCGGGGCCTTTCCTACCTACGGAGCGACCGATCGGACCCGAGCGCGCTCGTCGTGCTGGATTACTTGCAGCGCAAGTACGCGCTGGGGTCCGACTTGTCCTACGAGAACATGGCCCACGGTCACGGCGAAGCCCTGGGAACATGGGCGCGTTTCGTAGGCGGGGACCCACCCGTCAACGAGGACATGCTCGGGTCGCTACAAGGCCGGCCGGGAACGGAGACGTTCGTCAACCATGCGCTCTATTGCGATCGGTTCCCGCTTCCGTCGGACTTCGGGGTCCTGCTTCGGCGCTACGTCATGGACGGAGCCTACGAGGGCTACGAGCAGACCCACGCGTCTTTGACCCTGAAGCTCATTCGCGACAACGGTTGCCGTCTCGGCATGGATGAGGCCGACCTCCGGGGCATCGTCTGGCGCGGATTGCTCGATGTGCTCGATGGCGACGGAGAGGCTCCACTCAGCCAGGCGGCGCGGCGCGACGTGCGCTACGAGGCGCTCGCGTTCCTCCAAGATTTCGCCGGCAACCGAGATGTCGAGGAAGCTCGGTTCTCGAACGTCCTTTCGGAGCAGCGGGCGGACGGCGGCTGGGGCCCGGAGGTCGATCGGCCATCGAAGCCACATCCGACGGTGCTCGCGGTCTGGGCCTTGCTCGCGCACGCGCATTCCAATACTCCCGAGGTTCCCTTCGCCCGGCGCTGATCGGCGCCGGGCAGTCGTCACGCCGGACCATCGGGCCGCCGTCGGTTGCGCAGTCGAACAACGATCGTTAACTGAAGATGTTCGGCTCGCTTCGCTTCGAGCACCTGTCGTATTGCTTCAGGACGTCCCGGGCTGAACGGTTACGCTTTTTTCTCACTCGCCTCAACGCCAGGGCCGCTGCGGGCCAGCTTTGTTAGGCGTTCTCAGCTCAGTGGCCGGCTGCGGCCGGGTAGAGAAAAGTCACTGTCACGTTGCCGCCGTTCTCGGAGCACTGCATCGCGCCGAGGCTGGTCTTGACGCAGTTGCAGGTGTGCATCGACGCGCATTGCGCCGGGTAGTCGACGCAGGTGTACGACGGCGAGCTGCCCACCGCACCGCCTTCTCCGATCTTGCACACTTGCGTGCCGGGGCACGTTGCGCCGCCATTGCCACAAGCGAAGGGGGCGGCGGCCGCGCCTGCGTCGGGGCCCTCGCAAGCGGCGAGCTGCGCCACGGGGTGCGGAGCATATCCGCTCGGGTAAATCGTGCACGCGACGTTGATCTCCTGGTTGCTGCAGGTGCAGGCCAGCAAGAACGCCTTGCAGGTGGGCCCGGGCGACGGCCGGGGCAGGCAAATGCCAACCGCCGCGCATTTGTCGGCGATCTTGAAGGCGCACATGCCGCTGCCGCAGTCCGCATCCGTCGAGCAAGTGGCTCCGCCCGCGTCGACCGCCGTCGTGCATGCCCCGGTGTAGGACACGGGCTTCAACGCGTAGCCGCTCGGGTAGCCGTTGCAGGCGAGATTGATCTCCGTCCCGTCGCAAGCGCAGCCGGCCTCATAGGCCAGACACATGGCGGTGCCCGGTGCGGGGGCGTTGAAGCAAGCGCCGCTCGCCGAGCAGCCATCGGCGGTCTTGAAGCCGCATATCTTGCCGGCGCCGCAGTCCGCGTCCGTCGTGC
>ODAK010006733.1_pt1 | contig 11570 bp, 12 predicted proteins | sample 1539591 | NCBI WGS metagenome assembly ODAK01 (sample SAMEA3539303, study PRJEB22396) | soil metagenome | biome: tundra; feature: field; material: soil | place: USA | collected 2010-05 | depth 0.15 m | reverse complement strand
TGGAGCGGGAGACCGGGGTCGAACCGGCGACATCTTCCTTGGCAAGGAAGCACTCTACCACTGAGCTACTCCCGCTCTCACATGTTGAAGTATAGCGGCCACAGATGCGCACGGTCAACGCGCGGCGCAGGGCCCAAGCGATGGGTTTCCCCTGCCGTCTCTAATTCATCGCCTGCACCCGCACCGGAATCCGCGGGCCCATCAACAGATCGGGCGGCCTTTGCACGATATGCGGCGTTACCACCACCACCAACTGGCTGTCATCTTTCTCCACATTGGCTTCAATCGGCATCTGGAAGCCGGGCAACTCGCTCAGTCCGGGGATCCCGGTCAGCGCGGCCGTCTCGGTCCTGCTGACGCTGCTCATCATCATCACGCTTTCGCCATCGCCCACCGTCAGGCTGGAGAGGAATTCGCGGTTGTTAAGGACCGGGTTGCCGTCGTTGGTGCTGCCCGAGAGCGCTTCGATTTTCAGGTCCAGGTTCAGGGCGATGCGCCCCGACCTCTGGATCGTCGGCGTCGTTTTCAGGGTCACGCCCAAATCTTCATAGGTCACCTGGGGAATGGTGGCGCTGGTTCCTCCCGCATACTGCTGCAGCAGGCTGGCCACGCTCACGCCGTTGATGGTTGCGTTGCCCAGCGCGGAGCCGACGGAGCCCGCCGTCGACAAGCCTGTGGTGTACGACGAGGTCACAATCGGGTAGCGAGTGCCCTCGCGGAAGGTCGCCGCTTCGCGGTCTCCCACCCGCTGCTGCACGTCGTCGAGGGCCCTTGAATCGCTCGAATTCAGACCCAGGTTGAACATGAGGTTGGTCGGCCCCGATACCCCCGTCATAAACGCCCCGCCTCCGAAGACCCCAATCAGATTCGTTGCCAGGCTGTTCTGCACCAGTCCGAGGTAGATCAATGCCAGCGCGAGTTGCAGGGTGCTGGTGCCCGGCGGCACCAGGCCCTGCGCAATAGCCTGCTGCACTATCGCCTGGTTCGAGTTCACAATCTGGGTTGCGGCCTCATCCACATTAAAGACACTGAACTGGGTCGGAATGGTCCCGCCGACGTTGGTCATGCGGGTCCGGTCGATCTCGTACAGCTTCACCTCGACCATTACCTGACCGCCGGAATCGATCAGGTTCTTGAGCGTCTGGTTCAATGGATCGAGCACGTCTTCCGGCGCGCGCACAACAATCGTCCCAAAATGCGTCTCGATCTGTTTCAAATTGAAGATGCTCTTGGCCATATTCACCAGATCGGTAAGCTGTGCTGCCGTGTACCCCGGCACATAGATCGTTTCTTGCAACTGGCGTTCCAGGCGCTGGCGGTCCTGCGAATCCTCCTTGGCAACCACAATGCCCGTCGTATCCACCGGCACCGCGAAGGCATGCGTCATGCTCAGCAGCGCATCCATTGCCTGCCGGTAGGTCACATTCTCCAGGTCGAAGCGCAGGTTCTTCATTTCCAAGGAGTCATCCACGGCCGCGTCAATCCCGTAGGCTGCCGCCACTTCACGGAGCACGTCCGCGGAGGCTCCACGCAGATGGAAGCTCTTCACGCCTTCGGTTGGAGTCAAGTGGATCGCGCCCGCCAGGACCGGCGCCTGAATCATCGGGGACCCATCCGCCTCGGCGCCGGCGATCAGCTTGGTCCGGTCCGCCAGCAAAGCCGCCGCGGCGTTCCCGGTCTCTTTGCCGGGTGCGGCGTGGCCCGGAGCCGCGGCGACCGGCTGCGGCGCGCTCGCGCTGCTGACGTAAACGCTGTGCTCAGCGACAATGGGATTCTGCGGATCGATGGCCCTGGCCTCTGCGAGCAGCGTCTCCGCCTTGCCCTGGTCCCCTGCCTGCCTGGCTTTGGTTGCCTGCTGCACCAACTCGGTCAGCCGGTGCTGGCGCGTGACTGAGATTGCGATGGCATAGTTGCGATTCGCAGGATCCAGCTTCAGCGCGCGCTGAAACTCGCTCTCCGCAGCGTTCAGGTCGTCGTGTTCCAGCTTCTTCGCGCCGGCCAGATACGCGTCTTCAGCTTCGCGCAGTTGGCGCTTTCCCGGTGTCGGCCCACTGGCATCCGTGCCCACCGCCAGCACGGCGGTTCCCGCGGCCTGGTCTGGCGCGGCGGCAGCGTCTGGCGCCGGTTGCGGCGGAGCTGGCTGCGCCGCCCCATCCGCAGGCTGGTTCTGGGTTGCCTCCGTCTGTGCCCCCGTCGGTGCCTCCGTCTGGGCAAAGACCGCGGCGCTCGAAGTCAACACCACCAGACAGTAGAGCAGCCAGGCGGCAAGCCGTCGATCCTGCACAGCCGCGCGAAGATGGTTTGGGCGGATCATCCACTGCTATATTAGACGCGTCATGGGGGAGAATCGCGCAGCAAGAAGGAATCGCGCCCATCCCGCGACCCAATTCGCTCCCTCAGCTTAAGGCAATTAGAACCGCCGCGCGTTTACCGCGACCGGCATTCGCGGCCGCTGGTCCGCGGCCGGGCGCTGGCCCAGCATCGGCCGTTCGCTCATCACTGGACGCCGCATGCCCTTGCGGATCTGCGCGGTGTCCAAATCAAGCTCCGCGAGGGTGCGGCTGAGCGTGTTGCGATGCATTCCCAGTTCAATCGCAGCCTTGCACTGGTTGCCCTTGTGGTGTGCCAGCACTTCCAGAATGTAGCGCTTCTTGAATTGCCGAACGGCATCCGCGTACGCAATGCCTGCACTGTGCATCTGGCTGATAAGGGCGTCCAATTCGCGCTTCAAGGGCTTCCTCGCTTGGTGTCGTTATTAGATGAATCCCTACTGTAGAACACTCAATGCCGATTGATCCAGTCCGGCGGAGCTTGTTTGAAATTAAATGCGCCGGCGGCCATCAACTGCTGGAGGTACTGAGGTATGAGGAAGGATACATCATGCGCGACGGCAAAGAAATAGGGAGTTAAAACCGACGTGGTTACCATCCATGACTGCGGGGCGAAGTTGGTGGTGACCAATAGCACGGCTATGCCGAGTACCAGACCCCGGACAAAACCAAACACCACTCCGAGCACGCGATCGGCGAAGCCCAGCCCGGCTACGCGGAGTATCTTTTGCACCAGCAGGCCCGCCAGCTCGCACCCGGCTACCGTCAGCGCCACGATCAGCAGATACGCCAGTATCCGCGCTGTAGCCGCGACTGAGAGCAGGCGGATGTGAATGATCCAGTCGCCGAGCGCGACGTAGTACGCACTGGCGATCAGCAATCCGCCGAAGAACCCCGCCAGCCCAAACAGCGTGCGCACGATGCCGCGGCGAAACGCTATCCCGGTGGAGATCAGCAGAATTGACATCAACAGCCAGTCGAGCCCGTTCCAATCAGTCAGCCTCATCGTCTCGCCCTCGAGAGGTTCCACTCCCCGCTCAATTCCTCAAACGCCATCGAAACCACTTTGTCCCGTCAAGAGCCGAAATGCCTCCAGGTATTTCTGTCGAGTACGCGACACAACGTCATCCGGCAGCCCCGGTGCGGGCGCCTGTTTATTCCACGCGATCGACTCCAGGTAGTCGCGCACATACTGTTTGTCGAAGCTGAGCTGCGGCCCTCCCGGAGCATAGCTCTGCGCGGGCCAGTAGCGCGACGAATCCGGAGTCAGCACCTCGTCCGCCAACACCATCCCGACCCCATCGATCCATCCGAACTCAAACTTGGTGTCCGCCAGAATCACGCCCTTCGCCGCTGCATAGCTCGAGGCCTTCGCGTAGATCTCCAGCGTCAGGCGCTTCAGCGTCGCTGCGGTCTCTATGCCCACCATCTCCTCCACCTGCGCGAACGCGATGTTCTGGTCGTGCCCGCCCGTGTTCACCTTGGCCGCCGGCGTAAAGATCGGCTCCGGCAGTTGCTCCGACTCGCGCAGTCCCGCCGGCAGCCGAATCCCGCACACGGCCCCGGTCGCACGGTAATCCTTCCACCCCGACCCCGAAAGGTAGCCTCGCACGACGCACTCCACAGGAAACATCCGCGCCCGCCGCACAATCATGCTACGGCCGGCAATCTGCTGCTCGAACTTCTGCTGCGTAACCATTCTGTCCGGAGCCAGGTACTCGCCGAAGATCCGCTCCGAGCAGGGCGCAAGCGCCTTGGCCATCTCCATCGGCCCGATTGCCAGAAGATGGTTTGCCACCGTGTCCTTCAGAAACGCAAACCAGAACGCCGAAATCTGGGTCAGGATCTTGCCTTTATCCGGGATGCCCGACCCGAGCACATGGTCGAATGCGGAGATCCTGTCCGTCGCGACAAACAACAACTCCTCTCCCAAGGTGTAAATGTCGCGAACTTTGCCTCGTGCGAGCAGGGGCAGACTGCCGAGATCGGTTGTGAGCAGCGCTTTTGTCATACAAAAACGGTATCACCACCGCATCCGGCTATTGCTTTGAATATGCACTCGCGCCGCCTTGCGACGGCATACAACTTTCGTTACACAGCGCCGCGAAAGTGGGCCGCAAGCGCTTCCACCAGCGCGGGAATTGTCGATTCTGCTGCCTCAACGTGGGGTGGCAGACCGAGTTCGCGGAGCGCGCGCGACGTAATCGGCCCGATGGACGCGCGGGCAACCGAGGCCGGCAGGGCCAGCCCTGCCGCATCCAGCAGAGCCACCAGGTTGGCGGCTGTGGATGCGCTGGTAAAGGTCACGGCATCCGGATAGCCGGCCGCATCGCCGAAGAGGGAAGTGACCGCTGCCAGAGAAGCCTCGGGGATGCGGTTCCGGTAGGCCGCGGCCACGGTCACATCGGCCCCGGCAGCCGCAAGCGCATCGCGGAGAATGGTCGGCGCGTCTTCGGCCAGCACCAGCAGGACGCGACAGCCGCGCATCTCGGGTGCCAGCGTCTGTCCCAGCGCCTCGGCGGTATACGTCGCCGGCATCACGTCGGCGTGCAGGCCGATCGCCTCCAGAGCGCGTGCGGTAGCCGGCCCAACCACGGCAATCCGCCTCGGCGCCGCCGAGACGGAAAGAAACTCCGCCCGCACGCGGTAGGCGTCGACGGCGTTCGCACTGGTGAATGCGGTCAGCTCAAAGCTCGAAAGCGACGCAAGCGCGGCGTCGAGCGTGGCGTAAGAACTGGGCGGGCCGATCTCGATCGTCGGGATCAGGATCGGAGTTGCCCCAAGGTCGCGCAGCCGGTCGGCCAGTTCCGAGGCCTGGCGCGGCGCGCGCGTGATCAGGATGCGCCTGCCCGCCAGCGGCGGTATTTCGGAAGCATCGGACCTCGAGTTGAACCTGTTGGTTATGGCTTCACCCCGCGCCCGGGTGCGCCGCACATCTGCGTACGCCTGGACGTGGCAAATTCTATCAGCCGCTCCGGGAAGGGGCTCGACAGAATTAAATCTCCCCGCTCTACTGCGGGATCGGGTCGGCGGCGTCTAACCGAATGAGAGGCTGCTCGCGGAGATCGATTTTCGGCGAGCGGAGGCGTACCATGGCAGGGATGAGGCGCCTGATCGCGGTTGCGATAGTGGTTGCTGGAGTGGCTCTCCCCGTCTGCGCCCAGCGCGGCGGCGGGCATGGCGGCGGAGGCCACAGCGGCGGCGGCTTTGCCGGTCATAGCAGCAGTTTCGCCGGTCACAGCAGCGGATTTGCCGGCCAAAGCGCGCCGGCGTTTCGCAGCAGTTCTGCCCCGATGAGCCGCCCGGGCTTCATGGGCTCGCCGCAGGCCAGCGCCAACCGCTACGCCGCTGCTGCCAGGAGCCTGAGTGCTGGCCGCGGTCTAGTTGGCGGGTATCCCTACCGTCGTCCCGGTGCTCCCGACCGCCGTTCCGGCTATCGCGGCGACGATCGGTATCGCCGCCCCTACATCCCGGCCTACGGGCTTGGATTCCCGTCCGGATTCAGCATATGGCCGGGCTCCCTGGACGACGGCTTTTACGACAATTCCGGCTTTTACGACAATTCCGGCTACGACGATTCTGCCTACGCGAATCCGGCGCCCCCCGCCGACTACGGGCCTCCGCAGTACCCCGCGCCACCCGACGGCCAAGCCGACGTTGTACCGCCCGGCCCATACCGCCCGGCTTACGCGCAGCCGCAGCCTCCACCCGAGCCGGAGAGCGCAGTCACGCTGGTGTTCAAAGACGGTCGTCCCAGTGAGCAGATTCACAACTACATGCTGACGCGGACGACACTCTACGTGCAGGACGAACACCGCCGCGTGATTCCCGTGGCCGACCTCGACCTTGCGGCCACGCAAAAGGTCAACAAAGACGCCGGCGTCGACTTCCAGCTTCCGGGCAGCGGCAGATAGCTTTGCTTAGGTTCCATCTTTGTTCCCTTACGCGGCCCTGACGGGCCGCACCGTTTGCAACATTCCTTTCATAATGGGACAGTAGGGTTGCGGTATCGGTGGAGATAATGCGCATGAGACGAATTCTTGCGGTGTGGGTGTGTGCGTGGGCGCTGCTTGGGGCGTCCGTGGGGTTGCAGGCGCAGACGATGGCGGCGGCCAAGCCAGGAGCCGCGTCGAAGGCGGCGTACTACTTCGACCCGGTGGTGCTGGACCTGCCCGATCTGATTCCCGATCCGCCGGCGGTGGATTCAGCGGCGAACCAGGCCGAGCTGGCCGACCTGCATCGGATCGAGGCGGCGCGGACGCCCGCGCAGGTGGCGACCGCGAAAGCCGACGAGGACGAAGAGGACATGTTCGCCTTCAAAACCGTGCTCGGCGCGGGGTTCAATCCGGACGCGCTGCCCATAACCGCGCAGCTTGGCGTACACGTGAAGAACGAACAGAGCGTTGCGGGCGGAGCCCTGAAGGCCGTCTTCGCGCGCCCGCGCCCATACCAGACCGACAAGACGCTCCATCCCGTCTGCGCGCTGACCGAGGCGGCGAACTCTTATCCCAGCGGCCATGCGTTGACCGGCTATCTCGAAGGCCTGACGCTGGCGGAGATCGTTCCCGAGAAGCGTCCGCAGATCCTGGCGCGCGCAGACGATTTCGCGCACAACCGGCTGGTGTGCGGCGTGCACTATCCGAGCGACGTCGAGGCGAGCCGCCGCGTGGCGTATGCGGTCTTCGGCTACATGATGGCGACGCCGCGTTTCCAGCGCGACCTCGCCGCCGCCAAAGCGGAGACGCGCGCCAAGCTGGGTCTGGCCGCGAAGTAGCCGGTCCGCGCCGCCGGCAGCGGTCAATCGAGAGCGAGCGACCGAAGTTGCCGAAAAGCCGACTTGATTGCGGGCAGTTCGAGGATTGCTTCCGCATTGCCCGTCACTCGCCCGCTACCCACCCGAAGCACGTCCACCAAGATGCCCCTGGAATTCTTCGTCATATCGCTCGACGCGCGGGTGCCACCAGGCGTATAACCTTGCCTACCACGAAGCCCACGACTCTGAATCCGGTTGAAAGAGGAGGTTAATTCAATGCAATACATGATCACTTGGAACGAACGTCCGCAGGGCTCGCCCATCGAGTACGAGAATGCACAGAAGCGATCCTGGAGGTCTTCAGCCCGTGGAATGCGCCAGCCAATTTCAAGATCCAGTCATTCGTCATCCGCGTCGGTGATTGGGGCGGGTATATGTTGATGGAATGTGACGACCCGCTCGAAGTGCATAAGTTCTGTTCGATGTTGCCTGCCTTCACGTTCGAAGCTCGCCCCGTCGTCCCCGTCGCCGACGCCATTCGCGTGGAACTCGAAGCGATGGCCTACCGCGATGGACTGAAAAGCAAGTGAAGCCAGCTCGGCGCTGTCCCTGACATTTGTCCGAACGCGCTGGCCATTTGATCGATCGCGGCCAAGGAGTCTCAGGTCTCCCTGGCCCACGGTGGGTCATACTACCGACCAGGACCTAAAAGTGTGGTTAGCTGGGTTCCGCAGCTATTCTATAGATCGCGTCAAGCCAGGAATGCATGGCAGGACGGTTGGTGTGCTTGAGATACCTTTTCGGAGGGCCGTGTTCACGCTGAGTCTTCGCGATGCCCCTTGAAATACGGCGTTTTCGCTAACTTCGCTCGCCCTGCACTGCAAACTGACCCATCAACCCGCCGCCTCACCCGGTTGACTCGGTCTGCGGCCTCCGGTAGCCTCATGCTTCCGTCCGCGCGCCGAAATGCTGGGGCTGTATGCCATTTGTGGAGGGAGATTCAGGAGAGTCCGATGGCCATGGTCTGCACCAAGTGCGGCGCCGATATTCCACCTGCAACAACGCATTGCCCCTCCTGCGGGGCCCATGTCGGGACGCCGGAAGTACCGCCGCACCCAGCATCCTCCACGGCTGCTCCAGTTCCCCCTCCGGCGTATGGGCAGCCTGCTCCGCCGAAGAGTTCGGGCGGAGTGTTGAAGGTGGTGCTAATCGTGGTGGCTGCGGTGGTGGTGCTGGGCGTGCTGGGTGTGGGAGCTGCGGTCTATATGGGCTATCGCGCGCTCCATGCTCCCGGCAACTCGGTGTCGGTGGGCCCATCGGCGCAGGTCAGCGACACGGACCTCGGTGTCAGCATCTATCCAGGCGCGATGGCCAAGCAAGGCATGGGCGCCAGGCTGAAGTTCGGCAACAACGTGATGGTGAGCGCAACCTACACCACCAGCGATCCGGTCAGCTCCGTGGAGAACTTCTACCGCAACCAGGTTGGCGGGCAGGCCATCGAGAGCAAGACCGTCCGCGGCACCTCGTTCGAATCGGTCACAACCAATGGCGCCCAGAAGAACAGCCTGGTGGTGACGATAAGCCCCAGCTCCACCAGCGGACTGACCCAGATCGTCATTCTGCACACAAAGTCGGTTGCGCCCTAGCTGTGGTTGACGCGATGTTTGTGATTCGGGTAGGCTCATGGCTCTCCGGGCCATCTGAGTTCCGTGCGCGTTCACGCGGATGGCCGGGCTGAAATCCAAAGGAGAATTCAAATGGCCGGCTTCTGCACGAAATGTGGCGCTTCTGTTCCATCGGCAACAGGGTTCTGTCGGACTTGCGGTGCCCCAGTCGGGTCTCCGCTCGCAACGCCTGCGCCGCAACCGCCCGTGGTTGCAGCGCCGCCGGTTGCGCCTCCTCCCGCATACGGGCAGCCGCCAGCGGCGGGCGCATATGCTCCTCCGCCAAAGAGCGGCGGCGGCGCGCTGAAGGTCATCCTGATCATTATTGCGGTGGTGGTCGGACTCGGAGTGCTCGCGGTAGGGGGCATCGCGTTCATGGGATGGCGGGTGGCGAAGTCGATCACTGTCGATAACAAGGGCAATGGGACGATTTCGTTGCCTGGTGTAGGAGCGATTTCGGCGGGCAAGAACGTGGACGTGAGCGCGGCGGACCTGGGAGTGCCGCTCTATCCCGGGGCGACCGCCGGCGAGGGAGGCATGCACATGACGCTGCCGACCGGCTCGGTGGTGACGGCCGTCTACGTGACCAGCGATCCGGCCAGCTCGGTGGTGGCTTTCTACAAGGGCAAGCTGGGCGCGAATGAGTCGGACATCGATACCGCCAACGGCAGCGTGCTCACCTCGGGCAGCGAGGGCGCGAATGGCAAGAGCGGCATCGAGATCACGGTTGGGCCGGGCACAGGGAACAACAGCGGCAAGACCCAGTTCGTGATCGTGCATACGACTTCAACGCAGTGACGGTTCCGGATGGCGATCCTGCGCACGAAGACGAGATAAGCCTTCGGGTTGCTTCCGCTGCGCGTTTATGCCGGGAGATCGACAGACAGTAACTCAAGCGCGCCGCGGGATTTGAGGTCTGCGGCGGCTTGCAGGCCGAGGGTGTGGGCGGCGATGCCGACGGGCACCTCTGTGGACAGGCAGATCATGCGTTCGCCGTCCGGCGCCAGCACCTGCGCGTGAAGGCGCCAGGCGATGGTCTCGCTGTCCTCGCGGATGGGCGAGCAATGGACGCCGATGGGGATCGAACAGCCGCCGCCGAGCGCGTCGAGGACGGTGCGCTCGGCTTCGATTGCGAAGCGTGTCTCAGCGTGGTCGAGCGCAGCGACAGCGCTGCGGACGTAGTTGTCGCGGCCGGGCTCGGCAAAGACGGCGTAGCTGGCCGCGCGCGTCTCCAGCGCCAACGCGCCCTGGCCGGGAGCGGGGCAGAGCTCGTCGACGGCGAAGCGCTGATGGACCCACTCGGCGCGGCTGAGGCGGTCGAGCCCGGCGGAGGCAAGCACCAGCGCGTCGCATTGGCCTTCGGCGAGCTTGCGCAGGCGGGTGTCGATGTTTCCCCTGGTCTCGACGAACGTAAGGTCGGGGCGCAGGGCAAGAAGCTGGGCGCGGCGGCGCGGGCTGGTGGTGCCGACGCGCGCACCCATGGGCAGGGTGTGCAGCGCCCAATACTGCTCGCAGACGAAGGCGTCGCGGGCATCGACGCGCGGCGGGATGGCGGCGAGCGTAAAGCGCGCGTCGAGTTCGGTGGGCAGGTCCTTCAGCGAGTGGACAGCAAGGTCGATGCGGCCCTCGGCGAGCGCCTCTTCAATCTCCTTGATGAAGATTCCCTTGCCGCCGGGCAGCGGCGCCAGGGCGGGCTGGCCGTCCGCGTTTTCAGGCTGCTGCATGCGGTCGCCTGTAGTCCGGATGATTTCGATCTCGACGGCATGGCCGAGCCCGCGGAGCTGCGCGGCGATGTGGTTGGCCTGCCAGAGCGCCAGTTGCGAGCCCCGGGAGCCGATGCGGATGGTTTCGGTCATGTCAGTTCAAGAATACCCGGTTCCGCTATTCCGGGCAGGGACCGCAGATGCTAGTCTTTGAGGCAACTGGGGCAATCCCAGCAAGGAGCTTCGCTCGTGCTCATCGCCATTCGGAAGAGTTGCCCTCTGCTGGCCGTCACCGCGGTCACGATCGTTCTTGCCTCCTTCAACGCCGACGGCCAGACTGCGAAACCCGCGGCAGCTCCCGCCGCATCTCCCGCCATCCAACTCCAGCCCTACACTGCCTCCGACCAAAGCGCCTCCGCCGGCGTTCCCTCCGGCTGGAAGGTCACGAGCGGTGCGCAGACACTGATTCAGATGACCGGCCCGCAGGGCGAATCTGTTGCGCTCGGGACTACCGTCGTGGCGCGGAACGCAGCCTTCGAGATCGTCCAGAGTCCCGCCAACGGCATCGACCTCTCCATGCCCTACGATGCCACGCTTGCGCAAAAATTCACCATGATCCTTCAAAAGGGTGCAGCCGCGGGCGGCAAGCCTGCCCCGCAGATCACCATCGATTCGTCCACGCCCTTCCAGCTTCCCCCGACGGTCGGCCAGTGCGGCCGCTTCGTCGCCGACGCCTCCAGCCCGCAGGGCCCCATGAAGTTGCTCGCCGTCTTCTGTTCTTTGCCGCTCGACTCCGGCGGCACCTACAAGAACGTCATGCTGTTTGCACAGGCCCCCGCAGCCAGCGCAGCCCAGGCAGCCCCGGTGGCGCAGGCCATCTTCCAGAGCTACCGCATTCCCGCCATGTGGCTCGAGAAGAAGCTCGCGCCGTTCACCGCGCCGCCTCCGGCTGCCGCGACTGCTGCAGCAACTACTGCCGCGGCCGCGGCGATCAACAAGGCCACCATGCAGGGCCTCGCAGGCGCCAATAACAGCGCGAATTGCTTCGACCTGAGTGTCCTGCGCGAGACGCCCACCTACGAGCTGCCCCGAAGCTGCGGCGGCACCAGGCCCGACTAGC
>ODAK010006732.1_pt1 | contig 11570 bp, 11 predicted proteins | sample 1539591 | NCBI WGS metagenome assembly ODAK01 (sample SAMEA3539303, study PRJEB22396) | soil metagenome | biome: tundra; feature: field; material: soil | place: USA | collected 2010-05 | depth 0.15 m | reverse complement strand
CATCCCATTGATAGCAGTTGGCTTGGCACACCTGCAAGGCTCATTGCCGGAACCCGTGGAGGAACCGGGATTCCTCACCGCGTTCCCTGGCTCGGAAGGAGCGTACCAACCAAGGCCGCAGGCATCCCATGGTTGCCGAATGGGGAAAACCGATCAATTCCCCGCCGTTTGAAGAATCCGGAATGCTGCCATCAAACACGGCCCCTCAGCCCGGAAACATTGAGGCCCGGAAGACCATCTCTGGCATCCCAGAGCACCCGGACAAAACCGTTCAAGCCCGAACCCAATGAAAGGACAAGCCTTTACAGTTTCCTGCGCAGAGCCGACAAAGGGTACGGTCAAGTGGGGGCGCGGTGGAATGCCGACGAGTGGCTCGCCAGCACCGACCCGACCCAGGGAACTGAATTGTGCGATATCGAAGAACTGCTTTATTCGTTCGAAAAGAACTTCGAGGCACTGGGGGAAGTGGATTTTGCCGACCGCATGGAACAGTTGATGTTCAATGCCTTCCCCGGCACTGTCACGCCGGATATGTGGGCATGCCAATACGACCAGCAGGCCAATCAGGTATTGGTCTCCGTCGCCAAACGCCCGTGGAATGGGAACAGCGATACTTCAAACATCTACGGTTTCGCTGCAAATTTCCCATGCTGTCTGTCCAACATGCACTCGCCTTGGCCTCGCTACGAGGAATCCATGTGGATGGCCACCGAGGATAACGGCATGGTGGCGACCGTGTATGGTCCCTGCCACGTGAAGGCCAAGGTTGGGGAAGGCTCGACCATTGAAATCACGGAGGAAACCGACTATCCCTTCTCCGACCGCGTTCGCTTTACGATTCACAGTGAGCGACCCGTCTCATTTCCGCTTCATTTCAGGATTCCTTCCTGGGCCACCCGGGCTGAAGTGTCTGTCTCCAGTGAGCCGACTCCGAGCCATCCACCAAAAGGAACCATTTTCAAGATCGAGCGCGTGTGGAAATCCGGCGACGTGGTAACGTTGAACTTCAATTTCAAAGTCCGTGCCGAGACCCGCAGAAACAATGCTGTCTCGATTGCCTGGGGACCGCTCTATTTTGTCCTCCGAATCGGGGAAGCGTTTCAGAAAATCCCGGCGATTTCCGCATCGCGCAGTCATGAACCGATCCCCGTTCCGCCGGGCTGCGTCAACTGGCGCATCGCCCCTACGACCGATTGGAATTACGCGCTGGCAATCGACCGGAACGATCCCCAGTGCACCATCACCACCGGCAAAATCAGTTCAATACCATTTGCCCAAAAGGGAGAACCCGTGAAGGTGGCCGGTGCAAAAGAGTTCACCCCCTGGCAGGAGGACGTTCCCATGGTGCTCAAGTTCAAGGCCAGGCACGTTCCCCAGTGGGGCATGAACGGGTCCAATGCGGCGCCGGTTCCCCTTAGCCCGGTGAAGACCAATTCCCCGGAGACGGTGGTTGAACTCATCCCTTACGGTTGTACCAGGCTGCGGATTTCCGAATTCCCGACAGTCTGAGTTGTGCTGTCGACGGTAACGGGAAACGGGCCAATTCGCCGGGATCGAAAGCCAGCATGTCTTAATGAAGCGAGACCAGAAGACGGGCGATACCGGCCTGCCGGCGGGCCTGTGCGCCCGCCCGGCGACCTCCGATCGACTGCATGCATCGCGTTCGGCGCATTGGATTAGGATGGCCTATTGACCATGAAACCGATTCCGAACCTCCGTTGGTGGATCGCGGGCCTGCTGGCCGCGGCTACCGCGCTGAACTACCTGGACCGGCAGAATCTGCCGGTGGTGATCGGGGAGGTGCAGAAGTCCATACCGATCACCGACCAGCAATATTCGCAACCGCAGTTCCTGTTTCTCCTCGCGTATGGCGTGATGTATGCCGGCGGCGGCAAGATCATGGATATCCTCGGAACTCGATGGGGATATGCGGTTATGATCGCGTGGTGGTCCGTCGCCAACCTGATGCAAGGTGCCATCAGCAGCGTGTTTGGGCTGGGCGCTGCACGCTTCATGCTGGGCTTGGGCGAGGGGGGCGGGTTCCCCGGTTCCGCCAAGGCGGTCTCGGAATGGTTTCCCGCCAAGGAGCGGTCCCTCGCGTTTGGCATCTTCAACACGGGGTCGAGTCTCGGCGCCGTCATTGCTCCTCCACTGATAGCAGCCATCGTGCTGCGATCTAACTGGCGATGGGTATTCTTTATTACCGGGGCATTGGGCCTCATCTGGGCCGTGGTGTGGCTCTTCGTCTATGACACTCCCGCCCGCCACAAACTGGTGACCCTCACGGAGCGCGCCTATCTGAAGACGGTACTTTCGGAGCAGCCCGCCACCGCCCGTGTCTCATGGATCGGGCTGTTCCGCTTCCGGCAGATCTGGGTTCTTGTGGCAGCCAAGTTCTTGTCCGGCTCCGCATGGTTCTTCTTCATTTTCTGGCTTCCCAAGTATCTCGGCGACGTACGGCACCTGAACATCAAGGAAATCGGCTACTACGCCTGGATTCCGTATGCGTGGGCTGGAGCCGGCAGCTTTCTCGGCGGGTGGCTATCGAGTTATCTGATACGGCCCAGGTTGTCGGTGGACGCCTCCCGGAAGATCGCCTTGGGCATTGGAGCGGCCTGCATGCCGGCATCGCTTCTGATCGCCACATCACCGCTGGCATTTGCCATCGTGTTCTTCAGCATGGCGATGTTCGGTCATCAATGCTGGTCCACTATTGTGCAGACGCTCGCGGCGGACATGTTGCCCTCGAAGATGGTTGGCTCGGTTGCCGGCCTGCTCGGAGCGGCTGGCGCCTTCGGCGGAATGTTCTTTAACCTGGTTGTCGGCGTGCTACTTGCCGCGTACCACAGTTACGCCTTGATACTCACGATCTCAGGGCTGTTGCACCCGTTGTCGTTCCTCATCATCCTGCTGATTGTCCGCAAGATCGAGCCGGTCATCAGCCCCAACGCCCGGGAAATAGAGGGCTCAACGAATTAAGTCTATGGCTATCTACGAAGAAGGCACCGCAAAAGTAGGAGTTGGAATCATGGATAACATGAACCGATGCGCGGCCACCAGTCCATCTGGCTGTTTGTATGCATATGGCATACGGCACACACCCGAAATGGTTGAAGACCTGTCCCGGCGTGCATACGAATATCGCGCCCAGGTGCTAAGGATGGTCTATGACCGGAAAACCGGGCATATCGGGGGAGCGTTCTCCATCGCGGAGATCCTGACGGCTCTGTATTTCCACCAATTGCGGCTCGACCCTGAAAACCCTGGTTGGGACGACAGGGACCGGCTTGTATTCTCAAAAGGCCATGCCTGCGCCATGCTTTACACGGTCCTGGCACACCGCGGCTATTTTTCCACGGATGAATTGTGCACGTTTCGCGCACTGAACAGCCGGCTCCAAGGACACCCGGAGCCGGGAAAGACTCCGGGCGTGGAGGTGCCTGCCGGACCCCTGGGCCACGGAGTGGCGATCGGAGCCGGCATGGCCTTGGCCGCCCGAATGGCGGGATCCCGCCGCAAAGTGTATGTCGTAGTGGGCGACGGCGAGCTGAACTCCGGCGTCATCTGGGAAGGTCTGCTGGTGGCAGCCAAGTTCGGGTTGGACAACTTGAAGGTAATTGTGGATTATAACGGTGTTCAGCAAACCGGCAGCACGCGCCACGTGATGCCTACCGAACCAATAGCGGATAAATGGGCCGCTTTCAACTGGCACGTGATTGAGATTCACGGCCACAACATGTCCGGAATTCTGGACGCACTCGACCGGGCGGATGAAATTCACGGGCGGCCGGTCGTGATCATTGCCCGCACCACCAAGGGCAAAGGAGTCGGTTTTATGGAGAACTCGCCGCAGTGGCATGGGGGAATTCCAAACCAGGAGCAGTTTGACACAGCGCTGGCCGAGTTGCGCCATGGAGCCGAGCAATGGTAAGCCCGATTCGAAATCCATTTGGTGAACCCGTGCTGATGCGGAGAGCCTACGGCGAGGCGTTGGTGGAACTGGGCCGGGTTCGGGACGACGTTGTGGTGCTGAGCGCCGACGTGCAAAACTCCGATTTCAGCTACATGTTTGAACAGTCTTTCCCCGACCGCTTCTTTAACGTTGGGATCGCCGAACCTGCGCTGGTCGACGTGGCCGTCGGCATGGCGAACAGCGGGCTGGTTCCCATTGCGAACACTTTCGCGTTCTTGTTCGCAACCCGGGCTTTGGAGATGGTGCGCACTCACCTGTGTTATGGCAAGGCCAACGTGAAACTGGCGGGCGCATACGCCGGACTTTCCGACTCGTTCGACGGTCCCACGCACCACTCGATCGCCGATCTGGCCATCTTGCGCAGTCTTCCGGGAATGACGATTGTGGTCCCCGCCGATCCGCTGGCAGTGGCCAGGCTGTTGCCGAAGGTGGCCGCATGGGAAGGGCCGGTCTTTTTCCGGCTGTGCCGCAATGAAGTACCGCAAATCTACACGGACGCCTATCAGCCCGAGATAGGCAAGGGCATTACGCTGATCGATGGCGATGACGCGACCATCATTGCGTGCGGCGTGCTGGTAGCGCGATCGCTTCAGGCCGCCGAAGAATTGAGGCACGAAGGAATTCGTGCGCGTGTCGTTGAGATTCACACCGTCAAACCGCTCGATGTGGAGCTGGTGACTCGTTGCGCGCGCGAGACCGGCGCCATAGTGACCGCCGAAGAGCACACAATCATCGGCGGACTCGGCGGCGCGGTTGCCGAATGCCTGGCTGGCGCGCGCCCCACCCCCGTTGAACGAGTAGGCATAGCCGATACATTCGCGGAAAGCGGTCCGTATCTCGACCTGCTCGACAAATACGGCATGAGCGTGGCTGCGATCGCCGACGCCGTTCGCCGCGTGCTGAAGCGAAGAGCTTCATCCGAAGACTGCATGACCCGATCGGAGGAACCCCAAAATGCCTAAGTTTGCCGCCAATCTTTCGATGATGTTCAACGAGGTGCCGTTCCTCGAACGTTTTGCCGCCGCCGCGGATTCAGGTTTCACTGGCGTCGAGTACCTGTTTCCGTATGAGTTCCAGGCCGAAGTCCTCGCCGAACAACTCCGGAAACACAATCTTGAGAACGTGTTGTTCAACCTGCCTCCGGGCAACTGGGCCGCGAGGAAGAATTCCGCGCCGGGCTTGCAACTGCCATTGACTTTGCCACGCGACTGAACACCGCGCGGGTTCACGCCATGGCCGGCATCGTTCCGCAAGGCGCCAACCCCGCAGCCATCCGAGCCACCTATATTGCCAATCTCAAGTACGCCGCGGCCGAGCTCGCGAAGCGTGGTGTCACCCTTCTGATCGAAGCCATCAACACACGCGATATGCCGGGCTTCTACCTCAATACTCAGGCTCAGGCCTTCACCGTTCTGGAAGCAGTGGGCGCGCCGAACCTCAGGATGCTGATGGATTGTTATCACATGCAGATTGTGGAGGGCGATTTAGCCGTGAAGCTCCGGAAGTACGCCGCATATTGCGCCCACGTGCAAGTGGCGGGCGTGCCCCAGCGCCACGAGCCCGATACCGGAGAGGTCAGCTACTCCTACCTGTTCGATTTGCTGGATGAGATCGGCTACAGCGGCTGGGTCGGATGCGAGTACCGGCCGGCCGGCAAAACCCTCGACGGGCTCGGATGGTTTCATGGCCTCCCGGCCGGAATAGCCGTCGCGTGAAAATTTCAATCGAGGAAAATAGTATCGTGTCCAATATCGGATTTGTCGGGCTAGGAATCATGGGCAGTCCCATGTGCCGGAACCTGCTGAAGTCCGGCCATAAGGTGGTGGTTTACGACATCGTTCCCGCGCTCGTGGAGCGCGTAGTCGGGTACGGTGCGTTTCCGGTCGGCTCCGCCCGCGCCGTCGCAGAAAGGTCGGAGATCGTGATCACGATGCTCCCCGACGGGCCCGAAGTGGAACAGGCAGTGCTTGGTCCAGCCGGCGTGCTGGAAGGCGCCCGGCCGGGCTCGACCATCGTTGACATGAGTTCGATCAGCCCGCTCGTGGCGCAGAAGGTAGGTGCGGCGTGCAAGGCAAAGGGCGTGCGGTTTCTGGACGCGCCGGTCAGCGGCGGCGAGCCGAAAGCCATCGACGGAACCTTGGCCATTATGGTCGGCGGCGATGCGTCCGTCTTCAACGAGATAGCGCCGGTACTGCAGACCATGGGGTCCAGCGTCACGCTGACCGGGCCGGTTGGCGCTGGCAACGTCACTAAGCTGGCCAATCAGATTATTGTGGCCTGCAACATTGCCGCCATGGGAGAGGCCCTTGTGCTGGCCACGCGCGCTGGACTCGATCCTAACTTCCCAGGAGGTACGACGCTGAGCGAGTGGAGCCGCCTCGGCTAGCTCCTCCCCGGTTGCCACGCCTACCACCTGGCCTCGGCCCCGAATACCGGATCGACGGGAGTTGCTGCTTGGGGACGAACCTCGTCTTTAATGGTGAGGTTCTTGACAAGCCTCAATGGGCAGGACGAAAGGACGCGCGCGTGGCCAATCAACTTCGATCAGCGGGGGCGGGGATGAAGTCCTCACCGAGAGCCCTCGGTCACGCTCGCAAAACCGGACATGTCCTGGCCACCTTCGTCGTGGAAGCGACGGCCTTGTATCGCTTGGGCGGTTTCCTCGGAATCCTGCTAGGGGTTTCCACATAGATCCTTACCTATCAGATTCGCGGGCTGGGCCGCTGATTCCGGAGCCGCGGACCGGCTCCCCCCCCCGACTACCCGCCGCAAACCTGATCGCGGACGTCCCGCCGGATCGAGGGAGCAAGCCCCGACCCTGCCTATGCACCAGGGCGGAGAACGCCCTGAAGGCGGTAGGGACCATCGAAGGCTGTCCGCCCAGACAGCGATGAATTGCCGCCCGCCAAACTACCGCCGTGGCGCGGTGTCTTGCCCGATCCGTAGCTGGTGCGGCAGGCCGGTCACAACCGCTCGCAGGGTGTGTCACCGGATCGGCGTCCCGTATGGGATCGCCGCTTTGACCGATTGATCGCCCTCGGTTCGCGCAATTCGCCAGCCGCCACTTTCCTTCTCCAGGTACACTACCTGCACATCGTTCCGTTCCTGATACACATACTCCACGCGGGCTTTCGCTTCCCGCTCACCGCTGATCTCGACCGAAACGGCCATGCCCTTCACTCCCGCATCCAAGCTCTGCAAGTACCGCGCGAACGCCGCACCACCGCTCTCCTCCAGCGACCGTTGCAGGGCGGTGCGCATCTGCCCCGTGTAACCGGCCAGGTAGCGGCTTACGTCTCCAGCCCGCGCCGCATTCATCGGGGCGTAGATCCCAGCGGAAACCGCATCTTCCGTCGTGGCGGCGGGCGTGGCCGCGCTCTCGAACCACCCAGCCTTGCGCGCGCCCCCCACTCCCAAGGCTCCCAGCAGTACCGCCACTGCCAATATCCGTGCCCGCGTGTTCGGTTTCATCTACCGTTTCGCTCCAGCGGACGCATCGCCCTTGCGGATGATGGTCAGGTCGAGATTGGCGGCCGGATCGACGACGAGCTTGCGGATCCGCGGCAACACCTCCTCCATCGCCTCCAGGTACAGCCGCCGACGGGTCACGCCGGCGGCGCGGCCGTACTCGGCGGCTACCTGGATGAATCGTGACGCGTCGCCGGTTGCCTCATCGATCTTCCTCTGCCGGTAACCTCCGGCCTCTTCCAGCAACTGCCGCGCCGCGCCGCGCGCCCTCGGGATCAGGTCGTTGGCGTAACCCTGGGCCTGACTGACGATCCGCGACGTATCGGCGCGCGCGCTGGCCACGTCGCGGAACGCATCGGCGGCTTCCGGAGGAGGCGCCGAGCTCTCGATGTTGACGGTGGATAGCAGCACTCCCGCGCGGTAGTCGTTTAGTAGCTTCTGCGCGGCGGTCCGGACCTCGTCCTGAATGGCAATCCGTTCGGTGGTCAGGACCGCGTCGACCCCGCGCCGCGCTACCCGGCGCGTCATCTCCGTCTCGACCGTCGCGCCCACCAGTTGCGCCGGATTCTCCGTCCGGAACAGGTAGTCGGCCGGCGTCCCGACGGAATACTGCACCACCGCGCGCAGATGAATCAGGTTTTGATCGCCCGTCAAGAACTGCGACCGCAGAGGCTGCGTCCGCCCCAGCACGCTGTCCGGCAGGTCGCCGCCCACTACCAGCCGCTGTAGTTGCCGCACCTTCAACTTCGTAACGCTTTCGATGGGCCAGGGAAGGGCATAGTGCAGTCCCGGCATTACCCGCGGCACAACGACCCGCCCTGCCAGAGTCTCCACCGCCTGCTGGTCGGGCCCCACCAGATACAGCCCGGATGCCACCCATAGCGCGACCAACGCGACCCATACCCGCCGCTGCGCGAGGCGCCACCCGCCACCCTTCGGCCGACGTGGCCCGGTCTCCAAATCCACGTTCTCCAGATCCAGCGGGATGGTGCTCATCGCGCCGCCGACTCCCCTTTCGTCAGTACCCGCAGCAGGTCCGAGTCGGAACTCAGGATCGCGGTGGTTTTGTCGTCCAGCACCTTCCGGTACGATTCCAGCGTACGCAACAGCCGGTAGAACCCCGGGTTCTTGGAGTACGCCTGCCCGTAAATCCGCGTCGACTCGGCATCGCCCTGGCCCTTCACCTTCTCCGCCTCCCGGTAGGCCGCCGAGAGGATCTCCTCCTTCTGCCGGTCGGCATCGGCGCGGATGCTCAGCGCCTGCTCCTCGCCCTCCGCGCGATACTGGCGCGCGATGCGTTCGCGCTCGGCCCGCATGCGCGCATACACACTCTGCTTGTTCTGTTCCGGCAGGTTCAGCCGTTTGATACGCACGTCCACCACTTGAATTCCGTACTGCTCCAGCGCCGCCTTGCCGGTCAGGCCCGCCAGGCTGTCCAGCAGAGAAGTCGTTTGCAGCGCTGCCGCATCCGTACCCACCAGCGAATCCATATCGTGCGTGCCCAGCGCCGCCGACAGCCCGGACCATACGATGTCGTGCAGCCGCATCTCCGCCGCCGTAGCGTCACCCACCGTTTGCACAAACCGGTTCGGGTCCTGGATCTTCCACGCCACGTAGTTCTCGATCACCACGTTCTTCTTATCGCGGGTGAGGAATTCCGAGGGCCGCGGATTGTAGATGCGCAGCCGGCGGTCGAAATAGATCGCGCTCTGCAACGGCCACTTCACGCTGAGCCCCGCCTCCGTCACCGTCCGCACCGGCCGGCCGAACTGCGTCACCAGCACGAACTCGGTCTCGCGCACGGCGAAAAACGTCAGGTACGCGAGAAGCAGCAGCGCCGCTCCCGCCGCCGCCGGCAAATACCGTCGATATGGTTCCGGCATCGTCGTCTACTCCTTTGCCCCAGTGATCGCCGCACCCGGCGGCGCAATCTCCACGCCGTCTTCGAGCAGCAGCAGGTGTCTCCGCCCCTTGCCCGAATCCACGATCAGCTTTCTCTTCCCCGGCAAAACCTGCTCCATGGCTTCCAGGTAGAGCCGCGTCTCCGTCACTCCGGGCGCGGTGCGGTAAGCCTGCTCCCCGGATGCGAACCGGCTGGCGTCGCCGTCCGACCGGTTGATGCGCCCCAGCGCATACGCCCGCGCGTTCTCCGCCAGCGCCCGCGCCGTCCCCCGCGCCAGCGCGATCTGCTCATTGCGATATCCTTGGGCTTCATTGATCGCCCGATTCTTTTCTTCGAAAGCCGCCGAGACATCGCGGAACGCATCCACCACATCGCTGGAAGGATGCACTTCCTCCAGCTTCACCCGGAGCACGCGCACGCCGGTCTGGTAACGGTCCATGAGCCGCTGCAATTCCGCCTGGGCCGAGGCCTCGATAGCCTCCCGGCCGGTGGTCAACAGGGAGTCCAGCGGCGTCGCCGAAGCGATCCCGTGAATCACCGATTCCGCCGCCGCCCGCACCGTGGCGCCGCCGTCCAGTTGCCGGAACAGAAAGGCATCCGCATGGGGCACGTCGTAGTGCACGCTGGCGTTCAGCTCGATCATGTTCTGGTCGCCGGTGAGCACAAACGATTCTTCCGGGCGGCTCTCGAACCTTCCGCCGCGATGCGGCACGTTCCATTCGTAGGCGGAGGGCTCCGCGTACGCCGCGCTGGTGTTCGACCGGAACCCGATCTCCACGACCCTCACCCGGTGCTCCCCGATGCGCGTCAGCCGTTCGATGGGCCAAGGCAGCTTGTAGTGCAGGCCAGGCGTGCTGAATGGCGCGATCTTTCTGCCGAACCGCTCGATGACCCCTTCCTCGTCCGGCCCCAGCGCGTAGAATCCGTTTAGCACCAGAAGCGCGCCGGCAGTGGCCAGCGCCGGTTTCACGAACTGCCCGCGCCGCGCCGCCAGCCGGGCAAACCACGCTCTCGCGTCGAACTCGAGCCACTGGCCGAAGAAAGCGCGCGGCCGGCTCCACCACTCCGCCCCGCCCTCCACGCGCAACAGCCGGAGCGAGTTCATCATCACGCAGAAGGAGGAAAGCTGGTGGGTGAGCGCGGCCCCCATCGGTCCCAGTTTCCCCGTGGCGCAGGCCAGCACCGCCAGCAGATTCAGCGCCCCGGCGAACAGCACGATATTGAGCCGCGCCGTCTGCATGGCGCACCGGCTGACCTCGAATAGTTGCGGCAGCTTCTCCAGGGAATGCGGAAGGTAGACCACCCCGGCAGCCTCGGCGGCAATGTCGCTGGCTCCGGCCACGGCGATTCCCACGCTGGCCGCCGCCAGCGCCGCCGCGTCGTTGATGCCGTCGCCCACCATCGCCACCGTGCGGCCTTGCGACGCCAGTTGCCGCACGCGCTCCAGCTTCTGCTCGGGCAGCAGTTCGGCCTCCACGTGGTCGATCCCGATGGCGCGCGCCATGGCCTCCGCCGGACCGCGCCGGTCGCCCGTGAGCATCACCTGGTAGCCGATTCCCATGGAACGAAGGTCGCGCACGGCTGGGCGAACGCCCTCGCGGATCTGGTCACGCAGCAGGATGGCGCCCGCCAGCCGCCCGTTCTCCGCCACCAGCACCGCCGTCGCGCCGAGGTGATCCGCTTCGGCCTGCAGCGGCCCCACGCTCCCGTCCACCTCTTCCGCCACATACGACGCGCTGCCGGTGCGCACCAGCCTTCCGCCCAGCCGGCACTCCACACCTCGGCCCGGAACCGCCCGGCAGTCCTCGGGCTCGGCAAGCGCCAGCCCGCGCCGCCGCACCTCGTTCACGATCACCCGCGCCAGGGCGTGGTCGGAACTTCGTTCGCACGCCGCCGCCAGAGCCAGAACTTCGTCCTCCGTCCGACCTAGGGCGATCACCTTGGCGATTTCGAAACGTCCTTCGGTGACCGTGCCGGTTTTGTCGAACACCGCCGCGTCCACCTTGGCGGCGTTCTGCAGGACGCCACCCCCGCGCACCAGGATGCCGCGGCGCGCCAGGCCGCCGATGGCGGCAACCATGGCGGTGGGCGTAGCCAGAATCAGCGCGCAGGGACAGGCGACGATCAGCACCGCCACGGTGCGCAGCCAGTCGTGGGTGAAATACCAGGTGAGCGCGCCCGCCAGCAACAGCGCGGGCAGAAAGTACCTGGCGTAGCGATCGGCCA
>ODAK010006731.1_pt1 | contig 11571 bp, 8 predicted proteins | sample 1539591 | NCBI WGS metagenome assembly ODAK01 (sample SAMEA3539303, study PRJEB22396) | soil metagenome | biome: tundra; feature: field; material: soil | place: USA | collected 2010-05 | depth 0.15 m | reverse complement strand
CCCGGACGGTCGCGCTCGGGCCGAGCAAGACTAGCAGGACACCTCTGACCCTCAGCACGCGAGCGGCGAAGGCCGCAGCGCAGAGCAGCGCGCTCAGGCGCTACCCGCAAGCGTCGGGCCTTGTGAAGAGCCTTCTCCACGACCCCTCAGTGACCAGGGTCACCTACGGGATCAACGGCAAGTACATCGACGTCAACGGTGCCGCCGTCCAGGCGACACTGGTGCTGGTCGGCAAGGGCCCGATGGCCTTCTCGCTCATCGACGGCCAGTACCCACGTCGCGATGGCGAGCTCGCACTCGGGACCCAGACCCTGGCGGTGGCCAAGGCTCACATCGGCTCCCGCGTCTCGGTCGCGGTCATCGGACCGACCGGACAGTCGCGCACCACCGAGTTCACGGTGACCGGCACGATCGTTCCCGCCTTCACTCAGCGCCGGCGGCCTGGGCGACGGGGCGATCGTGCCGCTTCACGCCGCCGCGGCCTCCATCTGCCCGCCGGGGCCCGCGTCGGAGAAGTGCATCGGGTCGCTCCTCCACAAGATCGAGACGCCCCAGTTCTCGGACTGGGGCAATGGCGACTGCGACCGCGCCGACCGCCGCTGGCAGAGCTACGGTGGCGAGGCTCGACCGGCGATTCAGCCCGGACGTGAGCGTGACCAGCGTCCCGACCAACCTCGTGAACTTCGGCCAGGCCGTGAACTTCCCGGCGCTGCTCGGGGTCACGCTCGCGCTTTTCGGGGGTTGCCACGCTCGCACACCTCTTCTTCGTGACCGTGGCGCGTCGACGGCGTGAGATCGCGCTGTTGAAGGTCCTCGGCTTCGTGCGTCGCCAGGTCGGCACCGCGGTGTGCTCGCAGGCCACCACCATCGCGGTCATCGGGATCGTCGTCGGCGTGCCGACCGGCGGCGTCGGCCACGCGATCTGGCTGGCCTTTGCGTCGAACCTCGGTGCGGTCCCACTCGCCGTGGTCCCCGTGGGACTTGTGGCGGCGATCGTCGCTGGCGTCGTCGTCGGCAACCTGCTTGCCCTCGCCCCCGCCGCCCTCGCGGCACGACTCCGTCCGGCCGAGGCGCTGCGCGAGGCATAGCGAGCCGCCGCAACGACCACATCGGCCGACCGAAGTTGCTCGACCTACAGCTGCAGGACAAGGTCCTCGGACGCGACGACGACGGCGCCGTCGTCGTCGAGGCGCGCAGCCAGCACGTCCAGGGCGTCATCGGTGCGCTCCGGCTTGTGGTGGAACAGCACGACGGTCTTCACGCCCTCGGCCCGTCCGAGCCCGACGGCGTAGTCGGCGGCGGCGTGGCCCCAGTCCGCCTCTGCGGCGACCTCCTCGGGCAGCAGCTGGGCGTCGTGGACGAGCGCGTCGACGCCCGAGGCAAGAGCCCTCGCCGCGTCGTGGTACTCGCCGAGCCCGTTGGGCCCAGGACCCGCCAGCGTCGGGCAGTGGTCGGGCATGTACGTGACCGTCGCGTGCCCGTCGTGCACGCGGTACCCGAACGTGCGACCGCCCTTGTGGGGGATCTCAATGGCGGTGACGGTGAAGCCACCGACTTCGATGGTGCCCGGCGAGAGCGTGTCGAACCGCCACTCGCCGAGCAGCCCCTCGGGACCGATCGGGAAGTGCGGCGGTGACATGCCGCGCGCGAGCACCTGGGCGGCCGTCTGGCCGTCCAGCTGGTCAGGAAGCAAGAGCCTGACCCTCGCGTCGTCGCGGTCAGCCGCCCGGAAGAAGGGCAGCCCGTGGGTGTGGTCCCAGTGCAGGTGGGTGAGCAGGATCGTGCCCTCGAAGGCGCGGTCGCCGAGAAGCGATGAGACCCTTCGGATCCCCGTGCCCGCGTCCAAGAGCAGCGAGGGAGCGTCGTCGTGGTCGTGGGCGATCGCGAGGCACGACGTGAAGCCCCCGTATCGCTCGAAATCGTGCCCGGGCGCTGGCGTCGAGCCCCGGACCCCGCACAGGTGGACGCGCACCTCAGCTCTGCCCGGTGTCTTCCCGGCGATGGCCCTCGGCGAGCTCCTCGAGAGCGGAGCGATCGAGCTGGTCGCCCGCCACCGAGGCGATGCGGCAGGGCGTCACGGCGACGAGGGTTGCGGTCCGCGTCCCCTCGAGATGCGCGCGCACGCCGAGGACCGCGCCGGGGCCGTACTCGGCGAGGCGCTCGCCATCGCGCTCGACGCGAACGACCCCATCGAGCACCAAGAAGACCTCGGTGCTTTGGTCGCCCTCGCGCACCAGCGTCGCGTTCCGCTTGAGCTTCTGGATCTTGGGCTTGGTTGCCCCGGACATGAGCGCCGCGGACAGCGAGCGCTCGAGCGCGGTCTCGACCGTCGTCACGAAGGCCTCAGAGTCCTGGTCGCCCCACGGCGAGTACTTGCCGTACGAGCTCTTCGCCCAGTCCCTGAAGTCGATCAGCCCCGACTTGCTCGCGATGCTGCCGCGCTCGTCGTAGACCCAGTGTCGCGGGAAGTGACTCGCCCCGGCGAGCGATGACTCGACGCGCCCGTCGGTGTGCACCGTGAGCGACAGCGTCGTCCAGGCGAGCGGCGCGTTCCACTGGACGAACGGCGGTCGGCGGACCTTCCTCGGCATGGGCACGCCCGTTCGTCCGCCGGCGGTCTGGGAGAACCGCACGCAGGTGTCGCCGTGCTCGGGCTCGGCCCGCAAGTCCGGGAGCGCGAAGGCCTGGAAGGTGTGGCTCAGCGAACCGAGCCGGAGCGTCGTTGAGCCGATCATGCCGGCGCCGGTGTAGCCGGCCGCGGTGATCCGTCCGGCGTCGTCGACCTCCACGTACGCGCTGAGGCGGTTGAGGAACCGGAGCCGGTCTGCATCGCGGAGCGCCTCGAGGGCCTCGACGCCGCCGAGTTGTCCGGCGGCGTCTCGTCGTAGTGCGCCAGCCCCGAGTCGAAGGGGACGCGCATGGCCCCGGGGATCGCCTCGGAAGGGATCCACGAGAGGGACGTGCCGCAGGCATCGTGTCGCATCACGCCATCGTTGTCCGATCCGGCGTCCCCAGGAAGGATGCTGACCGTCGCTCGAGGGTGGTTCTAGCACCCCCCTTCTCTGGGAGGGTCGCTCACTGGCACGGCGAGACGCCCCGCCGTAGAACTGCACCCACATGAGTCCCGATCCCACCGACGCGAGCACGATCACGGTCAAACGCGTCGAGGTCACCGTGCTCATGAGCGACATCCGGGCCTACACGCGCCGCGCGGAACCCAGCAATGGGTCCCTCTTTCGACGCTCAGTACACTCCGGAGGTGCGGGAGCGATGGACCCTCGGGGTCATCCGCTTCCGATCAGCCGTCGTCTGCTGCTGGCTCGTCCTGCTCGTGCTCGGCGTCCTCGCGGCGCCACGGCTCTCGGGGCTGCTCACGACCTCTCTGGCCGTTCCCTCGTCGGGGTCAGCGCAGGCGAACGCCATCCTCGTGACGCACTTCGGCGACAACGTCGAGGGCTCCTACACCGTCGTGTTCGTCGTGCCGAACGCGTCGTCCGCAGAGGTCAGCTCACTCGAGCGACGTACCGAGGCGGCGGCGCGAGCGGTGCCCGGCGCCACGGTCAGCGGGTTCCACGCAGCTCCTGGCCTGGTTGTCGGCACGATCGAGTCGCCGCTCGACCTCCAACGGGCGGCCGCTCGGGTCGCTGCCCTGCGCGCGTCGCTCGACGGTCGCGGACTCCCGCGGTCCTACGTGACCGGACCACCCGCACTCCAGTGGGATCTCGCACCCATCCTGACCGCGGATCTCCACCGAGGCGAGCTGATCGCGGTGCTCGCCGCCCTCGTGCTCGTGGGACTGCTGCTCGGCTTGTCCGCGGCGATCGCCGTGCCATTCGTCGTCGCCGCGACGACGACGTCGGCCACCCTTGCGCTCCTCTACGCGATCGCGCACGAGGTCCTCTTGGTGCTCTACGTCCCGAACGTCGTCGCGCTCATCGGCTTCGGCCTGGCGGTCGACTACTCGCTGCTCATCGTCTGTCGGTTCAGAGAGGAGTTGTCCAAGTTGGGCGCCGTCGACGAGGCAATCGTGGCCACGATGGCGACGGCGGGGCGCACGGTCGTGCGCTCGGGCGTCGCCGTCGCGCTCGGCCTGGCCGCCCTGCTCCTTGTCCGCGTGCCCTTCCTCCAGTCCCTCGGCGTCGCCGGCTTGGCGGTCCCGCTCGTCTCGATCGCCGCCGCGCTCACCTTGCAGCCCGCGCTGCTCTCGTTCCTCGGGCATCGCTGCGCCCCGAGACCCCGCCCGGCGGGGCGGCCGAGCCGTGACGCCACACGGCGCGGCGCCTGGTCTCGCGTCGCGCAGGTGGTCGTCCGTCGCCCCGCGTTGGTGCTCGGCGCGACCTCGATCGTGCTCGCGGGCGCAGCCGCATCGCTCGCGTGGCTTGAGGTAACGCCCGCGTCGGTGACGGCGATCCCCCAGGAGGTCGCGTCCGCGAAGGCGCTCAGCCTGCTGCGCACGAGCGTCGGGCCGGGTGCGGTGACACCGATCGACGTCGTGCTCGATGCCGGCGCTCCCCACGCGCTCGACCGACCTGGCGTCGAGGCGGCGACCAACCGGCTCATCGCCAGTCTCGGCCAGGACCCCGAGGTCGCCGTCGTGGTCATCGGCTCGCGCCCCCCGTATGTCGACGCGACCGGCCGGTACAGCCAGACGCTCGTCCTCGCGCGGGACGACTTCGGCAGCGCGCCGACCCAGGCGCTGGTCGCGCGCGTCGTCCGCGCCGTGGCGGCAGCACGGTTCCCTGCGGGGGCGACGGGCTACGTGGGCGGCGCGCCCGCGCAGGGGGTCGACTTCCTGGACCGCGTCTACGGCGCGTTCCCGTGGGTCGTGCTCTGCGCGCTGGTGCTCGCGTACCTCCTGCTCCTCCGCGCCTTCCGATCGCTGCTCCTGCCGCTCTTGGCCGTGCTCCTCGACGTCGTCACGGTCGCCGCAGCCCAGGGCATGGTCGTGCTCGTCTTCCGATTTGGCGCGGCTGCCGGACTCCTCGGCGTCTACCGGGTCTCCCAGGTCGAGGGCTGGGTGCCAGTGTTCCTGTTCGCCATGCTCTTCGGCCTCTCCATGGACTACGAGGTGTTCTTCGTCGCACGCATGCGCGAGTCGTTCGACGCGGGGTCCGACACCAAGGGCGCCGTCACCGACGGGCTCGTGCACACGGGAAAGGTCGTGAGCGTCGCGGCGCTCGTCATGGTGGGGGCGCTGGCGGGGCTGGTCGCCGGGCGGATCGCGGGGCTCCAGGAGCTAGGGGTGGGCCTGGCGCTGGGGGTCCTGCTCGACGCGACGGTCGTGCGGGGCCTGCTGCTGCCGAGCGTGCTCGTGCTCCTCGGCAGGTGGAGCTGGTGGCTCCCGGGTCGCGTCGCCCGTCTCGCACGCGTCGCGCCCTCGCCCCTCAGAGAACGGGGCGAGGGCGCGACGTCGAGCGTCGGTGGCGGCTAGCCGACGACGGTGATGGCGAAGCGCATCGCCGGCAGGCGGTACCCGAGCGCGAGACCCGGGTCGTCACGTGCGTAGCTGAGCACCGGCACCATGCCCCACGGCGTGTGCGCGAACGACGGTGACGCGGTGTACAGCATCGGGTAGATGTCGATGATGTGCGTCCCCGGGGTCCCCGTGGCGTGCAGGTTCAGGATCGTGTTGCCGTTCGAGTTGAACCCGCAGCCGTAGCCGATGTAGCTGTTGTCGTAGTCAACGGCCACGGTGTTGTCGAGCTGCGTCCAGCCGATCCCCATCAGGTGGATGGTGAAAGACGCGCCCTCGCGAACGACGAGCGAGGAGACTCCCTTGCCCACGATGCTCGCCTCGATGTAGTACGGCACCTCAGCCATGACGTTCTTGCCCTGGACGAGCTGGATCACGTGCCAGCCGCCGAGCGAGACGCCGGGGACGTGCACGGTCGTCGACAGCTTGCCGCTCGCCGACGGTGTCGCCGTCCCGATCGTCTGGGACACGAACGCCCAGCAGATGCCCTTGCAGTTGACGCGGCTGCCGACCACCGTGGACCACAAGACGTGGACGGGGGTCGTCGTCGAGAAGCCGGTTGCCGAGACGGTGACCTTGGAGTGCACGGGTCCCCTTCTCGTCGAGAGGGTCTCGGCCACCTTCGTGCCTGCAGCCAGCTTGGAGAGGTCGAGCGTGGTGCGAGCGCTGATGGTCGGTGCCACGCTGGCGGGCCAGTCCATCGACGCTGCCGGCGGCCCGTCGTCCCTCGTCACCGTGAACGGGATCGTCGCGCCCGTCGCATAGGTGAGGGGGGACTGCGGGATGTTCATGTACAGGAAGCTGATCGCGTCGCCGACCTGGATGAAGTGGGTCCCGACGGGGCCAGCCGCGCGAATGGTCACCCTCGCGGTGCCGCGCGTCCAGTTGGCCTGCATCTCGCCCGCGTAGTGGTTGTCCCACAGGAGCGCCGCGCCGGCCGTGTACTCCGAGGCGCCCATGCCTGTGTACGTGACGGTGATCGGCGTGCCGATCGGACCCCTCCGTGGCGACACCGTGAGCTTGCGGAGCAAGGTCACGCCGCCGTGGTCGAGCTCGGAGCCCGCGACGACCGCGTAGATGTCGTGCGTGCCGCCGAAGTCATCGGGCATCGTGGTCTTGACCGAGAAGGCGCCCTTGGCATTGGTCTCGACGTGCTTGAGCACGACGTTGAAGTACGTATCCACGCTGCCCGTGTAGTTGACCGTGTCGGGCTGCGGGTCGGCCATCCACGTCGCCGACGCCGTCGACCAGGTGAGCTCCACGTTGGTGCTGGCAGGCAGCTTGGTACCTGAGATTCTGAGCGGGGTCCCAGCGACGCCCTGCGCGGGCGTGACGTAGAGAAGCCCCATCTTGGGACTCGGCGTCGCCGACGCGGCGACCGGTCCGCGCAACGCGGGGACCCCGGGAATCTTCGGGGCGCGGAGCGCGATGCCGGGGTTCGTGGCCTTCGGCTGCGGCGCGGTCGGCAGGCGACTGCCTGACGCGACGACCGTCGACAGGGCGAGTACCCCTGCCACCGCGCCAGCCATGATAAGGCCAGCCTTCGTGCGCTTGAAGTGCGTCATTGTCCGTGTCCCTTCATTGGTGCGCCAGAGCGCATGTGGTGGTGTCGAGTGTCCGGTCCAACGCGTCCAGCGGGAGCCACCTCGGCGGGCATGTCGCGACGGCTCGGTCCTTGCTGAACCTGCGCGACGTCTCGAGACCCGATCGTGTGCACCCCACTACCGCCTTCCAAGGGCGCGTCGCCCTGGATGCATCGTGTCGGCGCGGTGTCGGGGTGCACTAGAGACATTGGTCCGTAGTTGCGGGGCCAATGCTCCCGACGTGGCACGCCGGCGCGAACCACGTCGTCGGTCCGGGCGTGACGAAGGCCGGGCGGACCGCCTCTCGGCTCGTCCGCCCGGCCTTCGAGGCCGTGTCCTGGAGCTCCTATCCCGGAGGCGCCAGGGCGGTGATCGTCAGCACCGACGGTGGCGCGAGGCCGTGCTGCATGAAGCGGCCGATCTGCGCGGGGACAGCCGCGTGGCCCGAGGTCGCGGGGACCGGCTTGGTCTTGACCGTGACCACAAAGTTCACGACGCCCACCGGGTAGGCCGGGACGCTGCCCGCCGCAACCGGCGGCGTCCACGCCGCGCTCCAGAACGAGGCCGTGCCGTGAGAGCCGTAGTCCATCGGGATCGGGGCGACGCCCGGGATCGTGACGGTGGCGGAGAGCACGTTGGCGCTCGTGAGCGCGGTGCCGCCCGTCGTCACGTGCATCCCGTACATCCGGAACACGACCGTCTGGCCGTCAGTGAACAGGTTCAACATGGAGCACCCGGCCGCGATGCCGGGATCGCCACTTGCGGCGACGGTGTCCACGTAGAAGGCCATGTTGTGCGTCGGCGACGTGCCCTGAATGGGCGGCGACGGCGCCGTGCTCCTGGACCATGCCCCAAACCCGCTGGTGGCAGCACCTGCCGCGGTGACGGCACCGATGCCGATTCCCGCTGCAAGGACGCCCACTGCGAGTGGCCTTGAGAGTTTCATGTGTACCTTCCCTTCCTTTTCGTCTAGAGACCTATGACTTCTGCGTGAGCGTGCCGGCGAGGATCGCCGTGTACTTGCCGCTCTCCTTGCCCGTCGTGTTGGCGAGCGGGAACGAGCCGTGGAACGTGATCGTGCCGGTGAGGCCCTTGGCCTTGCCCGTCGCGCCGGTCACGATCGCGGACCCCTTGAAGGTCACGGTGACCTTGCCGGACGAGCCGCTCGAGCAGCCCGTGGAGTGGGCGGTGAGCACCCGCAAGGAGATCTTCCCGCCGGGTCCGGTGATGTGCGCCGTCCCGTTGATCGGGATCGGGCAGGCAGACCCGCTCGGGGTTGCCGAGCCGCTCCCCGCCACGGTCCCCTTACCGACGATCGTCGCCGTGCCCCTGCCCGTCACGGACGACACGGTCACCTTGTACGTCGAGGCGTTGACGATCAGCGTCACGGTGCCTGCGTACTTCCCTGTGAACTTGACCTTCTTCGTCGTCTTGTCGATGACGTTCGCCGTACTGCGGCCTTGGTGCGTGGCGTGCGTCGACGCCCCGACGGCGTAGCTCGGGAGCGCCATCGCGCCCGCGACGAGTGCCGTCAGCGCGGCTGCCGCGACTGCCGCGCCGCGCACGCGGAGCGTCCTGTCTGTGGTTCTCGTGTTGTTCCGGATCATGTCGTCTCACCTCGTGAGCTCGTAGGTTCTTCGTTGCAGCCTTGCGGTCGTCCCCACGCAGTGGTAGGGCCTTTGGTCCGTTCATGAGGGACGATTGGACCGATTCCCAGGCATTTCGCCGTCGTCGGCGTGCGGCGCGCGACGTCTGCCCGTCGCAGCGCGACAGGTCCGAGCTCGCCGTTACGCGGGGCGGACCGCCGTCGTCGCGATGCCGACCGTCACGTGAGCTGGGTCAGGCTGTCCTTGGCGAAGGCCGCGCCGAGCCACAGCTCCGCGCGGTCCGAGAGGTGGAGGAACTGGCCGGCAACACGGGGCAGCGCTTCGGTGTCGACCACACGCACCGCCTGGACGGACCTCGCGACGGCGGCCTGGGCGTCGCGGACCTCGGCGTTCCAGCGAAGCTCCTGGGCGCACGCAGAGGGAGTGCAGAGGTGGTGGGCGCGCTTGTACGCGACGTACTCCGAGATGTCGATCCGGCCGATGACGAAGGGCGTCCGGCGGTTGAGCCCGAGGTCCGCCCGTGCAGACGAGATGAAGCGCAACAGGTTCGCCCCGTACGTCGAGGCCATGTCGCCGTGCTCGGCGTCGGTCTCTCCTTGGACCCAGTAGACGGCACCGACCGACGCGCTCCATCCGTTGGCGCTCGCCCAACGCTGCGCGGCGCGCACCGAGCTGACGAGTCGGGCGAAGAGGTCGCCAGAGACCCGCCAGTCGACGGCGAGGGACGTGCCCGAGAAGCAGACCTTCACGACCAAGAGGTGGCGGCGCCCCGCGGCGTACAGCGACCGCGCGAGCCCCACCTCGGGCCCGAAGATCGGGCTCTGCGTGCCCGGGGGGTCCTGTGGCGTCCCGAGCGCGACCGGCGACAGGTGCTCCTCGGTGACGCCGGACTCGTCCCAGGTGAGCAGCACGTGCTCGTCGGCGGGAGACGCGCCCGACCCGGCGAACACGTCACGGTGCGTCGAGGGATCGACGACGTAGGACTGGGACCCGATGGCGTTGGACTGCCCGGCAACGACGAGCAGCGTGAGGTGGGGGACTGGCCCGGTCGGCATGGTGGGCGGGCCGCCGCCGGCGGCGTCAGAGGCTCGAACTGTGAAACTCCAGGGCGTCGCGTCGTTGATGTGGGGGAACGAGCACAGGAACCGCGACGTGCGGCAGGGCAACCCGGTGGGTGTCGACCGCACGAGGTAGGTCAGCGAGCCGGCACGGGGCGTGGCTGGTGCCCGCCACGAGACCGTCAGCCGCCCGACTCCCGGGGTGACCGTGACGTCGAGCGGTCGGGAGGGGCGAACGGCGTGATCGACGGCTGCGGGGCGGCGACCGCTCGCTGACTCGGGGACGACGGCCACGACGATGGCGGCACCAAGGAGCGACACCGCGGCGACAAGGACAGCTCGCGGCGCGACGTCCCGTCGGGCCGGCCGCTGGCGTGCCAGCCGATCGACACCAGGTGCGCCCGCCATGTCGACAGCGTACCGACGCGCACCGTCCGCCCCCGCTGTCGCACTACGTCGCGACGATGGTGACCCGACGGTTCGCCGACCGGCCGATCGCCGTTCGGTTCGACGCGACCGGGTTGGCGCTGCCTCGGGCCGACGCGTTGAACTCCATGCGGGACGAACCGAGCGCACCGAGCGCACGACGAAGGAAGCGCTCGACCACCGCGGCACGCCGCGCGCTCAGCTCGACGCGGATCCCGGGCGCACCACGATCGTCGCTGTAACCGACGAGCACGATGCGCGTGTCGCCATCTGCGAAGACGATCGACGCGATCCGAGCGAGCTGCGCTCGGGACGCCGGTGTCAATGCCGACGAGCCCTCGGCGAACGGGCGAACGACGAACGACGCGGGAATGCGGGCGGCGACCGTGATCGGCGCTGAGGGTGCGGAGGGTGGGGACGACCCGAGCGAGGAGGCAGCGACGACCCGGAACGTGTACCGGTCGTGCGGGGTGAGGCCCCACACAGTGCACCTGGTCGCCGTCGACGAGCACGTCGCGCCGCCTGGGGAGGCGGTTGCGACGTACCGCGTGACAGGACTGCCGCCGAGGCTTGCTGCAACTGACCACGAGATCTTCGCCTGACCGTGCTCTGGCACCGCGTGGGGGCGGCTGGGCGCACTCGGTGTCAGCGGGATGCTGACCAGCGCGACGCTCATGGCGTCGAGCAGCGCCTGGCTGTCGCCGTGCACGTCGAGGTAGAGCCCGGCTGCGACGCAGCTCGCGAGCGCGGTGCACGACACGGCGTCGAGCATGCTGTACGGCGAGGTTGTGTTCGCGTCCGCGGGAACCTCGACCGTCCCCGGCAGCCAGGCGCCGTCGATCGCCACGTCGAGGAGGGCGTGCGGGTGCTGGCTGCCAGCGCCGTCGACGTAGAGGCCGACGGCCGCGCAGTCCATCGCCACCGTGCAGCTGACGGCGTCGAGGCTGTCGATGAAGCCCCTCGTTGCCGCGTCGCTCGGCAGCGGCCCCGACCGTGCGGACCATGCGCCGCCCTCGTCGGTCTCCACGAGCGGCGCCTCGTTCCCAGAGGCGAGCTCGTAGGTGCCCACCGCGACGCAGGCCCCCGGTGAGGGGCACGACAGCGCGCGGAGGCCGCTCGACGCGCCAGAAGGGCTCGCGTCCGAGGGGAGCGGGGCGACGACCGCCGCCCACACCCCGGCCGTCTCGACGTCGAGGAGCGCCCTATGACCCCCGGTCCCGGCGACGTATTCGCCCGCCGCCACGCAGGCACCCACGGTGCTGCAGACGACCGCCCCGAGGTTGTTGTCGGCGCCAGCGGTGCTGGCTCCTGAGGGAAGGCGCGCGGCCGCCGCCGACCACGTGCCGGCGTTCCCGGTGGCGATGAGCGCCTCGTTGCCCCCGCCCGCGTCCGCGTACCTGCCCGCGGCGACGCAGGTGGTGGTC
>ODAK010006729.1_pt1 | contig 11573 bp, 10 predicted proteins | sample 1539591 | NCBI WGS metagenome assembly ODAK01 (sample SAMEA3539303, study PRJEB22396) | soil metagenome | biome: tundra; feature: field; material: soil | place: USA | collected 2010-05 | depth 0.15 m | reverse complement strand
AAGCGCACTACGCACAACTGGGTGACCAAGCAAGATCCTTAAATTACAAGCTCAGATCCAGCTGTGGAACCACATCCGGGCGAACCAGGAGCTGTACGGAATCACCCTGGCCGCGAGGATCGGATAAAGATAGGCGAAGTTTGCGAGCACCGCGATCAGATACGCACCGGTGATCGCTCCGCCCACAGCCCGCCGGGCAGGCGCGGCCCGGGCCGGCCCGATGATCAGCCCGAGGCACAGGGCTATTGCCAGCACCAGGAACGGCTCGAAGACCACCGCGTAGTAGTAGAACTCGGTGCGATGGTCGTGCCAGTAGAACCAGATCCACGGCAGCCAGCCGGCCGCGACTGCGATCAGTACCGAGCCCGCGCGCCAGTCCCTTCTGGCCAGCCACCAGACCAGGCAGACCACGAGCGCGAGAGCCGCCGCCCACCAGATCAGCGGCGTGCCGATCGCCAGCACCTCCTGCTCGGTGGATCCCGCCGAGCCGCATGCCCTGGCTGGCAGGCATGCGGAGTAGAACGAGATCGGCCTGGCCAGGACCAGCCAGCCGAGCGGATTCGACTTGTACGTCTGGCCTGTTGTCAGGCCCAGGCCGAAGCTAAGGATCGACTTGTTGTACTGATACCAGGAGTCGATGGTGGACCAGATCGGCACGTGGTTGCCGTTCTGCGCGGCCCAGTTCCGGTCGTACCCGTAGCTGGTGGCGAACCAGCCGCTCCAGGACGCCACATAGGCAGCGAGCGGGGCGATGCCGAACCAGACGGGCAGCCACAGCGCGTCGCTGCGCAGTAGACCGTGCAGCCGGTTGCCGAACCCCGCTGCCCGGCGCGCGCCCAGATCCCACGCGATGACCAGGCAGCCGAACGCGGCTATATACCAGACACCATTCCATTTGGACGCGCAGGCGCAGCCCAGGCAGACGCCAGCGAGCACCCGCAGCCAGCGGGCACCGAGCCGCGGGCCGCCGGCGCCGGCGGTTCCTGCCAGTGCCGCTGCCGCTAGGCGCGCCCTGGTCCGGTCCCGGTCGAGCACCAGCAGGCCGAAGGCCGCCAGTACCCAGAACATGACGAAGATGTCGAGGATCGCGGTCCGGCTCAGCACGAACTCCAGTCCGTCCAGGGCCAGCAGCAGGCCAGCGACGCAGCCCAGCAGCGTAGAGCGGGTCATCCTGCGCCCGATCCGCGCCGTCATCAAGATTGCCAGCGAGCCCACGACAGCCGCCGCGAACCGCCAGCCGAACGGAGTCAGGCCGAACAGCCACTCGCCGGCCGCGATCATGATCTTGCCCAGCGGCGGATGGGCCACATATTCGCCCTGGGTACCCAGCAGGATGCGGGTACTGCCGTGAGCGAGCAGCGCATTCGCGTTGTGGCCATGGTTGATCTCGACGCCGTGTTTCAGAATCCCGTATGCGTCCGGGACGTAATAGGTCTCGTCGAAAACGACGGCGTGCGGCACGCTCAGCCGGTCGAACCGCAGAAAGGCCCCGAAGGCTGCGACGAGCAGCGGGCCGATCCAGCCCCAGACCGCGCTGCCGGGCATCGGGGGTACCATCCGGCCGCCCAGCTCAGCCGGTTCGCCGGCCGAGGGGTCAGCGGTTGAACCGGTATCGGACCTCATCAATGGTGATCCTATGACCAGGTGGCTGTCGCGCGGCCTTGGCCAGCCCGGCACGCGAGCGAGCGCTGGCTATCGCATTGCCGGCGCCGTCGGCCGGATCGGGTCACTGCTCCCGGGGTCGTGCGGCTGCCATTTCGTCGCTAGCCTGGCGGATCCAGTTCCGCGCGCCCTCCTCGGTGATACCGAGCGCAGCGAGGATCTTGGCCTCGGTGTCCTTTCCCTCCGCCAGGATGCCGAGCAGCACGTGCTCGGTGCCGATGTGGTTGTGGCCCAGGCCCATTGCCTCGCGCAGGCTCAGCTGAATCGCCCTATTTGCCCGCGGGGTAAAGGGGACCTGGCCGGGAACCGCGGTGGGGCCAGGGACCGGTCCGGCTCCCGCCCGGCTGCGGATCTGCTCGGGCGTGGCGCCGAGCGCCGTGATGGTAAGGGCGGCCAGTCCTTCTGGATCGCTGAGCAGCCCGAGCAGAAGGTGCTCGGTCCTGACCCGGCGGCGCGACATCGCACGGGCCTCGCGCCGGGCGCGGTGCGAGCCCGGGGTGTGAACGGGTCAGCGAGCCGTCCGGGAGGTCGAGGCCGGGCTGACTCGGCACGAAGCGTTTCTGCGCTGCCTGCTTGCTGACGCCCATGGCTTCGCCGATGGCGCTCCACGATGCGCCGCAGCGGCGGGCCTGACCGACGAAGTGGCCGATCAGCTGGTATGCCACGTCACCGAGCGAGCTGGAGTCGGGTCGGATCGGCGAGTGCCTTGAGCAGCCGGGCAAGATTTGCGGCCTGAGCGGCGGTAATCGGCTGCTGGAGCAGTGGCGCGCAGCATCCGCTCACCACCTGGGCGGGCTTCTTCTGGGCGGTCATGGGAGTGCTCACTGCGCGAGTAGAGCGAAGACATTGACAATTGTCTATGCGATGGGAGGTCGTGGTGAGTTACGAGGCGACGAACGATCTGCGTGAGCAGGTGCGGTCCCGTTACGGGCGCCCGTACGGTCTCCTGGATCATGGGGTCAGGCCCGCTTCGACTGGCTGCTCCGGCAGTTCCGCCAGCGAGTCATGCTGCGGAACAGCGTCAGAAGCGCTGGAGGCAGGCGATTGGTATGCTGCCGCCCGTTTATGACGAGGGCGAGACGGACGGACTGGCGAAGGGGCGGTGCTCGCCAGCCTGGGCTGCGGCGATCCGCTCGCGGTCGCGGACTTGGGCGAGGGCGAGCGGGTCCTGGACCTCGGGTCCGGCGGCGGTAGCTCGACGGGCTCACCGCGGCAGGGTTCACGGACGCATCGGTCACCTTCACCAATGCGGCTGCTCCCGGCATGCATTGCGCTGCTATCCGCGCCGTGAAACCCCTGCCCTAGCTATCACCTCGGCGCGGCGGTTCCTGGCCGAGTTCACGGCCACGGGCCTGCTGGTCGCGGTTGTCGGGTCCCGCATCGCTGGCGGCTCCCGAAGACGTCTGTCAGAAGACGGTGGCCCAGTCGTTCTTCATGCTGACGATCGTCCAGCCGCTCTTCTCGGCGCGTTCCAGCGCCTGCTCGGCACCGCTCGTGTAGTCGAACTCGCGCCGGCCGTCGTCGTGGCGGACGAGCAGGCGAAGGGTCGGCTTGCTCTCATGGTGGGTGAACTCGAGCATCGGGATGTCGCCGTTCGAATTGCCCGCGGCGAGGAGCGGCCGGCGGCCGGCCCGGCTCCAGATCCGGATCGGTTTCTGCGGGCCATCGTCGAGATAGTCGCCTTCGGCCTTGTGCGTGATCGTGCCGCCACGGGCGTTGCTGGTGTACTCGAACGTTGTCGCGCTCCCGATAACCCGGTCACGAGGAATCCCGTACACCTCCTGGCTGATCGGCCGCATGAAGTCACGGCCGCCGCCCGAGGCGATGTAGTTCGAGAACCCGTTCGCCTTCAGGTAGCCGAGCAACTCGACCATCGGCACATAAGCGCACTCGAGATAACCGCGACCAAGAGTCGGATGCTGCGCAGTGCGCAGGAAAGCGGCTGACTTCGCCTCGAATTCCTCGACGCTGATCCCCGCGTAGGCGGCAAGAACGCCAGCCAAAAGCGGGCCGACGTTAGTATCGTTGCCGGCGTAGTGCTCGGCGAGGACCGTCCCGAGCCAGCCATAGTCGCGCTCATACGCCGCCTTCCAGGGCTGACGGCCACGAAGCTTGGGATCGGCCTGCGCCATTTCGAGCAGTCGGCGGAGAATGAAGTCAGCCTGGATCGGCATCGGCTTCTCGCACCACAGAGTTCCGTCGTTGTCGAATACGGCTACTCGCTCCTGGGCCGGCACACTGTCGGACACCGTACGCTCGACGAACTCCACGACCGTCCGCCTCGCGGCGCCGTCATTCCAGCTGGCCAGCACCCCCGTCACGCTTCCAGCCTGGTGGGGCGACGGTTCTCGAACATCACCACGGCCACGTGATCGACCGGTGTGCTTACCCCGAGCTGCCATCCCGCACCACATTCCGCTTGGCGTGCGTCTTCGCCGGCCAGGTACCGCCGAGGCGACGACCAGCACCCCCAGTCTCGCCGCCGCCGCGAGACCTCACCTCACCCGAGATGGGTGAGCGCCTGGCGAGTTCGGCAGCAACGCGGTCGAGGTCATCCGAGGCCAAGCAGGCTTGATCAGTTCATCCCAGGTGAATGACGAGTGGCATGTCTTCGCGCGGTCGGCCGGGATCGAAATTGAACCAGTGGGCAAATCACCGCTGCGGTGAATGTGCCATGTCCCCATGAGCTGCAGCGGCTCCTGGCGCACCTCGCGGATAGCCGGCGTACTTGTCTTGGTCGGGATGGCCGTTGCGTATGGCTGTGCGGATGGGTTCTTCGCCCCGGTGAGCACAGCGCTGCTGCCCGACGTTGCGCGAAGGGATCAGCTCGTCGCCGCGAATGGCCTGATCGGCGGGATCTCCTCGTCCGCCAGGATTGTGGCTCCGGCGATCGCCGGCGTCGTGGCCCTCTTCGGGGCAGGTTCGGGCTTTGGACTGGAAGCGGCTCCCTAATTGTCTTGGCGCCGGGTGCGCCGCAACGATGGTGTTGTAGCCCGAGACGATCCGCCGCTGGTCCGCTCGCCGCTCGATGACCAACGTCAGCATGACTGTCGTACCTGGCCAGGAGCCCGTTCGTCGCCACGGGCTTCGGTCCGCACGTGCGCCCCGATCACGCGGGGAATCGACGTCGGACCGACGATCCTCGACATCGCGGGCCTGCCCCGGGCCGGCCGAGGGTGAACGGGATCGCGCAGCGGCCCACGCACGGGGGACCAGCATGGGCAACAGCGTGGCCCTGGCGGACTTCCTCCCGGCCCCGCATGGCGACTACCGAATCGTCAGGCGCGCGATCGGTCCGACTCTGACCGCCTGCGGCAGCCCTGGGCACGCGAGGTGGCACGACAGCAGAGTGGCGCCAGGGTCATCTTGGATAGGTCACCACCTCCTGTGCGAGCTGGACGGCCCACCCACAGCGGGTGAGGCCATCCCTATCCTGAGCGCGTGTGCTGGAACGTACATGCGCGGTTCAACGAGGCGCCACCCCCAGCCTGCGTGACCGGCTGGGGGCTGAAGCAGTCCACGGCTGGCAATGGTTGCTGGGGTGAAAGGAGGGCCGTCCCGTGTTCAAAGTGGATCTGAGCATTCGCAAGCCCGGCGATCTTTCCGTCGTATCCCTTGTGCAAGGAGCTCAGCATGGCCGACACCCCCGATACCTTCAACTTAAGGTTACATCGGTGTAAGATCGCCGTATGGCGAGAGCTGGGCAGCAGGTGCTGCGGGAGGCCGGCAGGCTGGAGGACCGGATCTCGGTGGGGGTGCTGGCCAGGGCGTTCCCCCGCCAGGCGGTCGAGGAGGCCATCGACGCGGCGGGCGCCCGCGAGCAGCGGACCCGGATGCTCCCGGCGTGGCTGACGGTGTACTTCGTGCTGGCGCTGGCGCTGTTCATGGACATGGGCGCGGGGCGGGTGATGCGCAGGCTGGCAGGGACGCTGGCCCGGGCCGCCCGGGGGATCACGGTGGCCGTCCCGTCGGAGGAGGCGCTGAGCAATGCCCGCTCGCGGCTGGGGGCCGGGCCGCTGCGGCTGCTGTTCGAGGGGACCGCGGGGCTGGTGGCGGGCCCGGGCACGCCGGGGGCGTTCTGGCGCGGCCTGCACCTGGTGTCGCTGGACGGCTCGACGCTGGATGTGCAGGACACCGAGGCCAACTGGGAGCACTTCGGCGGGCCGTCCACCAAGGACGCCTCGGGGAAGCGGCTGCGCGGGGCGTTCCCGCAGGCCCGGCTGCTGGCGCTGGCCGAGTGCGGCACCCGGGCGCTGATCGCCGCCGCGTGCGGCGCCTGCGCCACCGGGGAGAAGACGCTCACCGCCGGCCTGCTGCCGCGCCTGCAGCCCGGCATGCTGGTGCTGGCCGACCGTAACTTCGCCGGCTATGAGCTGTGGCGTGATGCCGCGGCGACCGGCGCGGACCTGCTGTGGCGCATCGGGGTGTCCTTCAGCCTGCCGGTGCGGCAGGTGCTGGAGGACGGGACGTACTGTCGGTCCTGAAGGCCCCGCGGGCGCTGCGCAAGGCCGGCGCCGCTGACATCACGGTGCGGGTCATCGAGTACCGGCTGGAAAACGCGGCCGGCCAGGTCACCGAGACGTTCGCGCTGATCACCACCCTGCTGGACCCGGCCCGGGCCCCGGCCCGCGAGCTGGCGGAGCTCTACCGCGCCCGGTGGCAGACCGAGACCGCGCTGGGCGCGTTCAAGACTGAGATGAAAGGCGCCGGCGTGGTGCTGCGCATCCAGGACCCCCGACGGGGCCGAGCAGGAGATCTGGGCGCTGCTGTGCGCCTGTCACGCCATCCGGGAGATGATCTGCGCCGCCGCCGCGCTCGCCCGCCAGGACCCGCTGCGGATCTCGTTCGTCAGCGCCCCGGGCACCGTACGCGCCCCGGTCGGGAACCCGGGTGCCTTTCCCCCCTGACCAGATCACCCGCGCGTCTCTGCTGATCATCGGCTCGGTCACCAGCCCCGGCCCGCGCGGACGGAACAACCCCCGCCACGCCAAGCGCAGTACCAGCTACCCGGCCAGGCCCGCCGACCCGGCAAAGCGGCCCGGGCCACGCAGGCCGCTGACCCTGGTCATGCTGCCGATGCCGATCCGAGGCGATCCTTAAGTTGACGGTCTTGCCGACACCCCGAGGCTCCCGAGGCGCAGTATGCACATTCCGTCAGCGGTCGTGGCCAGGGTGCACAGACACTCGGTCTCGTCGCCGTCTGTTTTTCATCTTCAGCCTGTTTCTTTTCTTCCCTGCATTGATCGCGGCGTATCTGGTCCGGGACCGACGGTCCATTGCGGGCCGCACTGCCTAATCGTCGCATCTGCTGTCAGGCCGGGCCCGAGGAGCGAACAGCAGCAGGCCTACGGGCGTAGTTGTGATCGGGCGAGGTCAGCGGCTAGCAGTCGTGGGGTGAATAGGAGATTGTCCTGAGATCTTACGAACTCACCCGCAGTGGGTGACGACGTAACCGGTCGCTGCCCGCCAGCATCGTGAGCACCGCCCTTTGCCGGCGGACCGCGTGCCAGGCCGCGGCGATCCTGGAGCGGAGCGGCCCCGATCAAGGAGATGCCCGACTATGCCCTTGCACGAGCGTGACACCGTCCGTCAGCAGCTGGAGGACTCGGTGTTCGCCGGGCGCGACCTGACGAGGCCTGTCCCCAAGTACCGGTTCCCCCGGGATGAGACGCTGTCGAGGGAGGCGTTCCAGGTGGTGTCGGACGAGCTGATGCTCGATGGCAACGCCCGCCAGAACCTGGCCACGTTCTGCCAGACGTGGGCCGAGCCCGAGCTCCTCGCCCTGATGGCGCTGTCGGTCAACAAGAACATGATCGACAAGGACGAGTATCCGCAGACTGCGGAGGTCGAGCGGCGCTGCGTCCACATGCTGGCCGATCTGTGGCATGCGCCGGAGGCCGCCAATACCGTGGGTGCCTCGGCCATCGGATCCTCGGAGGCCTGCATGCTGGCGGGCATGGCGGCCAAGTGGCGGTGGCGGGCCAGGCGGCGGGCCGAAGGCAAGCCGACGGACAAGCCGAATATGGTGTGCGGCCCGGTCCAGGTGGTATGGCACAAGTTCGCCCGCTACTGGGATATCGAGATGCGCGAGGTGCCGATGTCCCATGGCCACTACGCCATGGATGCAGCCTCGATGCTTGAACGGGTGGACGAGAACACGATCATGGTCGTCCCCACCTTCGGCGTCACCTACACCGGCGCCTACGAGCCCGTGGAGGCAATGTCCAGGGCCCTCGACCAGCTTCAGACCGACACCGGCCTTGATATAGACATCCACGTGGACGGGGCCAGCGGTGCCTTTCTCGCTCCCTTTTGCGCGCCTGAAGTCGTCTTCGATTTCCGGCTTCCCCGAGTCAAGTCGATCAGTACGTCGGGGCACAAGTTCGGCCTGGCTCCGCTGGGAGTCGGCTGGGTCCTCTGGCGAGACCGCCACGAGCTCCCCGACGACCTGGTGTTCCATGTCAACTACCTGGGCGGCGACATGCCGGTCTTCCAGATCAACTTCTCCCGCCCGGCCGGCCAGATCATCGCCCAGTACTACAACTTCCTCCGCCTCGGCTTTGAGGGCTACAAGCGCATCCACGACGCGTCCTATGCTATCGGCCGGTATCTCGCCGCGGAGATCATCAAGCTTGGCCCGTTCGAGCTCCTCTGTGACAGCAACCCCGCCACCGGCATCCCGACGGTCACCTGGCGAATCCGCGAAGGCGAAGACCCCGGCTACACCCTGTTCGACCTGGCCGACCGGCTGCGGTCGCGAGGCTGGCAGGTGCCTGCATATACCCTCACCGGCACTGCTGCTGACATAGCTGTGCAGCGCATCCTGGTGCGCCTGGGCGTGAGCCAGGATATGGCCGCCCTGCTGCTCGATGACTTCCGCGACTCCGTGGCCCATTTCTCGAAGCACCCGGTCACGGTGCCCATGTCGAAAGAAGAGTCGGGCGGGTTCAGCCACCTGTAGCGCGTGGCTCAGGTCCGGACTGCGACCAGTGATCAACCAGCTCGTGGATCTGGGGTAAGGCAAACCTGGCCGCGCGGGGCGTCAGGGCGGCAAATTCCCGTAACGGGAAGCGTGCGGAGACTGTGGTCACCGCTTGCGACCCGAGGAGCATTGGGGCCGGGCCGGCTCGGTCAGGCGTCAGCTCGGAAGCCCCGGTTGGCGCAGGATCAGCACGATCGAGAGGATCAGCAACACGGAGCCGAATGTAATCAGGGCGTAGCGGACGCCGGTCAGCTTGAATGAGCTGCCGATGCCGACAAGGAACAGCACGGCGGCGAGGAAGACCGTGATCCGGACGTAGTTGTCGCCGACGAGCCCTGCCTGGTTGCCCGCCTGGAACTTCGCGTCGGCCGCGCTGTCGAGCGCGTTGGCCTGCGCCTGGGCCGGCAGCTTGTACTGGGGCATGTAGGTCGGGCCAGGCGGGGCGTGCGGATTGTGCAGCGGGTTGGTCGCCAGCCAGGCATTGAAGGCGACCCGGAACTGGGGCCGGAACCGGCGTTCCGCGACTACTTCCTTCTGCGGGCTGTTCAGGGTGAATGCGATGAACCAGGCGTTGAAGGTCGAGGCGTCGAAATTGCGGAGCGAGAGGGCGGTGAGATCGTCGCGGGTGGAGAGGGCGCGCAGCGTGGAAGACTGAGCAATCTCCACGCGCGATTCTGTGCCCCACCGGGCCGCCGAGTAGCCTGCCCAGGCGGCTGTGACCGTGACGAGGGCGAGCAGCAGCGCCTCGCAGATCTGTACGATCCGGGAATGACGGTCGCCGGCCCCGCCGTGACCGTCTGCTGCCTCGGTCTGTCGTTCCAGCGCCTCGCCATGCTCATGCAGCTTCTTGCCAGCCTCGATCGGGTTCAATCCCTCGGCCATCAACGTACCCCAGCTTCCACGGACAAGCTCCAACACCCGCTACCCGGCCAAGACGCTGCCACCTCGATGTTCTTCGCCCGGCCACCTGGGAACTGCTGTCCTCCAGCCCAGCTCGCTGACCTCCTGATCCGTCAAGCATCAGGTGGGACGAGACGGCGTCAGCCGCGTAGACGGCCACTGGCAAAGTCCCCCCTGGAGCCCGACTCGTCTGCCGTCCCCGGACCGGCAGGCCGCGCGTCCGTGCCGGCGTATCGACCGGGCGCATCGAACAGCTGATTGCGGCGCCGGGAACTCGAGCGAAAACAACTGGCGCGCTGTAGAAAGGCCAGCAGCACTGATGTGAAGATCACTAGGCCGTGACCGTTCTCATACGCGCCCTGCTCGTCCGCCGCCGTCCCGCTGTTGGTGCCGGCGTCATGATGTCCTCCGGTATCAGAATCCTCCGCGTGCACTAAAAGGCTTCGCGAGGGCGCCGGGTCAGGCATCACCCTCGCGGGGTGACCCCAGCCCGGTCGCGCAAGCGGGCAGCCGCGCCGCGGCCCCTTATTGGTCGAGCGCTCGCGGCCGTCGATCGCGCTACGACCGCACGCGCCGAGATCAGAGGCGGAACGATCGCCTGGAGGAGACACGTGCCGGTGCCGCGGTGCAGGTCAGTCCGCCTGCCCACGATGAAGCCGCATGTTATTAGCGCTGCCGGGTCCACTGTGGCCCCACGGCCCGCCATGCTCTGTCCAGTCAGCGAGGCGGCGGTGGCCGAGCAGGTACCGCCCGGCGTGGTCGGGCACGAAGAACATGAGCCCCAGCGCGAACGCCGCCAGCACCCCGGCGATCGCGATCCGCCTTTGCAGCTGCGTCCGCTGGAGCGGCGGTCCGGTCGGTGAGCCCGAGCGGCTGACCCACACGCGCGAGGTGCTGCCCGCCGCAGTTCCCAGGCTGACCGGAATCCCCCTCGTCCCGGTCCGGGTGCTGTAGGGCTTTGAGCTGATGGGCGAGGTCCGCTGCCTGGCTGGCGGTGATCGGCTGGCGCAGGAGCGGCGAGCAGGACGCATCTGCCAGCGGGGGGCCTAGCGGGCTCTGGATGGTCGCCGGGGTGCTCACCTGGCCAGTATGCGCTAGGCATTGACATCTGTCTATGTCTCGGGCAGGGTAGGCATCGACAATCATCTATGCCTAGGGGTGATCGTGATGAGCGACGAGACGACGAATGATCTCCGGGAGGAGGTCCGGTCCCGGTACGCCGAAGCTGCCCGCGCGGTCCTGGAGCCTGCGGCGGGCGCGTCTGCCGGTTGCTGCGGCAGCTCCGCGGCTGACTCATGCTGCGGTACCGGGTCATCTGCACTGGACTCGGCCGACTGTTTCGGAGGGCCGCTGTACGCCGAAGGCGAGACCGACGGGCTGCCAGAGGAGGCAGCAAAGGCCAGCCTGGGATGCGGCAACCCGCTGGCGGTCGCGGATCTGCACGAGGGTGAGCGCGTCCTGGATCTGGGCTCCGGCGGCGGTATCGACGTGCTGCTGTCAGCCCGGCGGGTCGGCCCGTCCGGCTTCGCCTACGGCGTGGACATGACCGACGACATGCTGACCCTGGCCCGCGCGAACGCCGCCAAGGCCGGAGCCGAGAATGTCGAGTTCCGCAAGGGCGAGATCGAGGCACTGCCGCTGCCTGATGCAGCCGTGGATGTGGTGATCTCCAACTGCGTGATCAACCTGTCCACCGATAAGCCCGCGGTGCTGGCGGAGATGTTCCGCGCCCTGGTCCCCGGCGGCCGGATCGGCATCTCCGATGTCGTCGCCGAAGATCACCTTTCCCCGGCTGACCGTGCTGCAGCTGGCTCCTACGTCGGATGCATCGCGGGGGCACTGTCCCGCGCCGAGTACCTCGGCGGGCTCACCGCTGCCGGGTTCGCTGATGCGTCGGTCACCTTCACCGCTGAGCCAGCTCCCGGCCTCCACTCGGCGATCATCCGAGCCGTCAAGCCCGCAGTCGCATGACCTCTAGTGTGTCACGCCTGAAATTTAATATATAAGTTGCTATAATTTTCCGCGTGGC
>ODAK010006727.1_pt1 | contig 11575 bp, 10 predicted proteins | sample 1539591 | NCBI WGS metagenome assembly ODAK01 (sample SAMEA3539303, study PRJEB22396) | soil metagenome | biome: tundra; feature: field; material: soil | place: USA | collected 2010-05 | depth 0.15 m | reverse complement strand
TGAAGACCCGCTTGTTGGCCAGATCGATATCGCGAATGGAAAGCTTGGGCATATGCAAAGACCTTTCAGGGACTGAGGGACTGCTTAGGGACTGAGGGACTAGGGACTAGGGACTGCGGCTTCGATTACGGCGTCCATCTCGATTTCGATGCGCCAGGCGGGGTTGAGCAGTGCGGCCACAACCACCATGGTGGCGGCGGGGCGGATCTCGCCGAAGTATTCGCCATGGACGCGGCCGATGGCTTCCCAATCCTCGACGCGGGTGAGGAACATGCGGGTGCGAACGACGTCGTTTAAAGACGCGCCGGCTTTGGCAAGGGCTTCGGTGGCAATTTCGAAGATGCGGCGGGTTTGGCCGGCAGCGTCCTGGTCTTCGGCGCCTACCGGGCCGGTTCCAGCAAGATGCACGGCATTGCCCACGCGCACGGCGCGAGAGAAGCCGATGATGGGCTCGTAAGGAGAACCGCCGCTGATGTTTTGGCGCATAACAGTGGACAGTGAACAGTGGACAGTGGTCAGCGGTCAGTGGACAGTGAACGGAGCACGATAACTGATCACTGTCCACCGTCCACTGTTCACTGGTATTACAGGCCTTTTTCGGTCAGGAAGGTGATCAGGTCGACTACGCGGCTGGAGTAGCCCCACTCGTTGTCGTACCAGCTCAGCACCTTCACGCAGTTGCCGACTACCTTGGTCAACGGGCCGTCGACGATGGAGGAGAGCGGGTTGCCCTTGTAGTCGGAGCTGACCAGCAGGTTGGTATCGTAGCCTAGAATGCCCTTCAATTCGCCCTCTGCAGCGGCCTTGAAGGCTGCGTTCAGGGCTTCGACGGTGGTGGGCTTCTCGCTGATGAAGGTCAGATCGACAATCGAAACATTCGGGGTCGGGACGCGGATGGCAAAGCCGTCCAGCTTGCCGGCGGTCTCGGGAATGACCAGCTTAAGGGCCTTGGCGGCGCCGGTCGAGCTGGGAATCATGTTCAGCGCGGCGGCACGGGCGCGGCGCAGGTCCTTGTGCGGGAAGTCAAGAATAACCTGGTCGTTGGTGTAGCTATGAATGGTGGTCATGATGCCGGAAACAAGTCCGCAATTCTCAAGAATGACCTTGACCACGGGCGCCAGGCAATTGGTGGTGCAGCTGGCGTTCGAGATGATGTTGTGCTTTGCAGGGTCGTACTTGTTCTGGTTGACGCCCAATACCAGAGTGATGTCGTCGTTGGTCGCGGGGGCGGAGATGATGACCTTTTTTACGGTCTTGCCCAAGTGAGCCTTGGCCTTGAGGCCGTCGGTAAAGAAGCCGGTGGATTCGACCACGATCTGCGCTCCGACAGAAGCCCAGTCCAGCTTGGCGGGGTCGCGCTCGGAAGTCACCTTGATCTTCTTGCCATCGACGGAAATAAAGTCGTCGCCGGACTTGATCTCGTTCTTCAGGTTGCCCAGGATCGAGTCGTACTTGAGCAGGTGCGCCAGCGTTGCCGGGCTGGTCAAGTCGTTGACGGCAACAAAATCAATTTCGGGATTACCGAGCGCGGCGCGCAAAACGTTGCGGCCAATCCGGCCGAAGCCGTTGATACCAACCTTAACTGCCATGTGCGGATTCTCCTTCAGAATCGGTGATGCTGTGGTTTGAGGCTATTTTCAAAACTTGGTTCATTTGGCGGCTGGATCAGCTCCAGCATGCATTTACCAAACTCCTGATCCTAGCATTTTAAGTCAGCCGGGAAGATGTAAAAGCTCGACTGTTTCCGGGTTTCAGCCGGAAGCTTCCCTTAACGACAGTGTGCCTTTCCCGATGTAGGATCGTATGTGACGGAGTGCACACTATTTGCAGGCACTCCGGGAAGTATGGTATCCCGGTATCAAGTAGTTTTGAAGGCGGCATGAGAAGACGGACCAGGCACACCCCCAACACTTCGGAATCCACAGGCAAAAGCGGCCAGGAACTTCCATCGAATCAACCGGCTCCACTGGTTCCGTTCTATCCGGACGAGGCACCGGCGCGGCAACCCCAGGCGGCAAGGCCCCACGAGAATCCGCGACGGCCGGCAGAATCCCGGCCCTCGGCCCCCTCTTCCACGCCTGCGAGGCCTGCAAAGCCGGAGCGGCCCGTCAGGAAGGATTGGCGGGCAAGCCCGGAGTGGAATGAGCCCCCGGAGTCAGGCCGGTTCGAGCTCGAAACGCAGCCGGAGATGCCTTCCGTGCCGTCGCGGGAGCCCGAGCCCGAGGAACGATCTCCCGAAGCTCCCAGGGGATACGTGGTGCTGGCTATAGGTTTGCCCGGTTCGGGAAAGACAACATGGTTTCGCCGCCGCGGAGTTACGCCGCTCTCCAGCGACCTGTTGCGCAACATTCTCTTCGACGATGTCGAGGAGCAGCGCTACCAGGGCCTGGTTTTTTCCACCTTGCGGTCGTTGCTGCGCGCCAGGCTCATTGCCCGGATGCCGTGGAACTATGTGGATGCGACGAATCTCTCCATCCATGAGCGCCGGCAGTGGATCAAGATGTCAAAAAGCTTCGGTTACGAAGTGCAGGCGGTTTTCTTCGACGTGCCGCTCGACGTGTGCCTGGAGCGCAACAGCAAGCGCGACCGCTCGGTGAGCGAGGACGTGATGCGCAAGATGGCAGAAAAGTTGAAACCGCCGGTGTTTGAAGAAGGCTTCGCCAAGATTACCGTGGTGCGGGTGAAGAGCGTCAGCTAGAGGACAATTTCGCCATGAGCACTTCCCCTGTGCCCACCGCCTATATCGAACCCTGGCTACAAGGAACCCGCACTGAGGTTCCCGCGGTGGGCCGCGCCGTTCTGCATGCGCTCGATCTGGCTCTCGACGACCTCGCCAAATGGACCGAAGGCCTGTCGGATGCCGAAGTCCATTCGCAGCCGCTGGGGCTGCCGTCGGTGGCCTTCCATCTGCGCCATATCGCCCGTTCGACGGACCGGTTACTGAGCTATGCGGAAGGTAGTCAGCTTTCCCAGGAGCAGTTGGCGGCGCTCAAGGCAGAGCAGGTTGGCGAAGAGACGCTGGCTGAATTGTTAGCCGAGGTCGAGGCATCGTTCACCACGGCGGCCGATCGGGTGGGCGTATTGGCCACGGCCGATTTCGGCACCCGGCGAAGTGTAGGCCGCAAGCAGTTGCCCACCTCCATCGGCGGGGCGCTGATTCATGTCGCCGATCACACGCAGCGGCACACCGGACAAGTGGTGACCACGGCCAAAGTGCTGAAGGCGCTGCGGAGCTCGTAAAGCGTCCCTCAGGGGCTAAAGCCCACCTGATTCCAGGCCACTTAATGTACGGGCTGAAGCCCGTACCCTTCACCGGTTCGAGTTTTTCCGCAGCCCGTTAAGCCTCACTGACTGGATTAGCGCGAATGAAGGTCGAGCCTTGGTACAAGACCCGGGCTGGCGTCGGAGCGCGAATTGATGTTGTAAGACAACCTGTAAGACGGTCTTACTTGAAGTTGGAATGCGTCTTACGCCGTCTTGCGGCTGTCTTACATTTGCAAGACAGCGTAAGACGTACGTAAGACACCGACAAGACATCTGAATTGAGCGTATGACGTTTGTAAGACGTAGTTCTCCGTCGGCGGACTGATTCTGACCTCGGATCTCACGACCCGATAGAAACTCCCCGGTAAACGGGTGAATCTGAAATTTTCACAGACACACAGTAACTGAGCCACCGCGAAACCGGGGACACTGCCGGCAGCCGGTTAGGGCGCCTGATGCTGCAGAGTATAAGGTCCAGGCAGCGACGTCCCAACTTGCTTCTCCGCTGCCTCCGTGTTGCTGAGCACCGCCGTTCTCTTCGAGTAAATGCGGAACTGCACCACCAGGTCCAGCAGCACGGGGACCGGCTTACCCTCTTTGATGGCCGGCTCGAAGCTGGCCTTGCGGATCGACTCCACGGCGCTTTCGTCCAAACCGAAGCCGATGGGCCGGCCTACGGCGATCTCTCCCGGCTTGCCATCGACGCCGATGACGGTGTGGTAAAGGGCCATTCCTGCCACCGAGCTGGCCTGGGCAAACTCATTGGAGGGCGGCTCAAAGGTGGACGTGAGCCGGGCCTTCTTGTCCACCGCATTCTGGCGCAGGACGGCGCTGTCCTTGGGCCGGTAGTCGGTTTTGGCCGCCGCGGCCTGGTAGTAGAGTTTCCAGAAATCAGGCATGGCGGCCATCATCGGCCCGTCAAGGCCCTGCGCGAAGATGCGGTCAATCGCGTCTTTGAGCACCTTAGCCGCGTGTGCCGGCGAAATGGTGGTGGTTACGCTGGTCGCGTCGGCGGGCCGCTCCGCTTCGGGCGCGGCAGAGATCGAGGCCTTCAACTGATCGGCTTCGCTCAATTCTGGCGCGGGGGCAGGGCTCGACGCGCCGGGAGCCACTGGATCGGCTTTCTCGTTTGCCGGCTTTGCATTTTCCTTTTTCTTCTTGGGCGTCACAACGATTTCGCGGTCAATGGTGATCTTGACCCTCTTCTTTTTTGGCGTGATCCGTACCCGGTCGACCGCACTTGCAGGGTCCTCATAGGCCAACTGACCCACAAAATGCAGCCCATAGCGCGCGCCTTCCAACTCGACTTTATGCTTGGTCAGGCGCAACTTGTCGATCTGGATGGCGCTCAGCGTATAGGACCCCTGCGGCGAGTGGGTTGTCAGTCTTCCGTGCTCGTCGAAGCTGAGCGAATTGTCCAGGTAACCACCGCGAAGATAGATCGCCTTGCCTACAAGCAGTTGTCTAAGTTCATCCTCGGTAACGCCGCCTGCTTGGAAGGGCTCGAGCGGACTGGCTTGAGCAGGCGAAGCCTGGGGCGGCGGGGAGGGCACTGTATCCGGCACAGCCGCGGGGGCTGGAGGTGACGTCTGCGCCGCGTCGAAATTTGAAGGTGCGGGCTGCTGCGATGCCGCAGCCAGGCTCATTGCCAAAAAAACCGCGCCGCAGCAGGTGACGGCAAGGAGCCGGACCTGAAAAAACGCAGACGACCGCACGCGAAAGCGAATCGCAGACAATTCCATATTTTTGGGACCTATGAGCGCAACTGTATCAGGATTTTGTTTTCGCAGTACCGTAGAATCGTGTTTGAAGGTTACTTTGGGTCAATGGAGCGTTGGGGCCCCCCGCCCCGGTTCTCGTCACGGTCCAATCGCCACAGTATTCGCCGGAACAGCCCTAGGATGCGTTTTTTATCGTACTCGGCCAACGCGAGCCTGCGCAACAAGAGGCGCAGATCGTGCCGGTTAGCGGCTTGCATCGAGCGCGGGGAGTAGCCCGCAGCCGCCATGATTTGCTCGATGAGCTGGGCGAGGATGTCCAGATGGCCGGAGGTTGCGGCGCGGCCCGGGCGGGGTCCGGCCGTTTCCGGCTCAGGAACGGGCGCGGCCTCATGGGCCTGACGGCAGGCCAGTTCGTAGAGGCAAACGGCCACAGCCTGGCCCAAATTCATAGAGGGCTGGCGAGGGTCGGTGGGGATTTCGACCAGCCGGTGGCACCAGGAGAGGTCCTCGCGGGTGAGCCCATGCTTTTCCGGCCCGAAAACCAAAGAGACGCGGCCGCCCCGTTCTAACTCATCCCAGACCAGCGGGGTCAGACGGGGGAGCGAAACCACCGGCTGCTCGGGCGTGCGGTAAGTCAGCATCCCGGTGCCGATGACGAATGTGGAATCTGCCACCGCCTCAGCGAATGTCGGAAATTCCTTTGCGTCTTGAAGGAGTTCGGGCGCGCCAATTGCGGAACGGGCCTCGCGCCAATGCGGGGCGTAAGGCGCTACAACCGAGAGGCGCCGGAAGCCAAAGTTGGCCATGGCCCGCGCCGCCGCTCCTATGTTGAGGGGGTTGCGCGGGGAAACAAGCACTACGCCGATCAGGTCGCGTTGGGTTTCGGGAACCAATAAATGATTGTAGAGCGATAGAGGCCCAGGCGGGAGGCGATGCAGGCAGAGAAATCGGCTAGCCTTCCAGCGCACCCGCTCGACAGGCATGATAGTTGAGTCAAATCACAGGTCAATCAAACTTAGTGTCACTTAGTTGTTGCGGCACACCGCTGCCCACTTACTGTGTTTTGAGACTTGAGGATTGAGTCTCCGGGGCGACAAGACGACCGTTTCCTTCAGAGCCTTATTCCGTAACTGCCATCATTGCGTTGTAGTCGCCGTGGCGGTGGGGAAATAAATGGTACGCTGCTCGCCTGCAACCAGGATCCTTCCCAATTTGAGCGCAGCTGATGAAGGACAGCTCGGCGCGTAAATCTCACCTCTGCGGCGAGTATCTGCAAGATCTTCAGAAACAGAAGCGGGTCGGATCCCATGATGGCATTGAAGTCATCTCGGGCTACTAACCTGAGCCGGGCACCGCTGAGGACAGTGGCTGCCACGGTGTGCGGCGCCGTGCCAACGATGTCCGGTAAGCCAACCAGCGAACCAGGGGTGTCCTGGAGGGCTACCACGATCTCTCGCCCCATTAGATTCTTGGACAAAGTGGCAATACCTTTCTCGAGGATGTAAAGACCTGCTGTGGCATCGCCCTCGCGAAAGAGAATGCGATCCTGGTCACAGGGAACGAACTTGGACTGCTTTTCGAGGGTATGAATGAGTTCTCAATCTCTGTGAAATATGGGCATGGTGGCACAAGTTTGGCATGAAGGCTAACTCGATACTGGTTCATATTGATCAGGTCAGCTGAATTCGGCTGTCGCAATAAGGTTCCTTCCAATAAATTCTGCCTTGAGCAAAACAATACATACATCATCTGCTTGTTGGAGCAATGATCGAGGGAACTCAAGCTCATATACGAGTCAATGACAACGAGCTATTCAGTTGGCGACTTCGTGCGAGCTAAAACGATGGCCAGTCACAAGTAACGAGAAGCGCTTGGACCCGAACGCGAGGGAGGTCTCTCATGAAGCTTGACTTTAACCTTATCGAAAAACTGGTTTCACCGGATAAGCCGCGGAGTATAGTAACCCGCTACGGCTCTGCGTTGGTGTTTCCTCTGGTAAGTCTCGCCATCACGGGTTCGTTCTTCCATCTCGATGAATCACAATTCTCTCCGTTGTTTATGCTCGCTGTAGTCTGTGCGGCTTTAATTGGAGGCATCCGGCCGGGCCTGGTTGCGACTGCACTCTCCTTGCTGTTTAATCTCATCACTCTGGGTCCAGTGTTGAGGCTGGCTGTCTCCACTACCGAAGACCTGTTTCGTCTCTTGATCCTCACAGTCGTCGGCATATCCGTCTCAATCATCGCCGGGTCCATCGGAGCGCTTAGCCGCAGAGCGGAATTCGAGCGACGCAGACTTACTGCAACTCTAGCCTGCATTGGCGATGCGGTGATTACCACGGATGTGGATGGCGGAGTTAGTTACATGAACCCGCCAGCCGAGAAAACAACCGGGTGGAGTTCCGTTGAAGCTTGCGGGAAGACTCCGGAGGAAGTCTTTCGAATCGTGAACCAAAAGACGGGAGAAATCGTTGAAAATCCGGTGCGAAAGGCTCTCGAAACAGGAATAGTCGGGGACCTTGCGATCGACACTGTTTTAATGCGACGGGATGGCAGCGAGATTCCGATTAGTGACAGCGCTGCCCCCATTCGAAACGCTCAAGGGCAGATGATAGGCGCGGTGATGGTGTTTCGCGACATCTCAGTAGAAGTGAAGCGTGAGGCCGCGCTGGTGCAGACTCAGAGGCTCGCATCGGTTGGACGCCTGGCAGCAACCATCTCGCACGAAATCAATAATCCCCTTCAATCCACATCCAACCTGCTGTTCCTCATCAGCATGAGTAATGACTTGACGGCTGTGCATGGATATGCGGCGGCAGCCTCGCAGGAGTTGCGCAGGGCGTCGGAAATCGCGAAGCAGACTCTCTCATTTATGCAAGGCGCGGGCGAGCGGGAATTCGTATCAGTCAGCCAGGTCTTTGAAGACCTCTTATCGCTTCACCGCAACAAATTGAAGAACAAGAATGTCGAAGTGGTGCGGCACTACTCGTCCGGTACCATCATCGAGGCCAGAAGAGGCGAGATTCGCCAGGTGCTTGGAAGTCTCATTGGAAATGCATTGGACGCTCTCCATGAAGATGGCAAGTTGCATCTTCGTGCCAAGCCGTCGGATTGCGCAGGGCGCCCAATGGTCCAGTTCGTTGTAGGCGACACAGGCGGGGGGATCCCCAAAGAACTCATCGGCCGGATATTCGAACCCTTCTTCACCACGAAGCAGGATGTTGGCACGGGACTCGGTCTCTGGGTAGTGAAGAAGATCGTGGAGGGTGAAGGCGGTTGCGTTCACATTCGCAGCCAAGCCGGCCGCGGAACGGTGGCGCGGATTTGTTGGCCGGCTATTGCCACCAGGGCCTGACGACCATCATTCATTCGTACTTCGCGACCGCGATATCGAAACGGAAAGGTTAGGCCCTCAGACTTAGACGGTCAGCTTCCAGGGAGCACGATATTCAGCGGACAGCAGCCTGTTGGCTTCCGGGCCGCCCTGGATCAATTTCTGATTTGCAACATCCCACACAAGACGCTCCTTCGTCCTGTAGGCGATGTTACCCAGCAGGCACGTGCTGGTCGCCCGGTGGCCAAGTTCGATATCGCTTGCCGGGCGCTTGCGCGACTTTACGCAATCCAGAAAATTGCGCACATGTTCTGTAAGGTTTTCGTTCGGGTCCTTCACCTCGAGCGGAAGTGCGCGATCGGTTTGTTTCTTCCCCGGTATCGAACGCGATTTTTCCGGAAGGATCTGAAGCCCCATTTCGTCAAAACGCAAGGTCGCGTCTGTGCCGTAGAACTCGAATCCCCATTCGCGCAAGATATCCCAATCCCGTCCTTCGTATGCTTGATCCCCACGGCTCACTCGCTGGTTGCCCATGCGACATTCGTAGGTGGCCAGGAAACCGGGGTACTCGAATGTCGCCTGTAACGTGTCTGGATATTCAGTGTTATCCATGTTACACATCTTTCCACCGGCAGCCATAACCGCGTTTGGCCCGTCAACCTTCATCGCCTGCTGGATGATGTTGAAGAAGTGAACTCCCCAGTCCGTCATCCATCCACCGGCGTAATCCCAGTAATAGCGGAAAGTAGACCACAGCATCTCGATTGAACCTTGCGGCGCCCATGATGGCAGCGGCGACCCGAGGTGCCTGGTGCCAAACCGATTCCAGTTAAAGTCCGCCTTGGGAGCGGGGCCAAGCCACATATCCCAATCAAGGTCCGCAGGAGGGGCTGAGTTACCAGGACTGCCAAATCCTTCCGGGGAGAGATTCAAATAGTTCCAGGACCTCACGTAACTGACTTTGCCGATCTTGCCGTCCTGAATAAGCTTGACGCCCTTTTGGAAGTGGGGGCTTGAACTCCACTGCGTTCCCACCTGCACGACGCGATTGTATTTTCGCGCCGCCTCGACCATGCGCTTGCCTTCTTCAATCGACTTAGAAGCGGGCTTCTCGGTGTAGACGTCCTTGCCGGCCTGGCAGGCCATTACAGCGATCAAAGCATGCCAATGATCGGGCGCGGCAACCAGCACCGCATCAATGTCCTTGCGGTCAAGCACCTGGCGAAAATCCTTGTAGCCTTTTGCTTTTCCGTTTGTGGCTTTCAGAGCCTTGTCAAGATTGGGCTGATAGACATCGCAAACAGCCACGACATCCACGTCAGGCTGTTTAAGAAATTCCGACATGTCGGCGCTTCCTTGCAGGCCGGGCCCGATCACGCCTACCCGTATCCTGTCGCTCGCAGCCAGTGCCCTCGTGCCGCCTGCGGCTGAAATCGCCAGGCCTGCGCCTGCAGTCGTGATGGCTGCACGCTTCATAAAATCGCGTCGATTGATTTCGCTATTCATATGGATCTCCTGTCATGTGCGGAAAATGGAGTGTCGGACCACTCTATTGCTGCTTTCAATGGCTTGGCAACGGAAATCCTCCGGTGTTCCTTGCCTCACCCAAAAATCGGCGGATCAGTTGCGTCTCCATAGAGCTTTTTGACACTGAAATTTGTCTGCGCGAGGCTGGCGCCCCAAAGCTAAATGACTTAGCCTCAAGAAGTGATCTGGACCAACCCAGCCGAAGCCGCGCTTACTGAACTGACCAGGGCGCCTCTGGTGCGCTTTTCCCTGCTGGCGCTCAGCTCGATTTTCTTTCTGGTAGACCCGTTCGCCGCCATCCCGTCGTTCCTGGCTATCACCGAGAGCGCAGAGCCCATACGGCGCAAGCGGATGGCGCGAAAGGCGGCGATTACCTGCTTCATCGTGCTGACCAGCTTCGCGCTGGGCGGGCAGTTGATCTTCAGGATGTTCGGTATCACGCTGCCGGCATTCGAGGTGGCGGGCGGGCTGATTCTGCTCCTGATTGGCCTGGACATGCTGCAGGCCAAGCGCTCGCCCACACAGGAGGCCTCGGGCGACACCGAGGAGGCAGCCGCCAAGGAGGATGCCGGGATTGTGCCGCTGGGGATACCGATGCTGGCCGGTCCGGGCGCGATTTCGTCCGTGATGGTGCTGGTGGGCCAGGTACCGCACCTGTGGCAATGGCAGATGGGGGCGATTCTGGGGGCCATTGCGGTGACGGCGCTGGTGAGCTACTGGGTACTGGCCGGGGCGGGGCGCGTTCGGCGGGTGATGGGCGAGACCGGGATTCGCATCCTGGTGCGCATTATGGGGCTGTTGCTGGTGGCGCTGGCCATGCAGTTCTTCGTCAATGGACTCACGGACTTGGGACTGATTTCGAAGCAATAGCGGCCCGGTTTCCCACAGAGACCCCGGCTTTCCACAGGCTGGCAGCTTGCATTCTGGGCGGCGGGTTGCTATTCTCGGAAAGTTGCAGAGAGGTTAACCCGGCCCAGCCGGATACTAATCTGAGAACAGCTTGCAACAAGGGGTGGCGTGTGCTACTCTTGAAAAGTTGCAAGTGAGCAGTAGAGCCTCCCGGTGGCCTTAAGGCCTGCCCGTTGAGGGAATTGGGAAGCAAGTTGTAATGCTGGTTCGTTGGGTCAGGTGAGGCAAGAGCCCCTGAACCCCTGTAGGGAAACCCTCAGAGAACAAGCCATTGCAAGACCCAGGAGTTTTCTCCTGTGAGCCTTAGCGGCTCAGGCGTCGTTTGCTGGTCACTCTTTGATATTTTGCGCAGCGCGATGTTTCTGAATGGGGTTATTTTCCTTTCAGCCGATCGAAATTTGGTACCGAGGATCACCCGCCAACAAAGAGTTTGGACGGCCTGGAACAAAGAAGAGATCGACCTTGACATGAGGATGAAAGTTCTGTAGCTTTAGAAAGTTCGCGCAAAAATGCCAAGAGCTGCGGTGAAACGCAGAATTGGTGTGCGCAACAAGTTCGAGGACAAACAGGGGTAACACCCTGAGCCTCGATCCAAAAGGACCCCGCTCAGGCGGAAAGTCCTCAAGGATCTTTGACAATTGGTTGAACGTGCCAGTCGTGAGAACAGATCAGGTTTGGCTTGATCATTCTCACAAGGTAAGAGTACCTGCTGCTTTCGAGCGCGGGTACAGTCAAACCAATCCGACCTCCGTCGGAGCGGGGAGACAACAGTTTCAAACGAGAGTTTGATCCTGGCTCAGAATCAACGCTGGCGGCGTGCCTAA
>ODAK010006726.1_pt1 | contig 11576 bp, 11 predicted proteins | sample 1539591 | NCBI WGS metagenome assembly ODAK01 (sample SAMEA3539303, study PRJEB22396) | soil metagenome | biome: tundra; feature: field; material: soil | place: USA | collected 2010-05 | depth 0.15 m | reverse complement strand
TGTGCAACGTCGTCAAGAATACCTATGGCGGAGACAAAGGGGGCTTCATCTGCGGGCAGGTTTTCAAGTTTTCCGGATTCGTTTCGGACGAGGGGTCCCTGAACGCATCCAGAACCGCCGACGACCACATTGTCATCGTGACCTATTGGCGTTCTTTCGAAGAGCATGAAAAATCGCACGCCGACGCGGTGTTCATGGCCAAGTTTTCCGCCCTGGCTGAAATGTGCTCCGACAGCAAGGAGCTCGGGTACGACATGCTCTGGCAAGGCGAACCGGAGCCGCAAGCGCCATCGAGCTAGCGATACCTCGCGCGAAATTCCAGGAGACCGCCATGCAAGCGGTCGCGTACGACCACTTTGGCGATGCCTCGGTGCTGTCGCTGCGCGAAGCGCCAACGCCGCAGGCAGCGCGCGGCCAGGTGCGGCTGCGCGTGGATGCCTGAAGCGTCGCCCGGCCTCGATCGCTGCTATGGCTGCTTCAAACGCTGCGCGTATGCGTCGGCAAAGCGGTCTACGGCATCCCAATCGGTGTACTCGTAGTCCCGCGTGGTGTCGGTTTCGCCGCCGCCCAAGCCGACGAATACGATCATCACGCGGCGCTTGATCGGGCCGTACAGGCTGTATTTGACCGCGCCGGCGAAACTGGCCGTCAATTGCGGCTGCCAGCCGGTTTGGCGCAGGAATTTGTCCAGATAACGCTGCGCCGCCTTGGGTTTCGGACGCGGCCCGCCGGCGCTGAGACTCACCGAGAAGAAGGCGCAGGGACGCGCTGCAAGAACGTCGCGATGCCCGCGTATCAGCCTGCGCAGGTAAGCCGGATGGTGCCCATAGTGAATCGAAGCGCCGACCATCACGCCGTCATAGGCCGCAGGGTCCAGTTGCGCCGGATCGGTGGCGGCCGGCAACATGTCCACGCTGTGCCCCTTTTCGCGAAGCGTGTGCGCGATGCGCTCGGCAATGAGCGCGGTCTGGCCTTCCGCAGTGGCGTAAAGCAGCAGGATGCGAGGCATGGGAGTCGGGATATCGGCTACTGCGTTGGAGGATGCTTCAATTGCGATTTTTTCTCTTGACGCAGCCGAAATCATGCGCGAGCGGGGCAGCGAAGTCAATTGCAAATCGGTCTCAACGTCCGCAATGGTAATCCGCTCCGGTGTCGACTTGGCGCTTGCCTGGCATATCAAGCTGTGGCAAGCTGAATCCATAAGAACAAAGATTGCTTGTGGCATCCCGTTGGCAGCAATCAATCATGGAGGGGACTGAATGACGCACACCATCGAAGCGCGCCACCGCGGCACTTTGGTCGCCGGGCCGGTGAATGCCGGCAGGATCATGCTCATCAATCCGGATCGCGTGGTCTACGCTGGACTCCTCGGAGTGACGTCGACCCGGAAACTCGGCGCGCTTACGGTCTACGCGAGTCTTGGCAAGCCTTTTCGAATTTGCGTGGAGGGAGGTACCTGGCGCAGCAACGAGCTGGCACTCGTCCCGCCCTACACGCCACATCGAATCGTGACCGAAGACCGGGTGATCGGCGTGCTGATGATCGAACCGGAGAGTGTTGATGCCGGATCCTTGCCACGATTACTTCAGCCGGCGCCGATGCAGGAAGACCGGGCCGGCGTCCTGGAACGCATCCGGGAGTCGTTTTTCGGTCTCATGCGCGGCGATATTTGCGCCAGCAAGGCGACGGCGGACATCGATCGTCTGTTTTTTGGTCGGGCGCTCGATCGACGGATTCTGGACCGGCGCATTGCTTCGGTGGTCGACAACGTCAGGGACGCGCCCTGCGACCAATTTCCGGCCGAGGCATGTTCGCAGCTGGCGGGACTTTCGTTTTCCCGGTTCCTGCATCTGTTCAAGTCGGAGGTCGGCATGACATTTCGATGCTTTCGCGCGTGGAAACGCGCGCGCAGCTTCCTTGCCTACGTCAAGTTGCCGAATCTCACCGACGTCGCGCTGAAAATCGGTTACCCGGATTCGACGCACTTCAGCCACTCGATTCGCAACGTGTATGGCCTGACGCCGAAGGATATCTGCGCCGGGTCCCGCAGGTTGGCCATCGTTTCGCACGCGCGAGGGCACTGACGCTGCGAATGGCGGCATCCGTGCCTGCGCGAATGACGAACTGCTTCGATGCGCACTCAGCGCGGCCGCATATGAGGATATAGATGATCTACACCGAACAGCACCTGGAACTGCAACGCACGGTCAAGAAATTCATCGACACCGAGATCAACCCGCAGATCGACGAATGGGAACGCAACGGCATCTTTCCGGCACACGAGGTGTTCCGCAAGATGGGCAAACTGGGCCTGCTGGGCATCAACAAGTCCGAGGCCTTTGGCGGCCTCGGGCTCGACTATAGTTATCAACTCGCGTTTTGCGAGGCCATGGGCGAGGCCGATAGCGGCTCGGTGCCGATGGCAGTCGGCGTTCAGGTCGACATGGCGACACCGGCACTGGCGCGCTTTGGTTCCGACGAGTTGCGCCGCGAATTCCTCGCCCCGAGTATTCAAGGCGAGTATGTGGCCTGCATCGGCGTGTCCGAGCCGGGTGCGGGGTCCGACGTGGCGAACATCAAGATTCGCGCAAGGCGGGATGGCGCGGACTACGTCATCAACGGCAACAAGATGTGGATTACCAATGGCACCCAGGCCGACTGGATGTGCATGCTCGCGAATACCGGCGAAGGGGATATCCACACCTCGAAATCGCTGATCTGCGTGCCGCTCAAGACCAAAGGCGTGAGCGTCGAGCGCAAGCTCGACAAGCTTGGCATGCGCGCCTCCGACACCGCGCTGCTCCACTTTGACGACGTGCGCGTGCCGCAAAGGTACCGCATCGGCGAAGAGGGACGCGGTTTCGTGTACCAGATGGTGCAGTTTCAGGAGGAGCGCCTATGGGGGGTTGCCTCCACCCTGCGCTGGATGGAAAAGGCGATCAACCAGACCATCGACTACACGCGCCAGCGAACGGCTTTCGGCAAGCCCGTCCTGGAAAACCAGATCGTTCACTTCAAACTGGCCGAGCTGAACACCAAGGTGGAACTGTTGCGCTCGCTGATCTACCGCGCCGCCGAATTGATGATGCGCGGTGAAGACGTGACGCTGCTCGCCTCGATGGCCAAGCTTACCGGCGGACGCCTGGCACGCGAGTTGGCCGACAGCTGCCTGCAGTATTTCGGCGGCATGGGGTTCATGAACGAGACCCCGATCTCGCGCTTCTTCCGCGATTCACGGCTGATCTCGATCGGCGGCGGCGCCGACGAAATCATGCTTGGCATCATCGCCAAGCACATGGGCATTTTTCCCGGCAAGCGGCGCAAGGACTGAACGAGCTCGCGTGCGGTCCGGCGCAGGCGCTTACGCCAGCCAGCGCTTGCGCCGCCGGTAGTGCTTGACTTCGTGATAATCGACCTGCCCGTGGCCGCCGAGATAGAACTCCTGAATATCCGGGTTTTCCTTCAACGATGCCGCCTTGCCGTTCATGACCACACGGCCGTTTTCGATGAGATAGGCTTCGTCGACGATGTCGAGCGCAGCGGTGGCGTTCTGCTCGACTAGGAGGACGGCAAGCTTTTCTTCCCGGTTCAGGCGCTGGATGATGGCGAAAATTTCGTCGACCAGAAACGGCGCCAGTCCCAGGCTTGGTTCGTCGAGCATCAGCAGCTTGGGACGGGTGATCAGGGCGCGCCCGATCGCCAGCATCTGCTGCTCCCCGCCTGAAAGGTAACCGGCCTGAGCGCCGCGCCTGACCTTCAGGCCGGGAAAGTAAGCATATACCGTTTCTTTCAGTTCGTTGACAAGCTTGCGGTCGCGATGCATGGAACTGGCGGCTATGAGGTTCTCGTCGACCGTCAGATGATCGAACACGCGCCGCCCCTCCAGTACGTGGGCGATGCCAAGACGCACGCGATCAGGCGGCGACAGCGCGGCAAGGTCGGTGCCGTTGTAGCGCACTTCGCCGCGCGTCACCTGGCCACGCTCGGGGCCGAGCAGCCCGCTGATCGATTTCAAGGTCGTGCTCTTGCCGGCCCCGTTGGAACCGAGGAGGGCGACCATGCCCCCCTCGGGCACCTCGATCGACACCCCTTTGATTGCCAGGAACACGCGATCGTAGACGACCTCGATGTTGCCGAGCACGAGCATCTTACTTGCTCGATTTCTTGAACTGCTCGGCGCTCGCGCGCACCTCGCGCCATACCAGGTCGTTGAACGGTGCCTTCCATTCGCTCTTCGGCACCCACTTCGCACCGTCGTATTGCGCAACGCGCGCCTTGCTGCCGCCGGAGTGATCCGCGGAGGTGACGGTGATCGGCGGTATCAACCCCTCGGCATTGAAGTTCTTGATGCGCTCGAGGCCGCGTTTGACCTTCTCCGGAGTCACGGGCGCGCCTTCGTTTGCTATGGCGAGCCGGATCCCTTCGACCAATACAGCCATGGTGGCGGCCCCGATGCAGTAATTGGTTTGCCCCGCCTTGTCCGCCGGTCCGGCGCTCTTGCCTTTGTCCACCACCTCTTTAATCATCGCCTTGACCGCCGGCACGTCGCGCCCAGTGGCCACGCCCTCGACGCGCATGACGCCGGTCGATTCCTTTTCGCCAACCACCGACGTCTCGGTCTCGGCCAACCATACGTTTGATACCACGTGATCAAGCTTGATGCCGTTGCGAATGGCCTCGTTGATCGACACCGGCTGCGCCGAGCCCGCACCCCAGATCAACACCCAGTCGGGGCGAAAGCGCCGCACTTGGGTCCACTGGCCGCTTTGCTCATTGCCCGGAAGCGGGTAGTAAAATGGCTGATATTCAAAGCCCAGGGTCTTGGCGAGATCCTCCAGGATCGGTTGCGGCTCCTTGCCGAAAGGCGAGTCGTAGCCGACAAAAGCGATTTTCTTGCCCTTCAGATTGCCTTTCTCCTGATCCAGAATGTACTGAATCAGGACCGTCGCCTGCCCCCAGTAGTTGGGGCTCATCGGGAACAGATAGGGAAAGGTCGCCCCGTCAGCCGCATCAGAACGGCCGTGAAACATGGTGATGACCGGGATATGGTCCTCCGTCGCGCGCGGCGCCACAGCGCGGGCCACCGGCGTACTGATGAAGTCCACCGCGACCGCCCCTTCGCTCTTGAAGCGCTCATAGGCCTCCAGCCCGCGCTGCGGCTGGTTGCCGTGATCGACGACGATGGGCTCGAGCGTATAGCCTTTGAGGTCGCCGCGTGCATTGATCATCGCGAGATAGTCGCGCTGCCCTTGCGAGTAGACGGGCGTCGCCGCGGAGTAGGCCGAGGAAAAATCGCCGCTCAGGCCGATCTTGATGACTTTCTGCTGGGCCAATGCGCCCGTAGCCGACAACATGGCAGTGAACATCACGCCAGCCAGTACCAGTAATCGTTTCATTTCACTTCCTCCTATACGTTCGTTAGTGTCTGGCGCGACTTGATGGCCAGACGATGAAACTGCAGCTTACTCGCTCGACTTCTTGAACCAGTAACCTTTTCGTTTACCCTTCTCCTTCGATGCACGCTTGTTAGTGCCTGGCATGGCGGAACGGCCACACGGTGAGGTAATTGCGCAGGTTGTCGTAGATCTTGGCCAAACCCAGCGGATCGAACAGCAGGAACCCCGAGATCAAGGCGCCGTAGAGCAGCAGCGGCAGATAAGTCATCATTTCCTGGGTGGGCGACAGGTTGAACAGTTGCATCAGCGCCGCGATCGAATTGTTCAGGACAATGGGCGCGAGCAACACCAGCGCTGCCCCCAAATAGCTTCCTACCACGCTGCCGAGGCCGCCGACGATGACCATGGCCACCGCCTGGATGGAGACATCCAGATGGAACATTTCCGGGGCCAACGCCCGGTAGTAACAATAGCCCAGCACCGCGCCGGTGACGCCGCCGATGAAGGAGCTGCACCAGAAGGCGCGCAGCTTGTAACCGAAGGCGTCGACGCCGATGATGGCGGCCGCAAAATCCTTCTCGCGCACGGCGACCAGGGCGCGGCCGAAGCTGGTGCGGCTGACGTTCAGGATGAATATCGTCACGACGATGCAGACCGCGAGCGCGACATAGTAGCGCCCGCCGTTCGAGACCACCGGCATGCCGAGGATGCGCACCGCCGGTGCCTGCAAGGTGGCCTGGCTGCCGCCGCTGATACCGGGGAAATGGTTGATTACCCAGTCCACCATGTACTGCATGGCCAAGGTGCTGATCGCCAGGTACAGGCCTTTGACGCGCAGCGCGGCGAATCCGAATACGATGCCGCAGCTCGCGGCGATGAAACCACCGCCGAGGACCGCCAGCTCGAACGGAACGCCGAAGCGGCCAAGATGGACCGCCCCGTAACCGCCGAGGGCCATGACCGCGGCGTAGCCGAGGTGGATCTGGCCGGCCCAGCCCATCAGCAGGTTCAAGCCGAGGGCGGCGGTGCTCCAGATGACCCAGGGGAGCAGATAGCCGAGCATGTAGCGGTCCGGGAGAACCAAGGGGGCCGCCAGGGCGAAGAGCAGCACGATGCCCAGGACATACCGGTCGAAGGGAATCGGCCATAATGCGCGCGCAGCGGGATAGCTGGTGTGACGAATGCCTGCAAGACGAAAAAACATGGATCAGATCCTCTCGATGTCCGCGCGCCCGAAAAACCCGTAAGGGCGCACCAGCATGGTCATCAGGATGACCAGTGAGCCCAGCACATCACGGCTGCCGCCGCCGATAAAACCGTCCACATAGGCCGGGATCACGCTCTCCAGCACGCCGAGCACGACGCCGGCGACAAGCACGCCGGCGATGCTGTCGAAACCGCCGAGGATGGCCACCGCCACCGCCTTCAGCAGTACGAGCGACAGGTTCCAGTCGACCCCCTGCACCGATCCCCATACCAGACCGGCCCCCGCGGCGGCGATGCCGGCGAGCCCCCAGGCCACGCCCACCGCGCGCTCCACCGAAATGCCCACCGACCAGGCGGCCGTCTGGTCGTCTGAGACGGCCCGCAGAACGATCCCTTGGCGCGAGGTGAAGAAAAACAGCGACAGAACGATGAGGATCAGGGAAATGAGGCCACCAAGCAAATAGGCTTTATTGAGCAGGATGTCGCCGATCACAACCGGCGCGTTGGTCAAGCCGAGGTCGAGCCGCCGCATGGCACTGCCGAAAACGATGGGCGCCGCGCCGCGCATTATGATCTCCAGACCGAAAGTCAGCATGAGCACCATGATCACCGGCTGCCCCACCATGCGGCGCAAGGCCGCGCGCTCGACCAGCCGGCCCACCAGGAACATCGCCAGCATGGCGATCAGCGTCGCTAGCCAGATCGGCGCGTTGAGCAAGGCGGAAAACCACCACACGAAATAGCCGCCGAGCATGGTCAGCCCGCCCTGCGCCATATTCGCCACTCCGGAGGCCTTGTAGATGAGGACTATGCCGAGCGCCACCAGGCCGTACATCAGGCCCACGAGGGCGCCGTTGATCGTCAATTCGGCAAGGAACATAAAGTCCATGGCTGCTCTACTCCATCGTCATGAGCGTGAGGTCGCGGCGCAGATGCCCCACCGCACCGGTTTCGTAGGTGATGCGCACCTCAAAGTCGATCTTGTTGCGTCCGTCGTAGAGGGCGTCGATCACCTCGGCGTAGCGCTCGTCGATCACATTGCGGCGCAGTTTGCGCGTGCGCGTCACCTCGCCGTCGTCGGGATCGAACTCCTTGTGCAGGTTGACGACGCGCTTGATGCGCAGGGGGGGCGGCTGCAATTCGTTGACGTGGCGCACAACGCCGGCGACGAGATCGCGAACCTGCGGTTTTTGCGATAAGTCCGCATAGGAGGTGTAGAAAACACCGTGGCTCTGCGCCCAGTGGCCGACCGCCTCCATGTCGATGCAGATGATTGCGGCAATGAAATTCCGGCCCGCCCCGATCACTGCGGCGTCGCGAACGTACTGGCTGAATTTCAGGCGATTCTCGATGAAACCGGGAATGAAGCGTTCCCCGGCGCTGGTGCGGACCACCTCGGCGACGCGTCCCAACACCACCAGTTGGCCATCGGGCTCGAGATAACCGGCATCCCCCGTGCACAACCAGCCATCGACCAAGGCCTTGGCGCTCGCCTCGGGGTCGTTGTAATAGCCGTCGAAGACGCTCTCGCTGCGCACGAGGATTTCGCCATCGTCGGATATGCGCAACTCCACGCCGGGGAGCGCGCAGCCGACGGTGTGCAGCTTTACGTTCTCCGAAGTTTGAGACGAGGTGAAGCCGCAGCACTCGCTCTGGCCGTAAAACTGCTTGAGGTCGAGCCCCAGCGCGCGGAAAAAGAGAAAAGTGTCCTCACCGATAGCTTCACCTGCGGTGTAGGCATGGCGTGCGTGGCTGAGGCCCAAATGATCCTTTACCGGGCCGTAGATCAACACTTCGCCGATGGTCCGCTGCAATCGGCGCCAGGCACTGGGTTTGCGGCCACCGATGCGGTCGCGTTCGATTTCGACCGCAACATCCGTGAAGTAATGGAACAGCCAGCGCTTGAGCGGCGTCGATTCGGCGATGCCGACCTGCACGCTGCCCAACATGCTGTCCCAACTGCGGGGCGAAGCGAAATAGACGTTCGGCGCCACCTCGCGAATATTGCGCAGCACGGTGTCCGGACGTTCCGGGATATTGACGGTGCAGCGCATGGCGATGGCGGTGGCGAGCGAATTCATCCAGTCGCCAACCCAGGCCAGCGGCAGGTAGGCCATGAAGTTCTCGCCTTCAATAACGTAATCTGCAGCCACGGCGTTCCTGATGGCTGCGAGCACGCGGTTGTGGCGCAGCAAAATGCCCTTGGGGGTGCCGGTGGTGCCCGAGGAGTGGATCAGGACGGCGCCATCCTCGGGCTGCGCCCGCCCCACCAGCTCGCGTACGAGTCCCGGGTTTGCGGCAAGGCGCTCCCGGCCGGCGGCCAGCACCGCTTCCATGTCGTGCAGCCCGGGCTGGCTGTAATGGGCCAAACCCCGGCTATCGTCGTAAATGATGTGTTCCGGGCTGCCGGTCGACGCACGCAATTCGAGAAGTTTGTCGACCTGTTCCTGGTCTTCTGCGACAGCGATGCGCGCCAGACCCTTGTTGGACAGTCGTTCCAGTTCTGAGGACGGGGCCTCGGGAAAGGCGGGCACCGCAAAACCCTGCAGCATCATCGCCGCGGCCATGGCGAAATACAGGCGCGGGCGATTGTCGCCGATCACCAGCAGCGCGTCGAAAGGGTGGAAACCCAGATCTTCGATCCCCGCGGCGAGGGCGGTCACATGGTCGAAATACTCGCGCCAGGTGTATTCCTGCCAGATACCGAGGTCACGCTCGCGCATCGCCACCCGCTCGGGGATTTCACCGGCATTCGCGGCAAGCCGCCAGATCAGGGTCGCGGCGCCGTGCCCTGTCCTGGCATTAGCGCTGTCCTCGACTTCAGGCAGCATGCTGTTTGGTTCTTCCCAGATAGGCGGCGATCACGCGCTCGTCGGCGAGCACCTGCCGCGGCAACCCGGTCGCAATCGTCTCGCCGTAGCTGAGCACCATCACGTGATCGCAGATGCTGGCCACCACGTCCATGTGGTGCTCGATCAACAGAACCGTGGTGCCCAGTACGTCGCGCGCGTCGAGGATAAAGCGCGCCATGTACTCCTTCTCCTCCTGGTTCATGCCCGCCATCGGCTCGTCGAGGATCAGCAAGCGCGGCTGGGCCGCGAGCGCGCGCGCCAACTCCACCCGCTTTTGCATGCCCAGCGGGATGACGTCGACCGGCTCGTCGCGCACATCCTCCAGCTGCAGCAGGTCGATGACATCCTCGACACGGCGGCGATGGACCACCTCCTCCTTTTGCGACCACCACCAGTAGAAAAGCGTGCCGAGCGCGCTGGGGCGCATGTGGATGTGCCGTCCCACCAGGATGTTGTCGAGCACGCTCATGCCGCGAAACAAGGCGAGGTTCTGAAAGGTGCGGGCGATGCCCAGCCGGGCGACCCGGTGTGGCCGGATGCCTACGATGCTGCGGCCGTCGAAGTGTATGTCGCCCTGCTGCGGCGGATAAAAGCCGGTGACGGCATTGATCAGCGTGGTCTTGCCGCTGCCGTTTGGCCCGACCAGGCCGAAAATCTCGCCCGGCTGGATCGCGAGGGAAACGCCTTTGAGGGCTTTCAGGCCGCCGAAATTGCGCTCGACTTGCGCGCAGACCAGGAGCCCATCCGGGGACAATCCGGCGGCAGTGGAGTCGCGATGCTGCCGGTGCGCATGCGCTCGACCTTCCGGCAGGGTAGGCATCGCCTCCTCGCGCCCCATGCTTCGAATCCTCCTCGTCTGGTTATGCGTGAACGCTACTACCGAAGGATTGATACGTCTTGCGTAAAGTAGCTGGAACCCCAATTCCACCGGCGGCAGAGTTTCAAGCTGGAGCGGGCATGTGCGAATCCGGCAGGGGCAAACCCCGCCGGTTCAGGTTCGCCCTGGCAGAGCAGGCGAGCCTGATGCATGCAATCCGCAACAAGGCTATAGCAGCGCACGCTTGCCTGTCAATACAATACGCACGTTGCAAAATCAGATAGTTGCAGCTGTCGATAGCTGACGGTTGTCCTGAAAATCAGACGGCCAATGGGCCGCCGGAAAAGCGCTTCCCGCAGGCGACGCGAAAACGACGGGTCACTTGCGCGGATGAGCTGCTAACGGTGAACGCAAAACTGCCGGTATCATGAACGATCGGGTCGCCGTGCAATCGAGCGCTCGAAAGATTATTGCGAGGAACTTCATGAAGGATATCTGTCGGGACCTGAGGGCTGAGTATCATGACTTGATCGCATTGGCCGGGTCGCTCAGCAATCAGCAGTGGCAGCAGCGCAGCGACTTTTACGGCTGGACGCCCTGGGACGAGGTCGCGCACCTATGCTACTTCGACGAAACTTCCCTGCAATCCGTGACCGATTCGGCCGGCTTCATGCGCGAAGCAGACATGTTGAACAGTCGCATCGCGCTGGGCGAGGAGATTAGCTTGATCGCTCGCACCGCTTACGGACACACGGACGGTCCGGCGCTGCTCGAGTACTGGCGGCAGCGTTGCGAGCGCCTGGTCGAAGCGCTCGCCCGACTGGATCCGAAGACCCGTTTGCCGTGGTACGGTCCGCCGATGAGCGCGCGCTCCTTTGCCGCCGCCAGATTGATGGAGACCTGGGCGCATGGCCAGGACGTGTGGGATGTCGTGCAGCGCAAACGTCCCGCAACGGCGCGACTGAAGCATATCGCTCACATCGGCGTGATGACCTTTGGATGGACCTTTGTGAACCGCGGGATGCCGGTACCGCCCGTGGTGCCCAGCGTGGAACTTTCCGCGCCGGATGGCGGCAGTTGGACCTGGGGTGATGCTTCCGGGTCGGACTTCGTGCGCGGCACAGCGGAGGAATTCTGCCTGCTGGTGACGCAACGCCGGCATCTCGACGACACCGGACTGCAATACAGCGCTGGCGCGGTGCAACAATGGCTGTCGATGGCGCAGTGCTTCGCCGGACCTCCAGCAAACGGCCCGGCGCCGGCACGATGGCTGACGCCCATAACGTCGTCGATATCGTGATCGAT
>ODAK010006725.1_pt1 | contig 11577 bp, 6 predicted proteins | sample 1539591 | NCBI WGS metagenome assembly ODAK01 (sample SAMEA3539303, study PRJEB22396) | soil metagenome | biome: tundra; feature: field; material: soil | place: USA | collected 2010-05 | depth 0.15 m | reverse complement strand
GGTGAAACTCCCCTTGGCTACTCGACTTCTTTAAGTTTGCCTTTCGGTAATTCATTCGAATCGGCTGCCGTAAAATAGTATGATACTAATCATATTTTGTATTGAAGAATATCAGCTTTTCATTTAGGTTTAAATTCTACTTTGCCGAAGTTTTAATAAACAGTTTAGAGTTACGTTGTTAACCTGCTCTGTAAAAAATTATCATGCATATGTTTGATATTACTAAACCGGTTGATCTCTCAATTCATGCGGAAGGCACCGGCCCAAAGCGATTCCACCGGCCAGAATATGTTGATTTTATGCCGCCCTGTAACAGCGCCTGCCCGGCAGGGGAAAATATACAGGCATGGATGGCTCATGCGCAGGCCGGTAATTATTTTGAAGCGTTCCAAACGCTTGTAGAAGATAATCCTTTCCCAGCTATCATGGGTCGCGTTTGTGTGAAACCCTGTGAAACGGGATGCAACCGAACGCATATAGATACTACTGTAAATATTCATGCTGTTGAAAGATATATAGGCGATGAGGCTATAAAACAAAAATGGCCCATCCAATTTGTATCGTATTCAACGGGTAAAAGGATTTTAATCATTGGCGCCGGGCCGTCGGGTTTATCTGCAGCTTATCACCTGGTGCGTATGGGTCATACCGTTGAGATTTATGAGGCGGGTAGCCATGCGGGAGGCCTTTTGTGGACGGGAGTTCCGGATTATCGTTTGCCAAAAGATATTTTGGATGCAGAGGTAGAGCGCATTGAACGGCTGGGTGTAAAAATTAAATTGAATTACAAAGTCATTGATGTATTGATGGATAAGAAGGTGGGCAACTTTGATGCAGTTTATCTCGCCATCGGCGCTCAGCAAATACGAAAAGAAGAATTTCAGCATGATAATTCAGTATATATCATAGACGCATTTTCTTTCTTTAATGAATTAGAATCATTTACATCACCTTACGCTCATAAGAAAGTGGTTGTGTATGGTGGTGGAAAACTGGCTTTATATCTTGCCCGTATTATAAAAAGACTGAATTCAGAAGTATCAGTTTATTTCCCCGGAGATAAAAAAATGATGCCGGCTTATGATTATGAAACTGAGGACGCACTGGCAGAAGGTGTAGATGTACAGATTTTAAGAAGCATCACCACTATTAAAAATAAAACAATTACGCTGGAGAAGATGAAAGTAGAAAAAGGAAAAGCAGTTGGTACGGGTGAATTTGAAAGCATTGAAGCTGATGTATTGATAAATGCCAATAAGCAGGAATCTGATACCGCCTTTCTACGTTCTGTTTCGGGCGTTGTAATTAATGATGATGGAACGGTAAGCATAGATGCTAAACGGATGACAGGCTGTGAAGGAATTTTTGCCGGTGGTGATATGCTTCCCGGTGAAAACAGGAGTTCTACTATTGCAATTGGTCATGGTAAAAAAGCAGCCCGTTATATTAATAGTTACTTATCCAGGGAAACCTATTTAAAACCCGATAAACATCCCACGGCCAGTTATCGTAAGCTTCACATGTGGTACAAAACAGATGCACCACAAAAAGAGCAGGATAAACTTGCACCTGCAGTTGCGATAAAAAGTTTTGATGAAGTGATTGGCGGCTTATCCGAATCAGAAGCAAGATTTGAAGCCCAGCGTTGCCTTAGCTGTGGTAACTGCTTTGAATGTGACGGCTGCTTTGGCGCCTGCCCCGAAGATGCTATCATTAAATTGGGTAAGGGCAACCGTTATAAATTCAACTATGATGCTTGCACTGGTTGTGCTGTATGTTATGAGCAATGCCCCTGCCATGCTATAGAAATGGTTCCGGAACCTGTTATAATAGTTTGACAATCTAATAATTTATTAAAAATGGAAAATACTATAACACCAATAATAAAAGAAAGCCAAAATGTTCCTCTAAAGTCTGATGTATTAATTCAACAAATGATGTCAAGTAATAAAAAAATAATCTCAACAATTGATGGAAATGAAGCTGCGGCTTATGTAGCTTATAGGGTAAATGAAGTTTGTGCCATCTATCCAATTACCCCATCATCTACGATGGCCGAACTGGCCGATGAATGGGCTTCAAAAGGAATAAAAAATATATGGGGCAATGTGCCTGATGTAATTGAAATGCAGAGTGAAGGCGGTGCTGCCGGTACAGTGCATGGTGCATTGCAGACCGGTTCGCTGACAACAACGTTCACAGCGTCGCAGGGATTGATGCTGATGCTGCCCAACATGTATAAGATCGCGGGTGAATTAACTCCGGCTGTTTTTCATGTGGCTGCACGTTCATTAGCAGCACAGGGCTTGTCTATTTTTGGTGATCACCAGGATGTAATGGCGGCAAGAACTACGGGCTTTGCCATGTTAGGTTCTGCCAGTGTGCAGGAAGCTCACGATTTTGCTTTGATATCACAGGTTGCTACATTGAAATCAAGAATACCTTTTGTACATTTCTTTGACGGCTTCCGCACCTCACATGAAGTGAATAAATTGGAAATGTTGAGCGATGAACAAATTAAATCAATGATACCCGATGAACTGGTAATTGCACACCGGAAAAGAGGATTAAATCCTGAACGTCCATTTATAAGAGGAACAGCACAAAACCCTGATGTGTATTTCCAGGGAAGAGAAACAGTGAATACATTTTACAACAACCTGCCCGGCATCATGGAAGAAGTGATGACTGATTTTGAGAAAATGACTGGAAGAAAATATGAACTATTTGAATATACAGGCGCTGCTGATGCAGAGCAAGTAACCATCATTATGGGCTCTGGCAGCGAAACTGTTGCTGAAACCGTGAATGCATTAAATGCTGCAGGCGGAAAAACAGGTGTGATCACAGTTCGGTTATACAGGCCATTCTCTTTAGAACATTTAATAAAAGTATTGCCTGCTTCTGTAAAATCAATTGGTGTATTAGACAGAACAAAAGAATCAGGTGCAGCAGGTGAACCGATGTACCAGGATGTATTGTCAACATTGGTGGATGCATTGCAACAGGGCAAGTTGAAAAAATTACCCAATATTGTTGGCGGCCGTTATGGGCTTTCATCAAAAGAGTTTACACCGGCCATGGTGAAAGGAGTGTATGATGAACTGAAAAAAGATCATCCTAAAAATGGATTTACTCTCGGTATCAATGATGATGTTACGTTCACCAGTCTTGAGTATGATCCATCCTATAAATTGGATGAATCAGAATGGAGACAGGGATTGTTCTTTGGACTGGGTGCGGATGGTACAGTGGGTGCAAATAAAAACACAATCAAGATTATTGGTGAGAATACTGATTTGTACGCACAGGGATATTTTGTATACGATTCAAAAAAATCAGGTGCAAGAACAGTATCACATTTACGCTTCGGACCAAAACCAATAAGAGCACCTTACCTGATTTCTAAAGCAGATTTTATTGCCTGCCACCAGTTCAACTTTACAGAAAAAGTAGAGATGCTGGAGTTTGCAAGTGAAGGCGCTACTTTCTTATTGAACAGTCCTTATAATAAAGATGAAGTATGGAGCAAACTGACAGGTCAAGTACAGAAAAGCATTATTGATAAAAAAATAAAAGTTTATGTAATTGATGCAACTACTGTTGCAAGAGAAACAGGTATGAGCGGACGTATCAATACTATTATGCAGACGTGCTATTTTGCTTTGTCTGGTGTATTGCCAAAAGAAGATGCAATCAAACAAATTAAAAAAGCAATTGAAAAAACATATTTCAAGAAAGGACAAAAAGTAATTGACCAAAACTTTTTGGCAGTAGATGCTACACTGGCTAATTTGTATGAAGTGGATTACCCTAAAAATGTTTCTGCAGCTAATCACGATTTATTAATTGTGTCTGATAAAGCGCCTGACTTTGTAAAAAATGTTACCGCAGTAATGATGGCCGATCATGGAGATCAGTTACCGGTAAGCATGATGCCAATTGATGGCACTTATCCAAGCGGAACCACTCAATGGGAAAAAAGAAATGTTTCTGACCTGGTACCATTATGGGAACCTGATCTGTGCATACAATGCGGTAACTGTGCGTATGTATGCCCGCACAGTGTGATAAGGGCCAAGTTCTATCACAAGGACCATTTGAAAAAAGCGCCGCAGGAATTTAAATCAGCGCCGATCAATGCAAGAGGTTTTCCTGAAACACAATATTCATTACAGGTATATGTGGAAGATTGTACCGGTTGTAATTTATGTGTGGAAGTTTGCCCTGTTACAGACCCGGCTAACCGTAGCCGTAAGGCAATCAATATGGGTGAAAAAGAACCCGTACTTGAAAAAGAAAAAACAAATATTGAATTCTTTGAAAACATTTCATGGAACGACCGTTCAAAAATTGATTTCTCTACTGTACATGGTGCACAATTCTTAGAGCCATTGTTTGAATTTTCCGGAGCATGTGCTGGTTGCGGCGAAACACCATATTTAAAATTATTATCACAATTATTCGGAGACAGGTTGTTGATAGCAAATGCAACAGGTTGTTCATCTATCTACGGTGGTAATCTTCCAACAACGCCATGGACGGTGAATAATGAAGGCCGTGGGCCGGCATGGAGCAACTCACTGTTTGAAGACAATGCAGAGTTTGGATTAGGCATGCGTATCACTGCTGATAAACAATTGAATGTTGCAAGACAATACCTGCTTGAATTGAAAGATGAATTAGGTGAAGAATATGTAAAAGAAATATTGGACGCTAAACAAACATTAGAATCAGAATTAGTATTGCAACATCAAAGAGTGGATGGATTGAAAGAGAAATTGAGATCAATGACATCATCTTCAGCACAACATCTGTTATCAGTAGCTGATCAGTTGGTTCGCCGCAGCGTATGGTTGGTAGGTGGCGATGGATGGGCCTATGATATTGGTTATGGAGGACTCGATCATGCATTGGCAAGCGGAAGAAATATTAATATTTTGGTACTGGATACAGAAGTGTATTCAAACACTGGTGGTCAATCTTCTAAATCAACACCAACAGCAGCAACAGCAAAATTTGCAGCGGGCGGTAAGTCAGGAGGTAAAAAAGATTTGGCGATGCAGGCCATCTCTTACGGCAATGTGTATGTGGCAAGAGTTGCCTTCGGCGCTAATCCACAACAAACATTATTAGCAATGCGTGAAGCAGAAGCTTATGACGGACCTTCAATTATTCTCGCTTACAGTCACTGTATTGCTCACGGATATGATCTGAAGAATGGATTAGACCAACAGCATAAAGCAGTTGCAAGCGGACACTGGCCATTGCTGAGATATAACCCTGTATTAAGAAAGAAAAATCAAAATCCATTTGTATTGGATTCATTAAGGCCAACGATTGGTTTGAAAGATTACGCTTATAATGAATTACGTTACAAAGTACTTACAATGACCGATCCTGAAAGAGCAGATACATTGATGAAACATGCACAGGAACTGGTGAACCTGAAATGGAAAACTTATGAAGAACTGGCCACTAAAAAAGCAAGCGATTTTGTTCCAATAGGAAAATAAAGAATTATGATATGAGAAAGCACCATAAAAAATTATGGAGCAAAAGAACCCCGGTCGTTTTCGGGAACCACTTGTCTGTCCTCGGGCGGGCAGGTGGTAATTTTAAACGAAATAATATTTGCCAAAAAGCTAATAAAAATATAAACCATGAAAATACAATCAACATACATGGGGCTGAAATTGGATTCACCAATTGTAGTATCTGCATGCACCCTATCTGAGAAAACAGATAATATAGTAAAGATGGAAGATAATGGCGCCGGGGCGGTCGTATTGTTTTCATTGTTCGAAGAACAGATACGAAGAGAGGAAGCCTCCCTAAAATTTGTTGTGTCCAAAACCAGTAATTCTTTTGCCGAGGCATTGGATTATTTCCCCAACCTCGATGATTTTAATGTTGGTACTGATGAATACCTGGAGAATATCCACAAAGCAAAAGAGCGGGTAAATATTCCTATCATTGCCAGTTTGAATGGTATTACAAATGAAGGATGGATTAGTTATTCGAAACAAATGGAACAGGCTGGTGCAGATGGTATTGAAGTGAACATATTTTTCATCCCGGGAGATATTACTATGTCATCTCCCGAAGTTGAACACCGCTATCTGAATATTATTGATAACATCAGGCAATCGGTAAAAATTCCTATAGCAGTGAAATTGAATCCATATTTCAGCGCTATGGGCAATATGTCGTTTCGTATGAAAAAAGCAGGCGCAAATGCGCTGGTTTTATTTAATCGTTTCTATCAACCTGATTTTGATATCAATGAACTGATTATTAAAACTGACTTGCATTTCAGTGAAGCCGGCGAGATCAGGCTGCCATTATTATGGATTGGTTTATTATATGGAAAAGTAGACCTGTCGCTTGCGGCCACTACTGGTGTACAAAGCGCTGTTGAGGTAATTAAATACATTCTTGCCGGAGCTGATGTGGTGATGACAGCTTCTTCTTTATATAAAAACGGGATCCCCTATTTAAAAACTATGAATAAGGAACTGCAGGACTGGATGTATATGATGGGCTTTGATGATATAAATTCATTTAAAGGAAACATGAGCCAGCAGAAGATTTCCGATCCTACAGCTTATCAAAGGGCCAATTATATTAAAATCCTGGAAGGAGTGAAATAAAGTAATATGACCGAAAAAATCAATGAATATATAAAACAACAAAGTTGCGCCAATGTTTGCTGTATTGATGATAAGGGATTTCCTTATTGTTTCAGTTGTTTTTATGCTTATAACAGCAATGAAAGATTGCTTTATTATAAGTCGCCTGTGGATACACAACATTCAAAAATTATTGTAACCAACCCTTTAGTTGCGGGTACAATGTTGCCGGATAAACTTAATAAACTTCAGGTGAAAGGAATGCAGTTTGAAGGAATAGTGTTACCATTGGATCATCCTTTAACAAAAAATGCTGCTGCTCATTATTATAAAAAAAATCCGGTAGCAGTTGCAATGCCAGGTGAAATCTGGACAATACAAATCAACAGTCTCAAGCTTACAGACAGTAGTTTTGGTTTTGGAAAAAAGCTTGCGTGGCATAGAGAAAAGCAGGAAGCTGTTCTGTAATTATTCAGAATTAAAGAAGAAAATTTTTCAACTAAAGTTTAGTCAGTATTTTGATTGTATCAATCAATAAAATTATTATTTACATTTTCAATCAATAGTTATTTCAACATGAATCAACCATCCCCTCATAAATTTCATATCCCTGTAATGGGATTAGCTTATACTATTGATTCCCCGGTAAAGGTGGCCAGGTTTGGAATTGCCTCTGTTATTTCTATTGTAGAAGATCAATTAATAGAAATGATGAGGAGTTATTATTATCCAACTATTCAACAGGTATATTATCCCATTAATACTAACGAAGAAGATTATCGTGCTAAAAGAATTACAGATTATTTAAACCTGTTAAATAAAATTGTACAGCAACAGGTCGAGAAACTAAAAAAATCTGCTTTTGAAGCAGGATCTGAAATTGTAAAATATTTTGAAATGCTGTCTGATGACAGCAATATAAAAAAGTTATACCGGTACGTTATGAATTCGGATAACAACCCGGAAAAAGAAAACATTGAATCATTTTTGCGAACACAAATTATTCCCGGAAGTATTGATGTTAATATCATGACTAAAATTGACAGGAATACCTATGATAAAAATGGTGAGCTATTGAATGATGGATCTGATGCGGTTTCAGCATTGAGAGCTTTCACAAAAAGTGATCTTTCAAATTCGTCAGTAATTTTTTCAGCAGGCATGAATCCCCGCCTTTATAATTATTTAGAAAAATGTAACGAGTTTGATGCGAATGATGATGGTAAGTTTCGAAAGAAGATAGTTATTAAGGTGAGCGACTACCGTTCCGCTATAATACAGGGCAAATATTTAGCAAAGAAAGGAATATGGGTAAGTGAATTTAGAATTGAATCAGGATTGAATTGCGGAGGGCATGCATTTGCAACTGATGGCTACCTGATGGGACCTATCCTGGAAGAATTTAAGTCAAGAAAAAAAGAACTCATCACTTCTGTGTTTGAGATATATAATCAAGCCATAAAGGCAAAAGGGCACAAAGGCTTCAGCGATCCTCACCCAATTAAAATAACAGCGCAAGGTGGTATTGGCACTTTTGAAGAAGATCATTTTTTACATACCTACTATGGGCTTGAAAGCACCGGATGGGGGACTCCATTTCTGCTTGTGCCCGAAGCTACAACGGTAGATGAAGCCACATTGAATTTACTGTGCGAAGCCAAAAAAGAAGATGTAGTGCTGAGCAATAATTCTCCTTTAGGTGTCAGGTTTCACTACCTCAAAAGAACAAGCTCTGATTTGGAAAAACATAGCCGCATTAATAAAGGAAAACCAGGAAGCCCTTGTACAGAAAAATATTTAGGATTTAACACAGAGTTTACAGAAAAACCAATTTGCACAGCATCCCGCAAATATCAAAAATTAAAAATTGCACAATTGCAGTCACAAAACTTACCCGATAATGAGTATCAAAATCAACTTACCGATGTAATGGATAAAGAATGTTTATGTATTGGATTAAGCAATGCGGCATCCAAAGTTTATAAAGTTCCCTTTGTTAAAAACCTTAATGCAGTTACTATTTGTCCCGGGCCTAATATTGCTTATTTCTCCAAAATAGTGACGCTTCAAACAATGACAGATCATATTTATGGCCGAACAAATATTATAGAAGATATACAAAGGCCGCACATGTTCATTGCTGAATTGAGACTGTACATAAATTACCTGCAGGAACAACTGGCGATGGATTCCGGTAAAGACCCCGATAGAAAAAGAACAAAATATTATGATGATTTTTATAATAATCTTATGAATGGTATAAATTATTACCGCAATTTGCCTGGTGTTGCAATGACCAACAGGGAACAATTTAACCGGTCATTAGATGAGGCAGAGTTAGAATTAAATCAAATGAATTTTCAATTAAATAATATTAAGCAGTGCATAATGGCCGCTCATTAATCGATTGAGAATTATACTCCAGGGCTACGCTCAAATTTTTTCAAACCTTGCCTGGAAGAATCTTAAATATTTAGGCTCATACACCATTTTCATTCCTTTAATATTTTTGCGTCTTTCATAAACACGGGCAGATGATTCTGCTATTACATCCATATGTGCCTGTGTATAAACACGGCGGGGAATGGTAAATCGAACTAGCTCCAGTTTTGGATAATAATTTTCTCCGTTGGCTTTTCTTCCTGCGGAAACTATCCCTCTTTCCATCGTTCTTACTCCAGAATCAAGATACATTTCGGCCGCCAGTGTTTGAGCGGCAAACTGATCCTGGGTTACATGTGATAAAAACCTTTTTGCATCTACAAATATGCCATGGCCCCCTATCGGTTTTACAATAGGCACACCATATTCCATCATTTTTTCTCCGAGGTAAATTACCTGCCCCACCCTTGCTCTTATATGATCATCACTTACACTTTCCCCAATTCCAATTGCCATCGCTTCCATATCTCTTCCGGCCAGACCACCATAAGTGTGCAAGCCTTCATACACCACTACCATATTTCTTGCTTCTTCAAAAACATTCCAGTCATTAACAGCAAGAAATCCACCGATATTTACCAGTGCGTCTTTTTTTGCACTCATGGTAGCACCATCGGTGTACGAACAAATTTCTTTTACAATTTCTTTAATAGTTTTGACCTGGTATCCTTTTTCTCTTTGCTGAATAAAGTATGCATTCTCTGCAACCCTTGTCATATCATGTATTACACGAATGTTGTTCTTTTTTGTTAATGCTCTCAGATCTTTTAAATTCTTCATGCTGATAGGCTGACCACCTGCCATGTTTACACTGGTAGCCATGCTTACATAAGGAATTTTTTCGGCGCCATATTTTTTAATAAGTTTTTCAAGCTTATTCAGATCAATATTTCCTTTGAAGGGAAATTCATTTTCGGGATCATGTGCTTCATCTATAATAATATCTTCAAATTTCCCTCCGGCCAGTTCCTGGTGCAGCCTTGTGGTAGTGAAGTACATGTTGCCTGGAATAATATCTCCTTTTTTAATTAATATCTTCGACAAAATATTTTCAGCCCCACGTCCCTGGTGGGTAGGAATTAAATATTTATATCCATAGGTTTCTTTTACAACGGATTCAAGATGGTAAAAATTTCTGCTGCCTGCATAGGCCTCGTCACCCATCATCATTCCTGCCCATTGCCGGTCGCTCATGGCGGAGGTACCACTATCGGTTAATAAATCAATATATACATCTTTTGATTTAAGAAGGAAGGTATTAAAACCGGCTTCATGCATGGCCTTTTTTCTTTGTGCGGCAGTGGTCATTTCAAGCAACTCCACCATTTTTATTTTATAAGGTTCGGCCCAACTTCTTTTTATAATTTTTTTCATTTCCATTTCTTTTGTTGAATTAATTAATAGTCTCAAGTTTTGCCGTAAAATGTCTGAGCGTTTGTGCTTCTTCAATAATTTTTAATCCTTTTATTCCTTTTCTTTTATTGAAAACTTCAATGATTACTTCTGATACATAATCTATATGGCTTTGTGTATATACTCGGTATTACTACCGGAAAATGTTATAATAAATTGAATACTTAAAAGGTAAAATGCGGCAGCGATTAGCTGGGTTTCCTGATAATATTTTTCCAGATACTCATGAATGAATTTATAGTTAAAAGTAGGCAAGCAAAATTTAGTTAACTATGACTTTAATCATTTCATTGAAAATAGTTTTCATAAGGATTTGATGATGATAAAATATGGATACACGAAAACAATGTTTTCGTGTATCCATTTGAGTTATCCGGTACATTTCACTTCCGTGGAAATTCCAAAGCTGCCTGGGCTGCTGCCAGTCTTGCTATTGGCACCCTGAAAGGTGAGCAGCTTACATAGTTCATTCCAATACGGTGACAGAATTTTACGCTTTCAGGATCACCGCCATGCTCGCCGCAAATACCAACTTTCAGGTTTGGTTTTGTTTTACGGCCTCTTTCTGTTCCAAATTTTATCAGTTCCCCGACTCCATCGAGGTCAATGGTCTGGAAAGGATCATCTTTCAGCAACTTCTGGTCGAGATAATTCGGAAGAAAGCCACCGATATCATCACGGCTAAAACCAAAGCTCATCTGTGTAAGATCGTTAGTACCGAAGCTAAAAAAGTCTGCCACGGTTGCCATTTGTGCAGCTTTAAGTGCAGCCCTTGGTATTTCTATCATCGTACCGTAGAGGTAAGGAATTTTTTTCATTTTTGCTTTTTCACATACCTCTTTATACACCCTGTCTACAATTACCTTCTGGTGAATCAATTCATTCACTGTACAGGTAACAGGTATCATTATTTCCGGAAAAGCTTTTTTACCTGCTTTAATCAGTTCGGCGGTCGCTTCAAAAATTGCCCTTACCTGCATCTCTGTAATTTCAGGATAGCTTATTCCCAGCCTTACACCGCGGTGGCCGAGCATTGGATTGTTTTCATGCAATGCCAGCACCCTTCTTTTAAGCAGGCTCATGCTGATGC
>ODAK010006724.1_pt1 | contig 11577 bp, 7 predicted proteins | sample 1539591 | NCBI WGS metagenome assembly ODAK01 (sample SAMEA3539303, study PRJEB22396) | soil metagenome | biome: tundra; feature: field; material: soil | place: USA | collected 2010-05 | depth 0.15 m | reverse complement strand
TAGCAAAAGATATATGAGTCCAGAATTGAGTGAAAAGCTATTGATAGATTTACATAGCAATCATAATCCAGAAAATCCGTTTGATAATTTATCACCCCGGGAATTTGAAATTGTTCAGCATCTTGCCAATGGAGATTCTGTATCTGAAATATCTAAAAAGTTGAATCTGCATACATCAACAATTGGTACTCACAAAGGAAGAATATTTGAGAAATTACAATGTGACAATATTATTGATCTGGCCAGGATGGCAAAAGTTCATAATATAATTATTGGTTCTTAAGAACTTACTCTCTTTTTTCTTGGGTAATGTATAACTATTAATAAGGCTATTATTGTAAAAGCCTGGTTATTGCCCGTTACGTCTGCTATGATTTTCTACTAAACATTCATTTACTTTCTACAAACTGATGTTTTTGTAAACTTTATTTTTGTTTTAGAAATAACCAATACCTATTGAAATACAAATCCCAATATTAGTATTCTAAAAGTCTATCGAAAAACAACTAACCCGTTTCTAACCTTTGAGAACAAAAAGCGTGATGGCAAAATTCCGTCACTTTTTTGTTTTATAGAAAATTTACTACTCACGGTTCATTTCTATTTTACACTTAATAACCGGGTAAATGTAGATTTTTACATTATGCAATTTTAAATGCCCGCGGGCGCAACCATAATTATTAAAACCAAAAACCATGAAAACTTATTTTATCATCTACGGAGTTCTTGCATATTTGATTATTAGCTTTGCACCAATAAATTTTCATCCGGCCCCTTCTCCGGATCCGGGAGGTGACCCAATGGGTACAATGGTAAAAATAAAGCCAATAGTAAATAGTTCCAGTACCACCATTCACCAGGTATATTGATAGAAATAATAAAGTTGCTGGAACTTATAAAAACGATTCCGAAAGTAAATTAAAAATTGTTCAGCAACCAACTGAAACGAATCTTTGCAACAGTACCGAAGATGAACTTCAACAGGAAAATAGCTACGAAGTAAAATATAGAAATAGATAATGCTATCAATTCAATAGAAATATATTTTTCAAAATGCCCGGTAAGTGGTCCATCAACCTTAAGCCTTTTTTATACATCTGGGTAATGTTAAAATTAGTTTAATCCGCTCTTATTCTGCCACAGAAATGTCTATTAATTCAGCCGGGGCAAACGCTTTTGGAATATCCTTGTAATGTTTGTAAATTACTTTAGTTCAATACTCAGGTAATTCATTTATTAGCCGCTACTAAAAAAGTGAACCAGCTAAGTGAAAATAGCATGGGAACAGCAAATTGAAAACAATTCTTTTGAAGATTTTTTAACTCAATGTTCATCTGCCGTTGCAAACAATGAAATTATCTGGAATAATATTGGAACCAAGTGCAGGAAGTGCAGTTTCGTAGCAGATTCCCTTGAGGTTGAGGAAGGAAAAATAAGCGACTTTATGCTGAAAACACCTGGCAATTTCACTGATAATGATTTTAAGAAGCCAATGTCATGGGAGATTTGGGATGAAAGGAATAAGAATAAATGGTTGTCTGAAAGAAAATATTTCGTAGATCAGTTTACCCTTGAAGATCTTGAGCCAAAGAACAAATCTACTAGGGTAAGCCGCGGCCTATCACGATTAGAGAGACATGATGAGCAGCGGATAAAACTATTAAGAATGATTACACTCCATACATCGACAAAGTTGCACTTCGGGTATATTTTTCAGAATTGGAATATCCTTTACACTGCATAGATTTTGAAACCACCACTCCGCATTTATTTTTTTTCATTTTTAAATTTTCATCTTATTTTATCAATACTTCCTTATTATTATTACTGTTCTAATTTATTTAGTTCTTTTTTGATTCATACCTACATCTTAGGCAACGTCTCACTTGGCAAATATTGCGTTGATAATCAAATTCATTGCATAGGCAACCTTCTAAAAGGGGAAAACATTTCTGAGTATATATGTGCATAGCAGTTAGTGTCAATTCCTGTCTTTCCTATGGGTTTTGGGCATCATGTTCAGAACGAATGGATAATTTTATTAGCGGAGAATAATTCTCCCTTTTGAGAGGAGATGGAGAGATGTGGGATTTCTGATGGAGCTTTCCTCTGTTTTTTAGTATGCCTTGTGAATTAAGTTGGACAATGAAGGAATGGGATATTTCACACTTGCTGAGAATTATAAGAGTCCCTTATTTGCCAGACTGTAATAATCCCTTTTAACAGGAGAGAAGATAAGATGGTCCCTAAGGATGGTTATGAGAATTATGAATAGTGATACATAATTGTCATTATGTAAAGTAAATGGTTGTGTAAAGTTGGTTATTCAAAACCTTTTGTTAGGGCATGTTATCCAACGTATTTTATTCCTTTTTTGATAAAATGTAGGTTCCACTTGTTGTAATATCTTCTTCAGAGATATTTTTAAATTCGGTTGAAAGTTGATTTCTATTTAACTTGTTTTCCAACTTTGTGGGTACATTTACCAATATTTTAAATCCATATTTCGATTGCAATTTCATATGTTCTGAGAATGGTTGCCTATTAATCAGAAAAGGTTTACCACCCTTCACAATTTTCCATTCTAAATCACTAAATGTCCAATGTCCATTCCAGATTTGCGTAACTCCCATTAACTTAAAATCAATAGTATGAGACATTAATCCTAAGGGCTTAAGCCATTTTTCCATTACTCTATACGTATTTTCCAAATCTTCAACATGTTGAAGAACTGCTTGTGAATAAATAAAATCTATCGAGTCAGGTTTAATAATGTCGGAGCCATTCCATGGAATATAATACTTAATGAATGAATTAGCTGGGTTATCGATGTCCAAAATTTCCTTTCTAATAGCATTTAGTCTATTCTCTGCTAATGTTTCATTTAATAAATTATCAGAAAGGATACTTGAAGGAAATCCATAGTTCTCTAATTTTGGTTTAATCGTAGGATATTCTATGCTATCTGGAATGTTTGCCTTGCTTCTAAAGAGCACTATTAATTCTTCAAATACTTCCAGATTTCTTTTATTATCCCAATACTTAACCACATCCAACGCATAAAGTTGTTTACTGCCGGACAATAATGAAGCTAATCCTATTCCTAATGAATCACCAGGCCCCAATTCTACGACATTTTCAGGTATTCTATCATAAAAAATATTCCAATGAATTAAATGTCTCATCCAAACAGAATAGCAATACCTACTTTCAGAAGTACCGCCTGTTCTTTTTGATAGAATCTTCCTTACTCCAGGGATGTGTAGAATAATACCTTTCGAGATTGGTTTAAGTTTTTCTATATTCATATTCGAGCCATTAAATTTTAATACGTTGCATAAAGGTTACGGCTTTTTGCTTTGCTCGTATTCATAGTAGCGATATGAAGATGAGGTTTCATCCTTCAGCCAGCATAGCAGCAGAAAATAATAGTAAATTCGTTATGCACAAAAAAATCCGGAAAAGGCCATAGCCATCGCGAAAACAATTTACCGCATTACTATACAAACGAATCTATCAGATACCCTGCATTCAAGACTCTATCTGGATAAAGAAGAACAAAGGCGATTACTCACATTATTTGACCTCTAATTTTTTCGGGTGATCCATTGAGGAAAACAGGAGCAGAGATCTTTTTCATAATATGAAGTTTTTAAATAATGACATAATAAGTTGGGGGTATAAAATCACTTGTATCTTACCTTTAAGGGGGAAAGATATTTTCCTGGTGCAGGTAAATTTTTCAGTACGCCGGTTTAGAAAATAAAAACCAGTTACCAGTACAACTAAAATGGAGTCCGGGTTAAAGAATCATTCCTCGTGGTTCAGAAGATTTAAATAATAGCCATATAACAAGCTCTTTGGGGGAAGAAAGTTTTGACAATAGGTCGGATAAATTTCATTTAATCAAAAAGTCGAGATAGAAAATTGAGAAGCCATGAGACAATTTGATTATGTAATATAAGCAATTTTATTTAACAAGCTTGATTTTATTCTGTCATAACATGGGTAGCACACCCGCCAGGAGTGAGGTTACATTAAGTTATAGTTAGTATGAAGAGTCCCAAGTAGGCCACGCTAAGGCTAAGCCTAATACTTGTGCAATGGAATGTTCCTTATACCTGGACGAACATGGGGATCACTAATTACTCAAACACAATAGCGATCAGGCAGGTAGCGTATTTTATTTTTGGAACTTTCTCCCGGGTACCATTGCGGAAGGAGGATGTATGGGAAGTAGCCGGTCCTCAAAGCATAGTCCCAGCAGTTTAAAATAAAACCTGTAAATTCAAACTTTGAATAACAGGCTTTCTTGAAATAAGATGCTTAACGCTAAACTCCCTTTACATGTCAGCAAATAGTCGAAATAAAGTCCTGCACAGCAGGCAGCCTTCCGTATATGCAGGAGACTACCAGGTAACGGATCAGGCTTTAAAAAATTATGGTGTTGAACGCGATAAATTTGGCTCAACAGATATATTGCTGCAAGACAAATCCTTTAATGTAAAGGATTACCAGTATGAACTGGATACCGGTGATATCGGAATGTATTTTATTCCTATTAATGAATACGGGGCTATCAAAACAGCTGACGGGCATCAGGCATGGGCTTCACAACTGGCAGATACATTTATCAGGCAAAAGATGGGCATAGGCGATGAAGACCCCCTGTTTTGCTACATGTATTATATTCATCCTGAACTTAATCGCAATACAATTGCCGGTTTCGCTACGACCGAAAAAAGTGAAATGGGCATTACGCATTTGGGATCCTATTATAGCCAGGGCGTTACTTCTAATTCGCCACCATTATATCATAACCGCAGTTGGGGCGTGGCCGGCGCTACTTTGGGTTATCCGTGTAATGTTATGATACTTTCTATGGATGGAACCGACCAGGCTATGCTGAACAAGAATTTTTTACTGGTAGATAAGTTTATCAACAATGGTGTTTGCTTTCCAAAAGATTATAAACATTCCGCTTTCAGAATGATAGATATCAATACCTGCCTGATGTTTTACCGCGACTGGATAATGGAAGCCAACTATCTTAAAACAGACCTCACCTGGTTTACCTATTGTGCTGCGCATAAAACGTTGGTTACAACGGTGGCGCTTAATCTTCCACACAATCGCAAATCGTTTATGGAAATTTATGGTGCTCAGGAAGGCAGTAGTTTTTACGACCTGTTCTGCGACAAATATTTCTCATTGGCTGGTGAAGACTTTACTCCGGACCTGGAAACTGATTTTGAACCATTATGGAAAAAAGAAAGCTTAACACCGGAACAGATTAAACCCTTTACGATTGATGGCTATAATGCCTATGATTCGGCACGCAGAGCCGGAGAACTCGACAGATTTAAGGGCTTCAGGCCGCTCCTCCCAACGCAGGCAACCGGTTGGGGGCCGCAACTGGCAGCAGATGTGATATTTGATTTTGTAGAAGCTTACGCTGATTTTATTGATGCCGGAGCGATTGTTAGCTGTGCTACCATTATGGGATATATGAGCCAGGTGGATATGCGTATGGGCATAACACCTGCTGAGTACCTCATAACGGCTTTACCAATACTGGAAACAATCATGGAAGCAGATGCGATAATCTATGTGCCCGCAGACGCTAATCCCGATTGCGATACAAGTAGCTATTATATACAACGCTTTGAAGAGCTTTACCTGGGCTTTGGCGGCAAACAGGAAAACCTTTCGGCTGCTTTGAAAAACTTTCCTGTTTTTGAAAAACAAACCGGCAATCTTAAATCATTTGTTGATTTCATGTTGCAAAACAATGCTGCACCTGAATATCTTGCGTGGGCAGCCTTATGGAAGGTAAGAAGAAACTGGGCGGTTATCCAGTCAAAACCTGCAATGCAGCCACTGCAAGCTTATGAGTGGATGAAAGAAAGAATTAAAAAGCAGTTTGATGAGGCAAGAAAAATTCTTGCCCCTGCTGCTGCCGGTATACAGTTTAATGTGCCGCCTTCAATAGCACATATGATGGCAATTGGTATGTTTCCTGCAAATGAACATATAAAACTGAAAACCATTTGCACGGTGATGAACCATACAGAACTGGAACCAAGGAAAAAATAGCCTGAATTTGTGCCAGGCTTTGATGTAAGAATGGTGTTTGTTACATCACCTGGTGTTTATAACGCTGGTTCACGGTGTAAAGCCGGTATTGTTCGTAAAACCGGTTATTGGGCCGGAAATGCGCTGCTCTGAGTGGTTCTTTAATATCTGTAAGGAAATACATTGGCACGGGTTCCATGTTCTTTGCTTCCACAAGGCCTCTTGCTTCAAACTCAAATAAAGTATTTGTGCATTCCATAAACTCCTTCGATACATTAATGCAGCCTGGTTTACTTGCAGTCTCCAAACGTGAACAAAGATTCACGCTGCTGCCCCACACATCATACGAAAACTTGGATTCACCAATAATGCCCGCCACCATCGGCCCGATATGAATACCAATACGAATATTTACATCGAAATTTTTTTGCTTGCTGGTATTAAATTCTTCTATGTAGCTGATAACTTTCATAGCGGCCAATGCAACATCCAGCGGGTGCGTATTATTGCTTTCAGGTAAGCCGCCAACAGCCATGTAACCGTCGCCAATTGTCTTCAGTTTTTCTACATGATGCCCGCGAAATATTTCATCAAATTTGGTAAAGTGTATATTCAGCATATCTACTATTTCTTCAGCTAACATTTTTTGGGAAATTTTTGTAAAACCAACAAAGTCAATAAAAATAGCGGTAGCTAAGGGCACCTTTATGGGATTAGATTTTCCATATTGATTCAGCTCGTTCACTACTGCTTCCGGGAGAATGTTACGGATTAACAGATCAGACTTTAATTTTTCTTTTCTGATGATGGAAATAAAATAATTGCCAGAAAGCATCACCATACCCGCAATAAGGATAAAATTATTTACGAACATGATGGTATTTAAAGAATCAGGTAAAGGCGCGCTGATCGTTGAAATAACAGGCTCCAAAAAATATAATATGATCGCAGTTAATACATAAACAATAAACCAGGTGTTCTTTGCTTTCCTTCTTTTGTAAAACATCTGTACCCCGTTTAAGATAGCAATGCCATAATTTATATAACCTGTAGAACCAATGTAACCGCCCATAACCGTGTGGTATATGATTATGTACAGATAAATAGCAATAAAGGATACGTCCCTGAATATTTTAAAATTTCGATGATGATGAAACCAGGCGAGGTTAATGGTCAAAAAAATCGCGAAGCCTAATAAAGTTAGCGCTGCAGGCACCCTGTGAATTGCAAAATATACCGGTACAAATAAAAGAAGATTTGACACAGCCACATACAAGGCAATGGTAAGTATAGTTTTATGGCTTCTTGTTTCCGCACTGTCATCTGGTTTAAAACCAATACTTCCGGCCCAATCAATAAAACGTCTCGCAGGGGCAAGAAAATCAGTAAACCTGTTTTGTTTTGTTGACATAGCAGTTTTTACTTTCATAGCTTATGCAGCAAATCTTATTTATAAAGGTGTTACTCATTAAACCCAAATGGGAGAATGCAGAGATATTACCTTCTTTAGCGGTACGAAATTGAGAATTTGAAGTTAAAGCATTATTGTATCTTTAAAAATTAAAAATATTTAGGGTAAGATATTTAACCAAGTATTGCCTTACTTGCTTTGCCGTGCGATTGCTGGAATTTGTTTGAAATCTGCAGGCAAAATGAAACATAAAAGCGTATAAAACAAAATGTAGCTTATTAAAAAAAATACTTCCAATATGTCAACTAACAACAAAAATGTAATTCCGTTTGGCCCGCAGCAGAAACCATGGAGCGAATTAACTTTCCCCTGGGCTGATAGTACAGGCCCCGAAGAAGATCCTGTGAAACTGTATGAGTCAGTACCGCCAAAAAATGTTCAAGGTTCATTTCCGGTTATTGATTATCAGAAGTTCGAGATACCACCTGAAGGTTTAACTGGTGAAGAATATTTGGCTGCAATGGCCGACCTGAAGGCCTTTATAACAACGCAGCATCAAAACTTTACGGGCTACCAAACCAATGAGTTTATTGAAAACAACCAAGAATTATCCTGGCTATTAGATATTCACACGAACAATGTGGGTGATCCCTTTACAACCGGCATATTTGCGCTTAACACAAAGTTTGTTGAACGGGCAGTGCTGGATTACTTTGCTTCCCTATGGCGGGCGCATTGGCCCTGCGACAGTAAAGATAATCACGATACCGACCGGTATTGGGGCTACGTCATGTCTATGGGATCAACAGAAGGTAATATTTATGGGATTTATAACGGGAGAACTTACCTGAGCGGCGGCAAATTGATTGCAGACCCGGACGCATCAAAAAAAGCCGGTGCTAAATTAAAGAGAGGAAAATTTGTGCTCGAGAAAACATATAAAATGGTGCACCCGGCAGATGGAGATAACAATCCTAATAAGTACAAGCCGATCGCTTTCTTTTCAGAGGATACACACTATTCTGTGATTAAAGGTGTAAACATATGTTCGCTCACTACTTTTTCTGAAGAGGGTAACCGCAATTATAAATTACAATGCCCGATAACAGAAGACGGTGTGTGGCCCGATGAAGTGCCATCGCATAATATCAATCATAATGATCCGCTTTCAGGTACGATTAAAGTGGATGATCTTGAAAAACTGGTTGAATTCTTTTTGAAGTTAGGACACCCCATCTTCATGGTGCTTAACCAAGGATCCACATGGAAAGGTGCGTATGACGACGTGCCCGCGGTGGATGCGATGCTAAAGCGGCTGGGTGAAAAATATCCCTGGCTTTGGGAAAGAAAGGTTGAATATGAGGTTAACGGCAAAAAAATTGAAGATAAACGAAGGGGATTTTGGCTGCATATTGATGGCGCTCTCGGCTCGGCCTACCTTCCTTTTTTACGAATGGCGCAGACACAGGGAAAACTACCGGGAAAGAAAGTGCCCGAATTTGATTTTAGTATAGATGCCGTGATGAGCATTGTTTGTTCAAGCCATAAATGGATCGGGGCGCCCTGGCCCGGTGGCATTTATATGACCAAAAGAAAATACCAGTCGAGTCCGCCAGATACCGCAGGTTATATTGGATCGCCCGATACTACGTTAGGCGGATCGCGTAATGGTTTTACTCCGTTGCTGTTTTGGAAATATTTTGCACGCCATAGTTACGAAGCAAATATTGGAAGGGCGCTGCAAACTGAACAAGTTGCCCTCCAATTTGAGCAGGAATTAAGAAAATTAGAGACTGAATTAAAACAAACCGATCAGGAAGCTGATCTGTGGATTCACCGTTCAGAATTATCGCTGGCTGTTCTTTTCAGGATGGTAAACCCGGACATTACATACCAGTTTACGGTTGATTCTGAACGCATATTGGTACCGATTAAGCAGGATGGTAAACAATATTCGGAATACAGAACTTACGCACATGTGTATGCGATGAGCTCTTTGGGTGAACTTGGTTTGGTCGATAAATTAATTGCTGCTATTCGTGAAGCTTGTAAAAAGGGATGGAAAAATGCATTCCCGAATGTTGTAGATAGTTTATCAAACCCCTCAAAACCGGAACTGGTTATGTAATAGTTGAAAAAGACCCCCATGATGAGTATAGCCCAACCTTCCTTCAAGTACATAGAAATTAACGTTGGCATTTGGTATCCGAGCCTGCAGCTTAGCCATACTTGTGCCATAGAAAAGAGCGATGTACTTGTGCCCTGCAACCCCAACGATCTTTCTGCAACAGAGTGTCCGTTCCGGCATGATTAAATTCAGGCCGTTTGCTAAATTCAATTAGTTTTTTTTGGAGCCTGCGAATCCTTGTTTACTTTTTTTAGAAAACCGTGAAACCTTTTGTTTAAAAATTACCCCTACAGCATTTCATTTTTTGGTTTTCCAGGATTCTTGTTTGTTTTGCAAGAGATAGGAAATTGTTTTGAGTCTCTTTGTTATAACTTTTGCCTTGAAGCACTTCTATAGGAGTTAAGCCATTCAAGATAGCATGAGGGCGGTGATTAAAATCCTCTATTGCCTTTTTTAGATATTGATCCAGGCTGGAATAGTCTTTTATTTTTTGATGATATAGAAAACGGTATTTCAATTGTTTATTTGCAGCTTCTATCATTGAATTACTAAAATGAATATCGACCTGGGCGATAACATGATTAATTTTTGGATTGTCACTGACCTCTATCCACTTTTTCACTTCTCCGTAATTTTCTGAGCCATCATCTGTCAGGAGCATACATTCTTTGATATTAGCTGGTACAAGATATTGTTCATTTACTTTAGACAAATTTTCAAAAGCATAGGAGGCTTTTCGCTCTAGCGATAATTGATATCCGAGAATTGTTCTGGAATAATTATCCTGAACCAGGTAGATATAAGCCTTCTTTTGATCTTCAGTTTTGAATTCAGTCATATCAGCATGCAAAATTTGAAATGGGGCTGTTGCCCGAATACCCTTCGTATGGTTTTTCCTGCGGCTAATGGCCACGCTTCGTTTTAGATTAAGAAGTGAAACGTATTTATAAAAGCTGCTTAGCGTCATATGGGCAGCGCCATCTTTTCTCATTTGATGAAACTGAAGAGTAAAGAGGCCAAAATTGATACCTGGATTTAAGACAATATGTCTTAACTATATTGATTTCTTTTTGCAAAAGTTGAGCCGGATGTTTTATTCTGCATAAATTGAAAATGGACGAGATGCAGCTAATATTTCTTTTAAGTTTTGCGTATTGCTGAAAATTAAGGCTCAAGTATTTTAATGTTTGTTTTACACCAAAAGTGGCTGCCACTTTTTGAATATGACTAACCACTACAGTCTTCAATAATATCCTGCCAGCCTTAATACCTGCTGCATTAACTTTCATGAACCGTATTATTGCTATTACTCGCAGGAATGCTTTGTTAATTTTCAACAGTTTCTTATTAATCGCTACCATTTGAAGGGTATGAAAAAGGTCTTTATTTTCAAGGAACCAATCGTAACCGAAAGAATCTTGAATATCCCTGTGATTCCAATCAAATTTAGTTGAGCGAGGTATGATTTGTAAAATATTTTTAGGAAGACAATTGAGATAAAACGCTACCAAAAGATAAGGATGATAGGAAGTTTTGGTATGCTGCTGCATTGGAGTCTGGATGATAATTTATATAAAGCCACTTCCATTTAACAAGGATGGCGCAATTTATAAAAGATACTGTAAAGATTTGAGAATCAAGCTTGCCGGATATCCGGACAGTATGTTTCATAAAGTTCATAGATGTTGCAAGGGGTCTGCAAAAACCAGCGGAGTGTGCTAAACGGTGGCCAGCGCTTGTATTCTTGTATGATAAATAGCCCAAAACCTTCACTTTATTCTGGTATAGCTTAATGTAGAAGGGCAATCCTTGACCGTCTGCTTAAGTGAGCAACCACTTTTTAAACTTTCAAACTTGAGCCAGATTTTAATTTTTAATGTATTATCAATACCCACACCCTAACTAAAAAATTATTATGAGTAAATGTCGATTGAATAAATTGCGATTGCAATTGACAATGGCT
>ODAK010006723.1_pt1 | contig 11577 bp, 8 predicted proteins | sample 1539591 | NCBI WGS metagenome assembly ODAK01 (sample SAMEA3539303, study PRJEB22396) | soil metagenome | biome: tundra; feature: field; material: soil | place: USA | collected 2010-05 | depth 0.15 m | reverse complement strand
GCGACATCACGTTCGGCGGAAACCAGTTCACGGACGCGCTTCAGAAGGCCTACTCCCTCAACTTCGAGCAGGCCGAGTCCCTGAAGCGGGGCGAGCCGGTCGCCGGCCAGACCGCCCAGACGATCCAGCCCGTCCTCACGGGCGTCTCCGAGGACGCCGCCGCCGAGCTCCAGAAGACGCTGGATTTCTTCCAGGCCACCTCGGGCGCGGATCGCGTGGACTCGATCATGATTTCCGGCGGCGGCGCCAAGGCCGCACACCTCGAAGACGTCCTGAAGGACAAGTTCGGCCTCCCCGTCGAGGTCCTCAACCCCTTCCGGTCGATCTTCACGGACGATCGCGCGGTCGACGCGGCGTGGCTCTCCGAGGCTTCGCCGGCGCTCGCGATCGCCGTGGGCCTCGGCGTGAGGAAGATCGGGGAGTAGCGGCATGATTCGCATCAACCTCCTCGCCGAAGCCCGGCCGCAGCGCAAGAAGAAGGGCGTCTCCGCCCTGGGGGGCGCCGGGCGGCTCAACACGCTTCTCATGGGGGGCGTGATCGGGCTCGCGATTCTCATCGGCATCGTGCATTACTGGGTCCTCCGTTCCCAGATCAAGGCCCAGGAAGAGAAGATCCGGATCGCCCAGGTCGAAGTCGCGCGCCTCGAGGCCGTCCTCAAGGAAGTGAAGGATTTCGAGGCGAAGAAAGCCCGCCTCCAGCGCAAGGTCGACCTCATCAACCAGCTCAAGCAGAACCAGCGCGGCCCGGTGCGCCTCATGGACGAGGTCTCGAAGGCGCTGCCCGACCTCGTCTGGCTCGAGCGCATGGAATACCACGGGCACGCGATCGCAATCGACGGCAAGGCCTTCAACCCGCCCGCGGTCGCGAACTTCGTCGCGAATCTCAAGCTCGTTCCCTCTTTCCAGGAGCCGAAGGTGGAATTCACGGCGTGCAGCGGGCCCGCCGGCTCGTCGCTCTACTGCTTCAAGACGAGCTTCGGGTTCTCGAACATCGATCGCACGCAGCCCGACGGCGGCGCCGCCGCGAAGCCGGCCGAGCCGCCACAACCGGCTGAGCCGTCGAAGCCGGCCGGACAGCCGAAGAAGGCCTAGGGAGAGCCATGGCGACGCTCGACCTCAAGCAGCTCGAAGACAAGCCCTGGTATTACGGGCTCGGCATCGGTGTTTTCGTCGCCGTCGTGCTCTACGCGGCCGCCTACTACCAGCTGCCCAACTTCAGCGAGATGAAGCAGACGCTGGAGAACAAGAAGAACGAGCTCGACCAGCTCAATCAGAAGATCACGCAGGGACGGGCTGCCGAGCGCCGCCTGCCTCAGCTGCGCGAGGAAGTCCGTCGGACCGAGCTCGACCTGCAGCGGCTCCTTCAGATCCTGCCGACGGCCCGTAACGCCGAGGAGCTCATCAAGAAGATCCAGGCGCTCGCAGGGCAGGGCGAGTTCTTCCTCAAGAAGTGGACGCCGAAGGAATACGTCAACAAGGACTTTTACGCGGAGTGGCCGATCGACCTGCAGATCGACGGGACGTACCACAACCTCGCGCTTTTCTTCGAGAAGGTGGCGCGGTTCTCCCGGATCATCAACATCGAGGATCTCGTCATGACCGGCTATCCCGACGCGGCCGGAGGCCGCACGCTCGGGGCGACCTTCTCGATGAAGACGTTCATCTACCTCGGCGACACGGAAGCTGCCGGGGCCGCCGCGCCCGCGCCGAAGAAGGCCGGCCCACCCCCCGCGAGTGCGAAGAAGAAAGGGCTCGAGGGAGAGGAATGAGCGTGCGCCGCCGCTTCGCCGCTACGACCCTGCCGGCCGTCCTCCTGGTCTTGAGCGCGCCCACGCCCTCGCTCGCTCAGGCTCCGCCCGCGACCGCGGCCGCTCCAGCCGAGACGCCCGCTCCGGGGGCCCCGGGCAAGGTCACCGAGCAGGACTTCACCCCGTCCGTCTACACCTACGAGGTCGGAGGCCGGCGCGACCCCTTCCGCTCGCTGCTCGTGCGCAACCCGTCCGAGAAGGATCGCGTGCGCCCGCCGGGCCTCGCGGGGATCATGGTGGACGAGCTCGAGCTGCAGGGCACGATCAAGGTCAAGCAGGCTTGGGTCGCGATGATGCGCAGTCCGGACAACAAGTCGCACCTCGTCCGCAAGGGGACGACGCTCTTCGACGGCGAGGTCATCGATGTGTCGGCGACGGAAGTGACGTTCCGGCAGAACGTGAACGATCCGACGAACCCGAAGCCGTTCCGGGAAGTGGTCAAGGCGCTCGCACTCCAGAAGAAGTCGTGACCGAAGGGATGTCCATGACGACGAAGCTGATGGGCTCTAGGAACTCGAAGGGCACGGGAGATCTCGTGCCGTCCGGGGGAGGAAGCATGCGGCGGAACCGAAGGGGATTCATGTCCCGTTTCGCGGCGCTCGCGCTGGTCGGCCCCGTGCTCGGCGGCTGCGCCTCGCGCAACGACCGGGTCGCCGCGGGAAACCCGTCTGCAACCGGCATGTCTGCAAACGGCGTTGCGCCTGCCACGCTCACGGGAGCCACCCTCCTGACCGACGGAGAGACGCCGCGGCTGCTCCTCAGCGGCAACGGCCCTCTCTCTCCAACGCTTTACAACCGCGAAGGCTCGACGAAGGTCGTCGTGGACATCGCGAACGCGGTCGTGTCCCCCGGCCTCGAGCCCCCGCGCGCGGACGGCGTGATTCTGTCGCGCCTCGACATGAAGTCGTTCACGGAGATGGGCAAGCCCCACATCCAGTTCGAGCTCACGGGGCGGTCGCCGCTCGAGCCCGCCATCACCTCGGAATCCGGCTCGCCGGCCATGGCGATCGCGCTCGGAAAGGCCGCGACAGCGACGACGATGGCCTCCGCGACTCTTCCGGCTCTTCCGGCGTCGGCCCCGCCCGCCGCGGAGACGACGAACGCTCCGGAGCCAGTCCCGGCCGAGCCCGTGGTGAGAGTCGAAGACGTTCCGGCCACCGTGAGCGCCTCCGCTGGCGCTCCGGCGGGCGTGAGCGCCTCCGCTGGAGTTCCGGCGGCGGCTCCCGCTGCCGTGGCCGCCGGAAGAGACGCCCCGCCGGTGCCCGTCCGTCACGCCGCCGCCGGTCGCGCCGCGACGCGCCTGTCGGGCGTGAGCGTACAGGTTTCGAACGGAAAGCTCGTCGCGACGCTCGCCGGCAACGGAAGCTTCACGTACGAGACGTTCGCTCTCGAGAACCCGCCGCGCTACGTCGTGGACCTTCCGGGCGTCCTGCTCGCGATGTCGAAACGGGCACAGGACGTCAAGCACTCCACCGTGAGCCGCGTGCGCGTCTCACAGTTCAAGACCGGGGCCGAGCCCGTGACGCGCGTCGTTTTCGACCTCGCGTCTCTTTCCGAGCCTGCCGCGAAAGCCTCGCCCTCGGCGCTGGCTCTCGTGTTCATGAGCGCCTCCGCTGCGTCTTCCATGAACGCCTCCGCTGGCGCTTCGGCGGCGGCGGCCATGAGCGCCTCCAATGCCTCCGAACCGCAGCCCGCGCTCGTGCGCGCCGCGCCCGAGAAGGTCGCGGCCACGCCGCCGGTGCCGGCCGCCGCGTCGTACGAGAAGCACGAGATCGACGACCCGAAAGAGCCGGTCGTGAGCGAGGGCCGCGCGCTCGACGTGACGACATCTTCATCTTCGGCAGGGTCTTCGGCCCAGGCCAGCGCTGCGGTCCGAACGGCGGCTCCCGCCGGGGAATCGAAGGCAGCGGCGCCGCCGCCGGCTTCGGCGGCTCCGGCTCCTCTGGCTCCTCCGGCGGCCCCGGTCGCCGTGGCAACGGTTCCGGCCCCGAAGTCCGAGACGACGCATCTCGTGCAAGCGTCGCCCGAGGTCCATGAGGTCAAGGCTCCGCCCGCGGCACCCGCCGCTCCCGCCAAGTCGGTCTCCGCCGAGCCTCGCCGGAAGAAAGTCGTGACGGCCGAGGACAAGGCCCTGATCGAGGCGGCCGAGGCGCTTCTCGTCCAGCAGGACAGCTCCTCGCGCCCGCACGAGATCGCGAATCCCTACGAGACGCGTACGCTCGGTGCCGGCGACAAGCAGTACACCGGCGAGCCGATCACGCTCAATCTCAAGGACGCGGACATCAAGGACACGCTCCAACGGTTCAGCGAGCTGACGCAGCTGAACATCGTCCTCGACCCGGACGTGCGCGGAACGGTCACCGTGAGCCTGCAGGACATCCCCTGGGACCAGGCGCTCGAGCTGATCCTCAAGATCAACCAGCTCGGGTACGTGCTCGAGGGGAACATCATGCGGATCGCGTCCACGACCAAGCTCACGCAGGAGGAGAACTCGCGGCTGCAGTTCCTCCAGGCGCAGGACAAGAACCGCCCGCTCCGCACGGTGCTCCAGAAGATCTCCTACGCGAATGCCAACGAGATGGCGGCCACGGCGCGCAAGGTCATGTCGGCACGCGGCGACATCTTCATCGACACGCGCTCGAATACGCTCGTCATCAAGGAGCTGCCTGACTACCTCCCGACCGTCCTCGATCTCATCAAGAACCTGGACGTCGCGAGCCCGCAGGTCATGATCGAGGCGCGGATCGTCGAGGCGAACCGCACGTTCTCGAACTCAATCGGCGTCGTGTGGGACTTCAACGGCGTCGCGGGCGCCGCGACGGGCAATACGACGGGCCTCGTCTTCCCGAACTCGGGCTCCGTCGCAGGCAACGTCTCGCTCCCGAGCGGCGCGCCCCAGGTTCTCTCGCTCTCGCTCGCGAACGTCCTCAACACGTTCAATCTCGACGCGGCGCTTCACGCGGCCGAGTCGCGCGGCCTCGTCAAGGTCATCTCCACTCCGAAGGTTCAGACGCAGACCGGCGAGGAGGCCTCGATCCAGTCGGGTTTCCAGATCCCGGTCCAGACCACCGTGAACAACACGACGTCGGTCCTCTACATCAACGCGACGCTCCGGCTGGACGTCACGCCGCAGATCACGAACGAAGGCACCGTCATCATGAACATTACGATCCAGAAGCGTGAGCCGGCGGTCGGCATCAACATCGCGGGAGGCCAGAACATCCCGCTCACGACGCGCGATGCCAAGACGCGGCTCATGGTGCGCGACGGCGGCACGGCCGTGATCGGCGGCATCTTCAAGATCACCACGAACGACGGGCAGTCGATGATCCCGGGCCTCTGGAAGATTCCGATCCTGGGCAACCTGTTCCGGAGCCGGGACCAGACCGAGAGCACGGACGAGCTCATGATTTTCATCACGCCGCGGATCATTCGGTGAGGAGCGAACTGATGAAGAAGCGCTTTTTCATTCTCGCCGCCGTTCTCGCCGCCGTCACGGTCGCCGCGCTTCCCGGCTGCTCGACGAACACGCAGGGCGACAGCGCCTCACCGGTGTTCCTTGCGGGCGATTTCGAGCTCCTGCCCGCCGGGAAGTGCGTGAACGACACCACGCCCCTTCAGTTTTCGAATACCGTGCTCCGGAATCGCCTCAAGAACCCGGCCGTGACCTCGACGCAGTTCCTCGACGTGCAGGTCGACCAGTACATCGTCGTCTGGACGCGCGTCGACGGCGGGACGACAGCCTCGCCCTCGCAGACCTTCCCCGGCGACTTCCTCGTCCCTCCGAACGGGCAGTCCACTCTGACGAATTACATTTACATGTCCTCGGACGACCTCATCCGGCCGCCGCTCGACCAGCTCTTTCCGTTCAACGGCGGCATCGACAAGGAGACGGGAAAAGCGGAAATTCGCCAGGCCGGAAACGTGACGTGGTACGGCCACACGCTTTCGGGGCAGCCCGTCACCTCCGACGTGGCGACTTTCGGCATGATCTTCACGTATTGCGGGTCCGCCGGGCGCATCGAGGCCAAGCGTGCCCAGTGACGAGGTGACTTCCATGCGACGTTTCCAGATTCCGCACGCCGCGTTGGTCGCGGGCCTTGCCGTGCTTCTCAGCGGCTGCTCCGGCGAGACGCCGACGGCACCGTCTTCGAACGGCGGAACCGGCAACGGCAGCGGCAGCGGCGGCTCGTGCACGGTGCTCGTCTCGATGTCGGCCACGACGCAGAGTCCCATCGTCGGGACGGCTTCCATCGTGAGGGCCACGGTCACGCGGGCAGGCGTTCCGGTTCCGGACGGCGGCTCCGTGCAATACACGACCGATCTCGGCTTGTTCGAGGAGAACGGCCTGAACACGATCTCGAAGACGACCGTCGGCGGCGTAGCCGACGTGACCGTATTCTCCTCGAACGGCGGTACGGCGCACGTCAAGGCGGTCTTCGATTGCGCGAACGCGCAGATCAATCTGCAATTCGGCGGCGTTCCGGACACGGGCCCGTACATCTCGTCGCTCACGCCGACGACCGGTTCGTGTGCGGGCGGCGACACGGTCACGATCCTGGGCGGCCGCTTCGGAACCGGGACCGCCGACGTCTTCTTCGGCGGCGTGAGGGGCTCGATCAAGGGCGCCGTCACGAACACGCAGATCACCGTGACGACGCCGGCTCACCCGCTGAAGAATTCAGCCGTGCCGGAAACCGTAAACGTCGTCGTGGTCGTGAACGGATTGACGTCCCCGCCATTCCAGTTCACCTTCGCGTGCATCCCCCCCGGCCTGCAGATCTTCCTTTCGTCGATCAGCCCGACTGCCGGCTCTCCGGCGGGCGGGGACGTCGTCCAGATCTTCGGCGGCCACTTCGGCACGAACATCGCCACGACGCAGGTCACGTTCTGCGGCGCGTCGGCGCAGATCACCGCGCAGACGGACCAGCAGATCACCGTGACGACGCCCCGGCACGTGCTGGCGAACCCGGCCATCTCCGAGACGTGCGACGTCTCGGTCCGGCGCGACATCGGCCTCGTTTCCGAGAATTCCGCGACGCTCCTGCAGGCTTTCACGTATCGCGGCAACGGGTCCGGCACGACCTGCAACACGGATCCGACCTTCTTCATCTCGAGCCTCACGCCGAACACCGGCCCGCCCGACGGCGGCACGACCGTCACCCTGACGGGCAGCGGCTTCGGCCCGACCGCCTCGCTCATGCGCGTCGACTTCGGCGGCACGCCGGCGACGATAACCGCCATCTCGAACACGACCATCGTGGTTTCGACGCCCATACGCACGCTCGCAGACCCGAGCAACCCGGAGACCGTCGACGTCACAGTGACGGATCTCGGCAGTCCGACCCAGCGCTGCGCGCGCGTCGTGAGCGGCTTCACGTACACGGCGGCGGCTCTCACGCCGACGATTTACTCCGTTTCGCCGAGGACGGGCCCGAACGACGCCACGACACGCGTCTCGATCTTCGGCGACGGCTTCCAGTTCCCGATGCAGGTCTTCCTGACCGGCGGCACCTGCGGCGCGCAGCTCGTCGAGGCCTCGGTCGCCAGCATCACGCTCAACACGATCGTGTTCAGCGCGCCGGCCGCCGTGGGCGGAAACGTCTGCCTCTCGAGCCAGCTCGTTGACATCGTCATCAAGAATCCGTCGACCGGGAAGGGCACGTCGTGCCCGGCCTGCTTCAAGTACTACCCTTGTCCGACGATCACGTCATTTGGCCCCGGCTTCGGCCCGTACACGGGTGGGACGCAGGTCATCATCACCGGCCACAACTTCGAGGAGCCGGCGGTCGTCGGCGGCGGGGGCACGGCGTGGTCGCCGATCTCCGTGTCGTCGGAGCAGATCATCGCAGTCACTCCGCCCCTCATCGTGAGCGGATGCGCGGATGTCTCCGGGCCGGTCCTCGTAAACGGCACCTCATTGAGCTGTCCGACGGCTTCGAGCGCGCCTTCTGTCTTCACGTATTACGTGAAGAGCGTCAGCCCATTCATACAGAACATCGTGCCTTCGAGCGTTCCCGAGGCCGGTGCCGCCGGAGTCGTGATCACGGGCGGCAACTTCTTCGGGAACGAGCGCGTGGAAGTGAAAATCACCCCAACCGCAAGGGTGATCCCGACCTCAGAGACGCCAACGCAGATCATTTTCAATGTGCCGCAATTCACGGGCACATTCAATACGGTCGCGTGTACGACCGCTGGCGGTGCTGCGGGCAAAATGAACGTCCCCACGCCCGTTGATGTGGACGTCGTTAACGCCACGACAACGTGCCCCTCCTCGACCGAGCAGATCACGTACATCCCGACTGACCAGACCTGCAAATGACGTCCCGTTTCTGAGAACCCTGGTTCGGGCCGCCTCCGGGCGGCCCGAACTTTCTCGGAGCCGGATGCCGTAGACTTCGGAGTCGGATCAACGCACATGGCCCTTTTCGGCGGTCCCTCCACCCCGGTGTCCCGTCTCGAGGAGCTCAAGAGGCTCCTTCAGAAGGACCCCACATCGCGCCAGTTCCTGGCGCTCGCGGAGGAGTACCGCCGCCACGGGAAGTACCGCGACGCCGTCATCACTCTCGAGCGCGGGCTCCAGATGCACTCGACCTCGGTGGCGGCGCACGTCGCCCTCGGACGGACCTATCAGCAGCTCGACCGCCTCGAGGACGCGATTCGTGCGTTCACGAACGCGCTCCGGCTCGATCGCGAGAACCTGGTCGCCATCCGCCAGCTCGCCGAGGTCTACCTGGCCAGGGGAGACAAGATCGAGGCGATCAAGAAGCTGAAGCTCTACCGCGGGCTCAAGGCCGGAGACCGCGATGTGAACGACATCATCCAGAAGCTCGAGGAGGAGATGTCGGCCGCGGTGGCCGAGCGCCCCCGCTCGGGCGTGCAGCCGGTTTTTTCCGACTTTCCCGAGGCGCCGCGCCCCTCGGCCCATTTTCCGAGCGGGATTCGGCGGGCCCAGATGATCCCGCGGCTGGAACGCGTCGAGGCACCGCCCTCGCCGCCTCCCCCGCCCGAGACGAAGCCGGATCTCATGGAGCTCACCTACGACGGCGCGGCGATCTCGAAGGCGGTCGAGGCCGTACGCCTGCCTCCGGCGGAGGCGTCGCCGCTCCTGCCGCCGCCGCCGCTCCTGCCACCACTGCCGCAGGTCACGGTCGTTCCGGTGGAGACCTCTTCCGTCCTCGCCGCTCCCGCCGAGGCGCCCACGCTCTCACCTTTCACCGCGCCGATCGCGTCGATTCGCGAGCAGCCGGAGCCCGAGAAGGCTCCGTTCGCGGTCGCCGAGAGCGAAGCGGAGCCGGACGTTCCGGAGGAGGAGGCGACCGCCCCGTTCACGTTCCCGGTGGATCTCTACCGGACGGAGGCGGCGACGTTTTCTTCCAGGGCGTCCGTCGAGACGGCTCCGTTCGACGTCTCCGACGCGCGTCCCGAAGTGCCGGCGAAAGGCGAGCTCCTCGTCTCGGAGACCCTCGGAGACCTCTACCGCGCTCAAGGCCACATGGCCGATGCTCGCGAGACGTATCGCACGCTCGCGGAGACCGCTGCCGACGAGGCGCGCGCCCGCGCGCTGCACGAAAAGGCCGCGGCGCTTTCCCCGGCCGAGCGGACCGACCATCCGCGCCTGCGGCGTCTGGCGCGGCGCTTCCCGAAGCGCCCCGAAGCGACCGTGGATGACCTGCACGGGATTCTCTCGAACCTCGTCGAGGGGACGGAGGGAATCCGCGCCGCGACGCTCACCGACCTCGCGGGGCTTCCGGTCGTGATGGCCGGACCGTCGTCGCGCGAGGCCTCGATGGAGACCCTCGTCGCGGAGCTCAGCTCTTTCCTGAAGAACGTCCGGCGCACGACGGCCGAGACCGGCACGGGCGAGCTCGAGTCCCTCGCGGTCGCCGGCCCGAATGGAGGGGTCGTCGTCTCACCCGTGAACGCCGATTACTCTCTCATCCTCAGGGTCGACCCCGAGGCGGCGCTCGGCGAGATCCGGTGGGAGGCAGCGCGCACGGCGCGCGCCCTCCGCCCGGCGGTTCGCTGAGAGGCCTCCTGGGAAGCGCCCCGGGAATCGAAAGGGAACGATGAACGTCAAGGAGATCAAGGAACTCGTCGAGCTGGTGTCGCGCCGGGGCCTTGCCGGTCTCGAGATCGAACGCGCGGGCTTCCGCCTCCGCATCGAAGGGGCCCCCGCACAACGCGCCGCGCCCGTCTTCACGCAAGCCCTCGCCGATTCGGCGACCCCCGAGGCGCCCGCGCTGCCCCCGGCCGCGCCGGCCGCGGCCGTCGCTCAACACGTGTCCCCGGGCCCGCCGGGCTCGGGAGAGCGCGAAGGCTTTCACGTCATCACCGCGCCGATCGTCGGCACGTTCTACCGCGCCGCGAACCCGGACGCCGAGCCCTTCGTGAAGGTCGGCGACGTCGTGGAGAAGGGCAAGACCCTTTGCATCGTCGAGGCGATGAAGCTCATGAACGAAATCGAAGCGGACATCTCGGGCACGGTGGTCGCCATCTACCCGCAGAACGCCCAGCCGGTGGAGTTCGGAGAGAAGCTCTTCGCGATCCAGCAGCGCTGACGGGTATACGTGTTTCAGAAGATCCTCGTCGCCAACCGTGGAGAGATCGCGCTTCGTGTCATCGCGGCCTGCAAGGAGCTCTCGATCGCGACGGTCGCCGTCCACTCCGAGGCGGACCGCGACTCGCTTCACGTGCGCGCCGCCGACGAATCGGTGTGCATCGGCCCGGCTTCGCCCTCGGGTTCGTACCTGAACATCACCTCGCTCGTGGCGGCCGCGGAGATTACCGGCGCCGACGCCGTGCATCCGGGCTACGGCTTCCTCGCGGAGAACGCGCACTTCGCGGAAATCCTCGAGGAGGTCGGGTTGAAGTGGATCGGGCCCTCGCCGGAGGCGATCCGGCGGATGGGCGACAAGGCCATCGCGAAGGAGACCGTCAGGAAGGTGGGCGTGCCGACGATTCCCGGCAGCCCCGGCCCGCTCGCCTCGATCGAGGACGCGATGAACATCGCGATCCGGATCGGCTATCCCGTGCTGCTGAAGGCGGTCGCCGGGGGCGGAGGCCGCGGCATGCGCGTGGCGCGCTCGGACAAGGAGCTCGCGGCCGCGTTCGACCTCGCGACGTCGGAGGCCGAGCGCGCTTTCGGCAACGGGAGCGTCTATCTCGAAAAGTACCTCGCGGAGCCGCGGCACGTCGAGTTCCAGATCTTCGGTGATCAGTTCGGGCGCGTCGTCCACCTCGGGGAGCGCGAGTGCTCGCTCCAGAGACGCCATCAGAAGGTCCTCGAGGAATCGCCGTCGCTGGCGCTGACGGACGCGCTGCGCGCGAAAATGGGCGCCGCGGCCGTGGCCGTGGCGAAGGCGGTGGACTACGCGGGGGCCGGCACCGTGGAGTTCCTCGTGGACGAGGACGGCTCGTTTTACTTCATGGAAATGAACACGCGCATCCAGGTCGAGCACCCGGTGACGGAAATGGTGACCGGCTTCGACCTCGTGAAGGAGCAGATCCGGGTCGCCGCGGGTGAGCCGCTGTCGTTCGGGCCGACTCCGCCCGGCGACGGCCTCGGGTGGCGCCCGCAGGGACACGCGATCGAGTTTCGCGTCAACGCCGAGGATCCGGTCACGTTCGCTCCCTCGCCCGGCACGATCACGACGCTTCACCTGCCGGGCGGGCCCGGGGTGCGCGTGGACACGGCGGCCTATTCCGGCTGGAAGATTCCTCCGTATTACGACTCGCTCATCGCGAAGCTCATCGTGCACGGGCGCGA
>ODAK010006722.1_pt1 | contig 11580 bp, 10 predicted proteins | sample 1539591 | NCBI WGS metagenome assembly ODAK01 (sample SAMEA3539303, study PRJEB22396) | soil metagenome | biome: tundra; feature: field; material: soil | place: USA | collected 2010-05 | depth 0.15 m | reverse complement strand
CGACCGGCCGCCCAGCCGGGTTGGGGCGGTCGAGCACCCAGACCGACTTGCCGTAGGCCGCCGCCGCCTCCAGCACGTACCGTAGCGTGGTGATGAAGGTGTAGATGCGGCAGCCCAGGTCCTGCAGATCGACCAGCAACACGTCGAAAGTGTCGAGCATGGCCTCGGTGGGCCTGCGCACTTCGCCATAGAGGCTGAAGACCGGAACGCCGCTGACCGGATCGCGGAAGTCGGCGGTCTCGACCATGTTGTCCTGCTTGTCGCCGCGCAGGCCGTGCTGCGGCCCGAGCGCCGCGGTCAGGTTCACATCGTCAAGGGCGGCCAGGGCGTCCAGGCTATGGGTCAGATCCTGGGTCAGCGACGCTGGGTGTGCGAGCAGGGCGACGCGGCGGCCCGCGAGCGGCGCGCGCAGAGCCGGGTCTTCGAGCAGCTGGTCGATGCCGAATTTCATGTGGGTCCCGCGGGAGAAAGATCGAGCGCGAACGAATCAGGATGATGAAAGTCGGGCTTTCCGGGTGGATGCGCCAAGGCCCAATAGGACTTTTCGCCGTTCAGCGCCTCGATGACCGCCGACAACCCGAGGCGCCAGGCCCGCTCGGCTGGCAGGTCGGGCAGATCGAGCGTGACGGTCAGTTCGAAACGATCGCCGCTGGTCCTCGCCTCGATGTCCGCGGGCGTGATGTCCGCCTTGGCCATTCCCTGCCGATAACCATCGAACCGATAGGCGGCCCACGCCGCAGTCGGCGCGAAGTTGAATTCGAAATAGGGCTCGTCCGCGCCCGGACGAACGAAGGCCTCGAAGCAGGTTCTTTTCCAAAGCTCGTCCGCCCGCACCGGCTGGCCCGCAGGCGGCAGGTAGAGCGCTCCCAGATCGCCATTCACGATATAGGTAAGCTTCAGAACACCCGGCCGCGGGCGCTCCGCCGCCGCGGCCACCTCTATGGCCGCTCCGCTGGGCGTGGCCGGGTGCGGTCTCAGGACCATTCCGGCTTGACGGCTAGACCACCGCCTCGCCGTTCAGAAACGCCTCGGCCATGGCGCAGTGCATGGCGACGCCGCGGGCCATGACGCGTTCGTCCAGCACCATGCGGTTGGAGTGCAGGCCGCAGCAGCTGTGATAGTCGCCGCCGTCCGGCACCGCGCCGATGAAGGCCATGGCGCCGGGCACCTTCTGCAGCACATAGGCGAAGTCCTCGGCGCCCATCATCGGCGTCGGCATGGTGCGCCAGCCACCCTCGCCGAACAAGGCCTGGGCGGTGCGCTGGGCCAGCTCGACGATGCGGCCGTCGCAGACGGTGACCGGGAAGCCGGAGGTGATCTCGACCTCGGCCTTGGCGCCGTGCGCCAGCGCCACGTGCGTCGCCACCCGTTCGACGCCCTCGTGCATCAGCGTGCGGATGCGTTCGTCCAGCGTGCGAATAGTGCCGAGCAGGCTGGCGGTCTCGGGGATGACATTGTCGGTCGTGCCGCCTACGATCTTGCCGACGGTGAGCACCGCCGACTCGTTCGGGGCGACCTTGCGGCTGACCAGGGTCTGCAAGGCCAGCACGATCTCACAGGCGATCGGCACCGGGTCAATGGTCTCGTGCGGCATGGCGCCGTGGCCGCCCTTGCCCGTCACCTTGATCTCGAATTCGTCGGCCGAGGCCAGCAGCGGGCCCGTGCGGCTCGCGAACACGCCCGCTGGCATATTGGGCGAGATGTGCAGGGCGAAGGCCGCGTCCGGGGCCGGATCGTCCAGCAGGCCGTCTTCCATCATGAAGCGGGCGCCGTGCCAGCCCTCCTCGCCGGGCTGGAACATGAAGATCACCGTGCCGTTCAGCCGCTCGCGCTCGGCGCAAAGCGCATGCGCCGCGCCGGCCAGCATGGCCACGTGGGTGTCGTGGCCGCAGGCATGCATGGCCCCCTCGGTCTGGGAATGGAAGTCGAGGCCGGTGTCCTCGTGCAGCGGCAGGGCATCCATGTCGCCGCGCAGCAGAATGGTGCGGCCATTGCCAGAGCCGCGCAGGATGGCGACGAGGCCCGTGGTCGACGGACCCTCGCGCAGCTCCAGGGGCAGGCCCTGCAGGGCGCGCTTGATCTTGGCGGTGGTCTTCGGGCAGTCGAGGCCGAGCTCCGGCTCGGCATGGATGGCGCGGCGAAGGGCGATGGCCTCGCCCAGCAGGGCCTCGCCGGAGCTGGTCCAGAGGTCGGCGTCGACAACGAGAGCGTTCATGTCAAATCCCTGATCTAGCGACCGGTGAAGGCGGGCGCGCGTTTTTCCAGATAGTGGGCGACGCCCTCCTTGAAGTCCTCGGAGACGAAGCTGCCGGCCATGTCGCCGTTGGCGGCGTCGATCGCCTCGCCGAGGCCTTGGAACTGGGCGTTCCAGATTTCGCGTTTGATCTCGCGCAGCGAGCGCGGCGAGACCTCCTTGGCCAGCATGGTCGCATAGGCCATGACCTCGTCCTCGAAGCTGGCGTGGCTGAAGACGCGGTTGACCAGGCCGATCTCCCGCGCCTCCGGCGCGAGGACACGGCGGGCGGAGAAGAGCAGGTCCGCCGCATTGGCCATGCCGACCAGGCGCGGCAAGAGCCAGCTTACCCCATGCTCGGCGATCAGGCCGCGGCGGGAAAAGGCGGTGGTGAAGACCGCCGCGTCCGAGGCGAAGCGCATGTCGGCATAAAGCGCGATGACCAGGCCGAGGCCGGCGCAGGCGCCATTGACCGCGGCGATGATCGGCTTGGGCACCGCGGGGAAGTAGGAATAGGTCTTGGAAAAGTCGTCGCGCGCCTTCGGGTCGAAGGGTCCGGCGCCGCGGGCCGGCGCGCGGCTGTCGGACTGGATGTCCTGCAGGGTCTGCATGTCCGCCCCGGCGCAGAAGCCGCGCCCGGCGCCGGTCAGCACGATCACCCGGACTGCCTCGTCATCGGCCGCCGCGCGCATGGCGGCGCGCACCTCGCCCTCCATGATCCCGGTCCAGGCGTTCAGCTTGTCCGGCCGGTTCAGCGTCACGACCGCGACCCCGTCGGTGACACGATAGGTGATCTCGGCATAGGCCATCGGCGGCGTCCTTCTTCCCTATCCTGACATCCATAGACCCTCTCTCCGCTTGCGGGGAGAGGGTTAGGTCGAGGGCATGAACAGCAGCGCCGGATGCTCCAGTTTCACCTTTACCGCCTGGATGAAGGCGGCGGCGTCATAGCCGTCGACGACGCGGTGATCGAAGGAGGAGGAGAGGTTCATCATCTTGCGCACGGTGATCTGGCCGTCGCGGACCACCGGCCGCTCGACGATGCGATTGGGGCCGATGATAGCCACCTCCGGCGCGTTGATGATCGGGGTGGTGGCGATGCCGCCCAGCGCGCCAAGACTGGTCACGGTGATGGTCGAGCCGGTCAGCTCCTCGCGGGCCGCCTTGCCGTCGCGAACCGCCGCCGCCAGCCGGGCGATCTCGGCGGCGAGGTCCCAGAGGTCTCGCGCCTCGGCATTGCGGATCACCGGCACGATCAGCCCGTCCTTGGTCTGCACCGCGATACCAGCATGGACGGCGGCGTGGCGATGCACCACACCAGCCTCGTCGTCGAACAGGGCGTTGACCTGCGGGAAGTCCGGCAGCACCTGGACCAGGGCCTGGATCAGGAAGGGCGGCAGGCTGAGACTGGGTCGGCCCTCGGCTCGCGTCGCGTTCAGATGCGCGCGTAGACCCTCCAGTTCGGTGACGTCGATCTCCTCGACATAGGCGAAGTGCGGAATGCGGCGCTTGGAGTTCGACAGGCGCTCGGCGATGCGGCGGCGCAGGCCCAGCACCTTGACGTCCTCGACGCCATCGCGCCTGGCCAGCGGCGCGCGGGCGGCCGGCGCTGGCGACTGGTCCAGGTCGGCGTCGACGACGCGGCCATCGGGACCGCTGCCCTTGACGCTGGCCAGATCGACGCCCTGGTCCTTGGCGCGGCGCCGCGTGGCCGGCGAGGCGAGCGGCTTGGCCGGCGCCGCTGGCGCGGGCCGGGTCGGCGCCGGTGGGGCGACGACAACCTCGGCGGACGGAGCGGCCGGCTCTTCCGCCGGCGCCTCCGCATCGGTCTCGAGCACGACCAGGTCCGAGCCCACCGCGACATCGTCGCCCTCGCCCCCGGCAATGGCGGTCACCCGGCCTGCCACCGGCGAGGTCAGCTCGACGGTGGCCTTGTCGGTCATCACATCGACCAGGGCATCATCCTCGGCGATCACGTCGCCGACGGCGACGTGCCACTCGACGATCTCGGCCTCGGCGATGCCCTCGCCGACGTCGGGCAGACGGAAGACGTAGCGCGCCATGGTCTCAAGCCTCCATCGCGCGCCGCAGGGCGGCGGCGACTCGGGCGGGGCCCGGAAAATAGTCCCACTCGAAGGCGTGCGGATAGGGCGTGTCCCAACCCGCCACCCGCTCGATCGGGGCCTCGAGATGATAGAAGCAGTGCTCCTGAACCAGGGCCGAAAGCTCCGCGCCAAAGCCGGAGGTGCGGGTCGCCTCGTGCACGATGACGCAGCGCCCGGTCTTCTCGACCGAGGTTGTGATCGTGCCGATATCGAGCGGCACCAGGGTGCGCAGATCGATGATCTCGGCATCGATGCCGCTGTCCAAGGCCGCCGCCAGCGCCACGTGCACCATGGAGCCATAGGTAAGTACGGTGACCGCCGCGCCCGGCCGCGCTACCGCCGCCGATCCCAGCGGCACGGTATAGTGCTCAAGCGGAACCTCGCTGGCCGGATGGCCGGCCCAGGAGGTCACCGGCCGCTCGTGATGGCCGTCGAAGGGGCCGTTATAGAGCCGCTTGGGCTCCAGGAAGATGACCGGGTCGTCGGACTCGATCGCGCTGATCAGCAGGCCCTTGGCATCGAAGGGATTGGATGGGATCACTGTCACCAGCCCGGCCACGTGGGTGAACAGGGCCTCGGGGCTCTGGCTGTGGGTCTGGCCGCCGAAGATGCCGCCGCCATAGGGCGCGCGGATGGTCAGGGGCGCGATGAAGTCGCCGGCCGAGCGATAGCGCAGCCGCGCGGCCTCGGAGACGATCTGGTCGTAGGCCGGATAGATGTAGTCGGCGAACTGGATCTCGACCACGGGCCGCAGGCCATAGGCGCCCATGCCGACAGCGACCGCGACGATACCTGCCTCGCCGATCGGGGTGTCGAAGCAGCGGGTGACGCCGTACTTCTTCTGCAGGCCCTCGGTGGCGCGGAAGACACCGCCGAAATAGCCGACGTCCTCGCCGAAGACGAGCACGTCGGAATCGCGGCCCAGCATGACGTCCATGGCCGAGTTCAGCGCCTGGACCATGGTCATCGACGCCATGTCAGCCCTCGCCCATCGCCTTGGCCTGTTCGCGCAGGTGCCAGGGCGTCTCGGCATAGACATCGCCGAACATGGCCTGGGCCTTCACCGTCGGATCGGCCTGGGCGAGCGGCCCGGCGGCCTCGGCGCCGCGCTGGGCCTCGCGGACCAGCGCATCCAGTTCGGCGGCCAGGGCCGTGTGCTGTTCCTCCGACCATTCGCCCAGCGCGATCAGGTGGGTTTTCAGCCGCAGAATCGGATCGCCGAGCGGCCAGCCCTTGGCCTCTTCCGCCGGCCGATAGCGGCTGGGGTCGTCGCTGGTCGAGTGGCCCTCGGCCCGGTAGGTGAAGTGCTCGATCACCGTCGCGCCCAGGTTGGAGCGGGCTCTCTCCACCGCCCAGGCGGTGACCGCATAGACGGCCAGGAAATCATTGCCGTCGACGCGCAGCGCCGGCAGGCCATGGCCGATGGCCCGGGCGGCGAAGGTGGTCTCCTCGCCGCCGGCCAGGCCTTGGAAGGACGAGATGGCCCACTGGTTATTGACGATGTTGAGGATGACCGGGGCGCGATAGATCGAGGCGAAGGTCAGGGCCTCGTAGAAGTCCGCCTCCGCCGTCGCCCCATCGCCGATCCAGGCCGCCGCGATCCGGTCGTCACCTTTCAGGGCCGAGGCCATGGCCCAGCCCACCGCCTGGCTGAACTGGGTGCCGAGATTGCCCGAAATGGTGAAGAAGCCGTGCGCCCGGCTGGAATAGAGGCACGGCAGTTGGCGGCCCTGCATCGGGTCGCTGCGGTCGGAATAGACCTGGTGGGCCATGGCCGCGACCGGATAGCCGCGCGCGATCAGCAGGCCCTGTTGGCGATAGGTGGGAAAGCCCATGTCGTCGGGCCGCAGCGCCAGGGCCTGGCCGGCGGCGATGGCCTCCTCGCCGGCCGACTTGGCGTAGAAGGTGATCTTGCCCTGGCGCTGGGCGCGCACCATGCGGTCGTCGAGCGCGCGCGTGGTCATCATGATGCGCAGGCCCGAGCGCAGGGTCTCGGGCTCCAGATGCGGGTCCCAGGCCCCGACAGCCTTGCCGTCGTCGTCCAGCACCCGGATCAGCCCATAGGCCAGGTCGCGGATGGCGCTGGCCTCGACATCCACCGCGGGGCGGTCGAGGCCGCCAGCGAGCGGCGGCCTGACCGCGCTGAAGTCCGGCGGCTCGCCGGGGCGGCGGGTCGGTTCGGGGATATGCAGGCTTAGGCGGGGTGAGTCTGCCATGGGCGTCCCCACCTTACGCCGCAGGACCAGCGAAGTTCCACACCTAGACCGTGCGTTGGGCGCGATCCTTCTCGTTGGCGCCGCGAATGGCGGCCCGCGCTTCCTCCCACTGTTCGTCCGACCAGCCGCGCAGGGCGCTGAATCCGCCGCCGCCGGCCTGGTGGCCGGCGCCGTCGATGGCGATGGTCTGGCCGTTGATGTATTCGGCGCCGGGCCCCAACAGCAGGACGGCGAGGTTGCACAGCTCGGGCATCTTGCCGACCCGGCCCATGGGATTGCCGGGGCTTGAGCCATCGTCGCTGTCCTGGCGCCGCGTGGCGCCGGGATTGAGCCTGGCGGTCATGCCTTCGGTCGGGAAGGCGCCTGGCGCGATGGCGTTCAGGCGGATGTTCCTGTTGCCCCACTCGACCGCCAGCGACTGGGTCATGATGTGCAGGCCGGCCTTGGACATGGCCGAGGGCACGGTGAACGGTCCGCCGTTCCAGACCCAGGTGGTCAGGATGGAAACCACCGATCCGGGCTTCTTCTCGGCGATCCAGCGCTTGCCGCAATCGAGCGTCACGAAGAAGGAGCCGCGGAAGACGATGTTGGTGATGGCGTCGAAGCCGCGCGGCGAGAGGTCCTCGGTGCGGCTGATGAAGTTGCCGGCGGCGTTGTTGACCAGGCCGGTGAGCGCGCCGCCGTCGGACCAGATCTTGTCCAGATTGTCGCTGATCGCCTCGGGCACGCGGATGTCGCAGGGCTGGGCGACCACCTTGCCACCGTGCGCGGCCATCAGCTCGTCGGCGGCCTCCTGCAACACGCCGCCGCGGCGGCCCCAGATGTAGACCTCGGCGCCCAGGATAAGGAAGGCCTCGGCCATCACCTTGCCGAGGCCGGTGCCGCCGCCGGTGACCAGGATGCGCTGGCCCTTCATCAGGCCGGGTTTGAACATCAGGTCATCAGGCGTCATGGCGTCCTCCATTGGCGTTTTCCCGACACTCGGCGACTGCCCCGGCGGAAGGTCAAGGGGCGCGTTCAGGCGAGCTTGATCTCCTCCAGCCGCTCGGCGAGGTAGGCGCGCGCGGTGATCGGCTGCGGATAGCGGTCGGGCGTCGCCTTGCCGACACAGCTGGGCAGGGTCCGGATCAGGTAGTCGGGCGCAAAATGCAGGAAGAAGGGCATGGAATAGCGCGCCACGCCCGCGCGCTCCGGCGTCGGATTGACCACGCGATGGGTGGTCGACGGCAGGCGGTGGTTGGTCAGGCGCTGCAGCATGTCGCCGATATTGACCACCAGCGAGCCGGCCTCCGGCTTGACCGCCAGCCAACGGCCATCGCGGTCCAGCAGTTCCAGCCCCGCCTCCTCGGCGCCGAGCAGCAGCGTGATGGCGTTGATGTCCTCGTGCGCCCCGGCGCGGATGGCCGGGCCGGAGCCGGCCGTCGGTGGATAATGCAGCAGGCGCAGGATGGATTCGCCGTCGGCGACCGCGGGCGTGAACTGGTCGCGCGGCAGGCCAAGATGATGGGCGATGGCCTCAAGCAGCCTCTGGCCGAGGGCGTCCAGCCCGGCATAGAGGCCGCCGACGGACGGTTGAAAGCGGGCGATCTCCGCCGGCCAGACATTGGCCGCGCGGCCGACATGCCAGAATTCCTTCAGGTCGGCGTGGCGTTCGCCCTTGGCGGTCTCGACCCCGAACGGCGTGTAGCCGCGCTGCCCGGCGCCGCCGACGATCCGGTAACGCCGCTTGACCGTATCCGGCAGGGCGAAGAAGGCCTTGGCGCGGTCCTGCGCGGCCGCGACCAGGACTGGGTCGAGCCCATGGTCGGCGACGATGGCGAAGCCATAGCGCTCGAACGAGGCGCCGAGCGCGTCGGCGAATCGAGCGAAATCCTGCCCATGCAGGTGAAAAGAGACTGGTTGGATGGTCAAGAAAAACCCGCGCGATCGATCGTTCAGCCGATCATGCGCGATTCGTCGGAAGAAAAGGCCGCCCTAAAGCGCCCGCACACGCCTCAGGGTCTCGGCGCATTCCAGCTGCGCACGGCGTTCGGCGATTTCCTGGTAGAAGGCGGCGTTCTCGGTCTCCGCGCCCCAAGACTCGGTCGTAACCGAATCAAAGGCGGCGAAACTCCGAGTTGGGCTGGGGACTTGGTCGAAATCGATCGGTTGATCCATCGCCTATAGTCTCCTCGCGGGTGTGCTTAACGGAGTATTAGCCATTTCACCTTGGCTCGCATTCTAACATCGAACAACACCGTTCGCCGCAAATGGAGCCTGCCTCACGAAGACTTGACCATCGGGGCCGGAGCGGACGGCCGCGAATTCGGGGCGAAACGCCGCACGGGGGCCGCAGAGTAGTCAACACTCAGATTGCATATTGGCTATCGCTTCACGACGGCGTTACCATGGGGTTTGGACGCCGCGTCGGGGCGTGGGTCCGGTCGTTCCGCGATGCGAGCGCCGGCCCGCCGATCCACGAGAGTAGAGCGTCGCCAGAGGAAGCCGCTTTGCAGCGTACGATTACCGAGGGGCCGGATTACTTCCATAAGGTCGTCGATTGCCAGTGGGCCTGTCCCGCGCATACCGCCGTGCCGGAATATATCCGGCTGATCGCCGAGGGCCGCTACTCCGACGCCTACATGATCAATTGGAAGTCCAACGTCTTCCCCGGCATCCTGGGGCGGACATGCGACCGGCCATGTGAGCCGGCCTGCCGCCGCGGACGGGTCGAGGACGAGCCGGTGGCCATCTGCCGGCTGAAGCGCGTCGCCGCCGACAACAAGGACGACATCACCGCGCGCCTGCCGACCGCGCCGGCCAACAAGAACGGCAAGCGCATCGCCTGCATCGGCGCGGGCCCCGCCACCCTGACCGTGGCCCGCGACCTGGCGCCGCTGGGCTATGAGATCACCATCTTCGACGCCGACGCCAAGTCGGGCGGCATGATCCGCAGCCAGATCCCGCGCTTTCGCCTGCCGGAATCCGTGATCGACGAGGAGGTCGGCTACATCACCGGCCTCGGCATCGACATGCGCATGGGCCAGCGCATCGACAGCTTGAAGAGCCTGCTGGCCGAAGACTACGACGCCATCTTCGTCGGCTCCGGCGCCCCGCGCGGCCGCGACCTGGACGTGCCGGGCCGCGCCGAGGCCGCCGCCAACATCCATATCGGCATCGACTGGCTGTCCTCGGTCTCGTTCGGCCACATCGACAGAATCGGCAAGCGGGTCGTCGTGCTGGGCGGCGGCAACACCGCCATGGACTGCTGCCGCACCTCGCGCCGCCTTGGCGGCGAGGACGTCAAGGTGATCGTGCGCTCCGGCTTCGAGGAGATGAAGGCGTCTCCCTGGGAGAAGGAGGACGCCATGCACGAGGATATTCCGATCCTCAACTTCCTGACGCCCAAGGAATTCACCCACGACAACGGCCGTCTGACCGGCGTGATGTTCGAGAAGGTGGTCGCCGAATACGACGACAAGGGCCGCCGCCGGCTGGTCCCGACCGGCGAACCGGATCACCTGATCGAATGCGACGACGTGCTGGTCGCCGTTGGCCAGGAAAATTCCTTCCCCTGGATCGAGCGCGACGTCGGCCTCGAGTTCGACGAATGGGACATGCCCAAGGTCGATCCGGTCACCATGGGCTCGAGCCTGCCGAGCGTCTTCTTCGGCGGTGACGCGGCCTTTGGACCGAAGAACATCATCTGGGCCGTGGCCCACGGCCACGACGCGGCCATCTCAATCGACAAGCTCTGCAACGGCCACGATGTGCGCGAGCGGCTGGCGCCGGGGATCACACTGGTCAGCCAGAAGATGGGCATCCACGAGTGGAGCTACGACAACGACATCGTCAACGACCAGCGCTACCGCGTGCCCTTGCGCGACAAGGCCGAGGCGCTGGGCAATGTGCGCCTCGAGGTCGAGCTCGGATTCGATCAGGTGCTGGGCTATCGCGAGGCGGAACGCTGCCTGAACTGCGATATCGAGACGGTGTTCGCCGAGCCCTTGTGCATCGAGTGCGACGCCTGCGTCGATATCTGCCCGATGGACTGCATCACCTTCACCGACAACGGCGACGAGGCCGATCTGCGTAACCGTCTTAGCGCTCCGGCAATGAACCTGACGCAGGATCTGTATGTTTCAGATCCGTTGAAGACGAGCAGGATCATGGTCAAGGACGAGGATGTCTGCCTGCACTGCGGCCTCTGCGCCGAGCGCTGCCCGACCGGGGCCTGGGATATGCAAAAGTTCCTGCTCGATATGACCTATGCGGAAGGACCCGCTCCCGCGCAAAAGATCGCCGCGGAGTGAGCGACGCGAAATGAACGCCCTGACCCCGATCATCGACCAGCTGACCCGCACCAACGACTTCGTCGTCAAATTCGCCAATGTGAACGGATCCGGCTCGGCCAGCGCCAATGGGATGTTCGCCAAGGCGATCCTGCGCATGGGCGTGCCGGTGGCCGCACGCAACATCTTCCCCTCCAACATCCAGGGCCTGCCGACCTGGTTCGAGGTGCGCGTCTCCGAGGCCGGCCACATGGGCCGGCGCGGCGGCGTCGACCTGATGGTGGCGATGAACCCGCAGACCTGGGACAAGGACCTGGCCGAGATCGAGCCCGGCGGCTACCTGTTCTACGATTCCACCAAGCCCCTGCCGCCGGAGAAGTTTCGCGACAACATCCGTGTGGTCGGCGTGCCGCTGACCGCCATCTGCAACGCCGCCTATACCGACCCCAGGCAGCGGCAGCTGTTCAAGAACATCATCTATGTCGGCGCCCTGGCCGCCCTGCTCGACATCGACCTTAGCGTCATGGAGCAGTTGGTCGGCGAGCAGTTCAAGGGCAAGGACCGGCTGATCGCGCCGAACATCGCCGCCCTGCACATGGGCCGCGACTATGTGGCCGAGCATATAGGGCCGCTGGGCCTGAAGGTGCGCCATTCCGACAAGGTCGGCGACCGCATCTTCGTCGAGGGCAACAACGCCGCCGCGCTCGGCGCGGTCTATGGCGGCGCCACCGTCTGCGCCTGGTATCCGATCACGC
>ODAK010006719.1_pt1 | contig 11585 bp, 10 predicted proteins | sample 1539591 | NCBI WGS metagenome assembly ODAK01 (sample SAMEA3539303, study PRJEB22396) | soil metagenome | biome: tundra; feature: field; material: soil | place: USA | collected 2010-05 | depth 0.15 m | reverse complement strand
CCTGCTCGACGTACTGGGGGTACTCCGTCTTGTCAGCGTCGATCACGACCATGTCGTACGCCGCGTCGGTCATCCGGGGGAGTACGTCCAGGGCCCGGCCCGTGATGACCCGGGTGCGTTGGGGAGCGATGCCGGCAGCTGCGTAGGCCTGTTTGGCCGCCCGTTGGTGCTCGGCCTCGATGTCGATGGTCGTCAGGATGCCATCCGAGGGCATACCGAACAGAAGCCACAGGCCTGAGACGCCGGCACCGGTGCCCACCTCGACGACTGCCTTGGCGCCCGCCGCGGCTGCGAGCAGACGCAGGACCGCGCCGACGCCCGGCCGCACGGGTGTGCAGCCCAGTTCTTCGCTGCGAACCCGGGCCTTTTCGATGACCTCGGTCTCCGCGATGAACTCCTCGGAGTAGGCCCAGCTGGCCGGTTTCTGTGCGCTCATGGGTTTCACCCTACTGCGCGGGGTCCGCGGTTAGGATCAGGGTCAGTGGTGCGGCGCCTTAGACAGGCAAACCACCAGCTATACCCAGAAAGCTCACAGGTTGGTCCGGAAGCATTGTAGGTGTCAGATCCGCCGGCCGAAAGAAGATGACGTGACCACCATGAGTGAGCGCGCCGCTGCACAGCCCCCACGCGAGCCCTCCGGCGCCGATGGCCAGTCCTGGGTCCCGCCGACCTGGGAAGAGATCGTCACACAGCACTCGGCCAGGGTCTACCGGCTGGCGTACCGCCTGACCGGCAACATGCATGACGCCGAGGACCTGACCCACGACGTGTTCATCCGCGTCTTCCGCTCACTTGACTCCTACCAGCCCGGCACGTTCGAGGGCTGGCTGCACCGCATCACGACCAACGCCTTCCTGGACAAGATGCGCCGCAAACAGAGGATCCGCTTCGACGCACTCTCTGACGATGCGGCCGCTCGGCTGCCCACCCTTGAGGTGGGTCCTGAGCAGTCCTACACCGACACCCACTTCGACGACGACGTCCAGCGCGCTCTGGACGCATTGTCTGCGGACTTTCGCGCGGCGGTCGTCCTGTGCGACATCGAGGGACTGTCGTACGAGGAGATCGCGACCACGTTGGGCATCAAGCTTGGCACCGTCCGTTCGCGTATTCACCGAGGTCGTTCACAGCTGCGGGAGGCGCTCGCCCATCGTGCGCCCCACCCGAGCAAGACCCTCTCGCCGCCACGGGCTCGCCGGGGCTTTGGGCTGGGACAGGTAGCCACCGGGACCAGATGAGCGTCTCGGCCGGGACCTGACATCGGCAGCCTTGGCCGCCGTTGGACCCGACCTGTTTGGGCGAGGGCCACAATTGACCCATGAATGAGGAACAGCGCCCTCCTGGCGGGCGGGACGGGCCGACCCCGCAAGGCCAGCGCGCGGAGCCGGTGACCCCCGATCAGCAGACGGCGCCGATGAACCTCCAGGGCACCCAACCGCTCGGCGACTACCCCCCTCCCACCGGCAGTCCCTTCCTGCACCCCAGTGCGCCACCTGCTGCAGGCCCCCTCGTGGAGGCTTCACCGGCGGCGCCACGTTCCTGGGAAAGCAGTGGCCCGGCAGGCCTCGGCACCACCGCGATCTCGGCCATCGTGGTCGGCGCGCTCGCTGTGGTCATGGTGGCCGCTCTTCTCGGGGGGGTGGCCGGTGCCTTCCTGGTCAGCCGCGGCGAGCGCGCCAACGCGTCGTTGCCCGCTGCGCCCGCTGGCTTGACCGTGCGCCCGTCAGGATCCATTGCCGACATCGCGTCCAGGGTTCTGCCCAGCGTGGTGACGATCAAGGTCGAGGGCCCGGCTGGGCAGGGCACAGGCTCAGGATTCGTGGTGCGCAAGGACGGCTACATCCTGACCAACAACCATGTGGTCGACGCTGCCGGGGCCAACGGCACGATCACCGTGCTGTTCTCCGACGGCACGAGCGTCGATGCCACGGTCGTCGGCCACGACGCGGCCTACGACCTGGCGGTGATCCGCGTTGACCGCGCCAACCTGCCGGCCTTGGTTCTGGGCGCCTCCGACACCGTGCGTGTGGGCGATCCGGTCATCGCTGTGGGTGCTCCGCTGGGCCTGGACGGCACCGTCACCAGTGGCATTGTCAGCGCACTGAACCGTCCGGTGACCGCGAGCGGGGCGGGAGCCGCGAGTGCTTCGTTCATCAACGCCATCCAGACTGACGCGGCCATCAATCCGGGCAACTCTGGTGGACCGCTGCTCGACATGGCGGGGCGGGTGATCGGCGTGAACTCGGCGATTGCCCAGGTTGCCGGCTCCTCGAGCACTGATGGACAGTCGGGCAGCATCGGCGTCGGTTTCGCGATTCCCAGTGACCAGGTCCGCAAGACCGCCCAGCAGCTGATTGCCAGCGGCAAGGCGACCCATCCGGTCATGGGTGTCCTGATTGACACCACGTACAAGGGTGTGGGGGTCAGGATCGCCAGCGGCCCCCAGGGCGGCAGCCCGCCCATCACCAAGGGTGGCCCGGCCGACAAGGCAGGGCTGCGAGCGGGCGAGGTGATCGTCTCGTTGGACGGGCGACCGGTCACCGGACCCGACGAGCTCGTGATCGCCATCCGGGCCAAGTCGGTCGGCGACACCGTAGAGGTGACCGTTCGGGCCGGAAGCACGCAGCGAACGGTCAGGATGACTCTGCAGGCGGCGAACTGAGGGTCCTTCGCAGTGGCGCGGCCCGGGCACGTCCGCCCTCAACGGCCGGGAGATCGTCGTTGTGCTGGTCGTCAGCGCGGACAGGCTCACGGCCTATGACCAGGACGTCACAGACCGCCGCCGGCGATGGCCCGCGGCATCGGCAGCGCGCTTGTGGTTGACAGATCCGCGGTGGCGCCGGGTCTAGCGGCCCGCGGGAGTCAGCCCCAGGGAGCGACCCGCGAGTCCACGGGTGCGGGTCGAGAGGCCGCGGGCGATCCCGCGCAGAACGACAGCCGAGGGGCTGTTGGGCTCGCTCAGCACGACCGGCATGCCGATGTCGGCACCTTCGCGTAGCAGTGTGTCGAGCGGGATCTGACCCAGCAGCGGGACCGGTGCCCCGATCGCGAGGGCCAGGGAGTCGGCGACGACCTGGCCGCCGCCGGCTCCGAAGACCTCATGGCGGCTGCCGTCAGGCAGCTCCAACCACGACATGTTCTCGATGACTCCGGCGATTCGCTGATGCGTCTGCAGGGCAATGGAACCGGCGCGCTCGGCCACCTCAGCGGCGGCCTTCTGCGGTGTGGTCACGATGAGAATCTCGGCGTTCGGGATGAGCTGGGCAACCGAGATCGCGATGTCGCCGGTACCGGGTGGCAGGTCGAGCAGAAGCACATCCAGATCGCCCCAGAACACGTCTCCCAGGAACTGCTGGAGCGCCCGGTGCAACATCGGCCCGCGCCAGACCACGGGCTGGTTACCGGGGACGAACATCCCGATCGAGATGACCTTCACGTCGTGGGCCAGCGGCGGCAGGATCATGTCGTCGACCTGGGTCGGGCGGCGTTCGGTGCCGAGCATGCGCGGGATCGAGAAACCGTAGACGTCGGCGTCGACCACACCCACCCGCAGGCCCTCCTGGGCCATGGCGACAGCCAGGTTTACGGTCACCGATGACTTGCCCACGCCGCCCTTACCGGAGGCCACGCAGTAGACCCTGGTCAGACTGCCTGGCTTGGCGAACGGGATCTCACGCTCGGTACCGCCGCCGCGCAGGTTGGTCCGCAGCTGCGTGCGCTGCTCGTCGCTCATGACCCCAAGGGTCACCTTCACACTGGTGACCCCCTCGACACTGAGCAGGGCGGCAGTGGTGTCGTTGGTCAGAGTCTCCTTGAGCGGGCAGCCCGAGACGGTCAGCAGAATGGTCACCGACGCGAGACCGGACTCGTCGACCTCGACCGACTCGACCATCCCGAGCTCGGTGACGGGTTTGCGGATCTCCGGGTCGATGACCTTGGACAGGGCGGCGAAAAGGGCGTCGTGCGACGGTGCGGGCATACCTCAATGCTAGGTCGGTCTCGGGCCCTTTGGTGCATTGGGAGAGCGGTCAGTGGGTTCAGCCGGTCGAACCTCCGCGGGCAGCCGCATGCCGCGCTGCCCCATCTCGTCCAGCTGTGAGCGCAGCTCGGAGCGCAGGAAGTCGCGGGTAGCCATGTCCCGCAACGCAATTCGCAGTGAGGCCACCTCCCGGGTGAGGAACTCCGTGTCGGCCAGGTTGCGCTCGTTGCTGGCCCGGTCCTGCTCGAGAGCGACCCGGTCACGGTCTGTCTGACGGTTCTGGGCCAGCAGGATCAACGGCGCGGCATAGGACGCCTGCAAACTGAGCAGGAGCGTGAGGAAGATGAACGGGTAGATGTCCCACTTGTAGCCAAAGATCCCCACCACGTTGACCGTGACCCAGACCGCCACGAAGATCGTCATGTAGACGAGGAACCGGGCCGTACCCATGTAGCGCGCGAACTTCTCGGCGAAGCGCCCGAAGGTGTCGGGGTCCATCTGCGGCCTGCTGAACGGGGCACGCCTGGCCTCGCGCGGCTGGTCCAGTCTCGGGGCCCTGCGGGGGCTTTCAGGAGCCATTGCTCACCTCGTGCCGCTCCTCGCGCCAGTCCTCGGGCAGGAGGTGGTCCAGCACGTCGTCGACGGTCACCGCGCCGACGAGCCGGCCGTCTTCGTCGACCACCGGGACACCGACGAGGTTGTAGGTGGCGAGCATGCGCGTGACGCGCCCGATCGAGGCGTCCGGGGACAACGGCTCCAGGTCCTTGTCCAGGATGCTGCCAAGGAACGCGTGCGGCGGGTCACGCAGGAGGCGCTGGATATGGACCAACCCGAGGAACCTGCCCGTGGGCGTCTCCAGCGGCGGACGGCAGACGAACACCGTCGCGGCCAGGGCCGGAGAGAGCTCGACGCGGCGCACCACGGCCAACGCCTCGGCGATCGTGGCCTCGGGGCCAAGAATCACCGGCTCGGTCGTCATCAGGCCACCGGCGGTGTCCTCGGCGTAGGTGAGCAGGCGGCGCAGGTCGGCGGCCTCGTCGGGCTCCATCAGCCGGAGCAGCTCCTCGGCGTTCTCCGGTGACAGCTCCAGGAGCAGGTCGGCCGCGTCGTCGGGCTGCATGGCCTCCAGGACGTCGGCGGCCCGCTCCCTGCCCAGACCACGCAGGATCTCGACCTGGTGGTCCTCGGGTAGCTCCTCGAGAACGTCGGCGAGCCTCTCGTCGTCCAGCGCAGCAGCCATCGCAGCCCGGCGCGTGGGGTTGAGGTCGTGGATCACCTCGGCGAGGTCGGCGGGCTTGAGGTCCGCGTAGCTCTCCAACAGCTTCACGGCACTCTGGTCCAGCGCCTCCAGCTGAAGTCCCGTCACGTCCTGGATGTCCACCAGCACCGTCTCGCCCCGGCGTCGACCCAGGCTGGAGATGCTGCGGGTGCCGCCGGAGCCCTTCCGGGCGAACACCTTGACGATGACCCAGTCCCGGTTGGGCTCCTGCTCGATGGAGATGTCCTCGACCGTCGCCTCGAACGACTCGTCCGGTGTGCTGACCCGAATCGTGCGCTCGAACAGCTCTGCGAGCACCAGCGTCTCGCCGGTCCGCTGCTCGAATCGGCGCATGTTGACCAGACCGGTGGTGATGACCTGTCCGGCGTCGACGCTGGTGACCCGCGTCATCGGAACGAAGACCCGCCGTCGACCGGGCACCTCGACCACGAGGCCGATCACCGACGGAGCCCGACGGCTCGAGCTGAAGTGGACGACAACATCGCGAACGCGGCCCACCTGGTCACCGAGTGGGTCGAACACACTCAGCGCTGCCAGGCGTGCCACAAAGACGCGCGTCGTGGGGCTCACGGCGCCCAGGCTATCTGGATCAGCGCCGAGTGCCGCGCCGCCACTTCGGCCGGCCGTTGATGTGCCAGGGGTGCCACGTGCGGGTGGTGGCTGGCGTCGAGGCCGGCTGGGCCGCACCTGATCCCTGCGAGTAGCTGCCCGGACCCTGCACGGCGTCTCCCTGGGGCGTCAGCGCGTAGACGGTGGCTTCGGTGGCCCACCTCGCGATGGTGTCGCCGGCAGGGGCGTTGAGGCGCGACGCCTTCAGGGCCGTGGTCGCAGCCTCCCAGCGCTCGTCCTGGGGCGTGACCACGGCCGCCCGAGCAGGGACCGTCACCAGCCGTCCGCCCGTGCTCTTGCTGCGGAAGGTCACCGCGAGGTCCGCGGGAAGTGCCGGCAGCATCTGCTCACCGGGACCGGTGAGCACGTATGCCGTGCCCTCGAGCCACACATGCCACGCAGGCCAGGCCCGGTCGCCGGGGACGTCGATCCACAGCAGTCCGGACTTCTTGCCTGCCTCGGAGAGAAGAGCGTTCAGGTCGGTCACGCCATGAGCCTAGTGCGCTCGCCTTGGGCTCCGTGGGGAAGGTCACCCCAGGGCGCCGGTGACCGGAGGCCATGGCGCTAGGTAGCCTCCCACCATGACTCCTGTGGCCTCGACGTCCGTTCGCCCGTTGCGCTCCCGCCGCTCGAACCTCGCGGTTCCCGGCTCCAGCACGAAGATGATCGACAAGGCCAAGGGCCTTGGTGCCGACCAGGTCTTCCTGGACATCGAGGATGCCGTGGCGCCGCTGGCAAAGCCGGATGCGCGCACGAACATCGTCGCCGCCCTGAACGAGGGTGGGTGGGGCGACACGATTCGCTGCGTGCGGGTCAACGACTGGACGACGCAGTGGACCTATGCCGATGTCGTGCAGGTCGTCGAGGGCGCCGGGGCCAACCTCGACGCCATCATGCTGCCCAAGGTCCAGACGCCGCAGCAGGTCGTCGCGCTGGACCTGCTGCTGACCCAGATCGAGAAGGCGACCGGCCTGCAGGTCGGCCGGATCGGCATCGAGGCGCAGATCGAGAACGCGCTCGGTCTGACCAACGTCAACGCCATCGCCGCCGCCAGCGACCGCGTCGAGACCATCATCTTCGGACCGGCCGACTTCATGGCCTCCATCAACATGAAGAGCCTCGTGGTCGGTGAGCAGCCCCAGGGATACGACGTGGGCGACGCCTACCACCACATCCTCATGTCGATCCTGATGGCGGCGCGCGCCTATGACAAGCAGGCCATCGACGGACCGTACCTGCAGATCAAGGACATCGAGGGGTTCCGGCGGGTGGCAGGACGAGCAGCGGCGCTTGGATACGATGGCAAATGGGTTCTGCACCCCGGTCAGCTCGAGCCGGCCAACGAGGTGTTCAGCCCTCGCCAGAGCGACTACGACCACGCCGAGAACATCCTGGACGCCTACGACTTCTTCACCTCGGAGGCTGGCGGCAAGCTGGGTGCGGTCATGCTCGGCAACGAGATGATCGACGAGGCCTCGCGCAAGATGGCACTGGTCATCTCGGCAAAGGGCCGCGCCGCCGCCATGACCCGTCAGGACAAGTGGGACAGGCCCACGCAGTAACCGGCCAGCGGGGTTGCGACGTTCCGGGGGAGCCGTCTGAGGTAAAGCGTTGGCGCAGCCACCTCATAGGGCTCCCGTGTGCGGTCCAGCACTGTTCGGGGTGAGCCCAGGGGTCGAAGGTGGCCGCCGCAGAGGGCAGTGCGCGCGAACGCCCGGTTGGCCACCATGAAGGGGTCGTCTGGTCCGCAGTCCAGACCCGCCGGCATCCCTGCCTGCCCGTGCCGCTGGCGAGCACGTCGTTGGGGGCAAGGTCCAGGCCCTCGTCGAGGGCGCCTGGGGCGCTGTCGCCGGCCGACTGCCACAGTGCTGCGCTGGTGGCGACCACGCCGGCCACCCGGGCAAGGCCCGAGCCTGCTGGCCATGGGCAGCGCGCCGTACCGCCCCTGGGCCACCCGATCAGGGCGATGCGGTCGGTGGCGAGCCCCTCGCCGGCCAGCAGCGGCAGGAGGTCCGCCGGGACCATGGCACTGGTGTCGATGCCGGATCTTCCTGCGTGCCAGTAGAGGTCGCCACCATCGGTTGTCGCCACGGCCAGGCCCCTCGCCGCGACGTGGCGCTGGACGTGCACGCTGGTGAAGGGCCAGTCGGCGGCACGCCATAGCCGCGCGAGGCGACCACCAGCGGTTGGGGCGTCGCGAGCGAGCCTCGGTGGGCGGTCCGGGCCAGCCGCCACTGCACTTTCTGGCCGGGCCAGAACCGGGCAGGAGCAGGTGCCCTTCTGCAGGTCGACCCCTGCCGGCATGCCCGTGCAGGCGCTGCAGGCGGCCAGCAGCGGCACGGCCAGGGCTCCGGCCAGTACCCGCCCTACCGGTGGTAGCGGGCCGTGGGGCGGACCCATCCTGGATCATCACCGCGAGATGGTAGCTCCGTGGCGAGCCCGCCCCGGGGGGCTGAGGGTGTCCCCGCTGGTTTCACGCGTCTGCGGGGTGAGCGGGGGCACTGGCTGGGTGCCGGGCAGCCTCGCGCTCGGTGCGTTGGTCCAGGATGTGCTCGATGGCCTGGTGGACCAGCGTGACGATGTGGCGGTCGACCACCCGGTAGAGCACGCGTCGGCCCTCTCGTTCCCCTTCGACCCAGCCGGCCATGCGCAGCTTGGCGAGATGCTGGCTGATCCCAGCCTTGGTTCCTCCGACGGCGCGCACGAGCGTGCTGACATCGGCCTCCTCGGTGGACAGGAGCCACAGCAGATGGAGCCGGCCAGGGGTGCTGAGCAGCTGGAAGACCTCGGCGGCGTCGGCGAATGCGTCCCGGTCCGGGGCGTTTCGCCCAGATCCTCGTGTCATTGGTCTCCCCACCTGGTCGCGTCGAAGCCATGATAGTTGCGCGACCGCTTGACAGTCTATGGGTACGCACGCTTGACTGGTCACGCTGGTTGAAGAGATTGCGCGTCGAGCGCGCTTGGCCCAAAGGGGGTGAGGGGTATGAGTCCCGGACATAGTTGCCCGCCGGCTGATATTCGCCCCCAACCCCGTGGCCCGCTCTCTCGGGCGCAGTAGCCGGCTCCGGGTCGTCACTGGGTTGGGTTTTCCAGGCGTCCTGACTCGATGACGTCTGCACTGTGCCGCGCGCCTGGTCACGCGGACCCACCTGACTCTCGTGGCGCCTGCATGGGCGCAGTCCCAATGCTTGGAGCTCTTGATGACGACCGACTCAACGAGTACCAGCGCGGTCCTGGACAGTGCCCACACCGGAGACATTGAAGGGGCCCTGGGCACTATCGCGCGAGGCGACGTTGCCCCGCGCACCCGGACCTCGATGCGTCTTCGAACACTCTTGGCGATCATCGGCCCTGGCCTGATCGTGATGGTGGGCGACAACGACGCCGGGGCCTTCAGCACCTACACCCAGGCCGGGCAGAACTACGGCACCAGGATGTTGTGGACCCTGCTCCTGTTGGTCCCGGTCCTGTACGTGAACCAGGAGATGGTGCTGCGCCTCGGCGCCGTCGCCGGGGTGGGACACGCCCGGCTGATCCTGGAGCGCTACGGGCGGTTCTGGGGAGCGTTCAGCGTCATCGACCTGTTCGTGCTCAACGCCCTGACGATCGTCACCGAGTTCATCGGGATCAGCCTGGGACTGACCTACCTGGGCCTGCCCAAGATCCCCGGGGTCGCCGTGGCGGCCCTGCTGGTCATCGCTGCCGTCTCCACAGGGTCGTTCCGCCGGTTCGAGCGGATCTGCCTGTTCCTCATTGCCGGCTCTTTGACGCTGATCCCGATCGCCCTGGCGCTGCACCCACCTGCGCGCCAGATCGCCCACGACTTCCTGGTCCCCGGGCTGCCCGGAGGCGGGCAGTTCTCCACGGTCATGTTGCTGATCATCGCGATCGTCGGCACCACCGTCGCGCCATGGCAGCTCTTCTTCCAGCAGTCCTACGTCATCGACAAGCGGATCACCCCGCGGTTCATCCGCTACGAGCGAGTCGACCTGTGGATCGGCATCGTGATCGTGATCGTCGGCGCAGGCGCGATGATGGCCTTCTCCACCACGGCGTTCGCCGGCACCGCGGGCCAGGGCAACTTCACCGACACACTCGGCGTGGCCGAAGGCATTGGCGCCGCCGCCGGACACTGGGCCGGGGTGCTGTTCGCGATCGCCCTGATCGATGCCTGCATCATCGGCGCAGCCGCAGTCGGGCTGTCGGCCTCGTACGCGCTCGGCGACGTGCTGGGCCTGCATCACTCGCTACATCGTCGCCCGTCGGAGGCCAAGGCGTTCTACGCCATCTTCTCCGGCCTGCTGATCATCTCAGCGGTGATTGTGATCATCCCCGGCAGCCCGCTGGGTCTGCTGACCGAAGGCGTGCAGACCCTGGCCGGGGTCCTGCTGCCGTCGGCCACAGTCTTCCTGCTGCTGCTGTGCAACGACCGCGGAGTGCTCGGGCCGTGGGTCAACGGTCGCGGCCTGAACGTGTTCAGCGGTGTGGTGATCTCGGTCTTGGTGATGCTCTCGATTGTCCTGACCGCCAGCGTGCTGTTCCCGGGTATTACCGCCGGGCAGATCCTGGCGATCTTCGCGGCCGGAACCATCCTGATGCTCTTCGCCGGCGTGTACCTGGCCTGGGCCGCACGCCACCGCGCACAAGGGCAGGTCAAGCCAGCCGCGGAGCCGATACTCGACCGGGCCACCTGGCGCATGCCGCCGCTGGCTCTCATGACCAGGTCGACCCTGAGCGCAGGAACCCGTACCGGGCTGACTGTCCTGCGCGGCTACCTGCTCGTCGCGTCTGCGCTGGTCGTGGTCAAGGTCGTACAACTCGCCCTCGGCCACTGACCCCGCCGGGCCAACTCACCAACGCGAACCAAAGAGGAGCAGTATGACGCACGTGACGGACCCCAAGATCTCGCCGGCGGCTCGACCCGGCCGCACCCTGTTGCTTTCCACATTGATGCACCGCACTGCAGTTGATGCGGCGGGCCAAGCCCTCGGCCGGCTCACCGACATCATCGTGCGCCTGCGCGAGGAGAGCTACCCGCTGGTCACCGGACTGGTCGTTCATGTCGGCGGTCGCGAGGTGTATGTCCCTGCCACCGAGATCCTGGTCTGGGACGAACAGCGGCTCGAGCTGGCCTCAGCCCGCCTGGACCTGCGTCAGTTCGCACGCCGCCCCGGGGAGGTCCTGCTGCGCGACGATGTCCTGGGTCACCGCCTGGTCGACGTCGAGCAGTCACGCCTTGTCACCGCCCACGACGTGAGGCTCGCCCACACCGGCGACGGCTGGCAGGCCGTGGCGGTCGACATTCACCCGCGCGGCTTCTTGCACCGCAAGAGCCAGCGCACGTGGCGGAACTGGAGCGAGGTCGAGGCGCTTATCGGCCACGACGTCTCGCTGCCGTCGCGGGCGCGCCTGGGCGGTCTGCGCCGGCTCAAGCCGGCCCAGCTGGCCGACCTCATCGAAGAAGCCTCCGACGACGAGCAGGAAGAGCTCCTCAGTCGTGTCCATGCCCACCCTGAGCTCGAGGCCGACGTGTTTGAGGAGCTAGAAGAAAACGAAGCCGGCGACCTACTCGAGGCTCGCACTGATGACCAGATTGCCGATGTGCTCAGCCACATGCGCTCCGATGACGCGGCTGACGCGCTGCTCGACCTCCCCCAGGAACGCCGCCAGCCCGTGCCGGACCTTCTTCCTGACGGTAAGCGGCAGAAGGTCATCGTC
>ODAK010006717.1_pt1 | contig 11587 bp, 12 predicted proteins | sample 1539591 | NCBI WGS metagenome assembly ODAK01 (sample SAMEA3539303, study PRJEB22396) | soil metagenome | biome: tundra; feature: field; material: soil | place: USA | collected 2010-05 | depth 0.15 m | reverse complement strand
AATCGGCAGCGAAAAGGGGAAAACTCAACCTTTACTCGATCCATGCAACAACGCCACGCACGACCCAAGTACGTCCCGTCCGCACGAGGTTACTTTTTCAGCTACTATGCCAGCAAGGCAAACAATAGATCGCTCCCGCCTCGCAAGATGGGTTCAGAGGTGCAGACATGGCAACGCTGCAAAAGCAGATTGCAGACAAATTCTTTGTGAAGCTGGTGCACGCCAAGGACGTGGACGCTGCACAACTCGACGAACTGAAAACCTTGTTCTCGGGTAACAAGAAGATAAAAGTAGAGGACTTGCTTAAGATTTTCACGCTTCCAGCCGGAGGCGACCTGAAATGATTAAGCTCGACTCCATCCATATCGAGGAAATGCGGGGCATTCGTAAACTCGACATCGACTTTCAGCGGGGAACATTCGCAATCTCCGGCCCAAACGGATCGGGCAAGAGCGGTGTAATCGACGCTATCGAATTCGGCCTCACGGGGCAGATCGGTCGTCTTACCGGCCGGGGGACGAAGGGGCTCTCGGTCCAGGAGCATGGGCCGCACGTGGACAAGACAAAATTTCCCGATGCGGCCTTCGTTGAATTGAAGCTCTATCTGCCCGGCTTGAAGAAATCCGTCACCATCCTACGCAGAGTATCCGATCCCAAAAAGCCCAAGATCACGCCCGCCGATGCCGACGTGAAAGCCGCGCTGGAAGAAGTTGCCGATCACCCTGAAATCACGCTCTCAAGGCGTGAGATTCTCCGTTTTATCCTCGTCGAGCCAAGCAAACGCTCCGAGGAGATCCAGACGCTCCTGAAGCTCGACGATATTGGGCAGACGCGCAGCACATTGAAATCAGCGCAGAACAAACTCCAGCAGGCACTAAGCACGGCTCTCGCACAGGTCGACTCCGACCGCCAGGCATTGCAGCGCCATCTTCAGATTGCCACTTTACGCACCGAAGACCTGTTGGGGACGGTCAACATACGGCGCAAACTACTTGGATTATCGACCATCACCGATCTATTGCCTGACACAAAACTTGATGAGGGATTGACCGCTACTGTCGCGGCGTCAGACTTCAACAAGGAAACGGCCCTCCGCGACATAAAGGCCCTTAGCGATGCGGCCAAAGAGTTTCCCGAATTGTCGAAGGCAGAGGCAGAGGCCATCGTCACCGGCCTCACAAAACTGGAAACCGATCCCGCGCTTCTTTCTGCCTTGCAGCGCCGCAGCTTTATCGAAAAGGGACTCAGCCTCGTGGAGGGCCCGGAGTGCCCCTTGTGCGACAAGCCGTGGGACGACGAACATTTGCGCGAACATTTGCAGGCGAAGCTTGCCAAGTCTGACGAGGCCAAGAAGCTCCAGGACTCGCTCATCAACAACGGAGTGAAGATCGCAGAGCAAGTCGTTCGGGTTACCGGCCTTCTAGCGCCAATCCAGAAACTCTCGCCGGCGGTGAGTGATGAGGAAGGCGCGCAGCAATTCGCTACCTGGAAGACAGACCTTGAGGGCTTGCGAGCAAAACTCAAAACTGTGGAAGGCATGGCTGGGATCAAAGATCGCCTCGCCAACAGTTGGCTCGCAGTGCCTGAAAAGTTCTCGACTGCGCTGAAAACTCTTCAGGAAAAGATCGAAGCAAAGCCCGACCAGTCGGCGACACTCGCCGCCCAGACCTTCCTCACGACTGCGCAACTTCGCCGCAGCGATTACCGCGAGGCGAGGCGTAAGAACGACGCCGTGAAAATCGCCTTTGCTGCAGCAAAGGCCGCATTCGATGTTTACAGCGAGGTTATGGAAGAGGAGTTGAATACCCTCTACGAGCAGGTGCAGAAGGACTTCAGCACATTTTACGCGGCCATTAACGCAGATGACGAAAAGACATTCACGGCGAAGATCAAGCCGACCGCCGGAGGCGTAACTTTCGACGTGAATTTTTTCGACCGGGGCTTGTTTCCACCCGCAGCCTTCCATAGCGAAGGCCACCAGGACGGCATGGGCGTGTGTCTATATCTCGCTCTGATGAAGCAGCTCTTTGGAAAGGATTTCACGTTCGCTCTTCTGGACGACGTTGTGATGTCTGTAGATTCCGGGCATCGCTATCAGTTCTGCAAACTTCTGAAGACCGATTTCCCTGATACGCAATTCGTCATTACCACGCACGACCGCCTGTGGGCAGAGCAGATGCGCTCGGCGGGCCTCATCACAGGGAAGCGATCTCTTGCGTTCCATAGTTGGACCATCGACGGCGGCCCGCTCGTGGAATCAAACGAGGGTATTTGGCAGGAAATCGCGTCAGCACTTGCGAAAGGAAATGTCGAGGCCGCGGCGGCGGCCCTGCGCCATCACCTTGAATATGCCGCCAGGCACCTTGCCGATCAGCTCGGCGCCTCTGTGCCGTTTCGATCAGACGGCAATTACGAGCTGGGTGACCTCATGCCTCCTGTGCTCGGGCGCATGAAGGATCTGTACGGCAAGGCAGCGGACTCCGCGCAGTCGTGGGGCAACAAGGAGGCGAAAGAGGCTGCCGGGAAGCGCAAGGACGCACTATCAGCTTCTAACGGTGCGTCCAATGTCGAGCGATGGGCTGTCAACAAACTCGTCCACTATAACGAATGGGCGAATTTTGGGAAAAAGGACTTCGAGCCCGTGGTTGCCGCCTTTAAAGAACTCATGGACTGCTTCCAGTGTGATAAGTGCGGGTCGTGGCTCTACGTCCAACCGCGCATGAACCCAGAGATGCTGATCTGCTCCTGCAAGGCTGTCACCTTCAATCTGAAGACCAAAGCAAAATAGGCTGGTGTCAATTCGGCGGTACTATTTTGTAGAAGAGGATAGAGTACAACTCCGCCGCGCAAAGTTTCTTTAGCACGGCACTTTAGAGAAGTCCGCTTTCGGCATCGTTGTCATCGAGAAGACCATACCTAACGGCATCGTCATCATCTTGCCGTCCGCTCTCGAGCGCCAATGCAGATTCTGCAAATTGAAGGGCGTAGTCACACGCCTCTTCCTCGTAATGACCGCCGATCTCGCCCCCTGGTCGTTCAATTACCTGTTCACAGAGCCCGTTAGCCAGTTTGCAGACCACTAGGACCAAGAGCGAGAGATCTCTTTCCGATGAAATTGAGAGCAATTCATCCACCATGGCCATAGCGGCTGGCGCCATCTTGGCTTTGGCGCACTTCGCTTCCAACCGGGCGAGCGGCCCAGTTTTCATTTCTGTAATCCTTTTCTGAATCTCGGCACCCTCCATTACTATTCCTTTCTCCGCGCTATATCTTCGGTTTATTGACTGCCAACATGTTTCGCGGTGCAGTTGATCAGATCAAATTTCCGCGACCGCCATCGGGTGGCGTAAATTCACGGGCTCTGATCGTAAAAGATGACCTGTCCTCTTCCGTTCAATTGTAAGAGAAGGTCGAATTCCTTTACGTTGCGCGTCAGTACAGCACACCCATATTTTGCCGCAGTGAGAAAGATCAGGGCATCGTTGAGAGCCTTGCGCCGATCGTCCTTGTCATAGTTCTGCAGCCGGGCGAGCATGCCGGCGAGAATACCCGCTTCCCGCCATATTTCGCGGTCTGGAGAAAGGATTCTGTGCGGGGCTCGCCGGTCGATCGATTCGATGATTCGCTCGATATGGTTTGTACTCCGAGGATCGGTTGGATCGAGCTGGCCTACTGCCGCTGCGAGTTCCGCCTCGGTCACCGAGGAGTGCCACACGATGCTCGCACGCAGCGCAACGTCGGCTTCCTCCGGCAAGCGGTTCTGCAGCGCGTCGACGTAGACAGTCGTATCCAGCAAGAAATTTGGAAACGGCGGTTGCCAGTTCGCCAGAAATGGCAAAACAGATCGGTCACGATAGGCGAGCCCCGCTCGGCGTTTCTCGGGCTTGAGCCGGCGAATCGACTGCCGGAATGTCGAACTAGAACTCAAGGTTGACGTCTCTCGCGACTGTACCGCGCTGGCTGAGCAACCAGTCGGCATAATCGTCGGCAACCACGAGATTCACCAGAGCCGCCTCGATCAGCTTTGAATCGGACTGGATGCCCGTTTTTTTCTTTGCTTCTCGGACCAACCCGGAGGGCATCCGCCCGCGGACCGTCAGGGTCCGGCTCCCGCTGAGCAGGCCACGCTCTTTGGCGATGGACAGCGCGTCCGTGGTCTGCCGATGGACTACGGGCATTTTCTTGGGGGCGGTGGAGCGGCGTGTTGACACCGGCTGCGCCATAAAGTCACCTCTTGAAAAGAGTAGCACAACAGGAGAAGAATTGTGCTACAAGGTTGCAATACCGTGCATATGGGGTTCGGGAACTCTGAATTGAGAGGGGCCTTCCTGAGGCGTCGTGCCTATGGATCTGATTGGCTGACGGGCCGCGGCCAGCCAGCGAGAGCTAACACTACACCGTATTGTCGCCAGGTCTGGTTCGAACGGCGCATGCGACGTGAATAAACTCGTCCCACCCGAGTTGAAGGCGGATGTTTGCGAACGAGGTCAGCATGAACAAGCAGTGAACCGCTCCATTCAAAACATGGTCGATCCGCTCTTCTCTTTCTGGTGTTGATAGAGCAGATCCATCTTGAAGTGTCTTTATGTAAGGCTCCAGAGCAGCGTGCGAGGGGTGAACATATGGATGTCCCGATGCAAATACCCCCAAGGCAAAGCTCGCGAAAGCGGCGGAGGTCGACTTTTTGGAAGCCGGGTCGAAAGTGAACACCTCGTCAATTGCCCGCACCTTTTCCGGTGTCTTCTTCGCCGACCAGGTAGTTGAGCGGTCAGTGAGGCCGATATCCAACTTCACAGTATCAAGTCGATCAGTGATGAATTGCCGATGTGCATCGCTTACGTCCAGGACCGCAACCTTCATCTCTCGTTCAAAATTCTTCAAGTACCGGACATAAGAAATATCCGTGTACTCGGTGAAGCGGTCAACTTCGATATCAGGGCAGATCTGGAGGTAGCATGCATCTATCACCCACTCGGACATCGATCGCATCAGAGCCCATGCGTCCTCCATGAACCCCGCGACTGCAAGAAGTTCAATTGCGGTCATCATTCGTTGACATCGCAGAAGCGCTGCGAACAAAATGATCTCCCGCTGATCTAGCTCGCGACCATCTCCTATGTATTGACCGATCAAACGTACGCAGACATCTTTGAAGATCTCAGCAGATTTTTGAAGCCGACGTCTCCATGGCCAATCTTCATCGTCTTGTGCTGTCGCGGTTATGGATGTATTCATACGAGACCCAGTTCGTCCCGTTGAAGGCAATCTAAGCACGCCTTTTCATAGAGCCCATTCAATTGGTCGTGTAGAACGAGAAGCGCGGCCAAACGCTGGACCATACTCCGCAGGTGGTCACTCTCCTGCAGGCTCAACGCCACATCGGGTCGTCGGCCGCTATCCCGATATGCCAGCCACTTCTTCAATACTGGATAGCCACCGAGTTCATAGCGCCATACGTTTTCGGGAACATTGTCAAAGTAGACATCGTCGTTGATAAACAGATTGCCGGTTGTCTCCCCCCAACAGGGCCTGAAATCCTCCCCAGACTCAACTGGCCGAGGTTTCCATCCACCCTTAGAAGATCCATAGAAGGAATACCTGACTACCATCTCTGAAGTCCGTACCTGCCTGCTATCGATCCTGGTGACGACTGCGAGCCGACTTGAGGTTTCCCCGAGCAGTTGAGCGACGGTGCCGGAAGAATCGCGGAGCGGATCAAGCAGTAACGACACCTTTTCGCCTGCCTCTGAGATCTCTTTGAAAAGCTCATACGAACGCGGGATCGGGATATGGGCCCAGTCCTGCGCAAGCGAATCTTTATGCTCGCTCTCGTACGCCGGAGCGTGGCAAATTGCGATGCAAACGCGAGCGAGTTGCTTGATCAGATCCTTCGCTGGGGCGTCAAATATGCCTCCACTTAACCCCCAAAGTGACTTCAAGGAGTTCCACACAGACGGGCTTAAATTAGCCTTCGGGGAGGCATTCTCTTCTATTCCAGAAAACAGCGCCTTGTGCGACTCGGCTATCGTCATCGGGAAGCCAACGCTGCCGCGATTGTGCACGTGGAGGTCATATGCAGACGAAAGAAGTAGTGGCCGAATCTCCGAATACTGCCGGGGCTCGGGAATTGCCACTAGGAACTCGTTATCCTTCAAGTTGTCCCAAAGATCCGGTCGCGCCTCATTCAGTAGTTTTTCCCGCGTCTCAAGGTAAATCCAGCGCTTATCGAGCGGGAAGAGCACGTAGGGGACAAGGCGGCGCTTCTCAAACTCTACCCCGGCTTTTTGTAGACGCCGCCGAACAAGAGCGGGGTCGGTATAGCGCGCCCGCGGCTTAAACAGTCCGGGGTGTATGTCGCGAACCCCTTAACTAGTAGAATATCCCCAGAATTGGGCGTTAACTAGTATAAACGATCCCATCAACTAGTAGAATATGGGCGGTAACCAGTAGAATCAGAACTGACCTGAGCCTTTCCGAGCCCGCTCTCCTGTTGCACTCGTCACGGGCAATCGCATTGCGGGCGGCCATTCGGTGACTCGCCTCATAAACTCTTGAGCACTGGCCTTTCGAAGCAACGGCAGTATCCAGTCCCATGGATATTTGGCGGTCGGTTTCAAGTAGTAAGGCCTCCGTCCGAGCATTGCAAAGGCGCGATTTCCAAGTATGGTCGCCGCGATCGCAACGAGCACCTCTGCTTTGGAATAGCTATCCCATGCGGAGAAGGGCCAGTGTTGCGTTCGTGTGAAGAGTGTCCGTGATGGGCGATACCAACTGGTCCAGGTAAAGTCCTGAGTGAACGTGAACTTCTTACCGGCGCGGGCAGAGATGCCGGGAGTCCGCAATAGCCAATACAGATCGTCGACGACGCGAAGAAACTGAACCGCCGTAATCGGCCCACACCAGAAGTGGCTCGGCGCCTGGTCACGCAGAGTTACGGCGATGTCGCATTGAAGGCGAAAGAGCAGATGGAGTGGCCCCGAATGATCGGTCGGGGCTAGCTTTCCGTTCGGAGGCCGCGGCGGGCGCCAAGCACATCGCAAGCAACGGACTATCAAGCATGCGTGATTCCAGATCACTGTGAGTTGGCCTCGAACACATCTTGGGCAACTGTGGCCAACCTGAGTTCCATGCCGTGGGCAGAGAAGCGTTGTGAGCAATCCAGCTTCAGCTTGCCAGTAAAGACCGCGATGGCAGGGTTCCTCTTCAGCAGCACAGTCAATGCAAAGAGGAAGGGGAAAGTACTCGGATGAGTTTTCGTCGCCCAGGACCGCCGGTCGCTTCGGTATCTGCAAGAAAGTCAGCAATGAGAGATTTGGAAATTGATTCGGCAGCAGCAGGGATTGCAACGCGGATTGTGGCAGGCGACTCATCGCTGCCAATCGAGCGATGATCTCTTGCCCTGGATCACAATTGAGCCGGTAACGGCTCATGGCCGGCAGTTCAGGAAAGAGGGTACTCAGCCTCACGTGGTTAGCTGCGGCGAGCCGATAGATCCACGACGATAGAAGCTCATCGGCAAAAGGCCGCGGGGCAAAAGGCAACAGAGGGACGGAACAGTCGTGATGGACCATTCACCCTCTCGGTCCAGTCGCTCGTCGTTTGCGGCGGTCCGAGACGGAGGCCAATGATTGCACGGCAAGGTCGTCATGAAGACTATCCAGATCGATCTGTTCGACATTCTGGTTGATGGCCATGACGGCCGCATCTTCAAGTAGCCTGCAAATGCGCACGGTCACACCGTCGGTCATTGCAAGAAGCCTCTTTCTCACTTTTGCGTCCCGCAGCGGAGATGGGCGGCGAAGCGGGAGCAACGCACCAAAGCTCACCAATAGTTGGTGAAAATCCGTGTCGTCCTGCCAAGGGCTGAGCTCGAAGGCTTCAAAGCGATCAGCGAGTTGCTCGTCGGTCAACAGTGCGGTTTTTGCTTCCTGCGTCCCAGCGCAGACGAGCGGAATTCGCAGGTCGTTTGCGAGGAAGCGGATACAGTTGAGGATGATTCGTTGTTCGCGATAGGTGCCGGCCAGCAGGCAATGGATCTCATCGATAATGAGCATGCGGACATTCATCTGCCGGCATAGGACCCTCACTCGATGGCGTAGCGTCCCCGTGGACGGGCTGTAGGGAAGTGCGGCACCGAGGCTGACGAGGATCTCTTCATAGAGATGCAGCTCATTTGGGTGGGGCGGCATTTGGATCGCCGCAACGGCCAAGCGGGTGAAGCCGGTTACCTCGTCGAAAATTGGCGAGTGGGAGCGCAAGAACTTTTTCAGTATTCGAGTCTTTCCCATCCCGGTTGCTCCATGAAGAAGCAAGCAGGGCATCCGGTCCCTGGGAGGATGGGCAAGCAGATCGGAAATCCGATTCAGTGCTCGCATGCCCCTGGGATACTCGATCCAGCGTTCGCGCCTGATCCACGCAATTCTTTCCTCGGCAGGCAGCAATGCAACTGACCGGCTGTGTTCATGCAGATGGTTCAAATCATTGATCAGGCCATTCCTCCACTCTAAACGCGGCCAGCGTCGCCTGGGCGAGGTCATCTTTCTCCGGCACAGGTATGGTCGCTGGGTGCGCGGGGTCTTCTTTTGATTCAGGTCGCGGCAACTTGCGCGTCTTGTCGCGGGCGGCGTCGACGATGTCACGTTGCTGGAGCACGGCGGAGAATAATTCGTCCTCGATGAAGGAGCGCTTGCCTTGGGCACGCAAGGCTGATTCCGCCGCGCGTTGTTCCCAGAGAGAAATTGGGGGAGCTCCAAGATCGCGATAGGGAATTGGCCAGTAGTTTCCTTGCTCATCCTGGTAGTAGATTGTGGAAAGGTCGCGAGGGTCGTATTTGACGAGTGCAGGAGCACTGATGCGCCCAGCAAGAGGACTCAGAACGTTGCTCCAATAGTGAATATTGAAAAGCCGTATGCCATCTCTGCGGATCTTGCGTCGCTCTCCTGGTAAGAGATCAATGAAGAACGATCGCTGGTCCAAATCGGTCATTTTCCGGATGGGGGTATCCCTCACAGCCACCGCCTGCTTCCACGCAGTCAATGGCGTTATGTTCAATGCGGAATGGATGGTTGAGTGGTACACGTGAACCTGCAAGGCGAACCATCGTTCCAACTCCGGCAGGGTCATGACGGCCCTTTTCGCAGAAGGATAGTCTCCCCTTTCGGCGACGTTTGAAAAGGTCGTGCCGGGGATCAAATGCACAGCTCCCATCATGGTCCCAATCAACCGCTCGATATGACCGCCAAAGTGCGGTAGGCCAATCGGCCGGAATTCTAAATCTATACCGTACTCCAGGGCAGCGCTTCTCAAAGCCTCAGCATGGAACTCCTTTGCATTATCCATGTAGACAAGATCAGGAAGACCGCTCACCGGCCATTCGAAACTGAGTTCCCGATCAGCCAACCAGAGGTCTTTGCAGGCCACACTATGTGCTAACGCAAGCGCCACCGAAATGCTCGAAGGAGGAATCATCGAAAGGGAAAAGCCGCAGACCATCCTGCTGGCGATGTCGATGACCAGCGACAACCATGGGCGGCCGAGCGGTTGACGGTTGAGCTCATCGACCACAATGAGATCGACGGGAGTGTGATCAATCATCACCTTCTCCAATGCTTCCCTTATAGCTGGAGATCTATTCACCTGATCGTATCTCTCCCTGGCAGCTTTTGACCCCTCCCGGGCCGCCATCAATCTTCTCTCATCGAGTGCCGATACTCGGCGCAGGATGGTCTTCCTGTCAGGGGGCTTGAGTTTTGCTCGATAGCAGTCAGCCTGAACTTGCCGAACCAAAGCCGAAAGCGGCGGTTTGATACGTTGTAAGTAGAAAGACTCGATTGCGTCTTCGACGATCAGTTCGATCTGTGGACTGACGAGCCAGGTTCCTGCCTTGCGACCCTCTGTCTTGGGAAGCAATGTCGAAGTACGCGGGCGCTTGCGGAAAGCCGCGAGCAAACGGTAGACGTAAGCGCGCCGGATGCCAAGCGTACTTGCAGCTTCATCAACATCGAGGATGGTCAAGCGGGGTTTCGCTGCCAGAAGTCTCAGCGTCTCGCTCCGCTGTAGAGCCTTTTCCACGCCTGCTGCAGAATGTCTGCCGCCTTCTGGGGTGTTTTTCAAAATGCGCCGACTATCCTCCTCGCGAAAGTCTACTAGTTAACGCCCATATTCTACAAGTTGAGAGGGTAAAGCTGAGGCACTATCTTGTATAAGCTATTGATAATAAAGGGGCAATATTCTACGTGTTAAGGGGATCGCGACAATCCAGCAACGCCCCGATCCTCGCCCCTTCCGGCCCCTCCCGCTCGGTAAGACCAGGATTTTGCCTCACCCGGAATTCAGCTGCTTGCACCACGGGCTGTTAAGGGAATCACCCGGCCCGTCCCCGCAGTCGTCTTGTCTTTGCCCCATTTTAGGCAACGGTTTTCAATGTCAACCGATCCCCATTGCAGCGTGCGAATCACGTTGTAGCGCGCCCCGGTCTCTAGCGCGAGAGTCACGAATGGAACCAGTGAGCGGGAGCGAGATTGTGCACATGCCTGTAGAAGAGCAACTTCCTCTTCCGGTGTGATGGCTCGCCCAATATCATCCCGCGTTGTCAGCATCTTCACATTCGGCTGCAAATATGCCCAATGTCCGGAGCGTTTCAGAATTGCCCGAAGAGTCCCGATCTCCAGATTGACCGTCTTCGGGGAAGCATTTTGGTCAACTCGCTTCTGCTGGTACCGTGCAACGTCCTCTGCATCAATGTCGCAGGCCAACTTCTTACCCAGTACAGGGAGCAAATGGGCTAGGTTGGCCTTTTCAATGATCACCGAGCGTGGCGCGAGTGTGGCCTTTTTCATCTCCAGCCAATCCCCCGCCGCAACAGACAGAAGACGGGGTTGCTGATGTTTCTTTATACCGGCCACGCCCTTCTCAAGGTCACGCCTCCGCTTATCTTCGATCTTCCCGGCAAGCGTCTTGGAGCGCGTTCCTGTGCTCTCCCGGATTTTCTGCCGGTGGAATTGAAAGTCCATTGTCCAGACCTTGCTTCCTTTGTAGCGGAACAGTGACATGGCTACTTCCTTCCCGTACCCTTCTTCGTCTTTATGGCCTGTTCTTTGTCCTCTGCTTTAGCGCACTTCAGCTTATGTCTGTGGCGCTGCATGGCTGTCGCAACTTGGCAACTCTGCGAGCAATAAAGCTGTCTGGCGCGCCTGCGCATGAATCCTTTCCTGCACCTTTGACAGATTGCCCATCCACCCACATTGCCGCTACTCCACATCGCCAATGCATACAAGCCGGTCACAATGTCTGGGCAATAGAGGCCCGGAATAAGCTTCCCTTCGTCATCAGACCACCAAACTACGAATCGCGCCCTGCTTAACCCGGCAGTGAATGCCTCCATGAGGGTAAGGATTGGCGACACGATTTTCCCATTTATTTCGAGACCGGATAGCACAGAATCGTCGTCGATCTCATCTGATCGTTTGAGGCGGGGTTGGGTGACACGACCTGATCGTTTGTCTCGTGGAAATACGCAGGCAGTTGAGATTACTGGACAGTGCTGAGTTCGAAGTATTCATCACGCAGCGATCTCCTTTGAATCCAA
>ODAK010006716.1_pt1 | contig 11588 bp, 7 predicted proteins | sample 1539591 | NCBI WGS metagenome assembly ODAK01 (sample SAMEA3539303, study PRJEB22396) | soil metagenome | biome: tundra; feature: field; material: soil | place: USA | collected 2010-05 | depth 0.15 m | reverse complement strand
CTTGGGCTGGCGCCAGAGGCGCTAACATAGAGATCGTTCAGGATCGAGGGATCTTGCCAGTAGCGCGGGTCCACTTCCATCACCACGTGGTACTGGTTGATCGCGCTGTAGATGACCGAGACCTGGCGCTGCCCGAACGCGTCGTAAAGCGTATTGTCGATCTGGCTCATGACGAGGCCGAGACGGGAAGCCGTATCGCGATCGATGACGATGTCCGTCTCCAAGCCTGTTTGCTGCTGGTCGGAATTAACATCGGCCATAATGGAGCTGTTTTGCAAAGCGTCGACGAGGCGCGGCACGAAGGCATAAAGTTCAGCCGTGTTGTCGCCTTGCAAGGTGTATTGGTATTGGGCATTGCTCGCCCGTCCGCCCATGCGGATATCCTGCACGGATTGCAGAAAAAGACGGGCTCCAGGCACCTTTGCGAGTCTGCGGCGCAGACGGCCGATCACCTCGTCCGCCGTTTCGCTGCGCTCGGCGGGCGGCTTCAGATCGATGAATACCAAGCCGGAGTTGGTCTGGCCGGAGCCCGAGCCAATATACCCTTTCACGCTGGCGATCGCCGGGTCGTCTTGCACGATCGCCTGAAGTTGCGAAAGCTTTCGCTGCATCGCTTGAAACGAGATCGACTGGTCGGCTTGAATATTGCCCACCAAACGGCTGGTGTCCTGCTGCGGAAAAAATCCCTTCGGAATGATCTTGAACAGCACGACGTTCAAGCAGATGGCGGCAAACAAAATCACCATCACAAAGACGCCGTGGCGCAGCGCGAAGCTTAGGGTTCGCTCGTAGCCATGCAGAATCTTGGCGAACGGATCGAATCCGCGTGGCCGGCCCCCGGCGCGTGGCTCCGGCTTTAAAAACAACGCGCATAACATTGGCGTCGTGGTCAAGGACAAGGCGAGCGAGACGAGGATGGCGAGCGAGAGAGTGAGAGCGAATTCACGAAACAAGCGGCCGACAATGCCGCCCATCAAAAGTATCGGAATGAACACCGCGATCAGCGAGATGCTCATTGACAGCACCGTAAATCCCACCTCCCGGGCGCCGTTGAGGGCGGCCTCGATGCGTCCTTGCCCCGCCTCGATATGGCGGGCGATGTTTTCCTGAACGACGATCGCGTCATCGACGACGAAGCCGGTCGCAATCGTCAGGGCCATGAGAGATAAATTATTCAAGCTGAAGTTCAAGAGATACATCGCGCCGAAGGTGCCAAGAATGGAAACCGGCACGGCCACGCTCGGGATGATCGCCGCGCGAATATCCCGCAGGAACAAAAACACGATCAGCATGACCAGGAGAACCGCGATGGCCAAGGTCCATTCGGTATCACGCAAGGAAGCGCGGATCGTGTTGCTGCGATCGGCGGCGCGGGTGATTTCGATATCGCTTGGCATTGCCGCCCGGAGCCGCGGCAATTCGGCTTTCACGCGGTCGACGGTATCGATGATGTTGGCGCCTGGCTGACGGAAGATAACCGCGAAAACAGCCGGCCGGCCCTCGGCCAGGCCCACGTTGCGCACGTCCTCGACCGAATCCAGCACATCGGCGACATCGGTGAGGCGCACCGGGGCGCCATTGCGATACGCGACAATCAGGGGGGTGTAATCGGCGGCACGCGCCGCTTGATCGTTGGTGTAAATCTGGAAGTGGTGCTCGCCGTCCTCGATCGCACCTTTCGGGCTGTTGGCGTTGGCGGAAGCAAGCGCGGCGCGCACGTCCTCCAGCCCAATACCGTATTTTGACAAGGCGTGCGGGTTGAGCTCGATGCGCACGGCGGGCAGGGCGGCGCCGCCGATGAAGACTTGACCAATACCTTCAAGTTGGGAAAGTCTTTGCTGAAGGATATTGCTCGCCGCATCATACATCTGACCGCGCGTCTTGGTCTTCGACGTAAGAGTCAGTATGAGGATCGGTGCATCGGCGGGATTAATCTTGTGATATGTTGGATTGGTCGGCATATTGGTTGGCAGATCGGCGCGGGCCGCGTTGATTGCCGCCTGGACGTCGCGCGCGGCGCCGTCGATGTCGCGATCGAGGTCGAATTGGAGGGTGATGCGAGTTTGCCCGAGGCTGCTTGCCGAGGTCATTTCCGTGACATGGGCGATCCGACCAAGGTGACGTTCGAGCGGACTCGCCAAGCTCGATGCCACGGTCTCGGGATTTGCCCCTGGAAGCTGCGCCTGCACGAGGATCGTGGGAAAATCGACCTGCGGGAGGGGCGACACCGGCAGCTTAAAAAAAGCAAGGCACCCCGCCAAGGCAATTCCGAAAGTGATGAGCGTGGTCGCTATGGGGCGCGCGATGAAAGGGGCGGAGAGATTCACCCTTGAGCCTCGCCGGCCGCCAGCGGCGGATTTCCGCGACGCCGCCCGGATAGCCGGACCGCCAAGCGATCGAAATAGAGGTAAATCACGGGGGTCGTGAAAAGCGTCAGGACCTGGCTCACGATGAGCCCGCCGACGATGGCAATACCGAGTGGATTGCGGAGCTCGGAGCCGGTGCCGGTCCCCAGCATCAAGGGCAGGGCGCCAAACAGCGCCGCGAATGTGGTCATCATGATGGGCCGGAAGCGCAATAGACAGGCCTGGTAAATAGCCTCGCGCGGCTCCAGCCCCTCGGAGCGCTCGGCATCCAATGCGAAATCGATCATCAAAATCGCATTTTTCTTCACGATACCGATCAGCAAAATGATGCCAATGATGGCGATGACATCGAGTTCATGGCCCGACACCATCAACGAGATGAGCGCCCCGGCCCCAGCTGAAGGAAGCGTCGAGAGGATCGTGACCGGATGGATGAAGCTTTCATAGAGCACGCCGAGCACGATATACATCGTGATTACCGCGGCGATGATCAAGAAAAGCTCATTGGTCGACGAGGCGCGGAAAGCCGCGGCGGCACCCTGAAAGGACGTGATGAAGCTATTCGGCAGACCGATTTCCTGTTCGGCCTTATCGATGGCTTGAATAGCGGCGCCGAGCGAGGCGCCGGGCGCGGTATTGAATGACACCGAGGTTGCTGGGAATTGACCGAGATGTGTAACCAGCAAGGGGCCTTCCCGCTGCGTAACATGGACGATTGCGGAAATTGGAACTTGCCCGTTGCCGGAGGAGGACGACGAAGGCAGATAGAATGAGGAAAGACTGGAAAGCGCCCGCTGCAAGGACGGGCCGGCTTCCAGGATGACGCGGTACTGGTTCGACTGCGTATAGATTGTCGAGATGATGCGCTGGCCGAATGCGTCGTAGAGCGCATTGTCGACGCTTGCCGGTGTGATCCCAAAGCGGGCGGCGGTCTCGCGGTCGATGGTGAGCTCAACCGCGAGTCCCTTGGTTTGCATGTCGCTTGCGACATCGGCCAGTTCGGGGCGCTTGGCGAGACTTTCCATGAGCTTCGGCAGCCAGATTTTGAGGGCGCCGGGATTGGAGTTTTGCAGGATAAAATGATATTGCGCGCGGCTAACGCTGGAATCGATTGTAAGATCTTGAACCGGCTGCATGTAGAGCGAGACTCCGGCAATTCCGGAGACTTCTTTTTGCAAGCGGCGGACGATTTCACTGGCGATGGGCCGTTCGTCCCGTGGTTTGAGATTAATCAAAAATCTCCCGCTATTGAGCGTCGGGTTGTCGCCGTCGATCCCGATGAACGAACTCACGTTTTCGACCGCCGGATCGCCCAGGATCGCTTCCGCGAGCTGGCGCTGAAGGCCCGCCATCGCCTCGAAGGAAACGCCCTGCGGAGCTTCCGAAATCGCCTGGATCATGCCGGTGTCCTGCACCGGGAAAAATCCTTTCGGGATGACGATATAGAGCGCGATGGTCAGGCCAAGCGTGGCGATCGCGACGAACAGGGTGAGCGGCTGATGCCGCAGCACGGCGTCGAGCGCCCGGCCATAGTGTTCAACCACGGCATTGAAGCCTCGCTCCGCCATGAGATCGAAGCGGTTGCGCGTGGCGTCCGGACGATGCCTAATCAAACGCGCGCAGAGCATTGGCACGAGAGTGAGCGAGACGGCCGCCGAAATCATGATCGTGATAGCGAGCGTGACGGCGAATTCGTGAAAAAGCCGGCCCGCCACATCGCCCATGAATAACAGAGGAATTAGAACCGCTAACAAGGATACGGTAAGCGAAACGATGGTGAAACCGATTTGCCCGGAACCCTTGAGCGCGGCCTCCAAGGGAGGATCGCCGGCTTCGACGTAGCGGGCAATGTTCTCGATCATGACGATCGCATCGTCGACGACAAACCCAGTCGAGATCGTCAATGCCATCAGCGAAAGATTGTCGAGGCTAAAACTGAGAAGATACATCGCGGCGAAGGTGCCGACCAGCGACAGAGGCACCGAAAGGCTGGGGATGATTGTCGCCGGGAGGGTCCGCAAAAACAAGAAGATCACCAGGACGACGAGCGCCACCGCGAGCCCCAGTTCGAACTCGACGTCGGCGACGGACGCGCGGATCGTTGTCGTGCGGTCGCTCAACACCGTGAGAGTCACGGCGGGCGGCAGCGCCGCCGCGATGGAAGGCAGCAGCCGCTTGATCGTTTGCACGACCTCGATCACATTGGCGCCCGGCTGCCGGTGGATGCTGAGGATGATCGCGGGCGTCGTGTTGGCCAAGGCGGCAAGCTTCGTGTTCTCTGGGCCGGCGCTGGCGCTGGCGACATCCGAGAGCCGGACCGGCCTGCCATTGCGGTAGGCGATGATGAGAGTGCCGTAGCTTGCGGCGCTGATGATTTGGTCGTTGGCGTTGATCGTCGAGGCTTGTGCCGGGCCATCGAAACTGCCCTTTGGCGCATTGACGGTGGCATTGGCGATCGTGGTGCGAAGATCGTCGATGTTGAGGCCGTAGGCGGCGAGCGCGGCGGGATTGAATTGGATGCGCACGGCCGGCCTTTGGCCGCCGCCGATGCTGACCAATCCGACGCCCGGCTGTTGCGAAAGTTTTTGCACGAGCCGCGTTTCGCTGATGTCTTCGAGTTCTGTCAGTGGCAAGGTCTTGGAGGTGACCGAAAGCGTCATGACCGGCGCGTCGGCCGGGTTGACTTTGGCGTAGACCGGGGGCGTGGGCAACCCGCTCGGAAGCAGATTGTTGGCGGCATTGATAGCGGCTTGGACCTCCTGTTCGGCGACATCGAGACCGAGGTTCAAGCTGAATTGCAGGGTGATGACCGAAGCCCCGGCCGAGCTTGCCGATGTCATCTGATTGAGGCCCGGCATCTGCCCGAATTGCCGTTCGAGCGGCGCCGTCACCGAGGACGTCATCACCTCCGGGCTGGCGCCAGGAAGAAAAGTCTGGACCTCGATCGTCGGATAGTCCACTTCCGGGAGGGCGGACAGCGGCAAAAAACCATAGGCAAGCCCGCCGGCCAGCAAGATCGCCGCCATTAAAAGCGTGGTTGCAACCGGGCGCAGGATGAACGCGCGGGATGGGTTCATCGTTGAGCCCTAACGCGGAATACCGCCGGGCGGTCAATTATCGTCATGTATAATCATGGCTGGTCTGGCTGGCCGGAATGGCCACCGCGATGTTTCTTGCTTGGCGGCCCATTTGTAGCGGGCATTTCGGCATCGGCTGGCCCCTCTCCGCTGGCGGCGATCGAGACCTTTGCGCCCTCCCGCAAACGGTCGGCGCCATCGACAACAACAAGGTCGCCGGGCGAAAGACCTGAATTGACCGCGTACATGGCTCCGTCCAACGGGCCAAGATCGATTTTTCGCACCGACACCGTATCGCCGCCGCCAACGAGGTAGACAAAAGTACCAGGCGCGCCGCGCTGAACCGCGTTCGAAGGCACGGTCACGACACCGTGCAGGGACTTTATCAAAAGCCGGACATTGACGAACTGGTTGGGAAACAGCTTGTCGTCCAAATTGTCGAAGCCGGCGCGCAACTTCACGGTGCCGGTCGCCGGATCGATTTGATTGTCGAGCGTCGCGACTTTCCCGGCCGAAAGAGGGGTGACATTGGCGCGGTCATAGGCCGTGACCTCGAGCCCGGTGCCGGCTTTCATGCCGGCCATGATTTCTGGAATGTCGTCCTCGGGAACCACGAAAATCACCGAGATCGGGTGCAATTGCGTGAGCACCGCGAGGCCGTTGGCGTCGGATGTCTGAACATAGTTCCCGGCATCCACCAGACGCAGGCCGACACGGCCGCCGATCGGCGAAACGATGCGCGCATAGACCAAGTTCAGCTTCTGCGTGTCGATTTGGGCTTGGTCGGTTTTGACCGAACCTTCATATTGCTTGACGAGAAACGCTTGATCCTCCGCCTGCTGCCGCGCGATCGAGTTCTGTTTGAGGAGGGTTTGATAACGGACCAAGTTGTTCCGCGCTTGATCGAGCAAACCCTGATCGTGCACGAGCTGCCCTTCGAGTTGAGTCTCCGTCAACTGAAACGGGCGCGGATCGATCTGTGCCAGAAAGTCGCCCTTCTTGACCAATTGGCCTTCCTGGAAGCCGACTTCAAGGAGCTGGCCGTTGACCTGGGTCCTCACCGTCACGGTAGCGATGGGCGTCACCGCGCCAAGGCCGGTCACCACGACTTTGATGTCTCCGGTTCCGATGGTTGCCACGCCGACTGGCTGCGGCGCGGTTTGCTGATCGGCGCCGGTTTCTTTTGGCGCCAGGATCGCCGTCGCGATCCGGTAGATGCCAAGGCCGAGCAGAACCGCGATGCCGAGCAGAAAGACCGGCCGCAGCCGCGATCCCGGTTTTGCCTTCACATCGGGAAGCTTGCCCGTGTGGTCCCGTAAGGCGGTGCCATCACGCAGGTTTGTTTCATCCGGGGCCTCAATCTTCGCCCCATGAGTCCGCTCGTCCATGTTTTAGCGTCCGCTGCCAGGTATTATATTAAGTCTTGATATTAAGTCTTGTGTCATCGGAAACACGGCCGGTTATTCTTCACGGAGCGGGTTACGGCAAACGTTCCGTGGCATGAACGATTCGTAATGTCCGATTCCTTTATTTCGATCCGGCTTATAGCCTCGCTATCGCGATGGCTCCAATCAATAGGCTGAGAACATGAAAATATCCGGGACCGCCGGAGATCCCCATGCCCGGGATAAATTCGCCGGGCTCAACCGCGAAATTGTCCTAAAGTCTTGAAATGAGCGGATTTATCGTTTCCACCCGGGGCTGCCCGGCAACAGCTCCGCGGCCACCGCCAACACCGCGAGGCGGCCGACCATGACCCCTCCTCGATCTTGCAAAAATAGAGTCGATTGCGTCATAATACCGTTATTCTGGCACCAGCGTCCAATTGACCGGGGTGCCCATGATCGAGCGCCCCGCCGCCGTCAAACTTTTCATTGACGCGCGTGTCGTTTCATTGTTTTCTTTCACGCCAGAATGACAGGAAATGGGCTTCCTTGTAATTGCGGCCGCTCTAGGCTGCTGGCGCAAGTCCGCCATGGTTCCCATGAAAACCCCCTGCGGTTCATAATTCGATTTTTAACCGATGGTTTATTGCTTGGCGCTCCGCGGCAAGCGGCGTTCCGCGATTTTCAGTGATTGAAACCTTGTTGCGCAAGATTCGCTTGGACCCCAAGCCATTAAATAAGCCTCCCGCCGTTTAATGGTGCCCTCGAATAGGTGATATTTGACAGCTGCGACTTTTGAATCCGTCAAGCTCGATGCACCTCTTGTCGTTGATCTCGACGGAACCATGATAAGGTCGGACCTGCTTGTTGAAGGCTTTTTCAAGCGGGCGGAAGGCGATCCCTTAGCCATCTTTCCGCTTTTGTTTGCTTTGCGCCGAGGTAAAGCCTTTTTCAAGGACGCGATAGCGCAGGGCATCGATCTTGATCCGGCTTCCTTGCCCTATGACGAGGCGGTTCTCGGCCTCATCCGCGAGGCGGTAGAGGCGGGCCGCCCAGTCTATCTCGCATCCGCTAGCAACGAACGTTTCGTGTCCGCTATCGCGGACCATTTTGGATTTTTCGCTGGCTGGTTCGGCTCCGGCCCCTCTACAAACGTCTCCGGGCGGAACAAAGCGCGCCTTCTTGCCGAGAGATTCGGCAAGGGGGGGTTTGACTATATCGGCAACGACCGGGCCGATATCCATGTGTGGGAAGTCGCGGCGAAACGAATTGCTGTCCGGACGCCATCGAGATTGAACAAGCAACTCGCCGCGCTCGGGGTTGAAGTCATCGACTCCCCTAAACCGGCCTTGGCAACCTGGCTGAAGCTCTTTCGAGTTCATCAATACGCGAAAAATGCGCTGGTCTTCTTGCCCCTTTTGACCGCGCATAAATTCGGCCTCGGATCATTTCTCGACTGTTTCCTTGCCACGGTTGCGTTTTGCCTCTGCGCGTCGAGCGTGTATATCCTTAACGACCTCATCGATCTATCCGCCGACCGTGCGCACCCGACCAAGAAGAACCGCCCCCTGGCCGCGGGGACAATCCCTATTTTGCACGGCCTCATAGCCATGCCGGTTCTGTTTTTTTGTGCAACCGCGCTGGCAGCTTTGGTGTCGGTGCCTTTTCTCGGGGTCCTTTTATTTTATTTTGCCTTAACGAACGCCTATAGCTTTTGGCTCAAGAAGAAGATGCTGATCGATGTCGTCGTTCTGGCGAGTTTGTACACGCTACGCGTCATTGGCGGGGCGGCGGCGATCAACGTGATGGTTTCTGAATGGCTGCTCGCGTTTTCGATGTTCATTTTCGCCTCGCTGGCGCTGATCAAGCGCTATGTCGAACTCGTGACACGCCTCGACCGGGATTTGCCGGATCCGAAAAATCGGAATTACAGGCAGAGCGATATGCAAATCGTCGCCGCCCTTGCGGGTGCCGCGGGCTTCAACGCGGTCACGGTCTTTGCCCTCTATATATCCTCGGATACCGGGCGTGCGCTGTACCGTCATCCCCAAATTCTCTGGTTCATTTGTCCCATTCTCATGTATTGGGTAGGCCGTATGTTGATGATGGCCCACCGCCGTCAGGTCCACGACGATCCGATTGTTTTCGCCTTGAAGGACCGCGTGAGCATCGTCGCATTCGTTTGCGTCGCAGCCCTTATGTTCGCTGCGATTTGATTTCCGAAAGATGAGGCGCTCCCCATCTTCGATTGCATCTGTCAAAGAGCGTTCTTCGCTCTTGCTACGCTACGTTCTGTTTGCAATCTTCGCCGGCATCATGAATCTTTTGACGCAAGGGGTCGTCTTTAGCGTTGCCCCCGTGCGGCCGCTAGCCGCATCGATATTGGCCGGAACGGCGGCCGGTTTCGTCGTCAAATATTTGCTCGACAAACACTGGATCTTTTTTGACGATTATGGCAACGCCCGGCAAGAAATCTACAAGATCGTTCTCTACGGTTCGTTCAGCGTGGCGATGACTCTCGTTTTTTGGGGTTTCGAAATCGCTTTCCTGGCGATTGGAGGCACCGATTTCGCCAAATATCTCGGCGCGGTCATTGGTCTGGCGATCGGTAATTTCGCCAAATATTTCCTCGACAGGAGTTTCACTTTCAACCAGAAGGCCCGATCATGGAAGTGACCGGCTGGGGCCGTTTCCCTCGTTTCGAGGCGACGATATTGGAGCCGGCGTCTCCGATCGAAGCGACGCGTCTTCAACCGGGACTGACCGGTTACATCCCGCGCGGCAACGGACGCGCCTATGGCGACGCGGCCATCGGCATGACGGCCTGCCTCTCTCTGCGCAAGCTCGATCGTTTTTGCAATTTCGATGAGGGCAGCGGACTATTGACCGTCGAATCCGGTGTCCTGCTCGCCGATATCATCACGGAGTTACTCCCGCGCGGGTTTTTCCCGCCTGTTGTTCCCGGAACGAAGTTCGTCACCGTGGGAGGCATGATCGCGGCGGACATCCACGGCAAGAATCATCATGGCGTGGGCAGTTTTGGCAAACATGTCGAATCCCTGATGCTCGCCCTCCCTGACGGCAAAGTCGTGACCTGTTCGCCCGTGGACCATCCAGGCCTCTTCGAGGCGACGATTGGCGGCATGGGACTCACCGGAACGATTTTGCAAACGACCTTCCGGCTTTTGCGAGTCGAGACCGGATGGATCAAGCAAAACACGGTGGTCGCTCCCGATCTCGCGACGGCGCTCACAATATTGTCGCAACACGGCGAAGTGCCTTATTCGGCCGCCTGGATCGATTGTCTGGCGAAAGGCCGCGCGCTTGGCCGTTCATTGATCTATCTTGGCGAACATGCCTCCAAGGCCGATGTCGAAGCCCTTATGCCCGGCGCGCCGTGCACGCCGCCACGACGAGCGCGGCGCAATAAAGTGCCGGTGGATTTGCCTCGCTTCACGCTCAACCGCTGGAGCGTCGCCGCATTCAACGAACTCTATTATCGCAAAGGCGCGGCGGCCGCGGGAAGGACTTTCCTAAGCGACGCCGATCCGTTTTTCTTCCCCCTGGACGGCGTTCACGATTGGAACAAGATCTATGGCCGGCGCGGCTTCTTGCAGCACCAAAGCGTGGTGCCCGCCGAACATGCGTATGATGTGATCGGCGAAATTCTTGCCCGGACCGGCAAGCGCGGCAACGCATCCTTTCTCGCCGTCCTGAAGAAATTCGGTGCCGCCTCGAAGGGGTTGATGTCCTTCCCAAGTCCTGGATTTACGCTGGCGCTCGACCTTTCGATCGATCGCGGCGTTTTCGACTTTCTCGATGGCATCGACCGCCTCGTCGTGGCGGCCGGCGGCCGCGTCTATCTTGCCAAGGACGCCCGGCAGTCGCGCGCGACATTCGAATCGAGTTATCCAAATCTTCAACGCTTCCGGGAGATCCGGCGGCAGATCGGGGCACAAGACCGTATCGCGTCGCGGTTGTCGCACCGGCTCGGAATCTAAGGAATGGCCAAGCGCATGGACAAAGGTTACTCGCTCCTCGTTCTCGGGGGCACTTCGGACATAGGCCGCGCAAGCGCCTTGCGGTTCGCCAAGGAGGGCGCCCGGATTCTGCTCGCCGGCCGCGATCTCGAAGCGCTGCAACGCGAGGCGCAAGACATCGGTGCACGGACCGGCGCGAACGTATCGCCGCACCAGATCGATATTCTCGACACCGGCGGGTTCGAGGCTTTCGTCCGCGATCTGCCGGTGCTGCCAGACACGCTCCTCAGCGTCATCGGCCTCCTCGGCGAGCAGCCGCGCGCGGAAACCGAGACCGCGCATGCGGCGAGCATCATCCGGACGAATTTTGAAGGCCCCGCGCTGCTTCTTGGCTTGTTCGCCGAACGCTTTGCCGCACGCGGCACCGGCACGATCGTCGCGGTGAGCTCGGTTGCGGGCGAGCGTGGGCGGGCGTCGAATTATATCTATGGCGCCAGCAAGGCGGGGCTGACGGCTTTTCTATCCGGCCTGAGAAACCGGCTCGGCAAGACTAAAATCCGGGTCATCACGGTCAAGCCGGGCTTTGTCCGCACGCGCATGACGAAAGACATGAAGCCGCCGGGCCTCCTGACCGCCGAGCCGGAGGAGGTGGCGCAAGCAATTTTCAACGCGGTCACGGTCCGGCCCCGCGACGTCATTTATGTCAAACCGGTTTGGCTGGTCATCATGGCCATTATCAAGGCGATTCCCGAGCCCGTCTTCAAGAAACTGCGGATCTAA
>ODAK010006715.1_pt1 | contig 11588 bp, 8 predicted proteins | sample 1539591 | NCBI WGS metagenome assembly ODAK01 (sample SAMEA3539303, study PRJEB22396) | soil metagenome | biome: tundra; feature: field; material: soil | place: USA | collected 2010-05 | depth 0.15 m | reverse complement strand
CAAAGCTGCCAAGCACGAGGCCCGTCACAAGCCCCGCGATCAGGCGATACCCTGTTGCGTCAAAGGGCGAGGGGCTATCGATCATCCCTACTTTCATGTTTGCATAATGATTCCGGCCGCATGCTTCAGCGTCCAGCCAGAACAACGTCAAATCCGGTCATGCCGCGCGGTGAAACGCGGGCCGGGGATGTCCCCGGATAGCGGCACCCCTTTTCGTTAGGCGGCCCGCGCCCTCTGTTGCCGGACCGGACGAAAGGTGCCGCTCAAAAGACCAACCCCGCGCCTTGTAAAGGTAAGGGACCTTCGGCCGTCAATCGTACCAAAATGTTTCACGTGAAACGTTTTGGTACGAAACGCCCGCGAAACCGGACAAACGGCCCCACGCCACCCATCAAATATGGATCGAACGCTTGTCCACCCCGAGCGCTGCTTCGCGGACCGCTTCGGAGAGCGTCGGATGCGCGTGGCAGGTGCGCGCGAGATCCTCGGCCGAGCCGCCGAACTCCATCAGCACGCAAGCTTCCGCGATGAGTTCGCCCGCCGCCGCGCCGATGATATGGACGCCGAGCACCCGGTCCGACGAAGCGTCCGCCAGGATTTTCACAAAGCCTTCCATGCGCCGCATCGCCCGCGCGCGGCCGTTGGCGGTGAAAGGGAATTTTCCAACCTTGTAGGCAATGCCCTTGGCTTGCAGCTCTTCCTCGGTCGCGCCAACGGAGGCAATCTCCGGCATGGTGTAGACGACGGAGGGAATGACCCCGTAATTCACATGGCCGTGCTGGCCGGCGATGATCTCGGCGGCGGCGATGCCTTCATCCTCGGCCTTGTGGGCAAGCATGGGGCCGCGCACGACATCGCCGATCGCATAAATGCCCGGCACATTGGTCGCGAAACGATCGTCGATGACAACCCGGCCGCGCTCCAGCCCGACGCCAACGGCGTCCAAGCCAAGCCCATCCGTGACCGGACGCCTGCCAATCGCGACGAGCACGACATCGGCGGCGAGGACCGTGGCATCGCCGCCGTTGGAAGGTTCGATGCAGGCAGCCAAGTCCGCTTTCGTTTTTTCGATCTTCGTCACCTTATGGCCGAGATGGAAATGAAATCCCTGTTTCTCCAGCATGCGCTGAAACTGCTTGGCGACTTCGGCGTCCGTGCCGGGAAGGATGCGGTCCAAGAATTCGACGACGGTCACCTCGGCGCCAAGGCGGCTCCAGACCGAGCCGAGTTCGAGCCCAATGACGCCCGCCCCCACGATGAGCAGTTTTTTAGGAACTTGTTCGAGCGACAGCGCGCCGGTCGATGAGACGATGGTTTTTTCGTCGATCTCGATACCCGGAAGATTCACCACATCGGAGCCCGTCGCGATGACGATATTTTTTGCCTCGACCCTTTGGGTTGAACCGTCGTCCGCCTTGACTTCGACGGCGCCCGGCGCGGCGATCGTGCCGGTGCCAAAAAACGAGTCGATCTTGTTCTTCTTGAACAGAAAGCCGACGCCATTGACATTGGCGGCGACGGTGTCGTCCTTGTGCTTCATCATGGCGGGAAGATCGAGCCGCGGCGTGTCCGTGATCACGCCGAAGCCGGCGAGATCATGCGCGGCCTCCTCGAATTTTTCGGAAGCTTGAAGCAAAGCCTTGGAGGGAATGCAGCCGATGTTGAGGCAAGTGCCGCCATGCGTCTTGCGCTTTTCGACGACCGCCACCTTGAGGCCAAGCTGCGCCGCCCGGATCGCGCAGACATAGCCGCCGGGACCGGTTCCGATAACAATAAGATCGTAGGTCATGGGATCTTTCAAAAATTAGCTGGCAAGCCGGAGGATTTCGGCTTGGCGTTCGGCGCGGCGGCGAAGCTGATCCGAGCCGAAATCGACCTCATCGCCATCGTCGTCGAGCCAGGTGATGGCGTGCCCGAAATCGGCGAGCTTGACGGAATTGAAGCGTTCGGCCGAGCCACGAAGAAATGCAAAAACGTCGCCCTCGGCCATCACGGGACGCAGATCCGCGACGGCCGCGTACCCATCCAACCAGACGAGTTTCACCACGCCATGGAGGACAGGCTCGACGGATTTCAGGCGAACGACCTCGCTCATTGCAGCCTCGTTGGCTTCCGGCCGGCCGCGACGGCCGCCCAAGCGTTCAGCAACCCCGCACGGTTCTTCGATGCCCAAACGAGCACCGCTGAAAGCTTCGCCGGCGGCAGCGATCCCCGCAAGACTTGCGTTGGATCGATTTGGACTTGCGCCGCGCTTTCAGCGAAAACTGCATGGAAATGCGGTGGCGGATGTTCGTCGAAATAGAACTGGATTTTCACCCCATCGACAATCGCGACTGTCGGCATCGCGACATTTTCCTCGCGAATAAGAGATTCATTCCCGGTATCCAATTGTGCTTTAATAGCAGAGCGCTCAAATATCCAGCACCAGCCGCGCCGGATCTTCGAGCGCTTCCTTGACCGCGACCAAGAAAGTCACCGCGTCCTTGCCGTCGACGAGACGGTGATCGTAGGTGAGCGCGAGGTACATCATCGGGCGGATTTCGATCTTGCCGCCGATGACGACCGGGCGCTCCTGAATTTTGTGCATGCCCAAAATGCCCGATTGCGGCGCGTTGAGGATCGGCGTCGACATCAACGAGCCATAGACGCCGCCGTTGGTGATGGTGAAAGTGCCGCCCTGCAACTCCTCGATCTTGAGCTGCCCGGCGCGGGCACGCTGGCCCATATCGGCGATCGTCTTCTCGATACCGGCGACGGAGAGCTTATCGCAATCGCGCACGACGGGAACGACCAGGCCCTTGTTTGTGCCGACGGCGACGCCAAGGTGATAATAATTCTTGTAGATGACATCGGCGCCATCGATTTCGGCATTGACGGATGGCACGTCCTTGAGGGCGCCGACACACGCTTTGACGAAAAATCCCATGAAGCCGAGCTTGGCTCCGTGCTTCTTTTCGAAGGCGTCCTTGTGGCGGGCGCGCAGGGCCATGACTTCGCTCATGTCGGCCTCGTTGAAGGTCGTCAGCATGGCGGCGGTATTCTGGGCGTCCTTGAGGCGCCGCGCGATGGTTTGACGCAGCCGCGTCATCGGAACGCGCTCCTCGCGATCCTCCTCGGCGGCTGGCGCCGGTGTCCGCGGCGGCGGGGCAGGGGCAGGGGCCGGAACGGGTGCCGCGGGCTTCGCGATAGTGGCGAGGACATCGCCTTTCAGGACCTGGCCGCGCTTGCCGGAACCCTCCACGGCGGCGGGATCGAAGCCGTGATCGGCGGCGATCTTGGCGGCGGCGGGCGACGCGGGCATAGAGGGCGGCGCGGGGGCAGGGGCAACGGCGGCGGGCGCGGGACTTTGAGACGGCGCGGGCTCCGCTGGCGGCGGCGCAATAGGCTTGGCTTCGGCCTTGGCCTCGGGAAGCGACGCGAATGTGGCGTCCCCGATCTGGCCGAGCAGCGCCCCGGCGCCGACCGTCTCGCCGTCCTTGGCGATGATTTCGGTGAGGGTTCCCGACGCCGGCGCGTTGACTTCGAGGGTCACCTTGTCGGTTTCGAGTTCGACGATGGGTTCGTCCGCCCGGACCGGTTCGCCCATTTTCTTGAACCACCGTCCGATGGTCGCCTCGGTGACCGATTCGCCCAACGTAGGCACGCGGATTTCAGTTGCCATTTGTTCCGTCCAAAGCCATCAAGCTTTCTTTGAAGTTCACCAATATCGAAACGAAAAACAATTCCCTCGCGTCTCACGCCGCGAAAACTTCGTCCATGAAGGCGAGCAGCTGCGCCACATGCTTCGACAGCATGCCGGTCGCGGGCGACGCGGCGGCGGGCCTGCCCGCATAAAGCGGCCGCTTTGTTTTGCCGCCCGCCTGGGACAGCACCCATTCAAGATAAGGGTCGACGAAGCTCCAGGCGCCCATGTTCTTCGGCTCTTCCTGGCACCAGAAAATTTCCGCAGCCTTGAATCGTGCCAACGCCGAGACCAACGCTTTCAAAGGGAAAGGATACAGCTGCTCGACACGCAGAAGGTAGATGTCGTTGATGCCGCGCTTTTCGCGCTCTTCGAAGAGATCGTAATAGACCTTCCCGGAACACAATACGACCCGGCGGATCTTGGTATCCTCCACGAGGCCAATCGTCCCGCCCGGCGCCGTCTCGGCGTCATCCGGCAAAATACGATGGAAGGAGGCGCCGATCGCGAACTCGCCGAGCTTGGAGACCGCGCGCTTGTGGCGGAGAAGCGATTTCGGCGTCATCAGGATCAGCGGCTTGCGGATGTCGCGCTTCAACTGGCGCCGCAGGATATGGAAATAATTGGCGGGCGTCGTGCAATTCGCCACTTGCATATTGTCTTCGGCGCATAGTTGCAGATAGCGTTCGAGCCGCGCCGAGGAATGTTCCGGCCCCTGGCCCTCGAAGCCATGCGGCAAGAGGCAGACGAGACCCGACATGCGCAGCCATTTGCGTTCGCCCGACGAAATGAACTGGTCGAACAGAACCTGCGCGCCATTGGCGAAATCGCCAAATTGCGCCTCCCACACAACGAGCGCATTGGGCTCGGCGAGCGAATAGCCATATTCGAAGCCAAGCACGGCCTCTTCCGACAGCATCGAGTTGATGACTTCGAAATGCGCCTGCTCGTCGCGAATATTGTTCAAGGGGATGTAGCGCGCCTCCGTCTCCTGGTCGATCAGGACCGAATGACGTTGCGAAAAAGTGCCGCGCTCGCTGTCCTGGCCGGAGAGACGCACTGGATAGCCTTCATCGACAAGCGCCGCGAAAGCGAGCGCCTCGCCCATCGCCCAGTCGATACCCTCGCCGGTCTCGATCATTTTCCGGCGATTGCCGATGAGGCGCCGGAGGGTGCGATGGAGATCGAAATGCTCCGGAACCGCGGTCAGGCGGAGACCGATTTCGTCGAGTCTTTCACGGTCGACGCCGGTGCGGCCGCGGCGATCGTCCTCGGCGCCGGACGGAGCCGCTCGCAGACCCGCCCAGCGGCCATCGAGCCAATCGGCCTTGCCGGGCTTGAAGGATTGGCTCGCTTGCATCGAGGTTTCAAGGTGGTGCCACCAATTGGCTTGCAGCCTTTCGACCTCGCCATCGGTCAAAACACCTTCCGCGACGAGCTTTTCCGTATAAATTTGAAGCGTCGTCTTGTGGGCGCGGATTTTCTTGTACATGACCGGCTGGGTGAACGACGGCTCGTCCCCCTCATTGTGGCCGAACCGGCGGTAGCAGAACATATCGATGACCACCGGCTTGTGAAATTTTTGCCGGAACTCGGTCGCGATCTTCGCGGCATAAACGACGGCTTCGGGATCGTCGCCGTTGACATGAATGATCGGCGCCTCGATCATTTTCGCGGTATCCGACGGATAGGGCGACGACCGCGAATAGCGCGGCACGGTGGTGAAGCCGATCTGATTGTTGATGATGAAATGGATCGAGCCGCCGGTCCGGTAACCCTTAAGTCCGGAAAGGCCAAAACATTCGGCGATCACGCCCTGACCGGCGAAAGCCGCGTCGCCGTGGATGAGGAGAGGCAGCACTTTCGTGCGCTCGACGACATCGTGCAATTGGTCCTGCTTGGCGCGCACCTTGCCGAGAACGACGGGATCGACGATCTCGAGATGCGAGGGGTTCGCGGTCAGCGAAAGATGGACCCTGTTGTTGTCGAAGCCGCGGTCGGACGAGGCGCCAAGATGATATTTGACATCGCCGGAACCCTCGACGTCGTCGGGGGTAAAAGAGCCACCCTTGAATTCCTTGAAAATCGCCCTGTGCGGCTTTCCCATGACCTGCGAAAGCACATTGAGGCGGCCGCGATGCGCCATGCCGAAGACGATATCCTGGACCCCCAAGGCGCCGCCGCGCTTGATGATCTGTTCGAGCGCCGGCACCATCGCTTCGGCGCCGTCAAGGCCAAAGCGCTTCGTGCCAGTATATTTCACATCGAGGAATTTCTCGAATCCCTCCGACTCGACAAGCTTCGTCAGAATTGCCCGCTTGCCTTCCTTGGTGAAGGTGATTTCCTTGTCCGGGCCCTCGATCCGCAGCTGCAGCCAGCTCTTCTCGGCCGGATCGGAGATATGCATGAATTCGAAGCCGATGGTGCCGCAATAGGTCCGCCGCAAGATCTTGAGCATCTCGGGAACGGTGGCGAATTGGAGCCCAAGCACGCCATCGATGAAGATCGGCCTCGTGTAGTCGGCTTCCGTGAACCCATAGGCCGCCGGATGCAGCTCCTCATGGTCTTTCGGCGGCTCGATACCAAGCGGATCGAGATTGGCGTGGAGGTGCCCCCGCATGCGATAGGCGCGGATCATCATCAGGGCATGCACCGAATCGCGGGTCGCGCGAAGAAGATCGTCCTCCGACAGGCGGGTGTCGGCGCCGGCTTCCGCCTTGAGCTTGGCGCCTATCCGCGTCCCGGCTTCCGGCCAATTGCCGTCGAGCACGGAGACGAGTTCGTCCGTGCTCGCAACCGGCCAGCCCGGCCGCTTCCAGCGAGGCCCCTGTGCCATCTTCGCGACCGTGGCGCCATCGTCGCCGATTTGCGCGAAGAAATCCCGCCAGGAAGGGTCGAGGCAAGCCGGGTCGCGCAGATAGCGGTCCTGGAGCTGCTCGATATAGGCGGCGTTGCCGCCATCGAGAAAAGCCGTCTTCGCGAAGGCCGTGTTTGGCCCCGAGCGGCCGCCCGCCGCGCCACCCGAGCCATTGGCGTTTCCATTCGAATCCCGGCGCGCCATCATCGTCTCCTTCGGGCCTTGGTCTTTCCGGCCAAACGTCATGCGATTAAAAGTCTTACAATTGAAGTCTTACGATTACGATTAAAGTCCCGGTTACAAAAACTTGGCGGCCAAACTTTTAAACCCTGTCCGGGCACCTCAAGCCAGAACATGGCTTCACCAGATGAACCGCCCTCCGTGTCTGACTGTAAATCCAAGCCTCGCAAGGGTTTTTCCCGCGCGGACCCGGTTGCTTGGACCTTGCCCAATCCACATGCGGACGCTTCGCTATTTTCTCAAGACTTTTCTCAAGACCTGGGTCATCCGCAAAGGACGCTGGCGAGGGTCTTGCCGAGCCTCGCGGGCGAGGGCGACACGGTAATCCCAGCCGCTTTCATCGCCGCGATTTTGTCTTCGGCGCCGCCCTTGCCGCCGGAGATGATCGCGCCGGCATGGCCCATGCGGCGGCCGGGGGGCGCGGTGCGGCCCGCGATAAAGCCGACGACCGGCTTCTTGCGGCCGCGTTTTGCCTCGTCGGCGATGAATTGCGCGGCATCTTCCTCGGCCGAGCCGCCAATCTCGCCGATCATGATGATCGATGCCGTGGCGTCGTCGGCCAGGAACATTTCCAGAATCTCGATGAATTCAGCGCCCTTGACCGGGTCGCCGCCAATGCCAACCGCGGTCGTCTGGCCAAGCCCCTCCCGGGTTGTTTGAAAGACCGCCTCGTAAGTCAAGGTTCCGGAGCGCGAGACAATGCCGACCGAGCCGGGCTTGAAGATATTGCCGGGCATGATGCCGATCTTGCATTCGCCGGCGGTCATGACACCGGGGCAGTTTGGCCCGATCAGCCGCGATTTCGAGCCCGAGAGCGCCCGTTTGACCTTGATCATGTCGGCGACCGGAATGCCTTCGGTGATGCAGACGATCAGCTCTATTCCGGCATCGATGGCTTCGCAGATCGCATCGGCCGCGCCGGGCGGCGGAACATAAATGACGCTCGCCCCGGCGCCGGTCGCCTCGCTGGCCTCGGCGACGGTGTCATAGACCGGCAGGCCGAGGTGGGTCGCGCCGCCCTTGCCGGGCGAGACGCCGCCAACCATCCTGGTGCCATAGGCGATCGCCTGCTCGGAATGGAAAGTCCCATTCTTGCCGGTAAAGCCCTGGCAAATGACCTTTGTGTTCTTGTCGACGAGGATCGCCATGGATTTAGGCCTTCCCGGCCGCGGCGACGATTTTCTGCGCGGCATCGTCGAGATCGTCCGCGGGAATGACGTTAAGTCCCGATTGGGCGATGATTTTCTTGCCGAGATCGACATTCGTGCCTTCGAGGCGCACGACCAGCGGCACCTGCAGGCCGGTCTCCTTGACCGCGGCGACGACGCCTTCGGCGATCACGTCGCATTTCATGATGCCGCCGAAAATATTCACCAGAATGCCTTTGACTTGGCTGTCGGAGGTGATGATCTTGAACGCTTCCGCCACCTTGTCCTTGGTGGCGCCGCCGCCGACATCGAGGAAATTCGCCGGCTCGCCGCCATGGTATTTGATGATGTCCATCGTCGCCATGGCAAGCCCGGCGCCATTGACCATGCAGCCGATCGTGCCTTCGAGCGCGATATAGTTCAGGTCATGTTTCGATGCCTCGATTTCCCTGGCGTCCTCCTCGCTTTCGTCGCGCAAGGCGGCGATCTCGGGATGCCGGTAGAGCGCGTTGTCATCGAATGACATTTTGGCGTCGAGGCATTTGAGCTGGCCCTCCGCCGAGACGATCAGCGGATTGATTTCAAGCATCGCCATATCCTTGGCGGCGAAGGCCGCGTAAAGCTGCGCGGTGAGTTTTTCCGCCTGTTTGGCGAGATCGCCGGAAAGGCCCAGGGCTTTCGCGGCCGTGCGTCCGTGATGCGGCATGATCCCGGTCGCCGGATCGACCGTGAAACTGGTGATCCTTTCCGGCGTTTGATGCGCCACTTCCTCGATGTTCATGCCGCCTTCGGTCGAAACAACGAAGGCGACGCGGCTCACGCTCCGGTCGACAAGCAGGGAAAGATAGAATTCCTTGACGATCGTGGCGCCTTCCTCGAGATAAATCCGGTTGACCTGCTTGCCGGCGGGACCCGTTTGTACGGTCACGAGGGTCCGGCCGAGCATTTCGCCAACGAAGGTCTCGACCTCGGCCACCGATTTGGCGAGTCTCACGCCCCCCTTGGCCCCAGCCTCCGGCTCCTTGAACTTGCCCTTGCCGCGTCCGCCGGCGTGGATTTGCGACTTCACGACCCAAACCGGACCGCCCAGTTCCTCGGCTCCCGCTGCCGCATCGGCGGCGCGCACCACCGCGATCCCCCGCGACACCGGGACACCGAATTCCCTAAGGACCGCTTTTGCCTGATACTCGTGTATATTCATGGCGATCTCTTTTGCAGCGGCTTCCCTGGCAATTCACGGGACACTGGCACTTAGGACTTCTTCTAGCAGTTTTCTTCTAGCAGTTTTCGCGCCAGTTCAACCGGATTCGCGGCGGTTAACCGTGGCAAGGCGAAACGAGGTTGGGGCTGGCCGCCTTGGGAGAAATTCGCCTCGATCCTTAACAGAGCCGCATGAACTTTTAGCGATTCCGGAATAGCGGCCGCTGCTTTTCCAGGCCCGGTTCATGAATCGTAAGGGGTTTACGCAGGACGCGGGGCCTTTATACGCGGCGTGAAACCTAGAGTATTTTCAAGCGAAGGGAATACCTGTTCGCGTCAAGAAAATGCGATAAAACAAAGATCCAAAGCTGCTTTCCGGTTCCGCCGAATCTGAATGCACACTAGGCGGCCGCGTCCTTGCACCGCCAAGGATGCAAGGATGCGAGATAAAACATTAAAGTCATTTTGCGAGGGCGGGGTTGATCGTCTTGCAAGCCTCGACCAGGCTTTGCACGGACGCGACCGATTTCTCGAACATCTGCTTTTCGGATGGATCGAGCTTAACCTCGACAACTTTCTCGACGCCATTGGCGCCGATCACCACCGGCACCCCGACATAAAGATCCTTGACGCCATATTCCCCGTTGAGCTTCGCCGCGCAAGCAAACACCCGGCGCTTGTCCTTGAGATAGGACTCGGCCATGGCGATCGCCGCCGCCGCCGGCGCGTAGAAAGCCGACCCTGTCTTCAAAAGGCCGACAATCTCACCGCCGCCCTTGCGGGTCCGGTCGATGATCGCGTCGAGTCTTGCTTGCGTCGTCCAGCCCATCTTGACCAAATCGGTCAGGGGAATTCCGGCCACGGTGGAGTAGCGCAAGGAAGGCACCATGTCGTCGCCGTGGCCGCCGAGGACGAAGGCGGTGACGTCCTCGACCGAGACCTTGAATTCCTCGGAAAGGAAATAGCGGAACCTTGCCGAGTCCAAAACGCCCGCCATGCCGACGATTTTGTTCGCGGGCAGATTCGAGGCTTTCTGCAAAGCCCAGACCATCGCATCGAGCGGATTGGTGATGCAGATGACAAACGCGTCCGGCGCGTATTTCTTGATGCCGCCGCCAACCGCTTCCATGACCTTGAGGTTGATGCCGAGCAAATCGTCGCGGCTCATCCCGGGCTTGCGCGGCACCCCGGCCGTCACGATGACGACGCCGGCCCCGGCGATGGCTTCATAGCTGTTCGCCCCCGTGAGCGCCGCGTTGAAACCGTTGACCGGACCCGATTGGGCAAGATCCAGCGCCTTGCCCTGCGGCGTCCCTTCCGCGATGTCGAAGAGCACGATGTCGCCAAGCTCCTTCAGCGCCGCGAGGTGGGCCAGGGTTCCGCCGATCTGGCCGGCTCCGAGCAATGCGATCTTGTTGCGCGCCATGCTGCTACGTCCTTGTTTTTCCGATGCGCCGGAAACTCTAGACCATTAGCGATCGAAATTGAAGCGATCATGATCTAGGCCGTGAACGGCGCCTTTGCCAGAGAATAGTTTCCAAAAAAGAGATGTCAAAGGCCCGGGAAATTTGATGGCGCCGCCCGAACGGTTGATATTGGTGGGCAAGCGAACTCTTCGTTTATTTCCTTGGCCATGCGCCGCGCCACGGGCCGGTTTAGGTTTCCACGAGGCCTGTCGCATCGCCGGAGCCCATGGACGCAACCGCGCCATGCGGCAGGGCGAGATACTCCACCGAGCGCATTTCGACGAGGCGCGACGCGGTCCGCTTGAACTCAAAAGCCACGAACCCTTCGCTGCCCGCATAAATCTCCGCCGGTTCCGCCTCGGCGGAGGCGAGAAGCTTCACATGCCTGTCATAAAAAGTGTCGATCAGCATGATGAAGCGCTTGGCTTCGTCGCGCTGGCCAGCGCCAATGACCGGGATCGCATCGAGGACCACGGTATGGAAGCGCCGCGCGAGCGCCAGAAAATCGGCGGGCCCGAGCGCCGTCCCGCACACATCCGCGAATGAAAAGCGCGCCACATTGGCGCATGCCTCCGGCACATGAACCGGGTGGCCGAGAACTTCGATTGTCATTGGGGCGCCGTGTTCGGCCCCGGTCAGAACCTTGAAGGCGGCGGTCAGCGCCGCCGCCGCGCAAGCGTCCGGCGGCACGAAATACACCGCGTGGTCCCGCAGCTTTCGCAGCCGGAAATCTCCGCGGGCGTCGAGGCGGATAATTTGCATCCGCTCTTCGATCATCGCGATGAACGGCAGGAAGAGCGTGCGATTGAGGCCATCCTGGTAGAGGAGATCCGGACGCACATTGGATGTCGCGACGATCACCACGCCGCGGCTGAACAAAGCTTCGAAAAGCCGGCCAAGAATCATCGCGTCGGCGATGTCGGTGACGCTGAACTCGTCGAAACACAGAAGCCAGGCCTTTTGGGCGATGGCATCCGCCACCGCCGCGACAGGGT
>ODAK010006714.1_pt1 | contig 11589 bp, 9 predicted proteins | sample 1539591 | NCBI WGS metagenome assembly ODAK01 (sample SAMEA3539303, study PRJEB22396) | soil metagenome | biome: tundra; feature: field; material: soil | place: USA | collected 2010-05 | depth 0.15 m | reverse complement strand
CCCGCCGCGACTGGCTGCGGCTGGCGCGCAGCGAGAACGTCGGCCCGGTCACCTTCGAGCAACTGGTGCGCCGCTATGGCGACACCACAAAAGCGCTGGCGGCCCTGCCGGAACTGTCCCGGCGCGGCGGCCGCACAGCCTCCCTGCACATTCCCAGCATCGATGACGCCGCACGCGAGATCGCTGCCGGCGAAGCCCTGGGCGCGCGGCTGATCGCGGCCTACGAACCGGACTTCCCCGCCCTGCTGGGCGCGCTCGACCCGCCGCCGCCGCTGATCTGGGTCCTGGGCAAGGCCGACCTGCTGAACCGGCCCGCCGTCGCCATCGTCGGCGCCCGCATCGCCTCGGCCGCCGGCCAGCGCTTCGCCCGCGGCCTGGCCGGCGATCTCGGCCAGGCCGACCATGTGGTGGTCTCCGGCATGGCCCGCGGCATCGATGGGGCTGCGCATGAAGGCGCCCTGGCCACCGGGACCATCGCCGTGCTCGGCGGCGGCATCGACGACATCTATCCGCCGGATCACCGGGACCTCTATGCGCGTCTGGCCGCCGAAGGCTGCGTGGTCTCCGAGAGCCCGCCGGGCGCCAAGGCCCAGGCGCGCGACTTCCCCCGGCGCAACCGGCTGATCGCCGGCCTGTCGCTGGCCGTTGTGGTGGTCGAGGCCGAACTGTGCTCCGGCTCGCTGATCACCGCCCGCCTGGCGGCGGAACAGGGCCGCGAGGTGCTGGCCGTGCCCGGCTCGCCGCTCGACCCGCGCGCCAGAGGGACCAACGACCTGATCCGCCAGGGCGCGGCGCTCTGCGAAGGCGTGGACGACGTGCTGCGGGCCATTTCCGGCCTGTCGAGCCTCCGCGAACCGGAGCGCGGCTTCCAGGACGACGCCGCCGACCCCGGCCCGGACGACGAGATCGCGCGCTTGCGTGAACGCATCGCCGAACTGCTGTCGCCGACCCCGACACCGCGCGACGATCTGGTCCGCATTACGGCCGCGCCGGCGGCCATGGTCTATGCCGCCCTGACCGAACTTTCCCTCGCCGGCCGGGCCGAATTGCTGCCTGGCGGCCTTGCCGTGAAGGCCTAAAACAACCCTTCGCCAAACCCCAAGTTGACACGGCGGGGGTGTCGCCCCCACTTTCCGCGCCCTTGGCTGGACCGTTTCCCGGTCAGTCCATCACATGAGATTGCATGAACGTCGTCGTCGTCGAGAGCCCGGCCAAGGCTAAAACCATCAACAAATACCTGGGCTCCGGCTACACCGTGCTGGCCAGCTATGGGCACGTGCGCGACCTGCCGTCGAAGGACGGTTCGGTGAAGCCCGACGACGATTTCGAGATGATCTGGGAGGTCGATCCCAAGGCGGCGAAGCGGCTTTCCGACATCGCCGCGGCCATGAAGGGCGCCGACAAGCTGATCCTGGCCACCGACCCGGATCGCGAAGGCGAGGCGATCAGCTGGCACGTGCTGCAGGTCTTGAACAACCGCAAGGTGGTCAAGGACGCGGTGGTGCAGCGGGTGGTGTTCAACGCCATCACCAAGTCGGCGGTCACCGAGGCGATGAAGCACCCGCGCGACATCGACATGGAGCTGGTCGACGCCTATCTGGCGCGCCGCGCGCTGGACTATCTGGTCGGCTTCACCCTGTCGCCGGTGCTCTGGCGCAAGCTGCCGGGCGCGCGCTCGGCCGGCCGGGTGCAGTCGGTGGCGCTGCGCCTGGTGGTCGATCGCGAGATCGAGATCGAGCGCTTCAAGATCGAGGAATACTGGACCGTCGAGGCCGACGTCACCGCCGGCTCCGATCCTTTCGCCGCCCGCCTGGTCAAGCACCAGGGCAAGCGGCTGGCCAAGTTCGACCTGCCGGACGCGGCATCCGCCGACGCCGCCAAAGCCGCCGTCCAGGCCGCGACCTTCAAGGTCTCGGCGGTCGAGAAGAAGCCCGCCCGGCGCAATCCAGCGCCGCCCTTCACCACCTCCACGCTGCAACAAGAGGCCTCGCGCAAGCTCGGCTTCTCCGCTCAGCGCACCATGCAGGCCGCCCAGCGCCTCTATGAGGGCATCGACATCGGCGGCGAGACGGTGGGCTTGATCACCTACATGCGCACCGACGGCGTCCAGTCCGCGCCCGAGGCGCTGGACGAGGCCCGAAGCGTCATCAAGGGCCTTTATGGCGCGAGCTACGTCCCCGAAAGCGCCCGGCTCTACAAGGTCAAGGCCAAGAACGCCCAGGAGGCCCACGAAGCGATCCGCCCGACCAGCCTGGACCGCAACCCGGGCTCGCTCCGCCTCGAGCCCGACCTCGGCCGGCTCTACGAACTGATCTGGAAGCGGATGATCGCCTCGCAGATGGAGGCCGCGCGCATCGAGCGGACCACCATCGACCTGGAGAGCGCCGACGGCCGCACGGGCCTGCGCGCCACCGGCCAGGTCATCCTCTTCGACGGCTATCTGAAGGTCTATGAAGAAGGCCGCGACGCCCCGGAAACGCAAAGCGTTTCCGGTCTTGCTCAGGATGCCGATGACGAGGACGGCGGCCGCCTGCCCCAGGTCGCCCAGGGCGCCGAGGCCCGCGTCCAGGCCGCCCGCGCCGACCAGCACTTCACCGAGCCGCCGCCGCGCTATTCGGAAGCCTCGCTGGTCAAGAAGCTGGAAGAACTCGGCATCGGCCGGCCCTCGACCTATGCCTCGATCCTGACCGTGCTGCGCGACCGCGACTATGTGCGCATGGAGAAGAACCGCTTCGTGCCGGAAGACAAAGGCCGGCTGGTCACCGCCTTCCTCGAGGAATTCTTCCGCCGCTACGTCGAGTACGACTTCACCGCCGACCTCGAGCAAAAGCTCGACCTGGTCTCGGCCGGCGACCTCGACTGGAAGGCGCTGCTGCGCGACTTCTGGAAGGACTTCCACACCGCCGTCGGCGAGATCGGCGCCCTGCGCACCACCGCCGTCCTCGACGCGCTGAACGAGTCGCTTGGTCCGCACATTTTCCCGGACAAGGGCGACGGCTCCGATCCCCGCCTCTGCCCAACCTGCGGGGTCGGGCGCCTGTCCTTAAAGACCGGCCGCTACGGCGCCTTCATCGGCTGCTCCAACTATCCGGAATGCCGCCACACCCGCCCGATCGCGGCCACCGAGGGCGAGACGGCGGCCGGCGGCGGCGATCGCGAACTGGGCATCGACCCGGAAACCGGCAACGCCGTCTGGCTGAAGGCCGGCCGCTTCGGCCCCTATGTCGAGACCACCGGCGCGGACAAGCCCAAGCGCGCCAGCCTGCCCAAGGGCTGGCCGCCGGAAGTCATGGACCTGGAAAAGGCGCTGCGCCTGCTGCACCTGCCGCGCGAGGTCGGCCCCCACCCGGAAGACGGCAAGATGATCCTGGCCGGCATCGGCCGCTACGGGCCCTACGTCCAGCACGACGGCGCCTATGCCAACCTGCCGACGGCCGACGAGGTGTTCGACGTCGGCCTCAACCGCGCTGTCGCCGTCCTGGCCGAGAAACGCGCCGGCGGCGGCCGCCCGCAACGCGGCGCGGCCGAGGCCCTGAAGGACCTCGGCGCCCACCCCGCCGACGGCCAGCCCGTCCGCGTCCTCTCCGGCCGCTACGGCCCCTACATCAAGCACGGCGCCGTCAACGCCAACGTCCCCAAGGGCTCTGATCCCGCCGAGCTGACCATGGACGAGGCGGTAGCGCTATTGGCCGCCCGCGAAGGCGCCGGCGGCGGCGGCAAGAAGCGCAAGGCCAAGCCCTCGCCCAAGACCGCCAATGTGGTGAAAGCCAAGAAACCGGCGGCCAGAAAGGCAGCGGCGAAGAAGGCGGCGCCGAGGAAAAAGGCCGCGTCCTAGGACCGCCTGTTAGGCGCCGCGCCCTATTCTATTCCGCTCATCTCCGCGAAAGCGTGGACCCGGGCGCTTGACCTCCAGCGACGAGGCTGGCTAGCGTGACGCCATGTTGAAGATTGTCGTGAGCTGAGGCCCCGCGGGGACGCGGGTTTTCATCGGACCGCCGGGGCGTGTCGGGTCGGGATGGCCCGCGCCCGTGCCGGCGGGCGCCCTCACCTCTCTTCGAAAGATCAAGACCTTGACCGATATCGATACCGCCGGCTTAGGCCCCGACGCCGGGACCGCCATGCCGATCCTGCACACCGAGCGACTGGAAATCCGCCCCATCCGCACAGGCGACCTCGCCGCCTGCCACCAGCTCTATAAGGACATCGGCTGGGCCGATTCCCAGCGCTCAGAGGCCGACAATTTCGAGCGGCGACGAAGCTGGGTGGACTGGTCCATCGCCAATGAGCGCGAACTGGCCCGCCTCAATCAGCCGCCCATGGGCGAACGGACGGTGATCGACCGGGCCACCGGCGATTTTGTCGGCCTGGTCGGGTTCAATCCGAGCCTGTCGCCTTTCGGTCAGCTGCCATCCTTCGGCGGCGCCGAGAACGCCCCCTGCACGCTCGAAATGGGGATGTTCTGGGCCATTTCACCGCCGCGCCAGGGCAAGGGCCTGGCCACCGAGGCCGCCCAGGCGCTGATCGACTACATGTTCGGCGTTCGTCGGCTCGGCCGCATCGTGGCCACCACCGAGAACGACAACCTGGCCTCGCAACGCGTGATGCGCAGGCTGGGCATGACGGTGGAGCGCAATCCCTATCCCGACCCCTTCTACTTCGAGACCGTCGGCTTTCTGGAGGCGGGAGGGCGGTCATGAGCCGGGGCGCCATGATCGAGGTCGATATCAGCTCTGAGCGCCCGGAGGATGCACGCGAAATCCGCGCACTGGTGGCGGCGGCCTTCGGTCCTGACAGCGACACAGCCGATTTCGTCGAGGCCGTGCGGGCGGAAGCCGAGGTGTGCCTCGCCCAAGTCGCCACGCGCGCAGGCGCGATCGTGGGTCACGCCCAGTGGTGCCTGGCGCACTTGTTCATCGACGACCGCATGGTCAAGGGCGCCTATCTGACGTGCCTGTCGGTGGAACCGGCTTTGCACCGACGCGGCATCGGCTCGCGCCTGGTAAAGGCCGGCCTCGCGCACCTCTCCGAGAGCGGGTACAGCGTGGCAAGCCTCCTGGGTGACCCGGCGTACTATGGACGGTTCGGATTTTCGCCTGAACTGGCCGAACGGATCGAAGCCCCGCACCGGGCCCGCGGAAGGGGGTTTCAGGCAATCGAGCTTGCACCCGGCGGGCTTGCCGGAACGACAGTGCGCGGCGCCTTTCCCGCAGTGATCTCCCCGACGGAGCCGCCGTCATGACCCCTCGCCTCATCGTCCGCAGCGACGACGACCACGCCGCCTTCGAGGACGGCGCCGACCGTGGGCGCATCCTGATCTTCGGCCGCGACACCGGCGGCGCCTATGGCCTGATGGAGTGGACGGTCGCACCGGCGCCGGCGGGAGACGGACCGCGAAGCTATGGCGCCCACTTCCACGATGGCTGCGAGGAGACCTTCATGGTGCGCAGCGGCCAGTTGGAATTCCTGCTCGGCGAGGAGGTGGTCACGCTTGGCCCGGGCGACTTCGTGCGCGCGCCACCGGGCGTTCGGCACGGCTATGCCAATGCCTCGGGGGCGCCGGTCGAACTCCTGGTCAGCTTCCATCCGGGCGGTCTGGAGGAACTCTTCCTCAAATACCGCACCGACGGCGCGGGACCGGCCGAGGGCGACGGCTTCATGGCCGACGCGGAGCGATTGTTCGGCTCGGCCTTCGACCTGGACTGAAGCGTTCCGGTTGACGCGGCCGGCCCGAGCGCCGATCTCAGCCTCGCTTGACGAGGAACCTTAGCCGCATGACGCCTCGGTCGATCGATGTGGTTGTGGTCGGCGCCGGCAACGCCGCCCTTTGCGCGGCCTTGGCGGCGGCGGACCAGGGCGCGTCGGTGCTGGTGCTGGAGCGCGCGCCGCAAGCCCTGTGCGGCGGCAACAGCCGCTTCACCGCCGGCGCCTTTCGCTGCGTCTATGACGGGGTGGACGATCTGCGCGCCCTGATGCCGGACCTGACCGACGCCGAGGCCGCCAGCGCCGATTTCGGGACCTATACGGCCGGCCAGTTCTTCGACGACATGGGACGGATCACCGAATACCGCACCGATCCGGAGCTGTGCGACCTGCTGGTCAACCGCAGCCGGGCGACGATGCTGTGGATGCGCGATGCCGGCGTGCGCTTCATGCCGATCTGGGGGCGGCAGGCCTATCGCATCGACGGGCGGTTCAAATTCTGGGGCGGGCTGACGGTCGAGGCCTGGGGCGGCGGGCCGGGCCTGATCGAGGCGCTCTATGCGGTGGCGGGCCGCAAGGGCGTCACCCTCGCCTTCGAGGCCCGGGCGCTGGACCTGATCGCCGACGACGACGGGGTCAAGGGGGTGCGCGCCCGCATCGGCGGCGTCACCCACGAAATCGCCGCCAAGTCGGTGGTGCTGGCCTGCGGCGGCTTTGAATCCAACGCCGAGTGGCGCACGCGCTATCTCGGGCCCGGCTGGGACCTGGCCAAGGTGCGCGGCACCCGGTTCAACACCGGCGACGGCCTGCGCATGGCCCTGGACCTGGGGGCGGCGTCGGCCGGCAACTGGTCGGGCTGCCACGCGGTCGGCTGGGACCGCAATGCGCCGGAGTTCGGCGACCTGGCGGTCGGCGACAATTTCCAGAAACATTCCTATCCTTTGGGCGTGATGCTGAATGCGTTAGGTGAGCGGTTTGTCGACGAGGGGGCGGATTTCCGCAACTACACCTACGCCAAGTACGGCCGGGTGATTCTGAACCAGCCCGGCCAGTTCGCCTGGCAGGTGTTCGACGCCACGACCATCCCGATGCTGCGCGACGAATACCGCATCCGCCAGGTCACCAGGGTGCGCGCCGACACCCTGGAAGCGCTGGTCGGCAAGCTGGAAGGCGTCGATCCGGTCCGCGCCCTGGCCACGCTGAAGGCCTTCAACGCCGCGGTGAAGCGCGACGCGCCCTTCGATCCCAACATCAAGGACGGCCGTTGCACGGTGGGTCTGGCCATTCCGAAGTCCAACTGGGCCAATCCGATCGAGACCGGGCCGTTCGAAGCCTATGCGGTCACCTGCGGCGTCACCTTCACCTTCGGCGGCCTGAAGATCGACGGCGAGGGCCGGGTGATCAGCGCCGACGGCGGCCCGATTCCCGGCCTTTACGCCGCCGGCGAGCTGGTCGGCGGCCTGTTCTATTTCAACTATCCCGGCGGTACGGGGCTGATGGCCGGCGCGGTGTTCGGCAGAATCGCCGGGACCAGCGCGGGATTGCGAGCGGCGCGGCCGTCATAGGGCTGGCGCCGCGCCCTCGCCTGGGCTGAAATACGCCCATGCCCATCGCCAAGCTGCCCAATATCGAGCTCTATTACGAACGCGCTGGCGAAGGCCCGCCGCTGCTGTTCATCTCGGGCACCGGCGGCGACCTGCGCGTCAAGCCGAACGTGCTCGACGGGCCATTTCCGAAATCGTTCGACCTGCTCGCCTACGACCAGCGCGGCCTGGGCCGTTCCGCCAAGCCGGATGTCGACTACAGCATGGCCGACTATGCCGATGATGCCGCGGCCCTGATGGACAGCCTCGGCTGGGCCTCGGCCAAGGTGGTCGGCGTCTCCTTCGGCGGCATGGTGGCCCAGGAACTGGTGCTGCGGCATCCGGACAAGGTCGAGCGCCTGGTCCTGGCCTGCACCTCGCCCGGGGGCGCGGGCGGCGCCTCCTTCCCCTTCCACGAGATCCAGCACCTGAAGGGCGAAGAGCGCGCCCGCTATCTGATCCCGGTCTCCGACACCCGCCGCGACGTCGCCTGGCAGGCGGCCAATGCCGAACAGTTCGCCCAGTTCGTCGCCATGGGCGCGGCGGACCCCTATGCCGGCGAGCCCGGCCGCGAGATGGGCGCGCGCCGGCAGCTCGAAGCCCGCGCCGGCCACGCTGCCTGGGACCGGCTGGACCAGATCCGCTGTCCCGTCCTCATCGCCGCCGGCCGCTATGACGGCGTCGCCCTGCCGGAAACACAAGATCGGATGGCCGGCCGTATTCCCGGCGCGGATCTGCGCTTTTTCGAAGGCGGCCACCTTTTCATGTTGCAGGACCGCACCGCGCTGCCCGCCATGCTCGAGTTCCTGAACGGGTAGTCGCCCAGCCTCACCGTCCACTATTTATTGCCGTCATGGCCCGACTTGTTCGGGCCACCCATGAACGCCAGCTGATCTGAGTTCGCACGGCGTCGGCCGCCGCGCATCAACGGCGTCTCCCGTGTTCATGGGTCGCCCGGACAAGCCGGGCGATAACGGTGAGAGGTAGCGGCCACGCGTCGCGATTTGATCCAAGGTGCGGTATGCGGAGCTCATGGCGCGCCCGCGAGTCCCGACCTTCTCCAGAACGCCCCGCAACCCCCGCGGCGGACGCCGGGGCAATAGCAACGCCCTGCCACCGGTGGGGGTGGTCGATGTGGTCGAGCGCGACGCCGACGGCGATCTCTTCGTCCGGCCGAGCAAGGGCAAGGACGACGGGCCAACTTACCGGCTGGCGCCCGATCGCGGCGAGGCCGCCGCCGGGGCGCCGGGCATGGGCGACCGGCTTCTGGTGCGCTTCGAGCGGCTGGAGGGCGGCGAGACCGAGGCCCGGCTGATCAAGCGCCTTGGCCAGAGCGCTCACCGCCTGCTGGGCGTGGTGCGCAAGGGCCGCGGCGAGACCCGGGTCGAGCCGGTGGATCGCAAGAGCCGCGACCGGCTGGTGCTGACCGGCCCGGACGCCGCTGCCTTGCGCGACGGCGACCTGGTGCTGGCCGAGGTGGGCGCCGCCCGCGAACGCTATGGGCCCAAACAGGGCAAGCTGCTGGAGGTGGTGGGCCGCGAGGACGAACCGCGCGCCGCCTCGCTGATCGCCATCCACACCCACGGCCTGCCCACCGGGTTCACCGCGGCGGCGGAAGCCGAGGCGGAGGCCGCCGAGCCCCCCACGCTGGCCGGCCGCACCGACTTGCGCCACCTGCCGCTGATCACCATCGATCCGTCCGACGCCCGCGATCACGACGACGCGGTCTATGCCCATCCCGACGACGACCCGAAGAACAAGGCCGGCTGGGTGGTCTGGGTCGCCATCGCCGATGTCGCGGCCTATGTCCGCGCCGGCTCGGCCCTCGATCGCGAGGCGCGCGAGAAGGCCAACAGCGTCTACTTCCCCGACCGGGTCGAGCCGATGCTGCCCGAGCGGCTATCCAACGGCCTCTGTTCGCTGCGTGAAGGCGAGAACCGCGCCTGCATCGCCGTGCGCATGGTGTTCGACGCCGAGGGCCGCAAGCTGTCGCACCGTTTCGTGCGCGGCCTGATGCGCTCGGCCGCCAAGCTCTCCTACGAGCAGGCCCAGGCGGCGATCGACGGCCTGCCTGACGATGTGACCGGTCCCCTGCTCGAACCCGTCCTGCGCCCTCTCTGGGCCGCCTACGGCGTGCTCAAGATCGGGCGGGACAAGCGATCGCCGCTGGAGATCGAAAGCCCGGAGCGCCGCATCGTCATTGGCGCGGATGGCCGCGTCGCCTCGATCACCGCGCGCAAGTTCCTCGACGCCAACAAGCTGATCGAGGAGATGATGATCCAGGCCAATACGGCCGCCGCCGAGACGCTGGAACAGCGCCGCACGCCGCTGATCTACCGGGTGCACGAGGCGCCAAGCCAGGAGAAGCTGAAAAACCTCACCGACTTCCTCTCCACCCTCGACGTGCGCTGGAGCATGGGCGAGGCGCCGCGCACCGAGCGCTTCAACCGGCTGCTGGAGCAGATGCGCGACACGCCGCACGCCGAGATCGTCAACGAGGTGGTGCTGCGCACCCAGATGCAGGCCATCTACAGCCCCGACAATGTCGGCCACTTCGGCCTGCACCTGGACCGCTACGCCCACTTCACCTCGCCGATCCGCCGCTACGCGGACCTGATCGTCCATCGCGGCCTGATCCGGGCGCTTGGCCTTGGCGACGACGGCCTGACCGACACCGAGATGGCCACCCTGACCGAGATCGCCGAGCACATCACGCTCGCCGAACGCCGCGCCATGGCCGCCGAGCGCGACGCCACCGACCGCTATGTCGCCGCCTTCATGGAGGGGCGCGAAGGCGCCGAGTTCACCGGCCGCATCACCGGCGTCACCCGGTTCGGTCTGTTCATCCGCCTGGCCGAGACCGGCGCCGACGGCCTGGTCCCGGTCTCCACCCTCGGCGGCGAATACTTCGTCCACGACGACCGCGCCCACGCCCTGGTCGGCGAGCGCAGCGGCCGCCGCTGGCGCCTGGGCGCGGAGGTGCAGGTGCGCCTGCGCGAAGCCACCCCGATCACCGGCGGCCTGCTGTTCGAAATGCTGAGCGAACCCGAACCGCCGGACCCGAAGGCCCCGCGGGCAAGGCTGGGCGTGCGGCGGCGCGGGCGGCGCTAGCGGCCTAGCGGGCCCGGCTGTAGGTGTAGTCCTCGCGCTCGCCCGGGACGCCGGAGCGCAAGCCCTCCGGCAGCGGCGCGCGCGTGGCGTTGACCTTGGCGTGCGCGTCGAGCGCCGCCTGGTCCTTCCAAAGCTCGAGCAGGACCAGCTTGTCCGGGTTCACCGCGCTCTGGAACACCTCGAACTGTTCGCAGCCGGGCTCCCGCATCACCTCTTCGCAGCGCGTCTTGAAGGCTTGCGCGAAGTCCGCCCCTTTGCCGGGAGCCGCGGTGAGGGTGATCAAGAGCCGAAGTGACATCTGGTTTGCTCCCATGGGTCAATGCGCTGCGGAGAAGGGCCGCCCCTCGGCGCGGCGTCAAGGTTCCTATTGTCGGGTTTTGACCCTAGGGCAGGCTTTTCGGCGCCGGCGGGACTCGCGATACTAGGCGCCATGGACACACCGATCATCACGACCGCGCCGCGCCCCGACGTCGCCGCGCGCGCGCCAGGAACCCGAAGCGTCCGGCCCCGGGACGCCGCCACCCTGATCATCCTGCGCCGCGATGCCAAGAAGCCGCGCGTGCTGATGGGCCGTCGCGGCTCCGGCCACGACTTCATGCCCGACAAGTGGGTCTTTCCCGGCGGCCGCATCGATCGCAGCGACTTTCGCGCGCCCACCGCCAACGAGCTTCGCCACGACGTGGCGGCGCGGCTGGCCGAGGGGACGATTCCGCGCCGGGCGCGGGCGCTGGCGCTTTCGGCCATTCGCGAGACCTTCGAGGAGGCCGGCCTGTTATTGGCCGAGAAGGCCGAGCCCAGGTCCGTGGCGGGCCCCTGGCGCGATTTCTTCGCCATCGGCGCCCTGCCCGATCTGGAGGCGTTGGACGTCATCGCGCGGGCGGTGACGCCGCCGTCGCGGACCAAGCGGTTCGATGCGCGGTTCTTTGTCGCCGAGGCCGACCGGTTGCTCAGCCTGGAGCGGCGCCCCGATTGCGGCGAGTTGGACGAGATCGCCTGGGTCGATCTGGACGAGGCCCTGGCGCTCGACCTTCCGGACATCACCCGCTACGTGCTGCGCGAACTTGAGACCCGGCTGGAAAACCCGGACGGCCCGGCGCGCTTCATGCGCTTCTGGCGCGGCCGACGGTTTACCGAACAGACCTAGGCTCAGGACTCATTGATCAGAGCCAGAAGATGACGGTTGCGGCGATGCAGA
>ODAK010006713.1_pt1 | contig 11589 bp, 10 predicted proteins | sample 1539591 | NCBI WGS metagenome assembly ODAK01 (sample SAMEA3539303, study PRJEB22396) | soil metagenome | biome: tundra; feature: field; material: soil | place: USA | collected 2010-05 | depth 0.15 m | reverse complement strand
GCCCGGGTGGGACTTGCACCCACGAGGTGATCGCGCCGTTCGGGGCGCACCGGATACACACAGATGCACACAGATCGACCGAGCGGAACGATCCGCCGGCGGCACAATCCGTCGTGCGACGTTGGACGGAAACTTTGAACCGAGCAGATCTGATCGGACCCATTCTCCCGGACAATTTCATGCGGTACGATACGGGACTCCGACTGTCCAGACGAAAGGCCCGGCCATGAAAATCGACCCAGCCACGACTATTTTCGGCCTGATCGATGTTCAATTGACGTTCATGCCAGGTGGCGGCCTCGCGGTACCGGACGGTGATCGCATCGTGCCGATCATCAATCGCGTGATGCCTTTGTTCGATCATGCCTTCGCCACGCAGGACTGGCACAAGCCCAACCATCACTCCTTCGCCAGCGCGCATCCGGGTCGGAATCCATACGAAACGATCGAGTTGCCGTACGGCACGCAAACCCTGTGGCCGGATCACGCCATCGCCGGCACCGAGGAAGCGATGATCCACCCCGATATCGATCAGACGCGCATCGAGCTCATCATCCGCAAGGGATGCCGGGTCACGCTCGACAGCTATTCGGCGTTCTTTGAGAACGACCATGTCACCGCGACCGGGCTGGACGGCTGGCTCCGTCAGCGCGGTTTTCGCCAGGTGTTGCTGTGCGGCCTCGCAACCGACTTCTGTGTCGCGTGGTCCGCCGAGGACGCCGCCCGTCTCGGCTATGACGTTACCATCATCGAGGATGCCTGCCGCCCCATCGCATTGCCAACCACCGCGGGACGCACCACGATGGACGAGGCGCGCGATCGTCTGACCGCTCTGGGCGTGCGCTTTGTCACCAGTGCGGAGCTTGTCCTGGCAGCCTGATACCTTGCCGGCCGATCCTCTGGCATGCGCGGGCCCGAAGGGGTAATTGCCGCGGACGACCGATCGCGCCCAAAATCATCCTCCCGAATTACCCTGGGGCCACAAGGAGCGGACGACGATGAAGATGAAGGCCGCGGTGATGCGCGTGCAGGGGAAGCCTCGCCCCTACGCCGACAGCCAGCCGATGACCATCGAGACCGTTGACCTCGATCCGCCAGGACCGGGTGAGGTGCTGTACAAGATCATTGGTGCCGGGCTGTGCCACTCCGACCTCTCCACGATCGAGAACCTGAGGCCCCGACGGTTGCCGACCGTCCCCGGGCATGAGGCAGCGGGCATCGTGGAGGAGGTCGGACCCGGCGTCACCAGCCTGAAGCCAGGCGATCACGTCGTCTCGATGTTCGTCTCAAGCTGCGGCGACTGCCGTTATTGCAACAACGGCCGGCCCAACCTGTGCCAGAGCTCTTCGATCGCGCGAGCCGAGGGCACGCTTGTTTCCGGCGCCCGGCGGCTGTCGCTGAATGGCGAACCGCTGAACCATTATAGCGGCCTGTCGGTGTTCGCGCAGTATGCCGTGGTGTCGCAATCGGCATTGATCAAAATCCCCGATGACGTGCCGCTGGAGGATGCGACCATTTTCGGCTGCGCCGTGGTCACCGGTGTTGGCGCGGTACTGAATACGGCGCAGGTTCCGCCCGGCGCGCGGATGGCGGTCGTTGGGCTGGGTGGAGTTGGGATGAACGCGTTGATGGCCGGCGTCGTCGCGGGCGCCGAACGAATCGTCGCTGTCGACCTCAATGCCGACAAACTGCGCCTGGCGCGAGAGCTTGGTGCCACCGATACGTTCCTCGCGGGCAATGCCGATGTGGTGGAGGAAATCCGCTCCGCCACCGACGGCGGCCTGGATTACGTGATCGAAACAGCGGGAGCGATCCCGGCGATGAACCTCGCTTATGCGATCGCGGCGCGCGGCGGCATGATCGTGAGTGCCGGCCTGCCCGCGACCACCGCGACGTTCGCATTTCCGCATTCCGCGCTGGTGACCGACGAGAAGACGATCCGCGGCAGCTACATGGGCAGTTGCGTGCCGAAGCGCGACATTCCCCGGTTCATCGCGCTGTATCAGCGCGGCAAACTGCCGGTGCAAAAGCTGCGCAGCGGCTTCGTGACGTTCGAGCAACTCAACGAGGGTTTCGACAAGCTCGCGGATGGCGCGGTGCTGCGCCAGGTTCTGCGACCTCACGCATGAGTCTCTGGCTCGTCACCGGCGGCGCGGGGTTCATCGGCTCCCACCTGTGCGACGCACTGATCGCGCGCGGCGATAGCGTACGCGTGATCGATGATCTTTCCACCGGTCGTCGCGCCAATTTGCCGGCCGGTGTTGAATTCATCGAAGGCGATATCGCCGATCCCTCGGCGGCGCTGCGCGCCACTGATGGTGTGGACGGGTGCTTTCACCTCGCCGCCATTGCTTCGGTTGAACGTGGCGTTACCGACTGGCTCGGCACGCATCGCGCCAATCTGACAGGTGCGATCACGATATTCGACGCTGTCCGGCGGCATGGGAGGAAGGTGCCCATTGTCTATGCTTCCTCCGCCGCGGTTTACGGCGATTGCCAGACGATCCCGATCCAGGAAACCGCGGAACGGCGGCCGTTGTCGGCCTACGGCGCCGACAAATATGGCTGCGAGCTGCACGCCATAACAGCGACCCATGTGCACGGCATTCCCACGGTTGGGCTGCGCTTCTTCAATATTTACGGCCCGCGGCAGGATCCGAAGTCGCCATATTCAGGAGTAATCTCGATCTTCTGCGAGCGCATTCGAAACGGAGCACCGATCCATATCTATGGCGACGGCGCGCAAACGCGCGATTTCGTTCATGTCAGCGATGCTGTCGCGGCGTTGTTGGCCGGTATGAACCTCCGGCCGGAAACAGCTTCGGTCTTCAACGTCTGTACCGGTGAGGCAACCTCGGTGGCGGAGCTGGCCCAGATCATTGGCGAGCTGGCCAAAAAGAACCTGAATCCAAAGCGCATGCCTTCCAGGTCCGGAGAAATCCGGCACTCCCTGGGCGATCCGTCCAACATGCGGCGCGGGTTGGTACTGGGTGAAATGGTTAAATTACGCGATGGCCTCGTGACCGTGCTCGCGCACCTTGACGCGCGGCGATAGGCCCAACGGACCGTGCTGAAAGCCATCCTGATCACGCTCGCGGTGCCGCCGGTTGGCTTCTTGTGCCTGGCCATCCTGGGATTATTGATCGTGCGGTGGCGAAGGCGCGGCGGACGTGCACTGATTTGCATTGGGTTGGCGGGCCTGACACTGCTCGCGCTGCCCTTATTTTCCGATCTGTTGATCGTGGCGTTGGAGCAAAACCTGCCACTTGAACCGCCACCGGATGCGATGCCTCAGGCGATCGTGATTCTGGGCGGCGATTTAACCCGCACCGCCGATCCGCCGAACGTGATTCCCGGATTTCTGACCGTGGATCGGATGCGCGCCGGTGTGGCGTTGTACCGCAGGACCGGGTTGCCGATTCTGGTGACCGGTGGAACCGTGCAACCGCATCACCCGCCGGTGGCCGCGGTCATGGCCGACAGCCTGCGCGACGACTTTCAGGTGCCGGTGACCTGGGTCGAGGATGCCTCGGAGGACACTTGGCAGAACGCGGCCTTCAGCGCGGAGATCCTGAGGAAGCAAGGCATTCGCTCGGTCTATGTGGTGACGCAAGGGTGGCACATGCGGCGCGCCATGCTGGCGTTCCGGCGCGCGGGCCTGATCGCCACGGCGGTTCCCACATCGATGGAAATCCCGATCGATCCGATCGTGTGGGATTTCCTGCCGCGTGCATCGGCGTGGGGATGGAGCTACTACGCGCTGCATGAGTGGATCGGTTGTGCGTGGTATGCGATCCGCTGAAGGCGGAACGACGGTCGAAGCGTTCGAAAGCCTGGACATCCTGCCGGATGATGCCAGGCCATTGTTCGACGCGGCGGAAAATTTCTTTTCGACCCGTGCCTGGTGGGAGGTCGTGCTGGCGCACGCAATTCCGCCGAACGCCTCGCCCCGTTTGTTGCTGATCCGTCAGGACGGTCAGCCAAAAGCGTTGTTTCCCATGCTGTTTAATGGTGGTTTCAGAGCCTTGACGACGCCTTACACCTGTCTTTACGAGCCGCTGTTCGCGCCTGGCGACACGGACCGCGGGTTGATTTTCGCGGCGTTCGCGCGGTTCTGCCGGACGTTCGCCACCACGAGACTGGATGCGCTGGATCCGGCGATCGCGGGGGAGATCGCCGCGGGCGGGAGGCAGGCGGGCCTGGCTGTCGCTCGCTTTGACCATTTCGGCAACTGGCACGAGGATGTCGCGGGCCTGGATTGGACGGCCTGGTTGGCTCGCCGACCAGGAGCGTTGCGCGAAACGATCAGGCGGCGGACACGGCGGGCGGAGCGTCTGGCCGAGGCACGGTTCAGTTTGTTTCATGAGCGGTCCAATATCGCATCCGGCATTGCCGCGTTCGAATCGGTGTACGCGCGAAGCTGGAAAGATCCCGAGCCTTATCCGGCATTCAATCCCGCCCAAATCCGTGCCGCCGCGTCCCTGGGTTTGGCTCGGGTCGGCGTTTGGTGGATCGGCGATGCACCCGCCGCGGCACAGTTCTGGATCGTGGAGCATGGTCGGGCGACGGTACTGAAACTCGCGCACGACGAGGCGTTCAAGGCGCACTCTCCGGGCACCGTGCTGACCGCGTGGATGATCCGCCACATGATCGAGCGTGAGCGTGTGGCCGCGGTGGATTTTGGCCGCGGCGATGATCCGTACAAGCAAGGCTGGGTCGCCGATCGGGGCCAGCGGATGGGCCTGATGCTGATCAATCCGCGGCATCCGAGCGGAATGATCGCGCTGGCCCGGCACACACTGGGACGGATCAGGGCCCGGCTTCGCCCAGACCACGGGACGTGACATGGTCCGACTTCGCGCGAACAGGAGAACTCGTCATGCCCGGGGCTTTGCAACACTTGTTGGTGCTCGATCTGACCAGCCATCTGTCGGGACCATACTGCGCGATGCTGCTGGCGGATCACGGCGCGGAGGTGATCAAGATCGAGCCACCGACCGGCGACTCAGCCCGTAACATGCCCCCCTTCGTGAACGGGGAGAGCGCGCCGTTCATGACCTGGAACCGGAACAAACGCTCGGTCGTGATGGATTTGAAGCAGGATGCGGACCGGAACGCGCTGTTCGACCTGATCGATCGCGCCGACGTGCTGGTGGAGAATTATCGTCCCGGCGTGCTGGCCCGCCTCGGCCTGGGGTGGGACGTGCTGCATCAACGCAACCCGCGGCTCATCCTCGGGTCGATTTCGGGATTTGGGCAGACCGGCCCGTACAGCAGCCGGGGTGGGTTCGATTTGATCACGCAGGCGATGTCTGGACTGATGAGTACGAACGGGCCCGCCGACGGCGATCCGTTCCGCCTGCCGATCGCGATTTCCGATGTCTCCGCCGGCATGTTCCTGGCGTTCGGCGTGCTCGCGGCGATCGAGGCGCGGCATCGCACCGGCACGGGACAGCACGTCGAAACCTCGCTGTTGGAGGCAGCGACTTCGCTCGCGGTGTATGAGTCGGCGCATTATTTCGCCACTGGCACGCGGCCGGCCCGGATCGGCCAGGCGCACCGGGGGAGTTCGCCTTATCAATGTTTCGCGACGGCGGATGGGCACATCACTATCGGTGCGTCACAGCAACATTTCTTCGCCAAACTGTGCCAGATCGTCGGCCAGCCGGAACTGGTGTCCGATCCGAGGTTCCGGACCGTCGCCGAGCGCGTGGCGCATAATGACACCTTGGTGGCGCTGCTGGCGAAGACGTTACAGGAGAAACCATCTGGTCATTGGCTCGCGGCGCTGGAGGCCGCCGGCATCCCGGCCGGGCCGGTCATGCACTATGATGAGGTCTTCACCGACCCGCATATCCTGGCCCGGGAGATGGTCGTCCGGACCGAACATCCGGTTACCGGAACGTTTCATACGCTTGGCGTCACCGTCAAACTGTCGGACACGCCGGGCTCCGTCCGGCTGCCCGCCCCCCGCCTGGGCGAGCACACGGCCGAAATTCTCGGCCGGCGGAGCGACGCGGCTGACTGAGGCACGGCTATCGGTGCGTTCGTTCAGGCGGCCGACAAACTCGGCTCTCGCAAGGTCGCCTCATGGGCCGCGTAAAATGCCCGTGCCTGCTCCGCTGGCATCGGCCAGCCAAGGAGAAACCCCTGCACCTCCGGACACCCCTGGCTGAGCAGAAGATCGAGTTGTGTATCGGTTTCCACGCCCTCACCGGTGACTTGCATCAGCAGGCGACCGGCCATGGTCAGGATGCTCTCGACGATCGCGCGGGTCGCGGCATCGTGTTCCTGATCACGCACGAACGACTGATCGATCTTGATGCGGTCGAACGGGAAGCGCCGCAGATAACTGAGGCTCGCATAACCAGTCCCAAAGTCGTCGAGCGCGAGATCCAACCCGAGGTCATGCAAGCTGTTCAACGTGGTCAGGGCCTGGGTTTCATCCGCGATCAACACGCCCTCGGTGATTTCCAACTCCAGCCGCCGGGGGGACAGATGCTGTTCGGCCAGCACGCCGGCGATCACATCCACGAGATTGTTCGACAAGAACTGCGCCGGCGACAGATTCACCGCGATGCGTCCTTCCGGCAGGCTGGTGGCAAACGCGCAGGCCTCCTTCAGGACGCGCACGCCCAGTTCGGCGATCAGTCCGCATTGCTCGGCGACGGGAATGAATCGAGCCGGCGAAATGAGCCCCTGCTCCGGATGGCGCCAGCGTGCCAAAGCCTCGAAGCCGGTGATCCGCAGCTCGCGGGTTTCGAATTGGGGTTGAAACCAAACCTCAAATTCGTGATTGCTCAGGGCACGGCGCAGGTCACGCTCGATCAGACCGCGTTCACGCTGGCACCGATCCATATCGGTATCGAACCGGACCACGAGGCCGCGCCCACGCCCTTTGGCCTGATACATCGCCGTGTTGGCATGCCGGATGATTTCGGCTGGGGTCGTTCCGTCCGTGGGATGGAATGCGAGGCCGAGACTCGCTGAAAGGCGGAACTGGGTCCCGTCGATGTCGATCGGTTCGGCGATCGTGGCGACAACGGCGGCGGCGAGGACTTCGGTCGTTTCGGGTTGCGGGCCGTCGAGACAGAGTATCGCGAACTCGTCGCCGCCGGTTCGCGCCAGAAAACCGCTGTCGCCGACAAGGCGGTGCAGGCGCCGGCCCACGTCCCGCAGCAATCTGTCGCCCGCCTCATGACCCAACGTGTCGTTGACCATCTTGAACGCATCCAGATCAACACACACAAGTCCAAACTCTACAGACCGCGGCAGGCGCAATAATTCCGCGAGTCGATCTTTCAATAGTGTGCGATTCGCGAGACCGGTCAGCGAATCGTGCAGTGCCATGTGGCGGATTCGCGCATCGGCGATCCGCCGCTCAGTCACATCAGTGAAAGTGCGAACCTGTCCGCCACCCGGCAAATGCTGACCGAGGACCTCGATGATCCGGCCGTCTTTGTGCACCGTACCATGCTCGATCGTGCCAGATTGACGATCCTCGGGTGGGCCGAGCAAGCCTGATTCGCCGGCCTCCGCCCGGTGTGTCAAGCGGCCAGGATCGAGCATTGTCGCAGGCAGGCCGAGCAGTTCCGCGGCGCGGCGATTGACCACTGGAATTCGGCCATCCGCGTCGATCATGACAATGCCCTGGCCCATGTTTTCCAACGTCAGCAACAGCACCCGCCGGGAGGCTGACGAGCGAAGCCGCTGCTGGATCCAGACCAGGCCGAGACCCAGGATAATCAGTGTCGCCGCCGCGCCGATTCCAATCGCCTGATCACGCATCGGCCAATACTGGCCAAACACCTTCGCGTCACCGTAGCCGACCAGGACAACCAAGGGATACCCGTCCAGACGACGGAAGCTGACCATCCGCGGCACCCCGTCCCAAGGCGCGGGCGCTGTCATCGTGCCCTGCCGAGTCGACAACGCGGGCGCGAATCCTGGTGTCTGACTGAGATCCGTGCCCACCACGCCGTGCTGTATCGGACCATACCCTCGAATGATGCCGTCGAGCCCCGCCAGCATGACAAAGCCATCGCCGATATCGACCGTTTGATAGAACCGGGACAGATCGTCGCAGCTAACGGAATTCACCCCAACACCGGCGAAATGTCCCTCGCGGTCAAGCAGCTTGCGCGTGAATTGCACCGAACATCGATTCGTTACGCGCCCAATCACGGGCTTGCTGATGAAAACCGAATCCCTTTCCGGATCGAGATGCACACGAAAATGCTCCCGGTCCGCGAGGTCAATTCGATGACCGTTCAGCGGTACGGAGTTTTGGGTAACGATCCCCACTCGGTCGGCGATCCCGACCTGCAGGGTCATATGGTCAGGCGAGGACTGCGTCCGCAGCCACTCCGCCAGGTCGAACGCGCTGCCTTTTTCCGCATAGCTGGCACGTAACGCGAGCAGTTCACGGTCCATGACGGTGCTGATTCGATCACTGCTTTCAGCGAAGGCACGGGCCAGCGTAGCGGTTTCTCGCCGCGCCGCATCGATCGCCGCGGTTTTGGCCTGCCACAACGTGAACGAAATCGCGCCCCAGATCACCGCGATCGCTCCCAGGACCGCCAGAAACTCGGGGGCGAGTTGCAGCGCGGGGGACCATCGCCGCCCATACGTCAAACGAGCGACCCCGCGGATCGTCCCGACCGTGCCGTCCATACTGGCCCTCGTGGGTCTGCGAAGGGCAGTGTCGGCGCGATTGGTTAACTTGCTGTTAAAGCGGTGGTCGAGCGATCACACCCGCTCAAGGATAGACAACCCCCGGTTGCGATCGATCAGATAGATCAGGCCGCGATGATCGACGTAAACATCGTTGCTGCAAACACGTTGCGCACCCGGCGGCACATCCGGCATCCACCAGGCCGCCTGCTTCATCGACAACGGATTGCTGATGTCGATGATGCGAAGACCGCTCGCGAACCACGCGGCCGGCACCTCGTTTCCGACGATGGTTTCAACAGGTTGATGGCACGCGGTCATCAGCGGCGAGGCGACCCCGACCAGTTCCGGCAACTGGAACGTGCTGACCGGGATCGGATTGGTCTCGTCCGTGATGTTCACCATCCACACCATCGCGGGCAGTTCGGGCGACAGTTTGGGATCGAGTGGCTGCACATGCTCATCGGCCACCAGCATCCAGCGATGCCCGGCGATCGGGACGTCGATGGGCACCAGGCTGTGCGTGGGCCAACCAAAGGGCGGGCTCCAGTCAATCGTGGAAACCGCACGCGGTTTCGTGATGTCGCTGATGTCCAGGATCACGGCGCCGCCATACCAGTAGCTGACATACAGCCGGTCGCCGCGGCGGATCGGATGATGGCAGCGATGGTTGCGGCCCTTCCAGCTCGGAGTTTCACCGCCGGCGATCCATTGGCCCGGCATCCACCAGCGCCCGATCTCTTGCGGCTTCTCGGGATTGGCGAAGTCGAGGATCATCACGATCGTCCCGACGTAACCCTCCTGCTCGGCCGAGACATAGGCATAGCGGCCGTCGAAGGTGAAACGATGCACGCCGGTGCCGGCGCACTGCCAATGGTGAATGTCGCGCGGGCGGTCCGGCTTGCTGACGTCGAACACCCGCAGCCCGACGAAGTCGGAGGCCGGCGGGTCACCTCGGGTCCGTTCCCGGTTGACCAGCATGATATCGTTGGCGACCCGGACCTTGTGCGAATGCAGGCCTGGAGGAATGTCGATCGAAGCGGTGATACGCGGATTCGCCGGATCGGACACATCGACGACCGAGGTCCCGTGCGGCGCATCCATGTGCCCGATATAGGCGCGATCGCCATCCAGAACGACCTGTCCGCCACCCGCGCAGTCCAGCCACGCGACCTGCCGCACTCCCTCGCCCTGGGCCATTCTTCGCCTCCGTCGCCCGCCTTGGTCTGCCCGACCTTATCGCCGGAACACCATCAGCATCGCGGCGATAATGATGCCCACGGCCCAACCGAGCAACAGGCCGGTGTCCAGGCCGGCGACGACCACGGCCAACAGCATCATGACCAGGCTGATGCCGGACCATATGCCCCAGGCAATCCAATTCGCTTCAGGTGTGTCCGCGTCGGCGGGAGTGCCAGCGCTTGTGTTCAGGTCCCTGTCCATGTTCGCCTCAAGCAGGTGTCACCAACGGCCGAAACCGGGCGTGGACAGACCGGACGGCGCGAGCCATCATCGCCGCCATGCGTTTCATCATTCTCTCACTGCTGCTGCTTCTCGCGGCTTGTGGCGCGAACCCCGCGTCGCTTGGCATCACCGGGGCCGCCATCCCCGCGCCGCCCCAGGATCCCGGAGAAGCACAGACAGGCATCACGGGCGCACCGCAAACCGGTACGCAGTACGCACCGAACCTGCCGCCGAATACCGGTGCCGGGAAATTCTGGGGCTACAACTGACGCCGCGACGCCTGCGGCGTCATGGCCCGATCGGTTGGGCCACCTGACCTGACACCGAACCGCGTCAGGTCCCCCGGACGAGCCGGGGAATGACGTGGGAGCAGAACGGGCTCAGGCCGACAGCGCCTTAGGCTCGGTGCGCAGCCGCTTCACCAGCAGCTTGTTCAACGCGTGCACATAGGCCCGGGCCGAGGCAACGATCGTGTCGGTGTCGGCACCCTGCCCGTCCACCATCTTGCCGTTTTCCTCCAGCCGCACCGTGGTTTTCGCCTGCGCGTCAGTGCCCTCGGTGATCGCGCCAATCGAGAACAGCACGAGGTTGGCGCTGTGCGGGAAAATCGCCTGAATCGCCTTGAACGTGGCATCGACCGGACCATCCCCAACGGCTGAGCCGGACCTGACCACGCCATCGATTTCCAGTTCCAGTTCGGCGCTCGGTTGGCGTTTGGAACCCGCGTGCACGTCAAGCGAAACGAATTTGATACGCTCGTGATCGCGCATCACCTCGTCATCGACCAGGGCCACGATGTCGTCGTCGAACACGACCTTCTTGCGATCGGCCAGATCCTTGAAGCGCCGGAACGCATCGTTCATCTGGTTGTCGCCGATCTTGTAGCCAAGCGTGTTCAGCTTGTCGCGGAACGCGGCGCGGCCGGAGTGCTTGCCGAGCACCAGACTGTTCTTCGCCCAACCAACGCTTTCGGGAGTCATGATCTCATAAGTGGCGGCGTTCTTCAGCACGCCGTCCTGATGGATCCCCGCCTCATGCGCGAAGGCATTGCGGCCGACGATGGCCTTGTTCGGCTGCACGTCGAAACCGGTGATCGCGGCGAGCAGTTTCGACATCCGCAGCAAATGCGTGGTCTGGATGTTGTTCTTGTAGGGGAACGCATCCGGCCGCGTGCGGATCGCCATCACGATCTCTTCCAGTGAGGCATTGCCGGCACGCTCACCGATGCCATTGATGGTCGACTCGATCTGCCGCGCCCCGACCCGAACCGCCGCCAGCGTGTTGGCGACGCCCATGCCCAGGTCGTTATGGTTGTGGGTGGAGAGGATGACGGTGTCGATGTTGGGGACTTTCTCGCGGATTTGCGTGTACATCCGCTCCATGTCCTCCGGCATCGCGTAGCCGACGGTGTCCGGCAGGTTGATCGTGGTGGCGCCGGCCTTGATCGCGGCC
>ODAK010006712.1_pt1 | contig 11589 bp, 10 predicted proteins | sample 1539591 | NCBI WGS metagenome assembly ODAK01 (sample SAMEA3539303, study PRJEB22396) | soil metagenome | biome: tundra; feature: field; material: soil | place: USA | collected 2010-05 | depth 0.15 m | reverse complement strand
GTTGAAGGGCAGGGTTGCGCCAAATGCTCTGTATGAGATTTTCGTTAGGTACAATTCATCTGTGAGGGAGGCTCGCGGCAAAAAGCACGGCACTTGGGTCGGTCAAGTTTGCCTCGGTGCTCACAAGAACCTGCACGATTCGCGCCACTGCGTCGTCGCAAAGATTCATGGTCTGCTCGTCGTGACTGAGGAAGGCAGCGTTCTGAACAACGGTCAGAGCATTGCGGAGATGGTGGTTCAGGTAGGCGTTGATCTGCGCCTCCTTCCTTTCCTTCAGCTTCAGGCGCACTTCCGCTCTGACGGCACGAGCGCTGAGATATAGCGCAGCTGCAGCGTTCAACAGATTCACGAGAATCATCGAAAGAAGGAGCAAACGGCGGTGCGGATGGTCAAGCCAATCCGTCAATGAGCCACGCAGAATCCTGATGCACAACAACTCGGAAACAATGCTGAATACAAACACCGACAAGGCGACTTTGATGGATCGACGATTCATTACGATTGTCTCCTGGGCACTTCGTCGCGGCTTTTATTCAACCAGTAGACAGCGCCGATGCCCAAATCAAGCAGGGTTCGCTCAACATTCGAATCTAGCCGGCGACCTTCTCCTTGTTCCTTGAAGACGAGAATGCTGCCCGGCGGAGTCCAACTGACGAGACGCACGAGTTCGGCTCTTGAAACCAGCAGGGAGCCAGGGATGGTGGCCGCCGCTGCCGAACTCCGCTCTTCTGAGTGCAGTTCGATGACGATAGAGTTTGTCTTCAGAGCTGCCCTTTCATTCAACCAGTCGTGTGAAATGACGACATGCCGGAGTTCCGCTCGCGATCGCCTTGCGGAAGTCCAAATCAGGGTGACGATTGCATAGAGCACGTAGAGGATGAACAATGTTTGCACGGCGTACCCTCGTCGAATTTAAGTCACGAATTTGTCCGGAATAACCTTTGTTCGATCTGCTCTGAGCCATTTTTCACCTCGCCGATAAAAACGCTTCGGCGCACGACGATTCCGTACGCCGAAGCAGCCTCATCGGAGCGTCTTAGGAGAGAGAATGAGGCAATGCGTAAATTCAGTGATTGACGTTCGCACTGGTGCGATCGATTAAGCTTCCATTCACCCGTAACAACAGTCCGGTTCCGCCGGCAAGGTTCAGTGAGCCCTTTTTCGAGCTCAGCACAATTTCGCCGACGGGCTCCGTTCGGCCAGCGTGCACGATCTCCAGGTCATCCAGACCGTACAGGCCGCACGCATCGGACGAGAACACCCACAGCGCTTGCTCTCTTGAATTGCCTTCCGTCGCACCACGGCATTTCATGCCGGGATGAGCGACGACACGGCTAAGCACTCCGCCATTGACGGGTTTGCCCACCGTTTCCGTACCACGCACCACGGGGCCCCCGCCTCGATAGACCACATCTCCGCCGATCTGCACCGTAGTCCAGGCGTCCGCCGGAGTACCTTTATCCGGCCCGGACGCAGGAATCTGAGCCTGTTCGACTTCGACAAAACCTGCCAAGGCACGGAGGTCGGTGACAATCGGAACGTTTTTACCGGACACTTCAACGCTGTCGAACGCCATGGCAATCTTCGCCGGGAGTTGATGCCTGTCTTGGAAAACCTTCACGACGTGTCCAGTCACCTTTGAACCCGCGCGGATTACCTGTCCAGATGCCAGGGGCACATCTTGTGCGACTTTTGCGATCACGATGTCGCCAGGTTTGGCCTCAGCGGAGTGTAATGTCTTCGTAAGAGTGACCGGCAAAACCGTTCCCGAGAGAACGCTTGTCTGATCTTGTGCGACGACGATGGACGATCCTGCAAGCAGGATTAGAAGCATGAGCCAGTTCATTGGATCCTCCACAGAGGGGCCAGCCCTCTTCTGTGAAATGCCTTCAGCCGCAAACTCAAGGATTACGCAATGCCAGGTTCGACTGGCATTCCGAGATCGTTTCGCTGGACGGTGCTCAGGCGGATGGTGGAGGACGGTTCGAGGACGAGAACGCTAGATTGGTTGCGAGAAAAACCACTTCGGCACAATCGAGGTCGCCATCGTGATTTGTTGGAGGCGCAACCCTCGCGACCGCAGTCAGGATCGCGATCTGAAACGCATGTTGCTCGATGTTTCGCTGTTTGACCGGAGCTGACGGGGCGCTTACCGCGTGAGTTGAATCAACGCTGAGAGTCGGAGGTCGCCTCACAGCCATCAAGAGGAAAAACGAAAGCAGCACCAACGGCACTACCACGCGTCGGCATCGATGCCAACCGAGAGCGGAACGGAGGTGTTCCTTATGGTGCATTGCAACCTGCGTAGTAACGAGCTGAACCCAGCACGCTAACCTATTGGACGCCTTGTGTCGCCAATCGGTCTAGGCACCAAGGTGGTGATCTCGTTGATAGTTCGCAGCCAAAGCACCGGGTTATCGGCAGGACAGTTGGCATTCACGTCCGTAAGGAAAGTATCGGAGCGCCGAAGGAGAGCCACGATAGGCGACTCTGGCAATTGCCTTCGAACACATAGGGCGAGTCTCTGTCTTTCCTCAATAGGAGCGCCGTGACCAATGACCACGGCCGCGACGCTTTGACCGTAGAAATTTCCCCGCTCAAAACCCGCTGTCCCCAGAATCGAGATGACATTGAAACCCAGATTCCGCAGTATGGCCTCGCGTTCGCGAAGTATGTTGTCAGAGAATTCGATCTGGACAATCGTTCTCATCGCTGACCTCTCCTCTGACGATAGCTATGCGCCTGACGACGTTGCCCGTTGCTTTGGCTCGCACGCCGCATCCTTCAATCCAAACTTGCGCAGAATCATCATTGCCGGACACCAGTTCGTGAGACCTGACTGGAAAAGGTTAAGGCCCACGAAGGCTGTAAACAAGAACCAGTAGGGTGAAACCCAATATCCGAGCGCGAGAGAGATGAGGACGAATGTCCCAGCCATCAGGCGCAATCCACGTTCGACGGTCATACGATTTTCCTCCTGTAATTGCTATGGCGTGTCACAAACTGGTTGTTCACATTCTGCGATGTTCTCGGGAGAATGCATATGTCTGGTAGTTGATCCGAGCTTCTTCTGAACCATGTAATAGAGAACGGGCACAGCCATTCGCGAAAGCAAGGTCGAGGCCACTTCTCCCGCCATCAGCGAAAGCGCAAGTCCCTGGAAAATCGGATCGAAGAGTATGACACTGGCGCCGACGACAACCGCGGCCGCCGTCAGCAGCATCGGACGGAATCGAACCGCGCCGGCATCGACGACGGCGTCTTCCAGAGACATCCCTTGAGTGCGGCGCAGTTCGATGAAATCCACGAGGATGATCGAATTACGCACGATGATCCCTGCGCCGGCAATGAATCCGATCATGGAGGTCGCGGTGAAAAAAGCGCCCATGGCGGCATGCGCCGGCAGAATCCCAATCAGCGTGAGCGGGATTGGGGCCATGATCACCAAGGGTGTGAGGAATGACCTGAACCATCCCACGACCAGAACGTAAATGAGCACGAGCACGGCAGCAAAGGCGAGGCCGAGATCGCGGAAGACTTCGATCGTGATATGCCACTCGCCATCCCACTTCATCGAATAGTGATCCGTGGATTCCGGCTGTACCGAGTTGTAGCGTTTTAGCGCGTAGCCGTCGGGCATCTTAAGCTTATCGAGCGCCTTGTTCAAATTGAGGATGGCGTACACCGGGCTCTCCTCTTCGCCGCTCACATCGGCTGTGACGTACACGACCGGCTGCATGTTCTTCTCGTAGCGGCTTGGCTCGAGCGCCGTTTGGTGCAGGTCGGTCACTTCCCGCAAGGAAACCTGCGCGCCGGAAGCGGTCGGTAATTTGATATCGCTCAGGCTGTTGATGCTGGAGCGATCTGCGCGTGACAGTCGAACCATGATCGGCACGTCCTCGCGCATTTCGGGGGAGTGAAGAATGCCCGCCTCGGTGCCGTGCAACGCGATCTGTACGGTGCTCGAAACATCGCTGGCGGAAACGCCATGCAGGGCGGCCTTATCGAGATCGACTCTCATGTCATATTGAGGCTGCGGATCTTCGACGTACCAATCAATGTCCACCACGCCGGGCGAGTTCTTGAAGACCTGCTTGACCTGTTTGGCGACTTCAATCTGTCCCTCGTAGTTGGGACCGTATATTTCCGCGACGAGGGTCTGCAGCACCGGTGGCCCGGGCGGAACTTCGCTCACTTTGATCCGCGCTCCATAACCCTCGGCGATCTTCTGCAGGCCGGGCCGCAGCTTCTTCGCGATCTCATGGCTCTGCCTCGAGCGCTCGTGCCGGGAAAGCAAGTTCACTTGGATATCGGCTTGATTCGGCTGCCCGCGCAGAAAGTAATGACGGACGAGCCCGTTAAAGTTGTAAGGGCCCGACGTACCGGAATAGACCTGGTAGTTCAACACTTCGGGTTGCTGTGCGAGGTAGTGGCCGAGTTCCTGCGAGACGCGCGTGGTCTGTTCCAGCGTCGTGCCATCTGGCATATCGACGATTACTTGGAATTCGCTCTTGTTGTCGAAGGGCAACATTTTCACGCGCACGAGTTTGAAAGGAACAAAGGCAATCGCCGCGAGCAGCAGGACAATCATCCCGCCCAGGAAGAGCCATCGCCGTCGCGCATCATGGATAAGCGGGTTCATCACCCGGCGATAGAGGCGGGTCGCCCAGCCTTCGGTCTCATGAGATTTATTACCCGCACCGCCGGCGTAATGTCGCAGCAGTCGCAACGCGGCCCACGGCGAAACCACGAACGCGACTGCGAGCGAGAACATCATGGCCGCGGATGCGCCCACCGGAATGGGGCGCATGTACGGACCCATAAGTCCGCGGACAAAGGCCATGGGAACAATCGCGCCGATGACCGCAAAGGTCGCAAGGATTGTGGGATTACCGACTTCATCCACGGCTTCGACAGCTACATCCGAAAGCGACCGGCCACGGTTCTGCGGCAGACGGAAGTGGCGCACAATGTTTTCGACAACCACGATTGCGTCGTCAACAAGGATGCCGATGCTGAAGATCAGAGCGAACAGAGTGACCCGGTTCAGGGTGTATCCGTAGAAATAGAATATGAAAAGCGTCAGCGCGAGCGTGACCGGAATGGCTAGCAGGACGACGCCAGACTCCCGCCAGCCGAGCGCCAGGGCCACGAGTAGCGTGACGGAAAGCGTGGCCAGCAGAAGGTGTTCGAGCAGTTCGTCGGACTTGTCCTTAGCGGTCTCTCCATAATTGCGTGTGATCGAGATGTTCAGGTCCGCTGGTAGCGTTTTGCCGCGCATCTCCGAAACCCGTTTCAGCACCTGTTCTGCAACGACCGTTGCATTCGTACCCTTGCGTTTAGCGACCGTGATAGTGACCGCCGGCGCCTCTCCCGCAAAGTTCTTCGCCGAGTCGGGGCCAAGCAGGTTCTCCTGCTTCGCGGTCCTCGCCCCTGCTCCGTTGCCGAATAGAACATAGTTGGCCGGTTCTGCCGGACCGTCTTGGATCTGCGCTACGTCGCGAAGATAAACAGGAAGCCCCCCGTGTACGCCAAGTACTACGCTGCGTAAATCATCTGTCGACGACAAAAAGCGGCCGGCATCAACCCGAAATTCCGTGTTTCCCGCGGCGAAGCTGCCTGCTTCGACACGACTGTTGGAAGCCCGCAATTGTGCGGCGACTCCGCCGGGCGTCAGTCCGTACCCGGCCAGGTCGGCGCCGTCGAGCACAACCCGGACCGTGCGCGGCGTACCGCCGATAATCTTCGTCTCGGAAACATTTTCAACCTGTTTAATCGCGTAGTTCAGCTCCCCCGCCGCGAGCCGCAGATGATAGGCGTCGTAGTTCTGGCCCCAAAGCGTAAGCGCCAGCACCGGAACGTCATCGATCGAGCGAACCTTGATCAACGGTTGCGATACTCCTGGGGGAATGCGATCTGCATTGGAGTAGAGCTTGTTGTAGGTCCGAAGGATCGCGTCTTCTTCCGTCGTTCCCACGTAGAAGCGCACGATGACCATGCTCATGCCGGGGTGCGAGATCGAGTACAGGTATTCCACGCCCGGCACTTCGCGCAGCAGCTTCTCCATCGGCACGCTGGCGCGCTGCTCCACTTCCTGTGCCGACGCGCCCGGCATCTGCACCATGACGTCGAGCATGGGAACAACGATCTGCGGCTCCTCCTCGCGCGGCGTCTTCATCACTGCAAACACCCCGAGCAGGAGCGAAGCGACGATGACCAGCGGCGTCAGCTTGGAGTTGATGAATGCGTGCGCGATTTTCCCGGCCAGGCGTAGTTTCATTACCGGGCCTCGATTTTCTTGCCGCCGAGGTCACGCTCTCCGGGAGCAAGCACAATGTGATCGCCCGCCGTCAAACCCGAGAGGACTTCTATCCCTCCCTCGCGGGCGGTACCCAGCGTGACGTAGCGGAGGGAGACGAGGCTGTCGGATCCAACCACGTACACGCTCTGCATCTGCCCACGTTTCACCACCGCGGTCGCTGGGATGACCAGTGCGTCACGTTGACCTCGGGAAAACTCGGCACGGCCAAAGAGTCCAGAGCGCAGTTGTGCATTCGCCGGCAGTTCGATTTTTACCGTGAAGCTGCGGCTTGCGGAATTCGCGGCTGGAACAATCTGCACGACCTTGCCGTCCAGAGCCGTGGAACCCAAAGAATCAATCCGCACTGGAACCGACTCTCCCATGTGCGCCAGCGCGAGGTTCTGCTCGTCGAGTTCGGCTTCCAGGCGGAAGCGTCCGCCGGCCTCAATCGTCAGGATCGGCATTCCCGGCGAAGCCAGCGATCCCGGATCCATGCGCCGCTCGGTCACCACCCCGTCGAACGGGGCTCGAACCCGCGTATATTCCAGCGCGGTCTGTGCTTGGCTCATCGCGGCTTTTGCCTGCGCCTGCCCGGAGTGGGCGAGATCGCTCCGGGCCGCCGCCGATTGGGCGCGAGTCTTGACTTCGTCATACTCCTGCGGGCTCACGGATTTTCGCTCATACAGCATCTCGAAACGCTTCAACGTCGATTGCGCCAGGGCATATTCCGAGTCGGCGGCTTGCGCCTCGTGGTCTGCCGCATTCATCGCCGCCTGCGAGCGCTCCAACCCGGCGCGCGGCTGGGCGTCGTCGAGTACCACCAGGACCTGGCCGCGACGCACTTTATCCCCTTCGTGAACATTTACCGCGAGAATCGTCCCCATCATCTGCGCCGAGGCTTGCGCGCTCTCGGCGGCATGCACCGTGCCCACCGACTCAGAGATCTCGGGCATCGATTTGCTTTCGACGCTCCCTACCTGCACGCCGGAGACAGCCTCCGGAGCAGCACTTACGGTCTTCGTTGCATTACAAGCGCTCAAAAGCGCCAAGGAAGAAATTGCGAGTATGAGTTTCAGATTCATTGCGTCACCACGGGAGAGGAGGCGTTCAACGTTCCGGCCGCAAATTCCATCGCGGCGTAGCTAGTGGAGTAGCGGCAAACGGCTTCCCAATAAGTTGTTCGGCTCTGGCGAGCGGCATCTTCCGTGTGCAGCAGTTCGGTGATCGTCGCCAACCCAGACTCGTAACGATCGCGCATCATGCGGAGCGCCTCATCCGATTGCGAAACAGTAGCACGCGCGACATCAAGCGACTGCCTAGCCGAGTCAAAGCTGTAGTAAGCACGCCGCAATTCCAGCCGAACGTTATCTTCAGCGCCGGTCTTGATTGCCTCAGCCCGCTCCTGCATGGCTTTCTCATGTTGGAGGTGGGCGAGCTTTGCGCCACCGGTGAAAAGATCGATTTGCAGTTCGGCTCCGGCCACCCAGTTGTTTCCCCCGTTGCCGGCGAAGTTGACCGTGTCGGTTTGCCAGGAACCGATCGCATTCAGCCGTGGTCCGAAACTGGCCTTCGCCAGCGACACACCGGTTCGTTGGGCTGAGGTCAGGGCCGCCACGCCGAGCAGGTCCGGCCGATGCTTGAACGCTTGCTCCTCGAGGGTCTTGAGTGCAGGGATGTCCAGCGAGTGCTCCGTCAGCGAGTCGCCAAATTCCACCGGAGTATCTGCGTCCACGCCAAGCACGGTATTGAACTGCGCCTTCTCTAGGGCAACATTATTACGCGCACGAATCAGTTCCTGCTGCCGTTCCGCGAGCAGCACCTTTGCCGAGAGAGCGTCGGCCTCGACGGCCGTACCTGCATCGACGCGCGACTGGCTCTGCTGCATTACGGCCTCGGCGGTGTGCACCGTTTCTTCCGACAACTGCGCCTGCTTCTTTGCGAGTAACACGTTGTAATAGGCTTCGATCACGGCGTAGATCGTCTGCTGGCCGGCGCGATCGAGATCCAATTGTGCCGCCTGCTCCATCCAACGAGTGCGCCGCAAATTCAGTTGGCTGCTGAACGAATCGAAGATCGTCCATTGCCCGGAGAATCGCGAACTGAAGTCGCCGATGGGTGTGGGGTTGTTGAGCCGATTCAGCGCGAAGTCCGACGCGGTGAATCGCCCCTCACGAAGCCGGGTTCCAAAGGCAAAAACAGGATCATTGCCGCGCATCGCGGACTCGGTGAAAGAGATCCGCGGAAAGAACCCGGAGCGCGCTTCTTTCACTTCCGCCAACGCTGCATGGTGTTCGGCTAACGCCGCCTTGCGCTGCGGGTTCTTCTCCAGCGCGATGTTGACCGCTTGCGACAGCGTCATCGACGACGGCTGCTGCGCAACTGAAATCCGCGGGAAAATTCCCGCTATAAACAATAGGGGTAAGACGATCTTCTGTTTCATGGCTTCTGACACGGAATGCTTTCATTAGCAAGAATGCAGAAAGCCGGAGGACTATTACAGAATTTCTGAAGAATTCGTCAGGAAATAGTCTCTGCCTGGGAGAGGAGCCGCAAGTATTCCTCTTTCAATAGTTTCCAAACACGCTGCGAACTTTCCGCGGAGCCGGGAACTTCGTAGCTTCGGCAGCGTTGCACCGCCAGTTCGAGGTCTTGGACAAATGCTTTGCAGGGAGCGCAATCGTCCAGATGCTTCGCCATTCGCTCACAAGTGAGGTCATCGATGCGGCGGTCGATGTATTCCGAGAGGTTTGCAAACATCTCACGGCAGTTAGGCGGTTTGCGCGAAGTTCGTGCTCCCGAATTCGCTCCCGAAGATCGTCCCTTTGCCAGTTCCTTGCGAACAAACAATCGCGCCCGGTGCAATCGTACCCGGACGTTGTTCTCCGACAGACCTGCGATCTTCGCGACTTCGGGCGTATCCAGTTCTTCCATGTCATGCAGCACGAGCACCAGGCGATATTTTGGTGGTATCCGTAGCACCGCTTCGCGCAGAAGATCAGCATCCTCTTCCCGCAACACGCGATGTTCCGGGCCTTCTTGTGCCGTCGATGTCAAAGACGCCAACTCGGTGACATCCGGCATCAGGTCGTCTAGGTTCAGCGTCTCTTGGGGTGCAAACTTGCTCCGCCGACGACTCATCCAGCAGCGATTGCGGGCCACCTTGTAGAGCCAAACCGCCATAGCACTTGGACTTTCGATCTTGACGAGGTGCCGGACGGACTTCATCAGCACGTCCTGCGCCGTCTCTTCCGCGTCCTCGCGATGGCCACAAACCTTCATGCTGAACGAAAAGACAGTGCTCTGTAACAGCCGCAGCGCCTCGTCCACCTTGTCAGGCTCCTGCTGCCGCAGTAACTCCGCCGCTCTCGCAAGCTCAATCCTCATGATGGATAAGCCATTATCGTCTGAGGGCGAGGCTGCCGTCACCTCCCGTTCCCATTTCCTGGCTATCCATTCAGCGAATCGTGGTCACCGATAGTCGTGCGGCGCGTCACCGTGCGCAGCGGAGCCGGAATGATAGTTCTATTTGGTTTGCGCTTGTGTCGAGTCGCGCATTTGGAAAGGCAAAACGTCCCTATGAATACGAAACTCCTGGGCATCAATACGAAGCTGATTCATGCAGGCCAGACTCCGGATTGGACCGGAGCGGTCACCGTGCCGATTTATCAGACTTCCACGTTCGCATTTCATAGTGCAAAACACGGGGCCTCGCTGTTCGCCGGCGAACAAGATGGTTACATTTACACCCGTATCGGCAACCCGACCGTGCACGCATTGGAAGAAAACGTCGCCGAACTAGAGGGCGGATGCGGTGGCATCGCCACCAGTTCCGGGATGGGAGCAGTGTGCACGGTCTATCTGGGGCTGCTGGAATCCGGCGCTCATGTCGTGAGCACTGCGTCTGTTTACGGCCCAAGTCGGGGACTCCTGGAAAACGACTTCTCGCGCTTCGGTGTGGAGTCCAGCTATGTGGACACTTCCGACCTCGATCAAGTTCGGCAGGCGATGCGCAGCAATACCAAGCTGGTTTACATTGAGACCCCGTCCAACCCCTCCATGAAGGTCAGCGATATCGCGCAGATCGCCGACATTGCCCACGCCGGTGGCGCTCTCCTCGTAGTCGACAACACCTTCGCCAGCCCCTATCTGCAGAATCCCATCGCTCTCGGCGCCGACGTCGTTCTTCACTCCGTGACGAAGTTCATCAATGGCCACGCCGATGTAGTGGGCGGGATCATCGTCGCGAAAGAGAAGTCGCTCTATAAGCGGCTGCGAAAAACCATGATCATGTCCGGCTGCAATATGGACCCACACCAGGCATTCCTCGTGCTACGGGGTCTGAAGACCCTCGGCATCCGTGTGGAGCGAGCACAGCAGAACGCAATGAAGATCGCTCGCTGGTTAGAAGAGCAGCCCGAAATAGAAACCGTGCTTTATGTGGGGCTGGAAACGCACCCTGAACATGAATTAGCGAAGCGACAGATGAAGGGCTTCGGCACAATGATCAGCTTCGAACTCAGAGGCGGGTTAGAAGCAGGCTGCGCCATGATGGACGCCGTCCGCTTGGCGACGCTCGCTGTCTCCTTAGGTGGAGTGGAGACTCTGATCGAACATCCGGCCTCTATGACTCACGCCGGACTGGCTCGAGAGGATCGGCAAGCCGCGGGCATCACCGACGGCTTGGTCCGCTATTCCGTAGGCATTGAAGACGTGGAAGACTTGATCGCCGATCTGCGCACCGCACTCAACGCAATTCCGCAAACAGCTGATGCTCGGAGGAGCCGGATCATGTCGGAAGCAGGCGCGAGGTAGCGCTGCACGTCATGGCGATCTTAGCCGGAAGTGGATGTCTGGTTTCGTGACTCGCGCCACTTGCCCAGTCCGCTTCTATCCCGCATCGATCACCGGCCCAAGTGCAAAGGGCGCAACCCGGCCGTCACTATATAGCTAAACCGGCTGACAGGCTTGGATACGACCTCATCGCACCCTTTCGCGACCATGAATGACATTACGGCGCCGTGCGCCATGCGGTAGTCCTGCGGAGGCCCGGGCGGCGGGGAACAATCATCCCGCCAGTCAAGTATCGCGATCCTGCCTCCCGGAATCAAGATCCGTACCGCCTCGCGAAAAACGGCGTCCAGATCATCGAGTTCGTGCCAGACATTTGCATAAAAAACGAGTTCAACGCTGCCATCCTGTAATGGAAGCTGCGAGGCTTTACCCGGATGAAGCGACACATTTTCCGGAGCCCCCGGCCGGCCAAGTTTTTGCCGCAGAAAATCGAGCAT
>ODAK010006711.1_pt1 | contig 11590 bp, 7 predicted proteins | sample 1539591 | NCBI WGS metagenome assembly ODAK01 (sample SAMEA3539303, study PRJEB22396) | soil metagenome | biome: tundra; feature: field; material: soil | place: USA | collected 2010-05 | depth 0.15 m | reverse complement strand
GACAACATAATCCACCGCGCGCTTCGGCATTCTTCAGTCCTCCCGTTACCGGTCGATTTCGATGGCGATTTCTTCTGCTGGATGTCCGTGCATATCGTCTGGCCACTGCTGGGCGCCGTGAAGCAGACGCAATACCAGCACAGTATCTCCGGCAATACGATAGGCAGCGACGTATGGCGTACGAGAAATGACCAACTCGCGCGTTCCGTCAATGCGGCCTGGGCGCCCCATCTCCGGAAAACGACTCAGGTTCTCTATGCAATCCTGGATGCGCTCATCTGCGGCGACAACGGCGCGAGGACTTTCGGCCTCGATGTGTCGAAGATTGCATTTCGATCGGCAAGTGCAAGGACCGACCATTCAAGCTTCATCAACTATCTCGGTTCCTTGCGGAGGGCCTTGGCGCGGCGCCGGGCAAAGTGCGCATCAACCCGCTTATGGGGAATAGCGGGGCGTGGATCATCCAGGGCTTCCTGGACCTTGGCGCGGAACCAGGCGTCGTGTTCGGCGGCGTTTGCGACGAGGGCGAATGGGAGTGCACCTTCATTCGCCGTCCGCGTGAGAAGAATGCGCACGGCGTCCGATACCGTGATCCCAAGCTCGCCCAGAACTGCTGCCGCGCGTTCCTTCACAGCCGGATCGATCCGTGTTTGAACCAGTGCGTTTGCGGGCATGCCGAGGGCCCTCCTTGCGACAATTGTAATTCAGGTGAATGACAAAGCCAAGAAGCAGCGAGACGACCGCCCTGGAAAGCATCACCCGGGCCACCACTCGTCTATTGTTTGTTAGCGTCCAAGATCGAATCGGCCCAGAGTTCGCCGGTTTTGCGCACCCATTGGACCGAGTCCTCGTCCTTAAATATGGCGTAGACGAAGACATAAAGCAATCGATTCTGGACTCTCAAGATTGTGCTTCCCGTGACCATTTTTACGGCACTCCCAGCGGTTGACACCGGCATAATTGTGCCGAACCCGCTGGCATCCAGCTTGCAAAAGAAGGAGCCAAGTTGCACAGGTTTGTCGAGAGTGATTGTTGCTACATCGCTTCTCATCGCCTTCAGCTTGTGGTTCAGTTCTTGCTCTTGATCTTTCATCGAGGCTTCGAGGGTTGCGCCGAACTGCTGAGCCATGCTTTCGGTAACCTCTTTGAAAGTCTTGTCATCGATATTGGCGAATTCTGTACGCCGCAACGTTTCAACCAGAGCGTAATGGGAAAGGGGCTTCGAGACTCCCGCGTGAACGTTTGCGGCGTCTTCTGCAAGCAAGAAAGCCGCAATTAGTCGATTTGTATCGGGGGCGAAGCCCTCAGCAAGCACGCGATAGTCTGAACCGAGTTCATGCAGGTCAGCGGTAGGCGGAGGAATGACAATGGATCTCAAGCCCGCTCTGTAGCTTTGTGGTTCATCAGGTTTGTCGGGAGTGGAACCTTGGTCTTGTGCGTTCGTGGTGGCTAATCCCAGAAGCAGGAAGCATGCAAAGCTTGACGACAAACGAAGGAACAATCCTACAGGACGCATCTCCATTATTTTTCCACTTTCCAAAGATGGATTAGTTTTCGATAAGAGCATACTAGCTAACGCAAAACGCGGACCTTGCGGTCCGCGTTCTGAATTCATCAATTTGTTGTTGATGTTATGTACGGGATAAAGCCCGCACCCTTCAAGCCGGGAGTGTCTGCATTTTCCTATGCCTTAACCAGCACTCCGCCGCCTAGCTTCTCGGCTACTAACTCGTGGGCATGCGCGAAGAACTCCTCCAGCGGCAGTTTCCCCGCGTCCACTTCGGCAAGGAGCGCTTTCTGCGCCGTGTACTCGCGGTTGACGATGCCGGCCTTCGATTGCAACATTCTCCAGGCTTTGCGGCGCTCTACGCAGAACATTACCAGTTGGCGGGAGATGGCGCGGTACTCGGTTTTGCCATTCTCTTCAAACTGGATGTAGACGCCGAAGTCCGGGATGAAGGCGCGGTGGCCGGGGATCAGATAGCGCCGGTACACCACGTCCTGCTGGGTGATGCGGACCAGCATGTTATCGAGCAGGATGAGCTTGGCGGCCGCGTCGGGCTTGATCTTCTTGAGGTGGTTGCGGAAGCGGGCTTCGGTGGTGCACCAGTGAGCTACCGTGTAACGCGACGTTTCGCCAGTGGTCTTGGACTTGGTCTCGTACCAGTCAAGATCGATGGATGGGTTGCCCTTGACGTCGAGGGTTTCCTGGTAGGTTTCGCCGAGGCGCGGGTTGAAGACGAACTCCGGTGCGCCGCGTGAGTCGCGCACGCGCTGCGCCTGGATGAGAGCCATGTCGTCGGCCACGCCGTGTTCCGGTTGGCAAGTGGTGAAGGCCTGGATGAATAGGGTGCCACGGTATTCAAGGCCATCGAGAATCGCGCGGTAAAGCTTGGGTGCGTTGGCCATGGAAACCTGCGCCACAAACGGAGAGCCGTGCCCGGCCAGGAAAGTTTCGGCCACTGTCTTCTTCTCGGTGTTTTTGCCTTGGGTAGCAGAGCCGAAGACGTTCATGTCGTTGCCGCCGAGCATCGGAGTGGAGTCGGAGTTCTGCCCGCCGGTATTCGAATACACCTGCGTATCGAGCATGAGCACCTTGACGTTGGGACGGTTTTGCAAAATCACTTTGGACATGTTCTGGTAGCCAATGTCGCCCATGCCACCGTCGCCGCCGACGCACCAGACCTTGGGCAACTCTACGATTTCCTGATCGGTCATCAGCGCATCGGTAAAGTGGCTGAGGTTGTAATACTCTTGGTCGTTCATAACATTGGTATCGCGGGTGAGCAGAATGTCGGCCAACCGCTCGGGGATGACCGAACGCCTGCCATGGTCGACGATGAAGCTCTCGCCCATGAGCCAGCCAACAGTTACGCCATCCTGGAAGAGCGAATTCATCCACGGATAAGGATGCGGATTATTCGGCGCAGTGGATCCATATACAGTGTTGCATCCTGTGTGCGCAGCCATGGCCATCACGCTCATGCCGTTGGCGAGGCGCCCATCCACAGCTTGCAGGCTCTTGTGATTGAAGGCCTCGGTCAGCAGCACCGCGGCAATGGCTTCAACCAACTCGGCATCGGTGATGGGGCCGTGCTCGGCTTCGTAATTGGAGATGCGATCCTTGGTATCCGCTTCGTCCTCCCCGCCCAGGCCGAGGACCAAGTGACTAATGGCCTGACGGAGAAGTCCGTATTCAACAGGCTCGCGCTCCTTGAGAGCAGCGAGACGAGTTACACCAACCTTCTCCAACTCGCCGGCCTTGACGACGAAGCGGTCGCTCTTGGCGTGGAAGACGGGGCGCATGTAAGCCTCAGTCACCGCGGCTATGGAACGCAATACGCTCTTTTCGCCGCAGCCTGCGCAGGCGCCGTCGCCGGCGACCAGCGCGTCGTAGTTGGTGCGTACCATGAGCATGTTGCGCAGCGTCGCGGTCTTCGAATCCGCCGGATTGGCCGCGTTGAACAGGCCGAGATACTTTTGCGCAGTGTCCGGCAATAGATCGAGGAAGCCGGTGCCGGTCTCGTGCTCGGCATTCACGTCTTCGGTTTCCGCAACCATCTTGAGCGCGTTGTGGTCTCCGCAAGCAGTTACGCAAGCGGCGCATCCCTTGCAGAGATCCGAAACGAAAATTGAGAAGATGCCGCCTGAACCAGGGGCCTTGCGCTCCGGCGAAGAGAAGATTGCGTTCACCTTCTGATAGGCCATGGGCACCTTATCAAGGATGGCGAAGAACTGTGCCTTGGCCTCTGCGGAGAATCCGTCTACCGACTCGGTAACTTCGCGCAAGATAGTGGGCAGGGGCGGGCCGGCCTTTACCTCCGCTAACATCCGCTGGCGGGTTTGTTTCTCAATCTCCGGCAACGCGCGCAGCATCTTGGTCCGCTCCGCCGGATCGGAAACATAGTAAGAGATGGCGGTGGAAAGCAGCGTGCTCAGGTCTTGCGAGCAGTTAGGCAGCGCCGTATCCGGACATACCGAAATGCAGTCCATGCACTGCGTGCAGTTTTCCGCAATGTACAGCGGAGTCTCGCGGCGGGCCACATACTTTGAGGCTGTGTCTCCGGTGGCTGCAGCCACAACGCCCATGGCCGACAATGGCGTTGCAGGCTGGTTATAGCCAAAGGTGGAACGGAACTCGGCATCAAAATGAGCGATGCTGGCAACGGGCGTGCGCGCTGCCTGTCCCGCAGGTATGGGTGTAGAGCGGCAGCCGGTTCCGCAGGAGCCGCCGGCAGTAGCTAGTTCGAGAATAGGCAGCAATGCCTGGCCGCGCAGCGTGGAGCGGTCGGCCGCGGAAAGCACGCCGATCTTGATCTCCTTCACCTGGTCAAAGCCTTGCAGCATCACTTCCATGTTGGACTGCACAACGGCATCGCCCATCTTGCCGAACTTCTTCACATACTGCTTGTGAACGACATCGCGATACTGCTCCTGCGTAATCCCGAACACATCGAGCAGGTTGCTGACGGCGAAGAACCCGCCGAGAAAGGCGTTGCCCTGCATGCGCAGTTGCAAGTCCGCGCGGTCCGTTGCCTTCTTGGCGATGGCAAAACCGGGCAGCGTGAAGACGCGAATCTTCTTGTCGATGATTTGTTTGCGCGCCCACAGGGGAAGCCGCTCCCAGGCCTGTTCGCCTTCTTCGTCCGACTCCCACAACAAGCTGCCGCCTTCGGCCATGCCATCCAGCGGGTTGCTGTGCGTAAAAGCCTTGGGGTCGCAGCACAGCACAACAGTTACATGACGAAGGTCGCAGTTGACGCGGATGCGGTCCTTGGCCGCCACCATGAAGTAACTCGTTGGCGCGCCCTTCTTCTCCGAACCGTACTTGGGATTTGCACTTACGTGGATAACTTCCTTTGGATTGCCTAACTCATCCGTAAGTCCGTCGCGCTCATAAATTAGATCGTTAAGATCGCCCAGGATTGCGCCCAGATTTTTGCCCGTGGTGATGGCGCCCCAGCCGCCGATGGAGTGGAAGCGGACAGCCACCGCGCCCTCAGGCAACAGGGAAGGAGTCTCGTCGCCGATCACGCTGTATGGGTGATCGATGCCAAGCACGACGAACGAAACGCCATCGGAGGCGCGCTTGCCATCCTGGCGCGCGCGGCCTGCAGTGGCGAATTCGTATGCGCCGATAATGTGCTCGGGGCGGAAGTCGCGCGAGCCCAGGCCGTAGGTGCCGGAGTAGATATGAGGCACTTCATCCATGGTCAGCGCGGGCAGGCCCTCGGTGGTTGGATGGCCTTCGTATTGAATTGACTTGGACAAGGCGGTGCGAATATCGCGGCCCAGCGGATTGTCACCGGCCAAAGCCTCGTCCGTGCGTTCGAGGATAATGACATTCTTCTTGCCCTTGAGCGCGGCCACAATTGCAGCTTCGGGGAACGGCCGAATCACGTTCACATGGATCGATCCGACACTTGCGCCGCGAGTCTCGCGCATATAATCCACCGCGGCCTCGATATTTTCCGCAGCCGAACCCAGCGAGACAAATACAGTTTCGGCGTCGTCCGTCTTGTATTCGCTGATCAATCCGTAGCGGCGGCCCGTAAGCTCGGCAAACTGCTCATATGCTTCTTCCAGGAAATGCAAAATCGGCTCGGCGAAGTTGTTTCTCCGCGCCACGATGCCGTTCATGTAGTGTTCCTGATTCTGGACGGGCCCCAGCAGGATGGGGTTTTCCAAATCCATCATCTTTGGAACGCGGCGTCTCGTCGGTCCAAACAGCACGCGTTGCGCCTCAGTCGGGCAGTCGATAATGTCTTCCGGCGCTCCAAGGTACTCGCGTATGAACTCCGATTCATGCTTGTAAAAAGTGCGCTCCAGGTGGCTGGTCAGGAAGCCGTCCATGATGTTCATGCCGGGCGTCAGCGCGAGTTCGGTAACGCGGCGCAGGATCAGGGCCTGGTCGGCGGCCTGCTGCGCGTCCTTGCCAAAAAGCATGATCCAGCCTGTGTCGAGAGCGCCGTAGATATCGTCGTGCCCGCAATGCACATTGAGTGCATGCTTGGTCAGCGCGCGCGCACCCACCTCAAGCACCATGGTCGAGGCCTTGCCCGGCGCGTGATAGTACTGCTCAACGCCGTAAACCACGCCCTGTCCGGAAGTAAAATTGACCACCCGCTTGCCGCACACCGAGTGGGCAATGGCGCCGCCCTGCGCAGCGTGTTCGCCCTCGGTTTCAATGGCGATGGTGTTGTGCCCGAACACGTTCATGTGCCCCTCGGCATAGGCCTCCTGGAACAGTTCGCCGCCTTCGGTAGAGGGCGTAATCGGATAGAACACGCCGGCGTCGGCGATCCGTGTCTCAGTGTGGTATGAGACAAGCTGATTTCCATTTGCAGTAACCCTGATGCCGGGATAGCGAGCAGCAACCGTCATAAATCTCCTCTGTTCGTTCGATTTGTCTGTCTATTTGACGCGCATCGTGTGCGTTCCGATTCGTGATTGACGCGCATTGGAATTCTGCGCCGCGCTTGACGCAAATTAGGCAAGGCCGCCTGAACCCGTGGTCCTGACCAACTGTCCGTGCTTGTGTAACGGCCTACGCGGAGAAGAGGAAACCCCAGGGGAAGGGTTACCCGCAAAAAACCAACATATACAGTAGTATGCGCCTCTGGGAAGTGAGGCGCACTAGGTCAATCGGTCGGCGTCCCAAAGGGTGGGATGGCGCCTTGGAAGGGTTCCCCTGAGACGCGCGGCTAATACGGTTCCCGGCTTCTACCGCCGGAGTTGTATAGTTGGGGCGTCTGCTCGATTTTCCCGGCGGCTGCCGGGCGAGTGAGTGCAAGAGGTTCAAGACAATGGAAAAGCGCAAGTTGCGTTCGCAGGCCTGGTTTGGCGGGCAAGACAGGGACGGCTTCACCCACCGCAGTTGGATGCGCAACCAGGGCTTTCCCGGCGATGTCTTCGATGGCCGCCCGGTCATTGGCATCTGTAACACCTGGTCCGAACTCACCCCCTGTAATGCGCATTTTCGTGAGTTGGCCCAGCGCGTCAAGAATGGCGTGTGGGAGGCCGGCGGCCTGCCCCTCGAGTTTCCCGTTACCTCTCTGGGCGAAAGCAACATGCGGCCCACGGCGATGCTTTTCCGCAACCTCGCCAGCATGGATGTCGAGGAGTCCATCCGCGCCAACCCCATCGACGGCGTAGTACTCATGTGCGGCTGCGACAAAACGACCCCTTCTTTGGTGATGGGTGCGGCCAGTTGCGACGTGCCCGCCATCGTGATCTCTGGCGGACCCATGCTCAACGGCCGCTATCGCGGTGAAGTCATCGGCTCCGGCACCGCGGTGTGGCGGTTCACCGACGCAATGAGAGCCGGAAAAATCAGCAAACAGGAATTTATGGATGCCGAGAGCTGCCTCAGCCGCTCGCCTGGACACTGCATGACCATGGGCACCGCCTCCACCATGGCCTGCATGGTGGAGGCGCTCGGTCTCTCTCTCCCCGGCAACGCGGCCATTCCCGCCGTAGACTCGCGCCGCAGCGAACTGGCCCACGAAACAGGCCGCCGCATCGTCGCCATGGTCCACGAGGACCTGCGCATCTCAAAGATCCTCACGCGCAAGGCATTTCAGAACGCGATTCGCGCCAACGCAGCCATCGGCGGCTCCACCAACGCGGTCATCCATCTCCTCGCTTTTGCCGGGCGCGTAGGCGTCCCTCTCACGCTCGACGACTGGGATCGCTATGGCCGTGATGTGCGCACCATCGTTGACTTGCAACCCTCCGGCCGCTTTTTGATGGAGGAGTTCTATTACGCCGGTGGCTTGCCCGTCGTGCTGTCGAAGCTCGCCGAGCATGGCCAGCTCGACCCAGAGGCTCTCACCGTGAATGGCCGCACCATCGGGGAGAATGTCAAAAACGCGCCCAATTGGAACAGCGAAGTCATTCGCGACTACGAGCGCCCGCTGGTCGAGAGTGGAGGCATCGCAGTCTTGCGCGGCAACCTCTGCCCGGATGGCGCGGTACTCAAGCCCTCCGCCGCTTCCCAGAATTTAATGAAGCATCGCGGCCGCGCCGTGGTCTTTGAAAACATCGAGCACTACAAGGCGCGCATCGACGACCCCAATCTCGCCGTGGACGAAACCAGCATCCTGGTACTGAAAAACTGCGGCCCGCGCGGTTATCCGGGCATGGCCGAAGTGGGCAACATGGGCCTGCCGCCCAAGCTCCTCGAGCGCGGCATCACGGACATGGTCCGCATCTCCGACGCCCGCATGAGCGGCACCGCATACGGAACAGTCGTGCTCCATGTCAGCCCCGAGGCTGCATTGGGCGGCCCCCTGGCGCTGGTCGAGGAAGGAGACTGGATCGAGCTTGACGTGGAGGCTCGCCGCCTGCACCTTGATGTTGCCGAGGCCGAGTTAGCTCGCCGCCAGGCAAAATGGATTGCGCCCGAACCCGCCTTCAAAAGCGGCTACCAGTCGCTCTATGTCAAACATGTCTTACAAGCCGATCGCGGTGCCGACTTCGACTTTCTCGTAGGCTGCCGAGGCCATGAAATCCCCAGGGAGTCGCATTGAGTTTTCGGGCTGGTCGAACAGGCGGACGACGGAGGGAGAAGGGGCCTTCACAGTTTGCGGAAAAACTTGGGTTTTGAAAGGGCACGGCTTCAGCCGTGCCGCAGGCCACGCCATAACAGATCGCGGCTTTAGCCGCCGGGGGAATGTAAGTTACTGAAAATGCATTCCCTCAGGGGCTAAAGCCCAAGGCTCCTTTTGATTGCTTCAGCGGCGCGGCTGAAGCCGCGCCCTTTCAAAACACTCGAATCAATCGCCACTACGCCTTTTTTCGCAGCCTGAAATTCCGGACCGGGTTGGGATGGAGCTTTTGGCAAACTCCACGCGTCCAAATCATGCCAATTCAGTCATCTGCATGTTAGAGTGAGAATCCACGGGGGGTGGACGTAAATGGAGGCTGGCAATCAGCTTTCCGGCAATGGCGAGACGATCGGTTTGCAGCAGCAGGTGGCGCGCCTTCAGGCGTTGCTTGAGGCTTCCCGGCACGTACACTCGACCATCCACGAGGAAGAGGTCCTTGAGTCAGTGTTGCGCATCGTGGTGCGCGAACTGGAGATGGCTGGAGCGTCTTTTCCCGGAACCGGCCTCGTCTATGGCGAGGAGCCAACTCCCAAAACAAATGGAGAGTCCGACACAAGCGGCGCCCCGCTGCCCAAATATTCACAGCCCACTTACCCTCTCGCAGATCGCCTGGGCCACCAGATGGCTGAGTTGGTGGTCGCCCCTCCGGACGGCCGTGAGCTAACTCTTTATGAAGCCGATTTCATCGAGGGTCTTGCCTTGCAGGCGGCGGTAGCCCTTGAAAACGCCCGCAATCACAAGCGAAACATTGAATTTGCCCGCGTACAGCAGGATATGGATGCGGCCCGCGAAATTCAGCGGTCGCTTTTGCCGCATAAGCTGCCTTCAATCCCTGGGTACTCGCTGGCCTTCCGTTCCGATACCTGCTACGAGGTGGGCGGCGACTATCTCGACATTGTGGAGCAGCCCGATGGCAGCCTGTTGATGGCTGTGGCCGACGTGGCCGGCAAGGGGCTGGCCTCGGCCATCATGTCCACCAGCTTCCGCTCCGCATTTCGCGCCATGGCGGTTACCGGCCTGCCGCTGGACGAATTGGCTACGCGCATGAATCAGCACCACTGGCTCGAGGGCGAAGAGGCCCGCCGCCGCTACGTCACTGCCATCTTCATGCGCCTCTACCCGGAAGCGGGCGAAGTGGAAGTAGTAAACGCCGGCCACAATCCCGGATTCCTTTGTCAGCCGGGCGTGGAACCGCACTTGTTCGAGGCCGCAGGTACGCCTCTGGGCCTGCTGCCGGGCATGCGCTACTTAAGCGAGAGGTGCGGGTTTACACCAGGGACCAAGCTCCTGTTCTACACCGACGGCTTGACGGAGACTTTCAAGGGAGATGAAGAGTTTGGCTCAGAAAGGCTCCTGGATGCGTTTTTGCAATGCCCGTCCAAGAAGGCCGATGGTATCCTCGATGCATTGTGGGCAGCGATCGGGGAGTTTTCAGGAGGGGGCCCGCAGGGGGACGACATGACAGCATTGGCGCTTTGCCGCTGGACGGCTCCTTCGGAGATGCCGGCATGAGCCAGGTGAAATCCACCAGCGTTGAAGTTCGGCTGCCCTCGCAGCTCGGCTATGAGAAAGTAGCTATGAGCACCGCGGCGGCGGTGGCCAAGTTGATGGGTTTCCGCGAAGACCGCGTGGAAGACCTGAAAACAGCGGTGGCCGAGGCCTGCATCAACGCCATGGAGCACGGCAACCGACTGAACGAAGGCCTTTCAGTTGGCGTAGTACTTTCGGCAGGCAAGGACACGCTTGAAGTGAAGGTCATCGACGACGGCAAGGGCCTTGTTGGCCGGCCGGCAAAGCCGGACATCGACCGCAAGATTCACGGCGAGGAAGACCCCCGCGGGATGGGAATGTTTCTCATCCAGGCGCTGGTGGACGAAGCCGAGTGGGTTACCGGCGCCAACGGCAAAAGCAGTTACGTCCGGCTGGTAATCCGGCTGGATAAAGAAGCGGAATAACCTAAGAAGTATGGAGACTATTGATCGTGCAAAGCGAAACCAAGTCGCGCGTTGACCAGCTCAATTCCCCAGCCGGACACCCGGTGACCGTTCTCCGTTTCGAGGGCGATATCGCCAGCACTTCAAAGGATGCGGTGCTGGGCACCTATCATGCGCTGCCGAAAGAGACGGTCCGGCTGGTGCTCTTGGACTTTTCCAAGGTGGATTACATCAACTCGAGCGGCATTGCGCTGGTGATTCAAATGCTGATCGAGGCCTCGAACTCCGACCAGAAGGTGTACGCCTTTGGGCTTTCGGCACACTTCACCAAGGTCTTCACCATGGTGGGAATTACCAAGTACGCCGGGCTCTTTCCCACGCAGATTGAGGCGCTGGCCGCGCTCTAGCTGAAAGAGCATATCCACATCAAAGAGGGACTGTCCTGTCCGCATTTCAATTTTGAGCTTCGGGGCCTGCCGCGGTTCAGGCCGCTGCATCTTCAAGAAATCGCACAAAAAGGGCCCTTTTTTGCTCAAAACCGGCTTAAATCCAGCGGCGTTTGTTGTGGACAAATTTACAAGTTGTTCATTTCGCTATAGTTACAAGCACTCCCTGGTCCAAAATGTGGCCAAGGGGGGGTGGGGGGGGGAATTTTCTACCCGAACTGGGCGCTTGAGGGGGCCAGACGAATGGATGATCCTGGATTCCCCAATAAGAATAGTGTGCGCCATGCCCGCGTAATTCTACGCAAATGTCGGAAGAATCAGGGCAGTTCCGGCGCTGCGTCAAGATGGCTGGAACTGCATTCTTGCCTAAGATGATTTCGACTTGCAAACCGCCGATTCAGCAAACATCCGCCTGTGGAATTGGTTCGGCTCTCAATAGCCCGTCGGCGACAGAACTGGGTGAGGACTAAATGGTAATTTCCGGATAGGCGGTATAACCGGCCCGGAACTGCGCCGAAGTACCAGAAAACGTGCGAGAAGCCGACTTGAACGAAGCCGCTGCGGCGGCGGACGCTTCCGCGTGTTCCCAGACCAACATTTG
>ODAK010006710.1_pt1 | contig 11593 bp, 25 predicted proteins | sample 1539591 | NCBI WGS metagenome assembly ODAK01 (sample SAMEA3539303, study PRJEB22396) | soil metagenome | biome: tundra; feature: field; material: soil | place: USA | collected 2010-05 | depth 0.15 m | reverse complement strand
ATTCTGTTGTCATAAATGACTCGCTTTTTACTTCCCAACTTTTGTAATGACTGCTATAAAAGCTCCATACTCTTTGATTTGCTCTGCCGTGTATCCGTTTTCTTTGCCGATTTTCTTGTACAGTTTTTTCCATTCAGAAAATGAATGAAAGTGACAGCCGATGGCAATCTGTCCATATGCACAGTTCGTTAACGTGTGCTTGCTGCCTTGAATGTAAAGCGGTGATGTTTCCCAAGCGTTGCTGTAGACGTGAGCGTCTCCGGAGACCCGAGCGTCTCCGGAGACCCGAGCGTTGCCGTAGACCCGAGCGCTGCCGAAGACTTGCGCATTGCCGAAGACCTGAGCATTGCCGGAGACCCGAGCTGTGTCATAGACCCAAGCGTTTCCGAAGACTTGCGCTTTGCCGTAGACCTGAGCATTGCCGGAGACCCGAGCTGTGCCGAAGACCTTAGCACTACCGTACACCTCAGCATTGTCATACACCTGAGCATTGCCGTACACCTGAGCATCAGGTCCAACGTATGCTGTGTCTGCAACTGTTGCAGTGTTTGCGACCCAACCACCGCCGTTCTTGTGCTGATGCTGCTCTTCAGGTTTTAGAAGGGTAATCATATTTTTCTCCGATCGCCCTTTCGGGCGAGTTGATTATTTCTCATGTCCAGTAGCACACACCAGCGTTGTCACATTCTGACAATTCGGCGACAGTGACCGGTGGTGCTTTTTTACTCTTGGCTTCGGTGCTTCGACAGTGACTTCAGTGTGGAGCACAGGTAGAATCGGCTGCACATTCACCACCGGCGCTGGCACGATAATAGTAGTCGGAACTACAGGTGCTGGCGGCGCTTCAGGCAGCAAAGCAACGACTGGCTCTTTCGGACTAAGGCAGTCTTCCATTGTAATCCCCGCCCTCTTCGCTTTCTTGGTGTTGAGCAGAATCTTGCAGGATGCCACAGTCTGCGGCCCAGAGAATGCCCGTGCAAGTTCACGGTCATCACATCCCTGGTCGACTTTGCCTCCGCCGAAGGAACCGCCGAAAGCCATAGTCTGCACCGAACCGCCCATCCCCTTAAAACACGGAACAGTAGGCATAATCGGTGGTGCAATTGCCGAACTGACCGGAATCTTCGTAGCGGCGATGTTTGTAACGGAGTCGTTTGAATTGTTGCCATTACCGTTGCCGTTGTTTGATGCTTTAGCAGAAGCTGTTCCGCCGACGGCAACCGCTGTCGAGTCACCACCATTAGCAGTCTGGGACTGGCTCTGCTTTTGCTGCTGTTGCTGACTCTGACTTGCCACAGACAAGCTGTTAGAAGTCGAGTTTGCTGTTGACGTACTGTTGGCAGTGTTCAGGTTCGTGTTCAGGTTCGTGTTGTTATTGCTCAGCGTGTTCGAGAGTGTGTTCGTGAGGTTGCTGCTACCCGGCGTTGCGGTAGGCGTCGATGGTACGCAAATGAAAGCGATACCTTCGACCACATCATAATACGGCGCGCTTGTAGATGTTCCCGACGGAGCCTGCTGCCGTATCTGTCCAGCTGGACAATTCCATGCGAATGCTGCAACGGATAATACGAAAATACTGAGTACCGTTCGTAGAGTTTTCATTTAAGCCTCCCCTGGCTTTTGCCCGTTTACCGATTGAAGTTCAAAGTCAGTCTTCTCTAGTGTTTTGCTGTCCACCTGAGTAAGCTGCTTCGCGTACATGATGCTCCCGGGAGGTGCTGCAAGTGCCGCAATAATCAGTTCATCAAAAGTCATAGTTTATCCAGTGTATCACAGCCGTGCCCGATACCTCCTGGAACTGCTTCTTTATTTCTCCAGCGCTTTTCTTCATTCATTTCACGGAGCAGCTCGTCGAGCTTCTTCTCCGGCACGGGCGGCTTTCTGCTGTTCAGTAAATGAAGCACGAGCAGAAGCGGATAGACAATCGCGACATAAGCGCCGATGACTGCCAGTGCTTCAAAAACCCACAGCAGTATCGTGTTCTCTGCTACTAGCGTCATTTTATCCTCCCAGAGTAAAGTGCGGACGATACTGCAATTCCAAGCATCATTAAAAGTGCGAGCACAACAAAGAGAAGTGTCATCACAGCCCCCCTTTTGGCGCTATGACTTGAAACACACTGAGCAGCTCATGGCAGCCGATACCTTGATACTTTCCGGCTGCTCGTGTGAGGTACGTGACTACAACTGGCCCAGTCTTTCCGTCAAACTGCTCTGTGACATCACCGCAGAACAGAACACTCTCGTCAAAGAGCACAGCAGTTTTATACGGCTGGAATCTTATGTTTGTGAAACGGCCGTCAAGAATCTTTCCGTCAATAAGCAGAGCAAAGAGGTACGTGTTTGGATTCTGATACGGCTCTGAAACATCCGAGCTGTTATACCTCTTCTCTTTTGATGAGCCAGCAACAGCAGCCGTGCTGAAGAGAAGAGCGAGAACAATAAGCAGCGGAATCAGTGTCTTTTTCATGCTCATATTCTAGCAAGAAAAGGATTAAGATGTCAAGACTTTTATCGGTATACCTAATTTGGAGTTGTGAGGATAGCCATCAGCTCTTTACCAGTCAGATATTGTCTGTCCTTGCGCTCTCCCGCGCGTTCAGCTTTCCGCTCTTCAGCGTTCGTCTTCTCATTCTCTTCAGTCAGCTCATCGAGAGTCGGGCGAGCGAGCGGCTGCTGAGCTGTAGCAAAACCCGTGGCAAGCTCAAGACAGCGCTCTTCTGTCCACTCAGGGTTACGCTCTTTGAGCCAATCTACATACCAGCAAATCGTGCCGTCTAAATGATTGTTCATTTTTCAAACTCCGCGCTCTGCAAAAGTTCCAGTCCATAATTGTTGAATCCCTGAGGTATTATAGCATCCTTCTTTCGCTTCGCAACATTCTTCTTGAAGCGCTCATAGTTTACAGAGTGCTGCCAGCGCCCGAACTTCCACTCGACCGTTGTTACGTCAGGGTGCTGTGCTTGCAGTGATTCCGCCATCTTCAAACGACCATCGTTCGGATCTTTGATACTATGATCAGCTACAACGCCTTTGTACAGCTCTTCCATGTTGCCGCCAGCGCATGTCATTGTCGCAAGTTTGCCCTGAAGAAAGGCGTAGAACAGCACAGTACACCAACCCGACTTGAGTGCACGCAGTGACAGGTCCGTGTCTTCATTGTACCGTCCGCGCCAATGCGGATCAGTGCAAGCTGGCGTACTGCCGACTACCGGCATTCTCAAGTCAAGATCGTTCTTAATCAGAATGCAAGAATATATGCGCCTGTTCCACAAGAACGGCGGATTCTTGATTCTGCCCTTGACGAAGAAGTCATAATCGAAGCCCGCGATTGCGATGTTCTCATACCGCTCTACGAAATCTTCTGCTGCTTTGAATATTGCTCCGCCGTCTCTGCCGACTTTCACTTTCCGATTCTTGTTCCAGCGGACGAAACCATCAATATTATCGTCGAGAATCCAGTGACGCTTTGCCCCAACTAAAACAGAATGCTCCCACACCCAGTTGCGAGCGGGGATGCTGCCGAGCCCGAGATTGCTGAATGGAAGTGTTAGAATCTTTTTCGGATCAATCACATCGGCGTAGTTCTCATACTCTTGTGGCTCGACAACGATCTTATATGGCACGCACATATCTTCGAGTGCGCGAGAAGTCCAGCGCCGCTCCCAGCGCCCCTTCGAGATAATGTAAATAGGATAGTTCGGCGTCACTGCGCGGCCGCTGCCTACCCAGCGCTTGTCACTGACTTTCTGGCATTCCGTTTCGGGATACCAAATCCAATGCGTCAGCTCCGTGAACTCTTGTCCGACGGCAGCAGAGAAGGCGTCGACATCTTCTTGCTTCAGAAAGTGAACATAGATCGTGCGGAACGGTGTGAGGTCCTCTGAGATAAACTCTGGCATACCCTGCCACGCTTCCCACCACCACGGCTTTTCTTCACCGAACAACCCTTCCTGATTTGCCGCGTTATCAAATTTATGACTGTGCTCTGGCAGGCAGATGTTGCTTGTAGCGGCGGACTCAGGATACCAAATATCGCGAGTGCTTGGTTGAATTACCTGATCGATGACGAAGGAGAACAGCTCAACATTCTCTTTATTCTCGAAGTGAACATATATCGTACGAAAAGGCTCAGTTGCATTCGGTGCAACAGGTGCTGCTTCCGCGCGTCCGAAAATGTCCATATAAATTCCAAGATAGAGAAATGCAGTGCCCAGATTTAGTTCCGGGCACCGCACTATCAAAAGCAGAGAGCTGTTTGGTGCTTACAGCGCTTTCTTGATGGCGTCGACAACTTCACCGACAACACGTTCGCCCTTCTTGATTTCAGCAGTGATAGGCGCATCGACTGCCTTCACAGCGTCTTCAACCTTCTCAGTGACTTCCGTCTTGATATAGAAATAATACTTCTCTATGTCAAACTGGATGTCTTTGGTCTCAAGCTTTGCTGTGTTCGCAAACTCTTGAAGCTTCACGCTGAGGGCTTGCCCCTTAGCTTGCACTTCGTCAGCAGCAGCCTTGTAGTCAGCTTCAGCTTTCTGTTTCACTTCGTTCAGTTTGGTCTGCGCAAGCAGCAGTGCAATGCGCAAATCCGCTACGACTACCTTCTCCGCCGCTTCGAGTTCAAGTAATACTTTGTTTGCCATTTACAGCCTCCGTTTTGATTTGTTCTTACAGACTTTCTTAGTATAGCAGACCTCTGTTACGCCGTGCAAGACTTTTCTTTGCACGCCGGACACAGGTGAAGTGTCTCGTTTATTGTCTTCCTGTCACGAATGAACCACAACTTCGTGCCGCAGGGCACCGCATCATCTTTCGGATGTGTTCCCTTCGTCAGCTTGCCGCAACCGCTCATGTCCACCTCCCTTAAATTCTGTGATCTGCTGCTGTACCCTTGTCGTTTCCTTCTTTGTCGAGAGTCAGATTGTACTCATAAGCTGCTTTCAGAAGCGTCGCGTCAGGCTGTGCTGCAATCATAGCGCGGATGTCTTTGGGAAAACACTTGCCGCCGAACGCCCGCTCTTCGGTGATCGCAGTGTGCGTGCGCCCTACGCGCTCATCAAGCAGCCACAACTCCCTCAGTTCATTGTAGTTTACGCCGTAATTCTGTGCAATGTCAAAATACTGGTTGCAGAACGCAACCTTGACCGAGAGAAAATTGTTCAGCATATATTTTGAGAGTTCGGCGGTTGTCGGGTTCTCAGTCTGCATATACTTCGTGCCGGCTCCGAGCACTGCTTGAAATGCTCTGACAACAAGTTCTCGCGTGTCTTTCTGACCGCCGACAATGATGAATTGATTCTTGAAAGCGTCCCACTTCGTCTCGCGGAGGTGCTCAGGACAGAATGCAAGCATAGGATACGAACTCATAATCCGTGCTGTAGTCCCCGGAGTCACTGTCGATCGGATGCACGCCGGCCGTGTGATCCAACCGAGGCTTGCTTCAACTGCTGAGGTGTCACAAGAAAAGCCGTCGGCTGATGTCGGAGTGCTCACAGCAACAAACACGATGTCGCAAGTGTTGATCTGTTTTTTGTGCTGCTCTGTGTTGATCGGAGTTTGGTACTTATCATAGCAGTGCACGTCATGCACATCTTCAAATAGTGCAAGCATACTCGACCCCACGACGCCCACCCCAACTAGGCCAACCTTCATGACTTCTCCTTTTTCTTTGCTTTCCAACCACTGATTGCTGTCGCGCATCCGGCATAGTCGCCAGTGGAGGAGTTGAACCTCAAGCAGACAGAAACCCTTAGGAAACCTCAATGAACTTCTCACCCTGACTTGCAATTTCTTTTGTCAGATTGTCTATCGTAGCAAGCTCTCGCAAAAAACTTTTAATATCAACGCTGTTCCTAGCCCGACCCTCAGCACACCTGCGTTCATGACAGAGGTCTTTATAGTCTGATAATACGGTGCCCGCATTGCGAGGCTCATTAATTGCACGGAAGTTGTTTTGCACACGACACTCTGCTACAGCAGGTAGCACACTAATAGAATACTCTGCTAACTGCTTGATAGTGACTTTCATTAGTTCTCCTTTTCAGGCTTTAGTTGAAAGCTAGTGGTACATGACAATCAATCGTTACAAGCTTCTTTGATAATAGTATCATAGCAGCATTCTGTTGTACAGAGTGCCTGTACCGCTTGGATGAAATCTCTCCGCTGCGCTTTATAATCTCTTCAACGCATCCGAACTGTGCCAATAGGAGCAGTGCTCCGGCAGGTCCGATACCGCTTCCGCCCGGAACATTGTCAGCTGCATCTCCAACGAGTGCAAGGTAATCTGTCACCCGTGGCGGCAGCACTCCATATTCGTCGAGCACTCCGAGTGCATTGAGCAGTTTATTCTTTCCTGTGTTCAGAAACTGAACATCGCCGACGACGGATGGCATACTCACGAGCTGAGCCATGTCTTTGTCACCTGCTGCAATCACAACGTCACTGTCTTTGCGAATATGCTGTGCAAGTGTGCCGATGATGTCGTCTGCCTCATATCCTTCCATCTGATAAACTGGAATGAAAAACTCTTTAAGCACTGCCCGGAACCCAGATTCCTGTGCTGTGTAATCAGCAGGAGGCAGAGCACTGCGGTTCGCTTTGTAATCGGCATAGAGCTGATTGCGGAACGTCGGCGCGTGACAGTCACAAGCTGCAACAAGATAATCAGGCTTGTACTCGCGCTTCAGTGCCTCAAGCATCCTGCGAAAGAGGTTAACCCCTCCATTCGGTACCCCATCTTTTGTATAAGTCTGTCTCTCGGCGCTCGCGTAGTGCGCTCTGTACCAGAAAGATGAAGCGTCGATAATTATTGTTCTACTCATGGCTGTGAGTGTACGGCCTATCATACGCTTTCCACTCTTCTTCCGTGATGTCGGGCAGTACGACCTTCTGCATTGCCGCTCGCAACTGCATTGCACCAAACCACACAGAAAAAGATTCATGCTTCTTCTGCACGAGCAATTCCCTTAGTTTGCTAGTTGCCATATCAGAACTTCTTTCCGTTGTCCACATCCGGAACTCTGCTGAGCATCTTTGCCTTCACAAGTTCTAAGAAAAGAAGTGTCTCCGCTAAACTCTCACAGTTTCCGATAAACCCGAGTGTGCCGTCTTTGTCTTTTGTAAGCACTACGACTTGGTCAGTAAAAGCAACTTTCTCAAGGCAGTCTGTCAGCACTTGCTTTGCCGCAGCCGTCGGAGACTCTTCACCGAGCTGTGCGTCCCACTCTTCTTTCGTAGCGACAGTGAGCACAGCTTTCGGCACTGGCACATACCACTCAATTACTTCGCCCACAAGTTCCTCTCGAGGCCGAGCGCAGTCATCAACAAAAACCAGACTGCGAGAATATAGAAAGCTGTTAGCCTGCAAACTTGATGCACGGGGTAGGAATTGAACCTACGATGCTCTAAGATGCCTCTTGAGCGCCACCGTGCAAACCGATGTTTCACTCTACCTCCGCCTTCTCCGCTATCCTGTCGGCGTGTTCCATCATTTTCTGAACTTCGTCAGCAGTCACACCCCAGAGAACGATTCCGTCTTCTTGCTCTATGTGGAACCTGTCCTCTCCGGTGCCTTTGCGAACGGTTGCCTTCTGCGTGAGCCAAACACCGTGGAGTGTATCAAAGTCAGGAATGAGAATCTGCTGTCCGTCCGTTATCATTGAAGTCCTCCATTACCAGTTTACCGGAATGATCCGCGGTTTTGAATCTGCTGCAACCGTCGGGCTAGGCGGTCGTTTGTTGCTGCATTTCGGATGCGCGGCCCACTTGCTTACCGGCTCACCGCATTTGCGGCAGTACACCTGGCGCACAAAGTTTAGCTTCGGCGTATGTGCGTACTTCAATGTCCGCAACTTTGCGGCACAGACAAGGCAGAGCGCATCTGGAGTATGCTGACAGTGCTCCAGTATAAGGCACGTGGAGATGCGCCAAAGAACCGGCCAGGAGAGCAGGCGGCGGAGCAAAGCTGTGTGACTATGCGCCCATGCTGAGGGACTCACTGACGATACCTCCGTGGTTCATGCACGAGTGCTTCAATCCGTCGCGGTCCGGAGAGAAGAAAACTCTGCCGCAACCAAGACACTTATAACAAGGGACGGAATATCCGGCAGCAGTCTTCTTTGTTCCTGGAACACCCTTGAATTCTTGCTGGAAAATTCTAGTGACGCGCCTCATCGGAAGAGAAGCGAAGACGCCATTTGAAGAGTTGAAATGGAAGTACAGAAGCGGCGCATCTGTCCAAATCTTGTCCATGTCAAGATTGTATCCTGAGAGCTGCTGCGCTGTCAAGAGCTTATTCAGTGTTGAATCCCCACCGTTTAGCGATGCTTTCGAGCTTGTCGTAGTCTTTGTGCAGCCAGCGCAAGCAGTAGCGGCGATAATATGGTCCAATCTTCCCAGCAGCGGTCTTTTGCTCAAGCTCTTCTACGCGCGCGCTCAGCTCTGCAATGAGCTGACGTACGAGTTTTTCTCCTGGTCTCATTGTGGAATGTCTTTCAAGAGAGATTCTACATCGAAGTCGAGCGCGGCGTCTAGCTTTTTTACAGTGATGCCTGACGAGCTGAACTGCTTCCCCGAGGATCCTGTTGCTTGCGGTCCTGTGTTTTCTTTCTTTGGCTGAATCGGATGCGAAAACCCGCCATCCTCCATCGCAGTTTTGCGCGAGTGGCATGTTTCACAAATACCCCAAAGATTATGAGCCAGGTCTGTAAATAAATTCCAGTTTCCTCGATGAGGAATTTTGTGGTCGGCCACTGTTGCGGGATTTCTATGGCATATCATGCATACTGGATCTCTCGCTAAAACTGCTTTACGCAGTCCGTGCGGACCTCGCCAAAGCTGGCGGTCGTAAAGTTTACCCCACTGCTCCGGGCCATGAATGCGCATGTTCACTCTGAATCCGGCTTGTAGAAGCCGCCCGCGCCTCCGCGTTTGAACTTTGGCGGGGCAGTAGGCACAGCAGCACTCAGAGAGAGGCGCTGTCTACACCAGTTGTGCAGCTGCGTGCCGCACAGAAGTCCGGTGTTATCTCTGTCGATTGCTTCCAGTATCGTTACTGTGTGCCCCTTTGGGCAAGTGTAGACATGCAACGCCATTATTGCCCCTTGTTGTCATCACCATCGCGACGGTTGACGCGCGAGAACTGATTCACAGCGTAGCCAGAAAAACCGGATGTCAAAAACAACGACGCTCCCGTCATGTCTGGCAGTGTGCCAGTCTTAACCACGACATACGACACCCAACACAAAACGGAACTCACGGAAGCACCGGCAAGACAACGGCTCGCACTTACTGAACCGTCCTTCTCTGAGAGCATAGACTTGATCGCTGCTAATATTTTCTGCTTCATAACCTCTCCTCAGAAAAGCGTGACGTTCTTGATGAGTGCGCCCTTGCGAAATGCTCCGCGGTCTGTCAGTTTCTGATGCCACTCACTGAACACGGAGCCGTGACAATCACGGTTTCCAGTAGCAACGTGTATGCATTCGTGCAGCAAAGACGACAGCAGCTGGCTCTTCGTAGAAATCTTTTTGGCGTTGAGTATGATAATCCATGAATAGCGCTTGTTATCTGCGGCGTGTACTGCTGCGATGTCATTCTCGTTGTCTTCCGGAGCAGTCCACCGTACGATCACATTCGCTGGCAGCTCACCATAGAAAAACTTGGCGTTAATCCTTTCGTACCAAGCCCGCAGCGAACGTGTTGACGTGCCGTCCATTTAGCTCACCGTCCGAATACGTGTTTTGTCGCCCAGATTGAAAGCAGTGTGCCGCACACACCACCGAGTGTTGTGCCTATTCCACCTGCGAATGTTCTCGCCTCTTCATGCTCTACAGTCAGCTTCATCATGCTCCAGGCTTGCAGGCCAAACAGCAAATCCGTTGCAGCAGCCCCCATGTAATTTGCAAGAGCTACGGCTCTCATGTTGGCGACAATTATAAAAAAGCAAAACATCTCTGCGATGAAGAAAAATGAAAACTGTCCGGCAGCACTCTTCGGAACGCGAAGCAGCTTCATCACTCCACCACTATTTTACCTGTATTAGCTTTTGCATCCAGCGCGCGCAAATCACACAGATTACTGCTGATGACTAGAGGCACACTGACAGTGAGCTTCTTTATGGTCGCCATCGGAATGAATGAAACACTGTTAGCACCAAAGTCAAGCACGCCGCCAGTAGAACTCATAGCAGCCAGCAACTGTGCACTTGCTTGCATCTCTTGTCCTAGATTAAACTGTGCAGGAATCTCGCGCTTTTCTGATGGTCTACCGTCAATGAATTCTATTAGAACTTCCAGCTTATTCATTCTGTTACTCCCCGGCCAGCAACCCTTTAGGGGGCTGGCACCGAAATACAATCTGACTAAGGAACTTAGCCGTGCATCTCGGTGCCAGTTGGGCTGGTAGCCTATCACTTCACAGTGACTAATCTAGCAGAAAGGTGTTACGGGTAACCATTTATTGTGCTGCTCTAGAAAGCCAGCCTTGTAAAAACTTTACTTCTGCCGGATTCGCGGCTACGATGCCACGATAATGCTGTGCAAGTCCTGCGCGGAAAGCAATCAGAAAAGTCTGCGACTGCATTCTGTTGATGGCTGATTCAGTGTTCGGCCCGTAACTTCCGTCGGCAGCAGCTCCTGCGATCTGCTGAGCAATCTTGATGGCGCCGTGCTTCATGAGCACATAGGAATCGAACAGCTTGTTCCCGACAGACTGATCTATGATTCCGCTAAACATCCAGAAGTCTCGAAGATAGATTGCAGCCGCTTCTGCTGCTGTCAGATTGCGGATGTCAACATTCGGATACGATGCTTTTGAAATGCCGAAGTTCGTCTCACCGCCGGGATCGGCAGGATCGTTGTCGTAACCGCCTTCATTCTTCAGTACAATCGGGATCGCTTGATAGAAGTCCGCCATTTTATACTCCGCGGTAATGCAACAGTAGCAGCAGCCCGCATATTGACACGATCAGCGTCAGAGCCGTCAGCACGTTTCCGATGACACCTGTGATCGTTCTAACCTTTTCCATTGTCATCTTTTGCCTCTCTATTTACTGAGAGGTGTTACGCTTTCACCGGCCAGAGAATTGTAGTCGCTATCGCAGCCGCGAAAAAATAGTACAGAGAAAGGCGCCAGTTGAACGCAAAAGCAAAACCGATAGCTGTAGCAAGCGCTTGCACTACACCAAACCACCCGATGATGTACCCCCAGTTCATCAGAACAACTCCGGCTGCTCTTGCGCAGTCGCTTCCTCAGTCTGAAACACTGGCACCTGATGTCCGAGCGCCTCACCCCAGTCTTTGCATTCTTCTGAGCAGTAACCGGCAAAATCACCGAACCTCTTGCCGTCCTTATCATAGACACTGAGAATCGTGAAAATCTTCCCTGGCTTTCCACAAGGACATCGAAGCGTTCCGGCATCTGTCCGCGGCCAGCTCATCAGTTCAACTTAGCAAGAGCTGATTCACGCTGCGACTCTATCACTGTCTGAACCCTGGCACCGACGCGAGTAGCAAGAGTCGTAATTTGCTCTTCTGTGAAGTTCACGACGATGTCCTCTTTCATCTTCTGCCGGTGCTGCTCAATTGACACAA
>ODAK010006709.1_pt1 | contig 11593 bp, 10 predicted proteins | sample 1539591 | NCBI WGS metagenome assembly ODAK01 (sample SAMEA3539303, study PRJEB22396) | soil metagenome | biome: tundra; feature: field; material: soil | place: USA | collected 2010-05 | depth 0.15 m | reverse complement strand
CGTTCCATCGCGTCCTCGTCGAGCATGCCGTGACGGAGCCGCTCACGTCCGAGGAACATGTTCTGGACGATGTCGAGATTGTCGGCCAGGGCGAGGTCCTGGTACACGGTCTCGATGCCCAGCGCCCCCGAGTCGTGCGGAGTGCGGATCCGAACCGGGTGTCCCTCCCAGGAGATCTGCCCCCGGTCGGGCTCGTGGATGCCCGAGATGCACTTGATGAGGACCGACTTGCCCGCACCGTTGTCGCCCGACAGTGAGGTGATCTGGCCGACAGGCACGTCGAGGTCGACGTCGGTCAGCGCCTCGACGGCACCGAAGCTCTTGTAGAGGCCCCGCACCCTCAGAAGGGGCTCGTCCACGCTCGCTTCGGCCATCTCGTCACTTTCGTCGTCGCCCAGATTACGCCATGGTCCGACCAGACGCGAGACCGCCGCCGCACAAGGCGGCGACGGTCTCACACCTCACGTCTGGTCCTTGCAGATTTACGGAGTGATTTTGGCGGCGCTGCAGACACTCGCACCGACCGCAGTGCACAGCGTCGATGCCGAGATGAACTTGTCCGCGATCACCGTCGACGCCATATTGGCGGCGTTCACCCATACCGGGGTGAGCAGTGACGCCGGCTGCGCCGTCCCCGCCACGCCCTTGGGGGGAGTGGTGGTGGAGTTCACCAGGGCCGCGGGCGGGGTCTTGCCGGCACGAAGGATCGTCGCCAGCGAGACGGCGTCCTGGGCCTCTTGGTACACGGCCTTGTAGACCGATCCGCACTGGTAACCCTGGAGGATGTTCTCCATCCCCTGCAGCGTGGCGTCCTGACCGGTGGTGGGGATCTTCTTGGCGCCGACACCCTTGTTCTTCAAGACGGTGACAACCGCTTGGGCCAAGCCGTCATTGGCTTCGACCGTGGCGTTGATCGTCGGGTGGGCGGTGAACTGCTGCGTGAAGATCGTTGCACCGGTGGCGTTCACCCATCCCGGGGTGATCTGGTCGCCGATGAGGGTGTAGCCCTTGGAGTTGGTCAGGCCCGCCTTCAACGGGGTCGTGGTCGAGCCCCAGATGACCGAGTTGTAACCCTGGGCGAACGAGACCGCGTTCGGGTCGGTGTCCTGACCGCCGTCGAGCTCGAAGACCTTCGGGCTCGAGACGCCCCAGTCCGAGACGCACTGCACGAAGCCCTGGCCGATGAGCTTGCCCACCTGGTTGTTGTCGAAGCTGACGTAGTAGGTGTTGGTGCCCTGGAAGGTGGCCCGGTCGTAGCTGATCACGGCGACGCCGTGCGACGAGGCGTAGGACTGGACCTCGGCTCCGACCGTGCTGTCGATCGGGTCGAAGATGAGGACCTTCGCACCGAGCGACACGTCGGCCTGGGCGTCGGCGAGCTCCGTGGCGTCAACGCCTTGGGCGTTGTCGATCTTGAAGTCAGACGAGCTGTACCCGGCCTCCTGGAACGCCTTGGTCAGGTAGGGGGCGTCGAAGCTGACGTAGCGCGTGGAGGACGTGGTGTCGGGGAGGATGACGCCCACCAGACCCTTGCCCGCCGCAGTCAGCGCCTTGAACTTCGGCATCACCGAGAAGTTGACGTCGAACGACTTCACACTCAGGCCGGTCGGCACGCTGGCGCTGGCCGCTTTCGTCGTCGTGGTCGATGCCTTGGGAGTGCTGCTACAAGCCGCCATCGTCCCCGCTATGGCGAGGACGGAGACGAAGACCCCCAATCGCCTCATGCCGCTGACGTTGCGAATCATGTGCATCTTCTGTGACCTCCATAGTTGGCAGCCTGCGTGACTACGCTCGTCGAACCCGTGCTCACACTACGGCAGGCGGCGAAACCTGTCCGTAGCACTCCTTGTGTCATGTCTGTACCGCAGCATGTGTCCGCCGGCTGCAAGGCAACAGGGTCAAAAGTCCCTGGTGACGACAATGATCAGTCTGCGACGCCCTCCACCTCGGATGCACCCTTCTGATCACCGGGCCCGAACCTAGCGCCTCACTTCGTCACGCGCTTGCAATCTGTCGGGCCGACCGTCGATTGTGTTGATTAATTGTCTCGATTTGTCATGTCGACAAATCTTCGTTCAGTCGATCACAAGCGTCGCCCGAACGGGTAGATGGTCGGATTCGGTGATGGGAAGGACCTCGCCGACCTCAGCCCGCGCCGGCCCCCGCACCAGGATGTGGTCGGGCTGGGCCACCGGCCACCGTGACCACGTCGGCCATGTCCGACCTCGCACCGCGCGCGACCAACCCGGCAGGAGGAGGACCAGCGGCGGTCCCCACAGGTTCATGTCCCCGGCCAGCACGGAAGGTACGGGAGTCATGGCGTTGAGCGTTCGGCGCAGGCAGGCGATGTGGCGCGGCGACCCCTGGCTGAGATGGGCCAGGTGGGTACCCACCACCCGTAACGGCGCGGCGGCGCCATGGAGGTCGATGTCGGCCACGATCGCCCCCCGGCGCGCGTGGTCGGTCGGGAGCTTGCCGAGATCGATGGTCTGGGTGCCCGTGACCGGCAACCTCGACAGCGTCGCGATCGCCCACGTGCCCCGTTGGAATTCGGGTCGGGGTCGCGACCGGGGCCGTTGGTCAGCCGATCCTGCCCGGCGTCGGTCGAGCCGGAGACCGTGCACGCTCCTCGAGACCAAGCGGGGTCCCCACCGGTCGTGGGGGCGATCGGGAGGGGCGGTGATCCGTCCGCGCGCGAAGGGGAGCTCGACCGAGACGTATCCCAATTCGGCCGCCACCCTCGCCGCCATCGACGTCCCGCCGTCGGGGATCCAGCACTCCTGAAGCATCAAGACATCGGCGCCGATGCGACGACAGGCGTCGACCACGTCGAAGGGCCGGCCCCACCCGTCCACGCCACCGTGCACGTTGAAGCTGGCGACGACCACGCGCGGCATTGCCCGGGCAGGCTACCGATCGCCCCCTCCCCGCTGGGCGACCCGGCCGCATCCGGGCCGACATCCTGGGGCTGACATCCGGGGGCCGGCAGGGCCGCCGCTCCTCGCGGTCGATCGACCGTAATCGTGCCCGGGAGGCGAGGCCCTCGGGCACGCAGCGTGAGCCGGCTCAACCCACGGCCAAGAGTGCCGATATGAATTGGGATGACGTTGTTCCCGAGTGCGCTCCGTAGCGACCGCCCCCCGGCGATGGGCGTCCCGGCCCGTCCGCTCCTGGGTCTCTGGAACCTGTGGAAGCGGGTCGTCGCACCGGGGAAAACCGTTTCAGCTCCCGCCCTCTCGATCGTGACGTCGCACGCCGGTACCACCCACCCCGATCGATCCGAGCCGGCACTGCGGTGGATCGACCCGGTCACCGCTCCGGCCGGCGACTACGCGGCCTCCGCCATCCCCAACGCCGATCTCGACATCGCGGACGTCCCCCGCCGGGGGGAATCGTGGGAGGCGGTGTCGGACTTCGCCCTCTCCTACGACGGCTTCGCCTACTGGGACGACCTCTCCACGTTGGCCGGCCGGGTGTTGCAGGGGTGGACGCGACGTCGGTCGCTGCCCGACACACTCGACGAGCTCCGGGGATGCCTCTTCTACGAGCAACGCCGGTGGCACCACTTCGGCGAAGAGCCCACGGGCCGCTCCGCCGAGTACATGTGGGCGACGGTCGACGCCATCGGAGCGCTCGCCCTTCCCCTTCCCGCCACGACCCACCGTCTCGCCGATCCCCGACGCGCCGTCGCTCCCGAGGCCCACGTGAAGCTCGTCGCCACCCGCGCCGTGGCGTTGCGCCCGGTGCCCTCGCCCCCGCTGATCCTGCGACCCCTGCCGGCGCGCGCCGGGCGACTGGTGCCGGTGCCCGCGGCCGAGGCGCATGTCCGATTGGTCACGTCGATCGAAGAGGAGGCGAGTGCAATGGCCAGACACCCGTCGCGGTACACCGCGAGGCGATCCCCGAGTCACACGCCTTCAGACCCCGCAGACCATCAGTCGGGGAACCCAGGCGACCACCCCGCCATGAACGGTGCGGTACGTGACCTGAAGCCGATGCCCTCGGCCGACGCCTTGCCCAAACCGCCGGTCATCGTCCGCCGGGCCCGACGCGCCATGTCCGGTGCACCCAACCGTCCCGGTGGTGCGGTGAACACCACCCGCACCACGGCGGATCCGTGGCCGTCCAACGGTTCACGCTGGAGGCTCGAGAAGGTGTCCGACACCTCGTCGCCGAGTGACCCGGCGACCGCGCCAACCGCCGCGCCCGAGCACGCCGCTGCGCCCGAGCACGCGTCCGCCGAAGTGACACCGTTGTGCCACGAGTTCTTCGCCGACGACACCGGCTACGACACCTGGGTCGAGACCCACCCCCAGGGATACGTCTTGAACCAGCCCCGGGCGCGCACCAAGGGGCCGACCCTGCACCGGGCCGCCTGTGGCGCCCTGTCGCAGCGGGGGGGATCCGAGGCCCGACCCTCGGGCACGCTCCGGGTGTGCGGGCCGAATGTCGACGCGCTCCGGACGTGGAGCATGGCACGGGGGACCGGCGAGCCCACCGCGTGCCGGCGCTGCTGCCCGTAATACAGCACGGACATCCCGTTCTCCGGCACGGACATCCCGTTCTCCGGCACGGACATCCCGTTCTCCGGCACGGACATACAGTGAGGCCATGCTCCTGGTGGCGGCCTCCCCCGCGCTCGACCACCACGACGTCGGGCCCCAACACCCCGAACGACCCGCCCGCGTGCAGGCCGCCCTGGCCGGCATCGACGAGGCCGGATTGCGTGACGCCGTCGTCAACCTCGAGCCGCGTCGGGCCACCGAAGACGAGCTGACCCTCGTCCACCCGCTGTCGTATCTCGAATCGTTGCGCGCCTTCTGCGAGGCGGGGGGCGGGGCCATCGACCCCGACACCATCGCCGCACCGGGGTCGTGGGACACGGCGTTGTTGGCGGCAGGTGCCGCGCTCGAGGTCGTCGACGCGCTGGCGCGTGGCGACGGCGACGTGGCCTTCGTGGCGGCCCGTCCCCCCGGGCACCATGCGCTTGCGACCGAGCCCATGGGGTTCTGCCTGCTCAACAACGTGGCCGTGGCGGCCGCAACCCTGGCCGAGCGAGGCGAGCGCGTCCTCATCGTGGACTGGGACGTCCATCACGGCAACGGGACCCAGGCGATCTTCTGGGACGACCCCAGGGTGCTCTACGTCTCCACCCACCAGTGGCCGCTCTATCCCGGCACCGGACGCGTGTCGGAGTCAGGCGGTCCGGGCGCACCGGGTCTCACCGTCAACGTGCCCTTGCCGCCGCACGCTACCGGGGACGTTCTCCTCCAGGCCCTCGACGACGTGGTGGCCCCCGTCGTGGAGAAATTCGCGCCCACGTGGGTGCTGGCGTCGGCAGGATACGACGCCCATCGGGCCGACCCCATGGCCGGCTTGTCGCTGACGTCGGGTGACTTCGCCGACATCGCCAAACGGGTGAAGGCGTTCGCGCCGGCGCCCGGGCGCCTGGCGCTTCTGCTCGAGGGTGGTTACGACCTCGACGCCCTACGCATGTCGGTGGGGGCCAGCCTGGCCGCCGTGCTCGACGTGGAGTTCCGTCCCGAGCACGCCTCGAGCGGGGGGCCCGGTGACGACGCCGTCGCCGCAGCGCGTCGGGCCCATCTCGACGACCACGGCACCGAGCCGGGGTGATCAGTAGCGTCTGAGCTGCTCGGGCGCCACCACCGCCGACATCACACAACCGCAGAGCACGGCGATCGGAACCAATCCGGCCCAGGACACCGCACTGCGCTCGGCTACGAACGTGGTGACCCTGCAGATGGGTGGGAACGACATCGGCTTCACGAGCATCATCGAGGGTTGCGTGGCCATCTTGCCCCTGGGGAGCCCGTGCAAGAACAAGTACGACCCGGGCGGCCACGACCAGCTCCTGGCGCGCATCAACGCCACGGCGCCGAAGATCGCGGCGAGCATCCAGACCATCAAGGCGTTGGCGCCCCACGCCACGGTGTTCGTGGTCGGCTACGGCGACATCCTCCCCTCGTCGGGAAGCGGGTGCTGGCCGGTGATGCCCTTCGCTCCCGATGACATCTCCTACCTGAACAACACCGAGGTGGAGCTCAACACCATGTTGGCCATCGAGGCTGCCGCCAACGGGGCCGTCTACGTGGACACCTACACGCCTAGCAAGGCCCACGACACGTGCTCGGGCTCGGGGACTCGGTGGATCGAGCCGATCGTCCCCACCACCGCGGCTGCACCGGTCCACCCGAACGCCCGGGGCATGCAGAACTTCGCCACTGTCGTCGAGGGCGTCATGCGATCCCACGGCATCTCGTAGTCCTACCGGCTCGACGTGTCCGCCACACCCTGAGCCAGTTCCACGACGGCGCGCCGGTTGGCGAGCACGGTCTCGATGACCATGCTCCTGCTCCGCACGGCGCGCGCCCCGGTGAGGGCACCGCCCACGCGTTGCACACGCTCGGAGAACAGCACCGTCACGTACCCGGACAGCGGCGCCGCCACGAAGGCCGCTTGGGGCGTGTCCACGCGCACCAGGGCGCGGGATCGAAAACGCGCCTTGTTGTCGTACGCGAGCCCCACCGCCACGGTGACGACACCCTCGAAGTCGTCGTCGAGGGCGGCCATGAACAAACAGGGCGTCCACGAGGCCGTTGGTGTGGTTGGCCACCAACACGGTGGGCACGCCGGGAGCGATGGCCTCGCCGTGGTCCACCTCGAGCCGACGGAAAAAGATGTGGACGAGGACGCCGGCCAGCCCGCCCATGACGCCGTCGGCAACCCTGCGCACGGGCCGATCGTAGGGTGGTATGACGATGCGATGACCTCGACGAACCACGACCATCCCCGCGCCGACGAGCTCCCTCCGCCGCGCACCGAAGAGGTGGCCGACAGGGTCTACGCCTACATCCAGCCCGACGGCGGCTGGTGGATCAACAACACCGGGGTCGTCCTCGGCGATCACACGGTGCTCTGCATCGACAGCTGCGCCACCGAACGCCGCACCCGGGGGTTCCTCGACGCGGTCGAAGCGCTCCAGCGACGGCTCGGCCATCGCGCCGGCGACGGGGCGCGCATGCTCGTGAACACGCATCAACACGGCGACCACACCAACGGCAACTGCCTCTTGCCCGAGGCGACAATCATCGGTCACCAGCGTTGTCGCGAAGCGATCCAGGCGACGGGGATCATGCGGCCTGACGGACTGTGGGAGACAGTGCAGTGGGGCGAGCTCGAGCCCGCTCCCCCGTTCGTCACCTTCGAGCGCCGCCTCGACCTCTACGTGGACGACCTACTGGTGGAGCTCCATCACTTCGGCACCGCCGCGCACACCACCAACGACGTCGTGGCGTGGATCCCCGAGCACCGGGTGCTGTTCACCGGTGATCTCGTCTTCAACGGGGGGACGCCCTTCGTGCTCATGGGATCGGTGGCGGGGTCCTTCGTGGCGCTCGACTGCCTGATGGAGCTCGCCCCCGCCGTGATCGTCCCCGGGCACGGTGACGTGTGCGGGCCCGAGGTCATCGACGTGGCCGGGGAGTACCTCCGCTTCCTCCAACAGCTCACCGTCGAGGCCAGAGACGCCGGGCTCACCCCCCTCGAGGCCGCCCGTCAAGCCGACCTCGGGCCCTTCGCGACGCTGTCTCATCCCGAGCGCATCGTCGGCAACCTGCACCGCGCCTTCGCCGAGTGCGAGGGAGCCCGTCCCGGCGACCCCATCGACGTCGCCGCTGCGCTCTGCGACATGGTCACGTTCAACGGCGGCCGGCCTCTGACCTGCCAGGCCTGAGTCCCCTCCCCCGAGCCGACTCCCAGGGATCCGAGGCTTCGCCGGGGCTCCCAGCTCCCCGGGACCTCCGGGGCCTCCCGAGGCACTGTGGGGCTCCCGGTTGACCGATTGTTGAGGCTGGATAGAGGCTCCGGTGAGCAGGGCGTGTGAGGGTGGATCCCACGAAGGCGGCCTGACAAGGGGCGGCCGCTTCAATGCCGGGGGGCCAATGTCCATCGTCGACGACCGCATGCACGTCGTACCTGACCAGCCGCGCCACGAACGGCTTTGGCAGACCACGGACACGGCGCCGATCCTGTCGGGCTCAGCCGATGCGACTCCGGGCGGGGCGACACCGAGCGGCATCGCCGCCCATCCCGCCTACACCAGTTCCGCAGACGTCTTCGCACGGGCCGGCGCGGGTGCCGGTAACCAGATGTGGCAGGCGAGGATCGACCTCGTGGTGTCGTCGGGCCTGTCGGGCGACGCGGCCCGCAAGTCGCACGACGACGCTTCCCGGGCCCATTCCGAGGCTTCGTTCGACGCCGTGCGCGAGTTGTGCCGGGTCGAGTTGCGACCCGTGCTCGAGTGCAGCATCGAGATGCTCGCCGAGTGGGGGCTGTCGGCACGTGTGACCGAGACCCTTCGGGACGAGCCGGCGCGTGTACCTCGCAGCTTCGACCTCACGTTGTGGATCGACCGGTTCGGTGACCGGGGGCCGGGCAAGCTCACCATCACCGCCACCGAGGGATGCGACTTTGTGCGGGTCAAGATGGCCGTCGGCCCGGCGGGAATGGTTGGCGAAGTCTCCGAGCACGTGGGGACGACGATCGCCGGTGACCTTTCCGATGCTCTGGTGGGTGGGCTCGTGGCGAACCTGGTGGAGCAGATCTTCAGCTCGTGACCGACAGGCGCCGCGCCAGGTAGGCGAGCGCCAACGGGTAGCGCCAACCGATGCCCCCGTGGGTGGCGTCGAAGAGCTCGAAGGCCACATCGTCGACACCGATCGCCGCCAGCGCGTCGCGAAAGGCGACCGCCCCGAGATCGAGGAACCACTCGTCGCGCGTCCCGCCGTCGATCCAGACCGCGCGCAACGATCGCAGGGCGTCGGCGTATCTCGGCACCATCCGGACCGGGTCCCATGCCAACCATCGAGCCCAGACGTCGTCGCGGAGCCGGCCGGTGTGGGGGTCGAAGGGCAGCACCGGGGTGCCGTCGTCTTCGGCGGAGAAGCAGGCCGACACCCCGAGCGCCATGAGCAGCAGGTGGTCTTCGGAGCGAGTGAAGGCCGGCCGGGTCCCGAAGTCCTCCCACCACGCCCCGATGTCGCCGTCGAAGGCGCGCAGTGCCCGCGCCATCTTGGGGAACTCGGGGATGTAGCAGCATTCGTAGAGCGCGTCCCCGGCATGGGTGGCGAGTCCGCCGAACAGGTCGGGGCGCAGCATCGGTGTGATCATGGCCCCGAAGCCGCCACTCGACTTGCCCTGGATGCCCCGGTGGGCCGGCGCGTCGAGGGTCCGGTAGCGCGCGTCGACGAAGGGCACGACATCGTCGCAGAGATAGGAGTGATACCGACCCGTCCCCGGCGAGTCCACGAACTGCGACCCCCCGTAGGCGGTCCAGGCATCCACCCAGACCACGACGCACGGGGGCGCCTGGCCCGAGGAGAACACGGCGTCGGCGGTCTCGGGGAACGGCCGGTGGTACGCGTCGCGATTCGCCCACATGGTCAGGTACCCGGTGTAGCCCTGGATGACATAGATCGACGGCAGCCGGTCGGTGCCCTCGTCGTAGCCGGGCGGCACGTAGACCCACAGGGGCCGGTCGACGGGGTCTCCGAGATGATTGCCCTGCAGTGCGGCCGAGGTGATCACGTGCTCGTCGATCCGACCGGCGAGCTCTCCACTCCACGGCAACGGCACCGGGCCCCTCCTGTTGAGCGTCGAGCTGTTAGGCGTCCTGTTGGGCGTCGAGCTCGTTCGCCGGTGGGCGGCGCGCTCGGCGCCCAGGATGGCATGCCGGTTGATCAGGTGCGGCTGAGCAGGGCCGGAGGTCAGACCACGTTCGAGGTCGGCTCGGGAGCGGGCGTCGGAGCGAGCCGTCACAGACTGGAATTTCGCAATTTTTGACCCGAACTTGACGGCAGCGGTCCGATCAGGGCTTTCTTCTCGGTTTCGGGCCCGTTCCGGGTCCATTTCGGGAGTTCGGAGTACCGGGGCGTGCCTGGGACGAGCGCCTCAACGACGGGGCTCGAAGCGTCGATACCTACCGTGTGCGCAGCGACGGCCTTCTCGACCCCAAGATCATCGACTCGGCCGTCTCGACACTCCTCGATCGCCACGCAGAGGCGGCGGTGTGCGCCATCGGGCCCGACGGGCTCATGGTGGAGATGCCCGGGACCGTTCCCGTGGGCCGTCATCGGGTCATCCGGGCCCGGTCGACCCTGAACCTCGTCATCGCCGGGGATCGGGGAGTGGTGATCAACGCCTGGGAGCGGGCCCGGGCGGTCGGAGCGTCGCGGGTGCCGGTGCGGCTTGCTTCGGATCCCACCCGCCCTGTGGTCGTGTACCTGATCGACGCCCGACGGAGCCACGGTGTCTACCTGGGCGTGGTGGTCGATGCCGTAGGTGAGGACGCCACCGTGTTCGATCCACAGACACCGTCGGTGACTCCCCGGTTCGCCCGGAACAGCAAGAGCGTGCTCGAGGTGACCGCGGAGATGGTGCGGGCCCGCGAGCGCGTGCTGGCCCGACTGGCCGAGACCGTGCCCGTCGGCGTGGTCCAGGTCGACGCCATGGGGCGCGTGGTGTACACCAACAACCGTCTCCACGACATCTTGGGTTGTCCGCGCGCCGTCACCCTCGACGAACAGCTGTCGACGGTCTTGGACCGCGATCGCGTCGTGGCCAGGACGACATTCGAAGCGGTGGTGCAAGACGGCGTCGACGACGACATCGACGTCGTCATCCGACCGGCCTGGGCCGACGGCAGCCCCTACGCCAATGCGGATGAGGCGGTGGTCCGACGGTGCAGGCTCAGCCTGCGGGCCCTCACCGATGACGACGGGGACGTCACGGGGGTCATCGTGTGCGTGGAGGACATCACCGACAGCACCGGTCGGCGCGACGGGATGCACCTGCGGGCCACCTTCGACGTGCTCACAAGGTGTCACAACCGGGAATCGACCATGACCGCCCTCGAGGCGATGTTGGCCGGAGCCATGGACGGGTCCAGTCCGGCCGTGATCCTCGTCGACCTCTACCGGTTCAAGGATCTCAACGACGGCCACGGCCATGACGCCGGGGACGAGTTCCTGGGCGTGGTGGCGAGGCGGCTGCACGGGGCGGTGCGCGAGGACGACGTGGTGGGGAGGATCGGCGGCGACCAGTTCCTCGTCATCTGCCCGGGCATCGCCACCTCGGCCGAGGCGGTCCGGACCGCCATCAGGGTGGCCGAGACGCTCGGTCACGAGATCCAGCTCAAGAACCTCAGGGTCGGGTCGCGCGCCAGTATCGGTGTGGCGTGGTCGAGCGGGTCCGACATCGATGCCGACGCGTTGGTGGCGCGGGCCGACACGGCCATGCACGAGTCGAAGCGCCGCGGCGCGGGACGGCCCGTGCTGTTCACTCCGTCGTTGCCCGACGCAGCGTCACACGACGGGCGGTAGCCGCCCGGCTGGGATCAGTCGGGGGACCTCGGTAATCCGAAGAGCGTCGGTGAGAGTGCCCTCATCGGTGATGCCGACGCCGGTGGCGATGTGACAGGCCGTTGATCTCGTGATGATGTTCGCCCAAGTCGAACGGCTCTGTTCCGTCGGCAAGGTGCTTTTCTCCAATCGGGCCGCCCAGTCCACGAGATGGC